>Ga0207041_1036_pt1 | contig 25946 bp, 33 predicted proteins | sample Alteio_BWMinCont_73_FD_153311 | JGI IMG/M metagenome (GOLD analysis project Ga0207041, IMG submission 153311) | Enriched cells from forest soil in Barre Woods Harvard Forest LTER site, Petersham, Massachusetts, United States -... | ecosystem: Environmental > Terrestrial > Soil > Temperate forest >... | reverse complement strand
TTGCTGCACATCGCGGAAGCAGAATGCTGGTGGTTTCATCGCGATCAGTGGCCCGCCGGCGTGATAGCATCAGGCCTTGGATTACGAACTGGAACAGCGTACTTTTTGCTTGCAAGCAGTGCCGCCAGCACTGATAATCGGCGGGCATGTCCCCTGAGGCTTTCCTGCGGACGATTTACGAAAATCCCGAGGACGACGCACCGCGGCTAAGCTACGCCGACTGGCTTGACGAACATGGCCAGACCGACCGCGCCGACTTTATCCGCGTGCAGCTCGAGCTGGCGCGCCTGGCCGAGGACCACCCGCGACAACCTGAATTGCTGCGGCGCGAGGAGACCCTTCTGGCGGCGCACCGTGCGGAGTGGTTGGGCGAGCTACTACAATTGGCCAGCGACGAATGGTGGCCCGAATGCTGGATGTTCCATCGGGGGCTGAGAGCATTGGACCTATATTTCAACCACATCGGAGATGAGGGACTTCGTGCGCTGGCGTCAGCGCCGCATCTGGCTAGCTTGAAAGTGCTGAAACTAAACGCCAACGACATCGGAGATGGTGGAGCCTGTGCCCTGGCGTCGTCGCCGCATCTGGCGGCACTGACCGAGCTGAATCTTGACGGCGGCGCTATCGGCGATGAGGGCGCCCGTGCCCTGGCGGCAGCGCCGCACCTGGCGACCCTGGCTGAACTCGATCTGTGCGAACACGCCATCGGGGACGCGGGCGCCCGTGCCTTGGCGGCATCGCCGCATCTGGCTGCACTCTCCAAGCTACATTTGCAGGAGAACGCCATCACGACACAAGGCAAAGCTGCCTTGCGCGCCCGGTTCGGTGACCGTGTCTCCCTGTAGCGGTGGAGAAGGAGGCGGGCATGTCCCATGAGGGCTTCCTGCGGGCGATTTACGACAAGCCAGAGGACGACGCGCCGCGACGAAGCTACGCCGATTGGCTTCACGAACACGGCGATGCCGACCGCGCCGAGTTCATTCGCCTGCAGATCAAGTTGGCTCCGCTGGACCTGGATGACCCGCGACGTCCCACGCTGAAGGACCGCGAAGTGGAGCTGATGGCGGCGCACCGCGCTGAGTGGCTAGGAGACTTGCTGCAAATCGCGGCAGCCGAATGCTGGTGGTTTCGTCGCGGCTTCCCCACAGGCTTGGAATGGGAGACGAGACGAGTTAACTCGGGGCGAGAGATTTCGCTGCAAGACAACCACCTCCCCGAAGCGGACGCTAAATCGCAACAATCCAGTTAATCGAATCCCGGCGAACCATAATCCCATCGGTGGCCCTCGCCCAACGAGAGGATTCGCGAATGGCAAGGAAGCCTGACTCACTCATGTGGTTCTGTGGTGGAGGCGGCCTTCATGCTATGGACGCTCATCCTTGTCAAACTGTTCGGGAAGGATGGGTCGAAGCAGTTCGTCCAGGACCAAGGTGAATGGCGGTCGCTTTTGGTAACGATTGGGATTAGTGCCGGTGCCTGCGTGATCGCCGGCCTGGTCCTTGCGCTCTCCGGGTGCATCGCGCCCAATCGCCGGACTCGCTTCGTCCCTTGCCTGCTGCTCGCAGCGCCGTTCGCCCTCGGGGCGGCCTACGCGCAATTCGCTCTCCTGGCTCTGGATTCGATGTACTGGATCTTCCTGGGGATCGCTCTGCCGGCCGCGGTTATCCCGTTTTCAGCTTCGCTGATGAAGCGTGACGAGGTCAACAGGCAGCAATGGTCGGAACGCCACGGGAAGGGCGATCCGTCGGGACGGCCGTCCCTCCGTCGGTAGCGAGGTTCCTGCAAGCTGGCTCGGGCTCAGTGGGTGTGTCCAATGGAATTCCGACCAAGCCTTTCGTCCTTTGTGTCGTCGTCGCGGGCCTGGTGGTCGCGCGGTCGTTATGTTCTTCACGTATGAGGAGGCGACCGCGATCCACTGGGTCCTGGCTGGGGTCCTGGCACTGTTTTCCTTGTGGTGCTTCTTGCCGTGTGTCCCTGTGCACCTGCAGAAGCTGTACCTCGGCGAGCACGGAATACGGCTCTCCGGGCTCTTCGGGGTTACCGCCATTCCTTGGGGTAGGGTGACGGGTGCCACCCTCCGGGAACGGCCGAACGTGGTTTCGCGCACCGACCGGTTGCTCATGGTGACGGGGCCTAACGGAACGTTGGTATTCCCGACTTCCACACTGCGCGAGGATGAGGAGGAGCGCGCTCTGGAATTCGTGCGCCGGCACGTGAATCTGGTCGTGAAGAAGGACAAGCCAACGATTTGACGCGAGGCCGGAGTATCGGGGGAAGCGATGTCGAGCGGCCCCGGCGTTCCCGCTGATACTGCAGTTTCTACTACGCAAGTCACGGGTAAAGCGTAATCCAACCCATGTTTACCAATCTTTCAGAGCGTGACGTTGCATCAACCCAACTGGCGGGCACCCGTGACAGTTTCTCAATCATCGTCGGCAAGATAAAGGTCATCCGTCGCCACGACGTGATAATCGAGGCAGTGACCACATAGAAATGATTCTCTCTTCTGTGGCAGCGCTTTTAGTTCTTCGGCGCTCAACACGGGGCCGACTGCGAAAGCCAGGCCAGTCTTCGGGTATCCGCGGCAACAACTTGAAACGAAATTGGAATGGTGAGCCAAATGGACCCGGCCGATTTGCTTTGGTTGCAGCTAAACAGTCTGGTGCGCGACACGGAGCGGCTCCTGCACGCTCCCCTGATGTCTGCGGAGCAAAGAGAGGCGATGCAGGCTTTGCTCATAAGCATTGCCGATAGCAAGCGGCTATTGAGCCAGGTTGATTGTGAGGCGACAACGATGGAAGATACGTGAGCGATTTGGCCCTGCGGCACGAAAGGACAGGCGCGAGCGATCAGCGGAGCGGCAACGATTGGATGGGCGCGAGCGACGCTTCTAGCGGCAACGATAGCGACCGTGCGACTGGATGAGGCGAAAGAAGGAGCGTAGGTTCGCTCGCGCTGTTGGCTCCGTCGCCGGCGTCACCTTCAACGGAACAGGTTTAGTAAAGGATCAAGGATGGTGCGCAGCCTGCCGGAAACCTGGGCTGCCACGATGATGGCGATGGGCAAAACGATCTGCAAGGCGGCGCCGATGAATGCCCAGTTCATCTCGAATTTGTTCGGCGTTGAGCGCGTAATCCGGCTGATGACTTCGTTCTTGTTGACCTGCACTAGTACCCAGAGGACAGCTCCTGCCGCGGCGCCCAGCAAGGCGAGCACCAGGTAAAGGATCAACGCTTCGGGCTGGAATGGGTACATGGTGGCCGCCATGAACAAGAGCAAGGCGCCCCAGAGCATGGAGAAGGCCAGGCTGCGCAGCTGAATGAAATACTGGCTGAGGAAGATGATGGCCTGGATGGCCACGAAATCCTCGGCCTTTTCGACCCAGGCCGGCATGCGCGCGGATGGTTCGCCGTTGGTCTTCTTGTCCGTGTCCCCGGCCGTGCTTTGTTCGCCAAAGGCGTCCGCCACCGTGTGCCAGGGCCAGTACTGCTGCAGATCCGTGGCGAGGCTCTGCGCCTGCTCGGTCAGCCTGTTGATGCGCTGGGCAGGATAATCCCCGTCCACCGGACCCTCTCGGTCATCCTCCCGGCCGGCGGCTTGGTACCAACGCTTGATGCGTGCGACCGTGGTCTGCCACCAGGGCCCGAAGCCCTGGAAACCAGCCGCGCTGCGCGGAGCGCTTTCCTCTTGCACGACGACCGTCGGTTCCGTTACGCCCTCCGGCGCCTGACCGGCGCCGTTTCCCGCATGAGGATGCACAGAGGCGACTTCGACATACTCGAAGAACTTGGCTTGCAGGCGCTGGGCGATCTTGTCGGGAATGTCCGCATAGCGTGGCATGGCCGAATCGACCACCAGCGCGGGAGCAAAGCTCAAGGAAGGCCGGTCCGTCTGTGCCGCCTCGTGCCGGCATTGTCGCAGCCCGTGTTCGGCGGCCTCGTGCTGTAACTGGCGCAGCGTGTGTTCGGGGATCACCAAATGGGAACTCCGCGGCCGATGGGCGAAAAAGTAGGCGCCGAACAGGCTGGCGGTTTTACGCGGCATGCGATCGAAGGCGCGCACCATGGGAATGAGCGCCACCAATTTGAGGATCTTCTTGAGATCCTTCCAGCCGGCCAGGAAACGATGCAGGGTGAGCAAGACCAGCAAGGCCGCGAGAATAAAAGTGCACAGGAAGAAGACGTTCCAGGGGGGCCCTTCGATGGTCCTCTGGGTGCCGCAGCCCACCAGCAGCGCGGCCAGAAGGAACAGGAGAATGCCGATTACCGAGGTTTTCCAATGACGCCTGCGGAAAGCGGCGAAAGAGGCCAGGTCGCCTTGCAGTTCCGCGGCGCGCTCATGGATCAGGTCGCACCTCTGCGCAAGCAGAGAGGCGCCTTGCCGATCTCCAGCAAGCGCCGGGTACGGACAGTCGAGTTTGAAAGCCACGCCGAGGAAATCCCGCTTCAACGCGAAGAACCCATGAACCAGGAAGGCAGCACACAGAAGCAACACGGGCGGTAGCACCGAATAGCCGTTCCGCATCGCCGTGACGCGATCGACGAACAAGATCATGCCTGCCTGGTTCAAGGAGGGACGAACCGCCAAAGCCATGCAAAACAAAAGTGACCCGAAAAGTAAGGCGAAGTGGTTGCTGAAGCGCAGCCACCAGTTCCAATCCCGGACGCCGCCGTTGCGACAATAAGCAAAAAAGATGCGCGTCTGCAGACCGAGACTGGCAAGCAGAGCGCCGCCGAGCACGACAGCAATGGCCAGGAAGCAGGCCATCTGCAAGCCAGGCCTGCGAAAGGGCAGATAAATCAACAGGGCCGTCACGCGCAGCGTTGCCGCGGCGCTGATGGTGAGAGCAAACAGGATCAGGTTGAGGTAAACGCCGACACGCTCTCTTACGCAGGCTTCCTGAGCGGTATTCGTGATTTTTACCAGGGAGGATTTGACCAGTACCCACAGGGAAGGGGGCCTCGGCCAGAGGAAGCGCAGCAGCACCACGACGGCCGTTATGGTCACGAGCAGGGCGGCCATGCGAAACCGTGCCAGCTCGGGCAGGGCGATCTGACCATCGCCTACTCCCGATGGCGGCGGAGCTGATGCCACCAGGTCGCCGGCCGCGGCCTGGTTATTGATCGGCGTCTCGTAGTTGTTGAAAAAGGCGACCGGTACCACGCGCCCATTCTCGCCAATCGTGACGATCCACACCGGCGGCTTTCGCGTGGGGTCGTTCCGGTCGACGGCGAAGACAGGCGGCGCGTATTCTTGCAGGGCTTCTTCAAGCGTCACCTGACCAACCATGGCTGATAGATGAAACCCGGCGGCGTTGTACGTGCCTTGTCCGGAGGGAGACTTGAGGAACTGCCGCCGCGCTTCATCCGGTTCACACCAGCCCTGGTTGGGAGGATAAAGCGAATAGGTCGTGGTCACAAGGACGCCGCGCATGGCCTGCCGGTTCTCGGGCAAGGAATAGAATTGCTCCATACCCGTGATGAAGATCTCGACACCCGGACAATCCTTCTTGATGCGTTCCACCAGGAAGACCTTATCCTCCGGATCGGTGGCAATGATGCCCACGAGGCGGACGGGATTCTGGCGGATGGTGGCGGTGATGTCTTCCAGGGCGCGATCGTTGATCGGCGCGGTCACCGATTCATCGAGACTGGCAATCAGTTCCGGATTCGGTCGCACGCTGCGCTCGCCGGTCTTCCGATCTAGCCAGGCGGCGGAACGCGAGAGGCGTTTCTCAATTTCCAGCCGCTTCTGGGCATAGGTTGCCTGGAGCCGCGAAACGTGCAAAGGGTAAGGCAAGTACATGGGCCATTGCTGCGCCCGGATCTCCTTCGGGGTTTGCTCCGGGATCTTCTTCTGGATCTCCTTCTGGACCTTCAACTCAATCGGAAAAGCTCGCCCGAACCCCGTGTTCGACTCAACCAGGAAGGCGACACCGGAGAAATCATTTCCGCTCGTGAAATCTTCTTCGGGTTCGCAACGCTTGTGTTGCCAGAAATGGATGGCGGCCTTGCACAAAATCAAACTCGGGATACCCGCGGCATGGAGGGTGATGAACTCCCTTTCCTGGTCGCTGAGCCTTGCCAGGCCAATGGCGGATCCGGAGACGACGTCGAACCTGGCGGCTTTGCCGTTCTTCTTATGCCATTGCTCCAGTGCGCGGAACAACGACGGCTGAGAACCCGTGAAGACCGGCGCAATCAGGCGAACGGTCTGCAGGGGGCTGCCTGGCTTGTCGATCTGCTGTATTTCGCCAGCGAGATCCAGGGCCTGCTGCAGTGGCTCTGCCTTGACGGAGTTGGGGTTTTCGCTGACCAGGAGCACCGCCAGGACACGGTCGGTTTCCTTGGTGCCGCGGAAGAGCAGTACGCCCGGAACCCGCAAGAACAATGGCTCAGGCGTTGCCTCTTCGCCCGCCTTGGCCTCCTTCCGCTTCAGCTCCGCGCGGTATTCTTCCCAGGGATTCCAGAAGCCAACCGGAGCATAGAGCTCCGTATCGCAGACGGCCCGGGTAAGCCCTTCAATGACTTGATCGAACCAGAAACCGAATGCCGTATCGATGGGATCCGGAACCGTGGCAATGAGGATGTTGACGCGTCTTGCTTCGGATTCAGGAATGGGCTGCCGCGCCGCTGCAGCAGAACTGGAGGGCCCCAGCAGCGCGTTGGCGATGCGCTCCGACGCGAGCCCGCCAAGCACTAACCGGATCAATACCATCCTGACCTTGGCCGCGCTTGCCGGAGCTGCCTCGGGCGTCGGCTGTCGCGCGGTCGCCTGCAAATACTTCACCAGATACGCGCGATGCGGTTGCGCGCCGGTTAAGCCAAGCGCTGCGGAAGGAAACTCGGTTTTCCCCGCGACCGATTTCTCGCCTGACTTGCCGGAATCCGCATCGCCGGTTCTCACACCAAAGAGCGCGGCGACGGCGATGAACAAGACGGCGCCAATGCCAAGGCGCTCAAAGGATAGCGCGGATTTTTCATTTCCTATGGCCATGTGCGTTGTCTTCCTTTACGAATGGCTCTTCCTCCCTTTGTTGAACTGTCTTGCAGGTTCCAGCTAGATGATCTTCACAGGACGGCGCCTTTGCAAGGGGTAGCTTTGGGGTAGCTTGGCAAGAACCCAGCTTCAGGATGAAGGAGTCAGCTCAAATCCCGCCGCTGATTGCGGAAGCAACTGGCGACGGGATTTGAACTTTCGCGGGGGGGCCCGGCGACGGGAGTTGGTCACTTAGGTCCCAGCGCCACGGGAACGAAGCAGCTGGCCGATCTCGTGATGCACGCGAAAGGCGGCAGCGCGATAAGCGAAAGCGGGCGTACCAGCGTGAGAACCGCCCGGCGGAGCGTGACGGCAAGCGGCGGGAAGAGCCGGCCTACCGTTGATTGTCTCCCGCACAACAGGCGCAAGGCGCGTCTTGACCAAGGGTTCCCGTCTCGCACCAGGCGCATCGCGCGAGCAAAGGAAGATGTCGTTGGCCTTGGGGCGCGCCCACCAACTCCCGCGGATTGGCGCGCCAGCGATTGCCTCGGCCAGACTCGGAACCGCCCCGCGACTCACCTGCGGCGGCCGGTCACGATCGATTCGAATTACTTCGGTCGCAACACGGCTGCCGTCGGGTGCATCTGCTGTTAGACCGCGACGGCCGGTTGGATGTCCGCCTCGCACTGCTCACTCGAACCAGATCTCAATTTCGTAGCCATCCGGATCGGCGACGTAAGCGTAGGGGAGGCCGGGAGCGAACTCGCCGCGACGGAGCAGGCGCCCTCCAGCCCGTTCGACCTCGGCGATGGCACGGTCGATGTCGTCGGGGTCCACGAGCCGAAAGCCGAAATGCGCGACGCCGCCACGGAGACCGGCCGTGGCGGGGTCCTCGGCGAAGGTGAGGATGTCGTGCCTACCAGACGCTTGAGTGTGGACGAGCCCATCTCCGCGCCCGTACTCACACAGACCGAAGACCTGCTCATAGAACCGCAGCGCGCGTCCCAAGTCGCTCACCGCGAGATTGATGTGCGTAAGGCCGTAGCTCGGAACCATCGTTACCTCGAAATTCTTTCGCGATCGTTAGACGACCACCCAGTCGTGTGCCAAGCGCTGCTCGTGTGCCCGCGCCGTGTTGGAAAACAGGGCGGTGTACCGCAGTATCAGATTTCGAGTTTTTCGCGATTCGGAACGAGAAGCTCCTTGTTTTGGTCAACAGAATTTGAGATTTCCAATTTCGCCTCGAATTGCTGCGACGCTTGGTTCAGCTAATGGGCCTTGTCGTCTGTCGCTCATCTGTGGTGTTCGCATGATTAACCCTCATCTAGCCCAGGAGTTACGGCTGTTGCCGTTGCTTGGGGCAGCTCAGTTCGTTTCGCAAAATGTGCTTTCCCGGGGCGCTTGATTCAGCAGATTCTTTCGAGCCTTGAGAAAAGATTTCTGGTCCAGCCCCGGTGGCGGGAAGCGCGTTTGGACACGATCGTGTCGATTCAGGAGCATGGCCAGGATTCCTTTCCTGCAGAGGGGCGAATTCCTTTCGCCAGGATGATGGGACAAGAATCAGTTACGATGACCTCAACGATCACCACATGCCTCCATAATAATGCAGGCGGTCCATAAATGCAAATGCCTCAGCGCGCCATTCGCACCGAGTCCTGAAGCGCGCCAAGTAAGAACAGGTTTGACGCGCAGGCATTTCCTGCCGAAACCCCTGTTCAGGTAAACGCGGAACCGTACCTCAAGTCCTTGCCTCTGCTTATCCCTTTTTTGTCTTATGCGAGCTTCAATGTCCTTTCACCTTCTCCGGGGGGATTGGGCAGCCCCTGTGGAGCGAGCGTTGGAAGGGCTGCCGCGTTGCTACTGAAGAAAAGATTTGTGGCGGTTTTGTGGCGTTCGGAATCGCCCGGATTTGCAGGTCTGCTGTAAATGTCTCATTGACGCCTGGCCATAAGGCGTTAGAATTCAACGAGTTGCCGCAACCTGGAATCGGCAGCAGGCAACCGGTCAGAGAATCCCGCCCTCTCCGTTTTCACTTTATGCTTGCTTGGCGTAAGCGGCTGTAATTCCAAAGCTTTACGCCTGAAAATCTCCTTCTCGCGAACAACCCCTGGTGCACAGTTGGTGCACAATGCGTGCACAGGAGTTGTTGCTATGTCCCGCTGCAAAAGCCCTGCGCGCAGCCGCATCGGCCGCGTGTCCCTCTTCTTCCATCATGGCACCTGGTGGCTCTACTACCGCTGCCAAGGCCGGCAAGTCCGCCGCAGGGTGGCCAGTATACGCTCGGAAGCCGAGCAAGTCGCCGCTCAGGTCAATGCCCAATTAACCACCGGTGCGCCAACCTTGGTGGCATTCACGCCGGTTAGCGTGCCCCATCTCCGCCAGCAGTTTCTTGGTTACCATGAACATGTTCTCAAGTCCTCGCTGGCGACCGTCCAGCGTTACCGTGCGGCCACGCAGCATCTGCAAACGTTCGCGCTGGGTCAGTCCAGGCCGCCTCTGGCTCATGAAGTCCAGGCTGATGCCTTTGCCGCCTATCTGCGCGCGGTTGAAGTCGCCCCCAACGGTCATCCACATTCCCGGCGGCGCAAGCTACACGACAAGGGCGTGCTCTTTATTCTTGAAACCTGTCGGGCGCTTTATACCTTCGCCGCCAAGCGGCGGCATCTGCCGCCCTATGCATCCAATCCCTTTGCCGAATTGCCGCTGGAGCGGCTTAAAGTCGAAGACGCCAAGCCCATTTTCCTCTTCGATGCCGCCAGCGAACTGGCGTTCTTTCGTGTGCCGTCTGCCTGGGGATTGCCGATTCACTTCACCTTGGCCAAGACCGGTCTGCGGGTCGGGGAGTTGGTTCATCTGCTCATTGAAGATCTGGACCTGGAGCATGGTTGGTTGCATGTCCGTAACAAGGTGGCGCTGGGCTGGCGCATTAAGACAGGTATCGAGCGTGCGGTACCGCTTTTGCCTGAAGTCGTCGATGTCCTGCGCAAGGTGATCGGCACGCGTACTGCTGGCCCCGTATTCTTGCGTGAGCGGTTTACCAGGGGAGATACGCCGAGGCTTGTCGGCGACCGTGCCAGGCTGGAGCGGCTCTGCCACGAGCGTCAGCAAGCCCAGGGCCATTTGCTGTCGCGGAGCGAGGCAATGAGCATCGCCCGATCCGTGTGGCGTGACGCCGGTACAGTCAAGGCCGATGCTATTCGAGTGAGCTTTATCCGCGCTATGCGTGCCATCGGTCATCCGGAGGCTACGTGTCCCAAATCGTGGCGGCATACCTTCGCGACGCTCTTGCAAGACGCCAACGTTGATCCGCTGGTGCGGCAGATTACGCTCGGCCACAGGCCGGGCGCGGAAGGCGGGTTAGGCATGACCGCCGTGTACACGCACACGCGGGCCGCGACCCAGCGACAACAAATCGAGCACGCCCTCAGACTCTGGCCGCAGTCCTTGGCCTTCGTCCGCGCCTGCCTGGGTCCAGACGATCTTGCAGGGCAAAGGTTCCTGAGAGCAGCCGCCACCTAAATTTTTGATGGTTATGCGTAATAAGTATGTGTGGGAGACCACTTAGCCCGTCAGAGTAAGTCTGCGCGGAATCTCCCGGCTGATCAACCTTGACCATGGCTAAATTTCCGGCGGAAACGCGTCACCATAATTGACTGCGGCCACAGTCACTTAAGCATGGCTTATGCCTCGCTCCCGGTGTAGCGCAGCGCGTTCCGCACTCCGCCATCTCCTTTGACTTTGCGAATTTAACTCTTCCTTGGAGGACCCCCATGAATGCTCCAACTTCTGCCAGCCAAGCCGACCCGGCTGCTCAACAATCTGGCACAGACCTCAGTGTTGCCAGCGCCGCTGGTCCGCGCGGCCGGGCCAGTTGGTCCGGCCTTCTCAAGCTCAGCCTGGTAGCTGTGCCCGTCAAGGCGTATCCAGCCACAAGCTCTAGCCAGGAGATCCATCTCAATCAACTGCACGCGGGCTGCGGCCAGCGCATTCGCCATGAAAAATGCTGCCCGCTGCACGGTAAGATCGAAGCCGGAGCCCTGGTCAGCGGCTACCAATATGCCCCCGACCAGTATGTCGTCGTCAACGAGGCAGACCTGGACAAGCTGCGGCCGGTCAAAGATCGGGCTCTTTGTCTGGAGCGCTTTCTCGACGCCGGACAGCTCGATCCAGCGCTTTTCTCAGGGCGCAGCCTCTATCTGTTGCCGGATGGCCCGGCAGCCCATCACCCCTATACGGTGCTCGCCCAGAGCATGCAGCAGCGCGGCAAGTGGGCCATGGGTCGGATCGTGTTGTCCAACCACCGTTACCTGGTGGCACTCCGCCCTGCGAACCGCATTCTGGTGCTGCACGTCCTGCATTATCCCGCGCAACTACGCGCCAGCACGCCGCTGGAAGCCGAGGTGCGGCAAAGCGTGTGCAGCGAAGCGGAGCAAGAGCTGGCCGGTATGCTCATCCAGGCCGCCAGCCAGCCGATTCCTTGGGCCGAATACCGCGATGATCGGCAAGAGCAATTACACGCGCTTGTCGAAGCGACCGTACAGGGACGCAGGCTCGAAGCACCCATCGAAGAGGAAGCACCGGTATTGCAGCTTTTGGATGCGTTCAAGCAGAGCGTGACTCAGGCGCTGGGCCAGCAGGAAGATAAAGCCGCTCAGGCGCCCCAGAAGCAATCCACGCGGAAGAGAACTTCGCGGAGGTCGGCATGATCACGCCGTTCTTACCCATGCTGGCGACGCGGGGGGAGCCGTTTGATTCTCCAGAGTTTCTCTGTGAGGTGAAGTGGAACGGTGTGCGTGCCCTGGCTGCCAGCGCAGAAGGCGGTTGGCAGCTTTGGGGACGCGACCTGGCGGACTACACGCTCCGTTATCCGGAACTGGACATTGTGCGTCGCCTGCCCGCGGGCACGGTAGTGGACGGAGAGCTAGTGTTGCTTCGCGCCGGTGTACCGGATCTGGAAACGATGCTGGCACGGCATCAACTGACTTGCTCCGCCAGAATCCGCCAGCATAGCCGAGCCGAGCCGGTCACGTATGTCGTCTTCGACGCCCTCTTTCACCAGGGCCGGTCTCTGCTGGCCGAGCCCCTCCACTGCCGACGCCAGGTGCTTCAGCAACTCGTGGAGCGCTTGCAGGACCCGCAATTCGTGTTCTCCGAAGGCATCGTTGGCTTCGGCCAAGCATTCTTCGAACAGGCAGTCGCGCAAGGCCAAGAAGGGGTCGTGGCCAAGCATCTGGCCAGCCCCTATCTACCGGGGCGTCGCTCCAGTGCCTGGAGAAAGATCAAGCCAGCGCGGCTCTTGCCCTGTGTGATCGTGGGTTTTGTGCCTGGGCGGCAGGGAGTCCGCCATTTGCTGGTGGCGGCGGCACGCGACGGACAGTTGCAGTACGTGGCCAGTATCCGCTGTGGGTTCACCCCGGCGGTGCGTACTCGACTAGATGCTTTGCTGCCTGGCCTCATTCGCGCACAGCCAGTTGTGCACTGTCCCGAGCGTGCCACCTGGGTGCAACCGGAAGTCTACTGCCAGGTGCGCTTCTTGGAATGGACCCATGCCGGCCGCCTGCGTGGGGCCAGCTTTCAGCGCTTACTTGCCGCTGCGGATCCAGGCGTCACTGAGCTGCCGCAGTAATTCCAAGCTTCGTGCAGTTCACAGTCTTTCAAACTCTTGGCATTTTTTCCGGAGGTATTCCGTCATGGTTTTCCTTCAGGCATTGCTGATCTTCCTGACGAATCGCGGTCGCCATCTGGGCGATCGGCGTGGCCTTGCTCCAGACGTTCTTGGGCGGGCCCGACCTGCGGCAGCAGCCGCGTTTTCTGCTGATGAGCGCCGAAGCGGCCGGCTTAGTCGCCCTCTTCGGCTTTATGCCCATCGGGCTTCGTTGGCTGATGACCCTGGCAGCATGGTTCATGGCTGCGCGATTCTTCTTCGAGATGCCGTGGCCAAAGACGATGCTCCTCTTCCTAGTCCTCGTCGTGCTCACCTATATCTCCGATCTCGCCATCCTCGGTGCCCTGTGCTTGTGAACGGACAAGCACGATTCTTCACTGCGTAGGGCACTCACATCCGTCATGAGTCGGGCTGACAGGAAAGGAGAGGCAATGAGCTACTACAGCACCATTGGCGGACGCCTTCGGGTGAAATCTGCCAGGGGCATGGCGATTCTGCACAGGCACTTCGACGACTGGACCGATCCCCAGGCCGAGGGCCAAGTCAAATTTGGCGACTCAGCGGTCGATTTCAACGGCTATTACCGAAACCTGGGCCGGCGCCTTGAACCGTGTCTGTCGGAGCTTCACCGGATGGGCGAGTTGGCGGACGTGAACGTGAACGAAGTGACCAGCGACGGCTTCGAAGGGGAGTTCCATTATGAACTGCTCGACGGCAGGCCCTTTGTCACAGTAAGGGAGCCGAGCGGCGGAATAGAAGAGAGGAGAGCGCTATGACGTTAGCGAAGTTATCAGACCGAGAATTGGCCACCGTGCTTGCAGCGCAGCGCTTCTGGCAGCGGGCCTTGGCTGCCAACGCCAGCGGTTGCCTCCTGAACCATTTCAACGACCGCATCACTCCGCTCACCGAACATGAAATCGACGATCTTTGCGAGCGCCTAAACAGCGCCGGTTAGGAACTTCTCACGTCTTGTCTCGACCCGCTTTAGAACTCGGATTCTTCAGGTCGGCATGCCAGGGCGTGCTCGGACTGCAGGTTAACCACCATCCTTTTCTTGCTCAAGGAGCATTGCACATGAAGATTCTGTTCATCAACAACGACGGCGGCGGTTTTGCAGACCACGTTGAGATCGAGTCCGGTACCACGGTGCCTGAACTCTTTGATCGCCAATTGCCGGGCCGCAAGCCCGAGGACTACCTCATCCGCGTGAACCGCTTGCCGGCCAGTAAAGACCAGGTCCTGCAAGAAGGCGACCGCGTCAGCATGACGCCCACCAAGATCGAAGGCGCCGTGCACTTCTCTTAATGGAAGCGGTCGCAAGCGCAATCCCCCGGGGCAGCCCAGGCCCGGGGGGATTGCCCCAGGCGCCGTGCAGGAGGAACCGACCATGTCTGACAACATCAAGCAACTCATCCGCCTGAGCAAGCTACTGCAACAATCCTGGCTGGCAGGCGCATCACGCGTCCGTCCCGATGATTATCTTCTCAGCCGCCTGGATGAGAGCCAGCAGGATTTTGAGAGGGCCAGGCGGCTCCTTGACAAAGCGCGGCGGTACAAGCTGGAACTCATTGTCCCGCAGCTTCACGAGCAACGATTGCATCGACTCAAGGACGTGCAAGACGCTGCCCTGCGGCTTGCCCGGCAATGGGAACACCGGCCAGCGGCTGCACCAGGTGTGGCCTTCCTGGTCGCCGAGCTAGAGGGATTGCAAGAGGAGTTCGGCGAGCTGCAACTGGACTGGGAAAGCAAGCTCCTGAGCGTGACTACTGAACCGATCACGCTGGAAGAGATCGGCCTTGGGTCTTTTGCAATCCAACTGCCCTGGCAGCGTCTGGCCAGTTATCGCGATAGCCGCTGCTTCGACATTGTGGCTCTCGATCCCAACCCGGCGGTACTCAGCGACTCGGTGACGCATCCCCATGTCAAGAACCTTGCCCTGTGCCCGGGCGAGGCCGCGGTGCCGCTTCAGAGAGCCCTGGAAGAAGGCCGCCTGGGCCGATGCCTTCTTGCTGATTCGCAGTGTCTTGCGGCATTACAACCCTTCCAGTCCGCATGTGCGGCTCGATCAGTGGTATGGCAACGAATGCCATGACTGCGGGCGCTCGGTGAGCGATGACGAGCGCTGTTCCTGCGACGCCTGCAGCCTGGATTACTGCGAGGAATGCATCGACAGTTGTGCGGCCTGTTCCGAATCCCGTTGCCGTGGCTGCCTGACGCCCTGTGACCTCTGCGAGGAGCTTTGCTGCAGCCGCTGTCTGCATAGGTCGACTCATTCTGACCGTGCTTGCTGCCCTGGCTGCATCGTCGCGTGTGCCCGTTGCGGCGCGGAAGTCGCCAACGACGAGCTTCCTGAGGAGAGCGACCTCTGTCCCTCCTGCCAGGCTGCCCCGCCTGCCGTCCCGAGCACTTCTGAGGCGGGCACCGTCATTGCGTCCGAAAACATTCCCCATGAAATGGAGACAACCCATGCAAACCTTCCTGAACCGATTCCCGTCGCCTCCTGAATTCCGCCCGCCCATTCTCACCTTCGCGCCCCTGGCCTACCTAAAGCTGCAGTATTTCTGCCATGCCGGCGAGACGGAGATCGGCGGCTTTGGCATCTCCTCGGAGCAAGATCTCCTCTATGTGGAGGACTTTGTCACGGTCCGCCAGCAGGTCACGTCGGTCACGGTGCGCTTTGACGATGAATCGGTCGCGGACTTCTTCGACGCCTGCGTGGATCGCGGCCTGCACCTGGAGCAGTTCTCACGCATCTGGATGCACACGCATCCGGGCGCCTCGGTGACGCCCACCGGCATCGACGAAACAACCTTTGCCCGGTCCTTTGGACGCTGCGACGGGGCGCTGATGTTTATCCTCGGCCGAACCGGGCAGACCTACGCCAGACTCGCCTTTGCCACGGGCCCGAAAGCCCAGCTTTTACTGCCCACCACCGTCGATTGGTCCGCCTGGCCGGAGTGGCTCTCCGCCGAGAAGGGCTTACTCGAAACCGAGTTGGCACGCTGGCGCGAGGAATACCAACAGAACATCCACATGGGCCCCGATTTGCCCAACGAGCTTGCCGGCCTGGCCCTTCTGGAAACCGGTCCGAGTGAGGACTGGTGGGAGTCCTATCCGCATTACCCCGAATTCGATGAGGTTACCTATGGACTTGCCGAACCTGACCACATCCTCGCCCCGACAACCCCTTGCCCACCCTGAACGCGACCTCCGGCAGCGCGAAGTTATCCCGCCCGAGGCACTAGCCGTCTGTCACGCCGTGGTCGTGGGCGTTGGCGCCATCGGCCGCCAGGTCGCCTTGCAGCTTGCGGCCATCGGCGTTCCCCTGCTGATCCTGTATGACCACGACCGCGTGGAAGAGGTTAACCTGGCTCCGCAAGGCTACCGGCCGGACCAATTGACCTTTGCCAAGGTGGACGCCACGGCCAGCGATTGCCAGCGCACGAACCCCCAGGTGCACGTCATCCCCAAGGCGGAGTTCTTCCGCCGTTCGACGGCCAGGCAGCTCAGTGTCGCCCAAAGCGAACTCGTGGTCTTTGCTTGTGTGGATAGCATTGGCACACGCCGCCTGCTTTGGGAATCAGTTCGCAGTCATGCGGCCCTCTACATCGATGGCCGCATGAGTGCGGAAGTACTTCGCGTGCTGGCCGTGGACTCTCCGCGCGGGGACAGCTACTATCAGACGACCCTGTTTGCCGCCGAGGAAGCCTATACCGGCTCGTGCACGGCGCGCTCCACGATTTATACGGCGTCCATTGCCGCCGGGCTGATGCTCAGTCAGTTCACCAAGTGGTTGCGGCGGCTGCCCGTGGACCACGATGTGACCCTAAACCTGTTAGCCGCAGAACTTACCAGCACCGGCTAGCCGCGCGACTCATGAACCAAGGAGAAGCTCGTTATGCCCGATTTAAGAGACGGCGAAAGCACCGAAATGCCCGGCTCGGGAAGCAGACCCTATGTGCTCAAGAATGTCGGCGGCGTCTACTCTTGCTCCTGCCCGGCCTGGCGCAATCAGTCGCTGGCCATTGAACGGCGCACCTGCAAGCATCTGCGCAAGCTGCGTGGTGAGGCGGCCGAGGAAGCCCGAATCGGCGGCACTCTGCCCGCTCCGCCGAAGGAACCGAGGAGCGACGTGCACGCTCCGCCGTTACTCCTGGCGGAAAGCTGGGACGGCTGCGCCGATCCCGCCGGCTGGTGGCTCAGCGAGAAGCTGGACGGTGTGCGTGCCTACTGGGACGGCAAGCAGTTCCTGTCACGGCTGGGCAACCTGTACCACGCTCCGGAGTGGTTTGTTGCGGGACTTCCGGATGTACCGATGGACGGCGAACTCTGGCTGGGGCGCAAGCAATTTCAGCGCGCCGTCAGCATCGTGCGCCGGCAGGACCAGAACGACCTGTGGAAGGAAATCCGCTTCCAGGTATTCGATGCGCCGGCCCTGGATGGCGAGTTCGAGCAGCGTCTCCGCTTTGTTAAGGAGTTCATGAAGAAGCATCGTCCGGCCTATGCGGATCTCCACGGGCATAGCCTCTGCAAGGGCATGGAGCACCTTCACGAGGAACTACGCCAGGTGGAAGCGCTGGGCGGGGAGGGATTGATGCTGCGCCAGCCCCATTCCCGCTACGCGGTCGGCCGCTCCATGACCTTGCTGAAGGTCAAGCGGTTCCTGGATTCCGAGGCGCGCATCATCGCACACGAAGCGGGCAAAGGACGGCACAAAGGCCGGCTCGGCGCGCTCCTCGTCGAGATGGGCAACGGCACCCGCTTCGCGGTCGGCACGGGCTTCTCGGATGCGGAGCGCGAAGCGCCGCCGGCTGTGGGGACGATCGTTACGTTTCGCTACCAGGAGCTATCCGAGGGCGGCGTGCCACGCTTTCCCTCGTATGTCGGTATTCGCAAGGACGTGCAACCTTTACCTGCACCCAAGAAAGAAGAGCCAGATATGCTATCACCATCGCTAACGGGCACGCGGCGATTTGAATTCTCCAAGGGCAACTCCAGTAAGTTCTGGGAAATCGCCGTGCGCGTCACGGAAGTCACCGTGCGTTTCGGCCGCATCGGCACGCAGGGGCAAAGCAACGTGAAATCCTTCCCGGATGACGCAGCCGCGGCAAAGCATGCCGAGAAACTAATCAAGGAGAAGACCGCCAAGGGGTACCGGGAAGCTTAAGTCGTAAGTACTGCTCGAATATCACTCAGAAGGCACCTGTGCAACCCGCAAGGGTTGGGCAGGTGCCTTTGTTATTTACCCAAGGAGGCTAAAGACGCATGTCGCATATCTTCACGATTGCCGCCAAGGTCCACGATCCCGAAACCGTGGCCGCGGCTTGCCGGCGCCTCAAACTCCCTGACCCTGTGCAGGGCACCGCGCAGCTTTTCAGCGGGGAAGCCACCGGTTTGCTCGTGCAACTGCCCGGCTGGGATTATCCGGCTGTGATCGATACGTTGACCGGCACGATCCATTACGACAATTTTGACGGCGCCTGGGGCGACCAGGCCCATCTCGATGCCTTTTTGCAGGCTTATGCCGTGGAAAAGGCTCTTCTCGAAGCGCGTCGCGAGGGCCATACAGTCAGTGAGGAGACACTCGCGGACGGCAGTATCCATCTTCAAATATGGGAGGCCGGCTGATGTCCTCTTCCCGTCGTCGCATTATCCGTCCAACAGCACCTGCCGCCGTCGATTCCGAGCGGCAAAAACAGCTCCAGAGATTGCGTGGCCGCCTCGAGCACGAACGTACTGCCCTGGGCCGCTGGCAAATCCGGTTGAAACGGGCCTTTAACACGGTCGCCAAACACCAGAAGGCCATCGCCCGCCTCGAACGTCAACTTGCCCGATAGGAGGATTTCCTGATGGCACGTCTCATCGAAGTCACTGTCTCTCCCAAGGGAGAGATAACCGTTCAGACCAAGGGCTACGCGGGCGATAGCTGTCAAAAAGCCAGCTACTTCCTGGAAGCCCTCGGCGTTGTTACTGGCGAACGCAAGACCGCCGAGTTCTACCAGACCGCGCATGCCGAACAACAACAGGAGACCCAAGCGTGAAAGCGCAGGCACTCAAAAAGCTTGATAGCGCCGAACGGGCCGTCCACCACCTGGTTGCACATTGCTGCAAGGAAGGTCGGCTCTATCGCCACAACCCAAAGCTCGTCGCCCAGGTCAGCCGCACCGGCAAATGGCTGCTTAACGCCATGGCCGCGTTGCGGCAAGCACTTCCCTGCACCAAGGAGACCAATCGTGAGTTTGATTGAACAACTCAAAGACTACATCAACGCCGCCTTCACCGGCTTGTGGGTGCACACGCATGAGCCGGATGAGGCGGAACGTGAAATCGCCCGTCATGCTGGCCCGAACAAATGGAAACTGGTCGTCTGGGACATCGCCCAGGGACTGCGCCTGCCTTCCGCGAACGGCCAAGCCGAAGCTGCTGTTGAGGGTAAAGACCCGCTAGCCGCGCTGCGAGCCTTACCGGCCTTGGCCGACAAAGATACCAGCGCCGTGCTGGTGCTGCATAACTTCCACAGGTTCTTGAATAATCCGGAAGTTCTGCAGAGCACGTTTCGGCAACTGGTCGCCGGCAAGCAGCAAGGCACATTCCTCGTGGTCCTTGCCCCGGTCGTGCAGATTCCCGTGGAGTTGGAGAAGCTCTTCGTCGTCATCGAGCATGCCTTGCCCGATCGCCAGCAGCTTCAGCAAATCGCTCAGGAATTAACCAGCGATCAGCCCGAGGGACTGCCGCAGGCGGCGGATTTGCAACGGATTCTGGATGCCGCCGCCGGCCTGACACGCTACGAAGCAGAAGGGGCCTTTGCCCTGTCGATTGCCCGGCACGATGTCATCCGGCCCGACGCCATCTGGGAACTGAAAGCGCAGATGCTCAAGAAGAACAATCTGCTGACTTTGCATCGTGGCAAGGAATCGTTTGTCAACCTGGGCGGGCTGCAGGCACTCAAGGATTTTTGCCTACGTGCCCTGGTTGTTGGACGCCGTGTCAAGGGACGCGGCGTCCTCTTGCTAAGCCCACCGGGCTGTGGCAAGAGCGCTTTCTCGAAGGCACTGGGCAATGAGACGGGCCTGCCAACGCTGCTCCTGGACCTGGGATCCCTCTATGGTTCGCTGGTCGGAGCCACTGAGGCCAATGTAAGGCAGGCGCTGCGCATCGCCGATGCCATGAGTCCGGCCATCCTGTTCGTCGATGAGCTTGAGAAAGGCTTGAGCGGCGTCGGTTCGCAAGCCGACTCGGGTGTTTCCAGCCGCCTGTTCGGCACCCTGCTCACCTGGCTTTCAGATCACGAAGCCGATGTCTTCTTCATCGGCACCTGCATCGATATCAGCAGGCTTCCGCCAGAATTTTCCCGTGCCGAACGTTTTGACGCCGTCTATTTCATCGACTTGCCGTCCAGCAAGGAGAAAGACCTAATCTGGAAGATGTACAAGGAGCAATTCAGCATCCCCCAAGACCAAGTCCAGCCCAACGACACCGACTGGACCGGCGCTGAGATCAAATCTTGCTGCCGGCTGGCGGCACTTCTGGATGTCACGCTCTCCCAGGCAGCGCATCATGTCGTGCCGGTCGCGGTGACCGCAGCCGAGTCGGTTGAGAAGCTTCGCACCTGGGCCAGCGGCCGCTGTTTGTCCGCCGCGGAGCCGGGCATGTATTCCCGGACCGGTGCAGCGCCTATCAAGCCAGGCAGGCGCTTGCAGCGCCCGTCCAATAACTGATTGCCCCTTTTGTCCGGCTCGTCCTGCTCACACCGACCTGTCTCTGCTGCTTAGGCCCATCTCAAACTGTTTATGAAGGAGGCAATCATGGAACTGCTCACGCAAGACCATGTCCAGGCATTTCGAGAACGCTTTCCGTTTGGCAGTCAGGAAGGGCAAGGCGCCGAAGCACTCATTGTCTTGAAGCTCTTCCATCCCACGTCACGTTACACGCTCTATGTCACCGAAGGCGGTGAGCAGGAGAATGGCGATTGGACGTTCTTCGGCTTTGCTATCAGCGCTTTCGGGCCCGATTGTGACGAGTGGGGTTACACCAGCCTCAGCGAACTGAAGCAGGTCAGCACCAATGGCCTGGGGGTGGAACGCGATATCTACTTCCCCATCGGCCAGAAGCAAATTCAGGAAGTCCTGCCCTTGCACGGCCTGACCGAAGGTTTCTAAAGCCCAATTCCCACGCGCTTTCCGATCCCATTCTGCCATCAAGTAACCCCGTTGATTCTGGAGGACTAAATGACTGCAACGATGTTGGAGCCGCCCCCGGTGCGCGCTTCGCCGGCCGAGCGGCTCCGTGGTACTACCGCGGCGGTGCGTGTCTCGCTCCGCTGGCTGGGCGTGCGCAAAACCCTCACGCCCGAACAAAAAACCCAGGCCGCCGAATCCTTCGGCGCCCACAGCGAGTTCCTCTCTGCCCGCAAGAAGCTCCTCGATACACGCCACGCGGCCTACAAGGAGGTCACCGCCATTCGCGGCCGGGTGCTGGCGTTCTGGAAAGGCATTACCTTGCCCTATCCCGAGCCGGGCATCCGCCTCATCCGCCAAGCGGATCTTGAAGGCTTCAATCAGAAACTGCTGGACCTGCGTGGCGAACTCTACCAGGCCGTGGCCAAGCTGGATACCCATTACGCCGAGCTAAAAGATACTGCCAGGCGGCGCCTGGGACAGCTCTACAACGCAGCCGATTACCCTCCCTCGCTGGAGGGCTTGTTTGAAATCGACTGGGACTTTCCCAGTGTCGAGCCGCCGGATTACTTGCTGCAATTGAGCCCGGCCCTTTACGAGCAGGAGCGGGCCCGCGTGCTGGCCCGCTTCGAGGAAGCCGTGCAGCTCGCCGAGCAAGCCTTCTATACGGAGTTTGGCCGACTGATCGCGCATCTCACCGAACGCCTGGACCAGGGCGACAAGGGCGAACGCAAAGTCTTCCGCGACTCGGCGGTGTCCAATCTGGCCGAGTTCTTCGAGCGGTTCCGCCAGCTCAATGTCCGCTCCAATGATCAACTCGACTCCTTGGTGGATCAAGCAAAACAAGCCGTGCAAGGTGTCGATGCCCAGGCCTTGCGTGACAGTGATGCTTTGCGGCGGCAGGTCGCGGCCAAACTAGGCCGCGTACAAAACGTACTTGACGGCCTGATCGTCGATCAGCCGAGGCGACGCATCATCCGTTCGGCCAGCGCGGGTCAAGGAGGCAACCATGCACCTGGTCATTGATCGTCGCGGCCAAACGCGCGGCCTTTACGATGAAGCCATTAATTTGGCTGCGCTGGGGGAGGTTGAGCTCTCCCGCGCCAGCTACGTGGAGCCGGATGACAAGGGCGACTGGTGGGCCGATCTCGGACCAGTTCAGGGTCCCAAGCTTGGTCCTTTTACCAGGCGCAGCCAGGCCCTGGCAGCCGAGCGCGCCTGGCTGGTAGCGCATTGGCTCCGCATGCCACAGCAGCCTGGCAGCTCGTGAAGATTATTCTTCTTGCTTTTCACTTCTGCCATTCCCGATTCGTCACCGAATTCCCACCTGTCAGCGCGACAGGTCTATCCCAACGTATCTCGAAAGGAAAGCAACCATGCGTCAGCGCGATTTGAACCGAGCCGTGGCCCATGTCACCGGCGAAAGCGTGGACCAAATTGAAAAGATGGGTTTCAACCTTGTGATCGTGCCGTTAACGGCAAGCCGGGACTTTGATCGGAACCGGGGGCAAGAGCGTACTCCTGACGGGGATGGCTCGGGCCAACCTACTGACCTCCAGAGCACGGGAACCTGGTGAACTGGATGTCAGTCTCGGTGGGGCCGGAACAGAGATGGGCACCAATCGCTTCACAATCTATTTGACGTGCGCTCAGAACAGAAAGAAAGGCAGGTGTTCCTTGATTCAGATTTCGCGTTCGTTGGCCAGACAACTGCGGGCCGTCTTCCGCCGCCTCGCAGGGCGTTCGGCTCCTATCCATCCGGTCCTCTCGCTCCACGCAGGAAAAGACGGTATCCGAATCCGGCTTAACGCGGACATCGCTGCCGAGTTCCATCAGGCCGGCTCCTACGCCGAGGAAGTACTGACGCTGCCGCTTGCGGCGCTAGCAAACTTTGAGGGCCGCACCGATGCGCTCGTCGAGCTTGAGACGGCGAGATCGGGGGTCACCTTGGCGCGCTGGGCGGATAGCGGAGTCCCGCAGGTCAAGGGCTACGATTCTCAGGAGCTGGATAGCCTGGCCAAGTTCCCCGACTCGCCCGAAACCATGACGCCCATCGAGCCGGGATTCATGATGGCCCTGGAGGACGCGTCACATTCGGCTTCTTCAGCTAGCCGCTATGCAACCGACCATATTCAGCTCCGCGGCCACACGGGACAGGTCATTGCCACGGACGGGCACGAGCTCCTGTTGCAGTCAGGATTCCATTTCCCCTTTTCCGAGGACGTGCTGATCCTCAACACGCCTGTCTTCGGCTGCCGGGAACTCGATCCTGATTCTGGAGTCCGTATCGGCAGAACAGCTACTCACGTGACTATCCAGATCGGCTCCTGGACGCTGCATCTCCCCATCAATCCGGATGGCCGCTTTCCGCAAGCCGAGCAAATTGTCCCGTCTCCTTCCGCTGCATTGATCCATTGGCGGATCGACGCGGCCGATGCCGCATTCTTGGCCAAGACTCTGCCGAAACTGCCCGGCGGCGGTGACGAGGATTCCGCAGTCACCGTGGATCTGAATGGTCAGGCCGCCATCCGCGCCAAGGCGGAGGGCGAGGGACCGGTTACGGAGTTGATCCTGGCGCGGTCCCAATTGACGGGTCCCCCCGCACGCTTCCGAATTGATCGGCTGTTGCTAGCCCGCGCCGTGCACCTGGGATTCAGAGAAGTTGCCCTTGTCAACGGCGATTCCCCCATCCTGTGCAAGGACGAGCGCCGGCAGTTCGTCGTTATGCCCTTGGGCAAGGATTCGGCTCTCCCGCCCAGCAAGAATGCGCTTCGTATCGCGTCCACCCAGGACGCGTCGCTTTCCAAACCGCCCCAGCACGAAAGGAGAAGTACTACAGTGGAAGAATCACCAGTCCCCACGGCCACCAGCGGTGATGGCTTGACCAACGGCGATGGCGCACCCCATCCGCCCGAGAGTAACGGACAAGGCAAGACCCCCGGCGGCGGCATCAATGCCGTTATTGCCGAAGTGGAAGAGTTGAAGAACGTGCTGCGCGATGCGTATGGCCGGACAAGCAAACTTGCCACCGCCATCCGCCGGCAGAAGAAGCAGGCGCAAGCCGTCCAGGCCACACTCGCCAGTCTGCGGCAGCTCCAGCACGTCGAGGGCTGATTTACCAGGACCGGTGTGCCGAATCAGGGCTGGTCTGCCAAGGCTAGCCCTGAAAAGGCCCTTCTTATCGGTAGCAATGCGGAGAAGCATGCTCATCCTCAAGTCCATGCACGCAACTCCGGAAGCACAGAGAGGAGGACGAATGCAAAAAGCTGTCTTGATTGACGAGATCCACCTCAGCATGCGCGTGCGGCGCGGACTTAGCGAGTCAACGTGTAAGCGCTTGAGCCAGGTTTTGAAGAGCCGCCGGTTCTTGGCCGACCTGCGTCGTGCCATCCGTGGCGTCTTCCGCCAGCATCGGCAGTTGAACAAGCTTCAGTTCATGCTTTCACGCTGACAACACCGGGTCCAGAACTTCGAGAGAGCAAGAAGAGGAGGCAATCGATGGGTGCAAGGCACAAACTGAACCGCGCGTTCTTCAACGGCAGTCTCCTGCTGGCCGGCGCCATTGGGTACTGGGCCGATTCCTGGCTGCTTTTTGGCCTGGCGTTGCTTACGCTCCTGGCCTGGAATCTGCATGAGGGCGATATTCGACCCAAACGTACCGCCGGGCACGGCAAGTGAGCGTGCGCGCTCTCCCTGCTTGTTCGCCTGGAAAGGACAGAGAGCCATGAAAAAAAGCGGATCATTCTCGATGCTTGTCGTCGGCGCCGTGGTCGTCGCCCTGCTTGCCACGTACCTGACAAGTGTCGGTTGGTTTATGTGGTTTCCGATGACCCTGGCCTTGGCGGTGGCGAGTTACCTTGCGTTCCCGCCATATCAACGGCGTCACTGACCGGATCGTCGTCCGCCCCGCAGCCGCGTTAACCGGATGCGGGCGGACTTGTTCCAAATCACCGACCTATCCGCCTTAGCCGCTAACCCTTTTGTTTATCTATCAGAAATCGGCTTCTATCCTGCTGCAACAGGGGGATCTCTCCGGCGGAATTGTGCCTGAGCTGCGACGTCGCTCGCGCGGGCAAGTGGGGACAGGCGAGAACCGCCCAGACGCGGCCCGTGGGATTCGTTCTATTTTACAGATCCACGCCAGCCGCCACCGAACAGCGAAACGGACCATCATCGCTCAACGCGTCGAAACAACTCAGGAAGCGATAGCGAAAGGGCTCCGGCAATTCGTTCGATGTTGATCAGGCTGACGTTCCGGCTGCCACGTTCGATGTCGCTGAGGTAGGTACGGTGAATGCCTGCTATCTCAGCGAGGTCCTCCTGCGTCAAGCCTAGCTCTTCGCGCCGGGCCTTCAGGGCAAAGCCAAAGCGTTCGCGAACGTCAACCCTGGCCTTTTTTGTCATTGCGGCCACAGTAGCCGCGTGTAGACTATCGGTGTATCGACTATAAGTGACAATCCGACGTCCCGGCCGGGTTTGGTGATTTATCGAAGCCTTGAGACGCCGCAACGTGAGGCATCACATTCGGTCCGAGCGCAAGGAGACTCTATGATCGGTATGCAACGGTATTTCTCGTGCTTCAGCGTTACTATTGCAGCCTGCGCGGGCTGGATCGCTGGTTGTAATTCGGCCTCATCGCCCAAGCAAGGCGAAGCCAAGGGGCCTATGCTGAGGTCCGAGCCGGCGGATTCAGGGGAGTTCATTGACATGCAATTCGAGCGCATAAAGAACGCATTCCTTGCAGTCAACGTCGGCCGGATGCTAATTCAAAAGACTCACCCCAGTGGCTCATATGTCTTCTCCGATCCGCCTCAGCTAGTCCTTTCCGCCGATAAGCATCAGATCATCGGCAAGGTCACAGTCAAGTGGACGGGCGGCGTCACCAAAACGCAGTACGAAACTGACTTTACGATCGAGATCACCAAAGACCGCGTGCGCCTGACGACCGAGCGGGACACGGCGCTTTTTCAAATTGAGCCCAATCAACTACGGTTGGCTGAATTAGAACTCACGAACATTGTCCGGCCACTTCAATGACTGGCAGTGGTCGTCCTCGCGCAGGGCGCCGCCGAACGCCTGGCGCGGAGTAAGGTTCCCGCCCACAGAGCTTCCTGGCCGAGCGTCGC
>Ga0207041_1035_pt1 | contig 26302 bp, 21 predicted proteins | sample Alteio_BWMinCont_73_FD_153311 | JGI IMG/M metagenome (GOLD analysis project Ga0207041, IMG submission 153311) | Enriched cells from forest soil in Barre Woods Harvard Forest LTER site, Petersham, Massachusetts, United States -... | ecosystem: Environmental > Terrestrial > Soil > Temperate forest >... | reverse complement strand
GCCGGGTAACGATTCCGGCGCAATCGTTCCTCTGGCAGACGTGGTGGACCAGAACCGCGGCGCCGCGCCCCGAGCAGATGATGTGGAAACGCTGCAGAAGGCGTGGGACAAGTTGAGCCCGGAGAACCAGGCCAAGATGGACGCGCTCTTGCAAGACTCGAGTCCGCAAGCCGACAGGTTGCGGGATACTATCGGCCAGTTCGTTGAGGATGCCCACGGGGATGTTAATACCCTCGTGCTGCAATTGTCCAGCCTGTTAAGAGACTATACGCCAGGGCAAGAGCAGAACCCGGCACCGCCAGTTGTCCTTGACCAGCAACCGCAAGAGCAGAACCTGGCACCGGATCTAATCAAGATAGAAGCGACTCCCCAACCAGCACCGACTCCCCCGCCACCTAAGCCGCTCCCTGCCGTTCCCCCGCCAGGGCCGGACCAGCGGTCAAAGACGCCGAATGGTGATCGACAGCGGGAACTTGAGGCGATGTTACGCCGGATCGATCCAAAGGCGTGCATGCGCTATCGCGCTCCGCGGGAAGATTTCCGACACTCCTCGCTGGGCGAGTACATTAAGCGTGAAGCCGAGGCACGTGCGAAAGCCAGAGAAGCAAAAGCCGCGCGCTTGGCGGCCTACCAGAAGTATTACGAGCAGAACGAGCCGAAATTTGCTCAGTTTGAAGGCGAATTCGATAACGCCCTGCGTAGAGCCAAGACTTTGGATGACTTCAATGCCGTGATCTCCCGCTATCGCCAAGAGTTTCACCGGCGACTGCCGTCGCCGCCGGATCCTGGTTATCTGACTTGGCGCGAGGACAGGCAGGCCGAGATTAGTAAGCAAGTGGCCCCGTGGCCCTCCATGCGGCCGATGACTCCGGAAGATGCAGAAGCATCCGCTCAAGCCAGAAGAAAGATTTTCAGCAGGGCCTACGCCGCCCAGTCGTTGAGTCAGATGGATCCTGCCGGCCACTGGGATGCCACTTTCATCAACCAGCGTAATCAAATAACCGCTCAGGAAGATGCGGAACTCTGGGCCAAGATGAGCACGCGCGAGCGCCTGGTGCTGGGCCTATTGGAACAAGTGATTTGGGGAATGGCTTTCTACGGGGCGGGTCAGATGCTGTCGCTAGGCAGAGCGACAGGGGAGTTGCCTCCTTGGCTCAAAGAGCGATTTGAGGCCGGTGAGGCTTTCAACCAGGCAAATCGTGGCCGATATCTCTACAACGAGGTCGAAGTCACCGTAAAGGGCAAGACTTATCGCGTAGATTCGTTTGATCCTGCCAAGGGTGAAATCGTATCCCGTCGTCTCACCCAGCTTGCCAAAATTGAGGAACAGACAGCGCGCTCCTACTTCAGCGAGTTCACGCGGAAATACCCAGCCGGTGCAAGAATCACCGACAGCCCGTTCAATCCACGAGTACTGCAAGGGAAAGAACTGACCGGAAAATTGATCTTTGAAGTGCCGGTGCAAAATCAGTCGATCCCACAGAGCGTGCTAGACGCGGCCACCCAAAAGAATATTACTATCAGAGATATCACCGGCAAGGTCTATAATCCATGACAATCATTTACTGCGAGCCTAAAAGTGCGTTCTTCTCATTCGATCGGAATAAAATGCCGTCACCATTGTCGCTTGAGAAAGCATGCCGTCGCCACAAGTACCGTCAGGCTTATGAGGCGGTGGTGTGCGAAGATCACGATCCTCGGCATGTCGTCTCGGTTGCGAATGATTGTGTGTCCGTCTTCTTCATGGACCGGAAACTGAGATGTTATTTGGAGTACAATTTTCAGGAGAAGCAACCGGACAAATTGTTCCTGACTCACGCACTTTTCCGGGAATTCGACGAGGATTCGGCTAAACCGCTCGCCATTAGGATATTTGCATTCAAAGAAGATGGCCACATTCTTATGGAGGATCGCAACTTGGTGAATGATGTGATTCAGCAGCGGAAGGCAATCTTCTCTGTTGAAGAGAACTGGGAGAACTACCCTGCTTTTGGTGACTATGCCAGTCTGTGCCGTGAGGATCGGCCGAAACCGTCGTGATGCGGCCTAGTCCCTAGTTGGGAAAGGATCCTGGTCAAACATAATCGACAACGAACTTCGGACGGGTCAGCCGGGGCACCTTCACCCTGGTCACCCAGTCGAGCAGCGCCGCCGCCACCATGACGCAAACCGGCAACGCCGTCACCGGCAGCTACAGCCTGACCGAGACCGACAGCGGCAGCACCACCTTGACCCAGACCGGCAGCAACGCGACCACCCACTATAGCCGCAGGGAGACCGACACCGACACCGCCCAGACCCAGGACACCGGCAACCGGGTGACCGGCGCCAGCACCATCACGCAGACGCCCACGGCCACGCAAAGCTTCACCGAAACGGGCGGCTACACCATCGGCTCCTACACCCTCACGGAGAACAACACCGATACCCTTACCATCCAGGAAACGGCCAACAGCCTGACCGGCAGCTACACCCTCACCCAGACCGAGAGCGCCGCCGCCACCGTCACCGAGACCGGCAGCTCCACCAAGGGCACCTACAGCCTGAGCAAGACCGAGTCCTCTTCCGGCACGGCCACCCAGACCGGCGACAGCGTCACCGGGTCCCACCCTGAGCGAGACCGACACGCAAAGCTCCTCGGCGCACGAGAGCAACGCCCCCACCACGGGAGCGGGCGCCAACTTCCTGGAGACCCTGGGCAGCACGGTCACCCTGACCGAGACCGGCAATGTCACCACCGGCAGCTACTCGCAAACCGAGACCGGCACGACTTCCTCGAGCCTGACGGCCGGCGGCACGGATGCCGGCGGCACCTACAGCACCACCGAGAGCAGCTCGGGCAGCTTCACCGGCACGCAGTCCGGCAACACCCTGACCGGCAGCTACACCCTGTCCGAGACGCCGCGAGTCACCTACAGCATGTGGGAGAGCGGCAGCCAGGGCAGCAACACCTTCACCCTCACCGACGGCGGCAGCAACAGCTACACGCTCCAGGAATCCGGCAACCAGGTGCTGGGCAGCTACACCATCACGCAAACCGGCGCCGACGGCTACAGCATGACCGAGACCGGCAGCCACGGCTCCAAGCCCTATTCCGAGACCGTAAGCGGCTCGGACACGTACACGGAGAGCGGCAACGCGGACACGGGCACCTTCAGCCGCACGACCACACTTAGAGGCACCTACACGCGCAGGGACACGGGCACGGGCGCGACGAAGACCAGCGGCTCGGGCTCGATCACCTACACCGGCACCGAGTCGGGCGATTCGCTGAGTGGCAACCTGACGCTGACGGCCACGGGCAACGACCGCTACAACCTGCTGGAACAATTCAACGACGCCTCCGACAGCGGCGCGAATTCGCCGCCCGGCCATCTCGACTTCTACGCCTTCGGCCTGCCGTTCGTGGATCCCTCGCCGGACGGCGCGGCGGACGCGGCCGACCCTGGCTGGACCGATGCGCCGACCGCTAGTGGTTCCCCGGCTCCCGTCGCTGAAGAACTGCCCGGACCGGGTAACGATTCCGGCACAATCGTGCCTCTGGCAGACGTGGTGGACCAGAACCGCGGCGGCGCACTCAAAGACAACGACACGCTGAAGGAAGCGATGAAGCTCTTGACTCCCGAGGACCAAGCCAAGCTGCGAATGTTTAGCCCCATGACAATTGCCGTTACCGGACCTTCTAGCGACTGGAGATTCATGGTCTTGAGGTTTGCGATGGTATTTATTAGCTTTGCGTCGCCAACCCTTAGGTGCTCGTATGGCCGCCGGGACTGAGCATGGAGCGCGGGTGCCTATGGGAAAGAAGCTTGATCGGGAGAAGACTGCTGGTCCCGGTGACCTCGGCGGCCCTTGCCTCCACCACCAGCATTGCTTCCTCTGCCGTGAGACGGGCCGGCGCCGGGTCCGCCGCTGTCGGAATAGGAAAGGTTGTCGAACTCGCGCCGTGAGCCGACCAGGAAGCACTGGTATCGACCCTCCTGTCTGAGCCACCAGAAGCCGATCTCCAGGTCCTTGGCCTCGTGGCTCAACACGGTGCCGTCGGCATAGCGCGCGCGAAAGTCCGGAGGCAGGATGTGCCGGAGCAGGACAGGTCCCGTGACCTGCATGACCGCCGAGGCCGGGACGACATAGCTAAAGGATCTTTGGCCTGGCTTGAAGGCAACGCTCTCCTGAGTCTGAACTTCGACCTTGAGCGTTCCGCGGTAGCCCGTCGGCACTACCAGTTCGATTGTGGGACGAGGTTCCGCGACCATTTCAAAAATGAAACTGGCAGGGCGCTGTTCGACTACCTCGAATAAGCGAGGCGGCTCAATTGCCTGAATGGCCTCGACAACCAGGTCTTTTTCCTCACACAGGTAGCCCGTGGCGTCCAGTTCAACCATCAAGCCGATATCGCCTGCGGGTGCGGCGCGCAGCCGCACGATGCCGTCGTTCCCGGTCGTGCCCGACGCATTCCAGGGAGCCCGATAAGCCGGCGTGAAGGGGTAGGAAATTCGAACAACGGCCCCGGAGATGGGCTTCTTTGTGTCGCTGTCCCGAACGAGAATCGCCACGGGCCTGTAGCGGTGGAGCATCTGACAGCCGGCGGCGCTCGCGCTTGCCAGAACTGAACAGAGCACGCACTGAATCAGCCAACGGTTCGTCACGAACCACCTCGCCAGATTATCCTTGCGTCGCCAATTGCACAGACCTATCGTTCCTCTGCGTTGCTACGTGATTGTTTCGAGCACCATATCCTACGTTCCAGGAGGATCAGTCACGACTTTTCGTTTGCGTCGGATGATTGTCGAGAGAATCGGCGGCGGAGAAGTTGCCTTTCATTTGCATGTTCTCGCCTCGCAAATCCTGCCAGAAGGCGTCCCATTGGGCCTTGTCGCCATCAGCAGAACAGCCAAGACCGAGAAAGATAACGCAAAGTAGCACCCAAAGATGTTTCATGGCCCTCAATCCATACGCGCGTGTGGCTGGGACGTCCACGGCCGTCCCAGCGCCTTTGATGGTTATTGACGCAAAAAAGCACTTACCACCAGCGGCGGGGGTAGTAACCGTATTCATAAACGACCGGTGGCGGCGGTGCTTCAACCGCATAGCGTGGCGGCGCTGGATAGACACCCGCCGGATAACGCGTGGCGGTAGCCTGCATCTCCTGGACGACCGCATCGCCCACCCCATTCTGCTTCAACCAGACGATGTCCTGTGCGGAGAGTTGAAAGACGGAAGCAGTGGCACGGATCTGCGAAATGATTACGTCATCCGATACATGGGCCTGAGCCATTTGCGCCACGTCGGTGAGGCCAAGCGAACCCCGTGATGGATTGGCAGCCGCGACCAGCGCCGCTTTTTTCTCTTCTGACTTATCGATAGCGTTGCCGACCAAACCACCGGAAACTGCTCCCACGGCTCCCCCAATCAGGGCACCGGCGCCGGTGTGGCCCGTGGCGCTACCGATAAGTGCTCCCGTGCCGGCGCCAAGCGCGCCACCCCCGACGATGCCTGCATCGGTATTAGACATGGTGCTGCAGCCACACGTCACCAGGATCGGCAATAGGACGCCACTTAGAACCGTCATGAGTTTCATCGGCGGTGCCTCGAAATTCCAGACCTCTTCCCTGCGTGTTGGGGGACACCATTTGACTGAGGCCAAATAACTAGCGAGAAGTGGCAGGGAAGATACGTTTTGGAAAGGTCTCGGTCAAGCGGGTCTTGATAAGGCGTTTCTCTTCAATTCTTGCATTGATCTGCGCATGAATAGAAAGGCCACGAGGCCGCTTTTGCCAGCGATTGAAGCAGATGGCGTTCTGCCGGGGGCTGCTCAACTCGCTTACATCGTCATTTCTAATGAATTAAATATGCGTGAGAGGTGCCTGCGCCGTTTCTAAGCCGACGATGGCAACGACATCACCAGCGACGTGACAAGGTTCGCCGAGAAGACCGCAGGGGTTCGCGGTTCCTTCCCGAATGATACTGGAATGCTGCGGCAAATTGCCAGCTCTGCTCTCATTATCCCGCCGGCACGACGTCCAGCTCGAAGAGCCTTGCGTCGTAGTCCTTTCTTGCATAGCTGCGATGTGTTGCCTTCAGCCCAGCAAACAGTTACCTCAGGCTCCCCGAGCACATCAAGCTAATTCCGACAGGAATTATCTGAAATCGAAGAATTCTGGCGGCCGTGAATATGATGCGTCAGTGCGGAATAGAATGTTCATGTTCATCAACGGCGCAGCCTTGGAACGGGACGGCCATGTCCACCTTGAAGCGGCAGCGATTGCAAAGAGGTCTCTTTGCGTGCCTGCGGGCGAAGAAGAGCATGGATGGGGAGTTCTCTGCGAAGGAGCTTCGCCTGGCGGGAACACCGGTTTCAGCCGCTACCCTAAGGCAGCTATGCGAGGCGGGCTGCCTGGAATTCAGAGCGAACGGGACGAAAGAACGCGGGACGCGATGGTATCGGGTTGCACGATCCAGTTTGCCCTATTGGAAGGAGAACTAAGCCATGCAAGCGATCCGCCTGTCAAACGGTAACCTGCTCATCCCCGTCGAGCCTGACGAATCCGACGCCAACGATTGCATGACCGAGATAACGTCGGACGATCCAGAGTACGGTAGCTGGCTGGCGCGTTCGTTTGATGGGGAAGACCCACGCAGGAAGGCAGAAGAGTGAGTGGAACGTGTGACGGGCCAGGGGCACTGCGATTATTGGTTGGAACTATGGCTGTTCGCCCGGTAGCCGCTCGCCCTTGCGCCACCGTGCGGGCGGGATGAACTGACCGCGCCAGAGGCCACGCTTGTTTTCCCGGGCGAAAACCTCATAGCAATCGATCCCCGAATGGTTAGACACTGCCCAACCGTTTCGCACCATCTCGATTTCAAGGTTCGTCTCGCCGACGAAACAGTCCGCCGCTCCCCCTGAAATCCTCTTGCCGACGACATCCTTCGGGCGTGCAAAGCAGGTGACCTTTTTGTTGTCGATCAGGGTCTTGAGGAACTCGGCCGCTTGTTTGCCGGCAGGGTAGAAGGAGTCCCCTATCAACCCTTGCTGCTCCATTGCTGGCGCGTCCATGCCCCCGCGCAGAATGACCTCTGTTCCGTCTTCAAAGATTAGCGTGCAGGGGTCGGCTACCCTGACCCTGCCAGTGATCCGAAGCAGCATTCGCTCTGGGGGATAAGCGATGCCGCCTCTAACCCTTTCCTTGACTACCAATGATTGGCCTTGGCTACTCGGAAGCTTTTTGTCATCTGGGGAAGACGCGTTCCCGCAAGCCACAATCGCCACAATGGCCAGGGCAAACGGAATCAGACGCATAAGTCCTCCCCAACAAGTTGCAGATGTCGTCAGCTTCAGCGTTTACTCGGGCGGTACTTTCCCTTCGTCCCAGTCCGATTCGACCCCAGAACGACCGCCAGAAACGCAGCCGCTTCCTCGCTGACAAGTTCCTCAGCGGCAAGCATTACCTCTCCAGGCACCCAATCCGGAAAAGCAGTAGTGTCAACTTTGTGCTTTCCTGTAGCAGTGTGAACTTCCCTAACTGCCGCAAGCCGATCAGCATCGAATCGTTCGGCAAGTCGCACCAGCGCTGGCCACAGGCGGCGATGGACATAGGTCACTTTGCCGCCGACAAGGCGGCACACGAGCACATCGGCTGAGTTGCGGACGGCGCGCGAGCACAAGAAGATGTTGTTCCCCTTGGGATGCGCCCACCAGCTACCGCGAATCGGCTCCCCAGCGATGGCCTCCACCAGACTCGGAACGGGCCCGCGCCCCGATTCGAGAACGACGCCTCTGGTCTTTACAAAGATGAGAGCTTGCTTAGGCGTCATCAGGCACCTTGTGGCCGCCCAACTTGTAAAAGAGACATTGCCTCTCAGCATGGTTGCGGCCCGATCGGCGGTGCAATCGCGCATGTTGCAGCTCGACCTGCGCTAAAACGGCCAGCATCCGCTTCAGCGCGACCTGCCGATAGCTTTCCCTCAACAACTCGGAGATTTCTCTCCAGTCAAGCTTGCCGTCGGCTCGCAGACAAATCCAACCGCGGCCACCAGCGTATGGCGCCTCGAAAAAGCGATCATCTTGGAGCAACGTGCTTGCCTGGTCGGCCGGTACGCGGAAGGCGATGCAGGTGTGACCCTGGTATTTGTCGAGGACAGCAAATATCTTTTTGCCAGCCTCGAAAGTGGGGTGTCCCCACTTCACCGTCTCTTTTGTTTCCGGCAGTTTAAGGCAAACCCTTCGAAGACGCCCCAGTAACAAGGATTCCTTCAGCATTTTGGCTCCCAATTCGGGAAGCACAACTACGCGGCCACACGCCGAACGCCAGAGCCCCAGCACCAACCAGTATCGCGGTCGTCCTGCCTCGCGGTCGTCCTGCCTCGCGGTCAGCAATTTGCGGGTGCTACTTCGCGGACACCTTGAATTCTTCGAATTCCACGGTGAACGGTTCTTCTGAGGTATTGATCGCCGCTACGCCCACGGAAACCTCGGCGGGAAGTTCAACCGTGATCTCCTTCGCCTCAGTCCATTCTTTGCCGTCATGGCTGTAAGACGCGACGACCTTGTCTGCTTTGCGTTCCAGGCGCAGCCACGTCAAGCGACCCTGGAAGAACTCATCCAACGTGGCGTTCGGGTCCGTGTCCTGATACGCGCCGTCCTTGTAATACTCCAGCAGCGGCGGGTAACACGCGTACTTCTCCTCGGCGGGCACGTACCAGAGATTGCGCTCCAGCCGGATATAGTTCTTTTCATCCTGCCAGACCAGCAGGCCGGCGCCATTGAATGAGCTGTGTTCAGCGTCGGCGGCCTTTTCCCCAGGCTTGAAATCTCCGGTGACTTTGACCTGAGCAACGAAGTCTCCCTTGATGGTCTTGAGGACTCGTGGTGCCTGCATGCCAGTTTTCGGGTTCAGGTCGTGGATACCGCCGGGCACCTTGACCACGAGCCGTTCTTTCTCGGCCTTGATGTTGCAATCGCCAGAGGGATCCGTAACGGTCCCCCAGCCTTCAAGTGTCTTGGGTTTGTTCTCTTGAGTAACCGCAGTGCCAACGATCAGGCACATGGCCAGCATGCCGAGAAGCAAACGATGCATAGAGGTCATAAGTAACTCCCTTTCACGTTGAACGGACTAGGGGGTAAAGACCGAGCCGGAAGCCAGCACAAGGCCGCATCCAACCGCAGCGTACAGACTAATCCCGGCAAACCGGTCAGCAAAGCAAAAAAAACCTGCCGGGGTCACCGGCAGGTCAGATACGGCAAGAGCCGACGCATTAAATGAGGCGTGCAAATTGATCGCAGTCGACGTCCACCCGCGGGCAATGGAAAGAGATTTCGAGTGGTTGCGGTGCTCGAAGCCCATCCCCGTCAGCCATGCGCATATTGAGCAGGCTTGCACGACTTGAAATTTCCATGCAGCCCGTGCGAGAGCGAAATCACGCGACAACGAGCAATGGTGCCAAGCATTGGCCGACTTTGAGGCGAGGCGTAAAAGCGGCGTCGAGATCAGCGAGGAAGAACAACAGCGTTTTGCCCGAGCTTACGAACTGATCGAGATCGCAAAGGCGCGAAGGGATAAGGCGCTCGGGATTCGGCGGAAGTCGAAGGTAGAATCAGGCGAGCGTGTTCCCGGCGGGAGCGGATAGCGATGACGGCGCAGCAAACGGCCCGGCTTGTCAATCTGCTGTTCTGGGTGTCAGGATCCTCTCGACGCGGCGCCCGCGGGGGCTTGCCGGGGCGGTAGCTGGCCCTGACATGCTCACCCGCGACGCCGACCAGCGGCCATGGGGAAACCATCCCGGCCGAGTGGTCATCGGACGACAGCTACCTTGTGATAGAATGCGGCCACGGGAGGTGCCTCATGGGGCGGACCAACCGCACCAATGGCGATGTGCAGCCCGAATAGGGCGACCGGCGCCGGTTGCCCTCACTCCTTATGGAGAGGTGAAGCATGGACTCAAGTACTGCATCGCCGGTCCCGGAGAAGGTACCGGAGCTGGAGGAAATGCCTGCGGAACTTCGGGAAGCTTTGAACGAGGTCCATGCCGCGGTCGAAGTTCTCAATGGTGATCAACAAGCGGCCATCACGGAGCTTGCATTTGAGAGGGCTGCCGAATTGCGCGACAGGGCCGACGCCCTCAAGCGGAAGAAGGAAGGAATCATCCGTGAATGGCGGCAGATGAAAGCAGCAAAGCCAGCCCAGCCAGGCGCTGCAGCAGACCGGCCACGCGACTGACGGTTCTCCGGGACTTTGACGTTTTCTTCCGCGTGAGCCGGCTGGAGCTTCGTCGTTCGGCGCTGGAGGGGGGCATTGTGGACTACCCACCGTTCGCTGATGCCCTCGCCCGGCTTCGATTGTTCTTGAACGACCAAGGGCATCGCGGCCCAATCCGCTGGGTGTTTCCGAGCGATGTCCTGCTGGTGGCCGGCCAATGGCTTGTCCGGCCCCGGCCGGAGGCCCTGGTTCTTCAGGAGGTCGTCGCTGCGTATCAACGGGGGATTACTCGTCACCTCGGGGTGAAGTTCGGCGTTCTCTGCCGCGAGGATGAAGTTCTCTGGTGCTACATCTACTGCCCCGCGGACCGGATCGAAGCGGAGCACTGCCTGATGCCGGATGGGCTGAAGTAGGGGCTCCTACGGGGCTGCCGGTGCTGCCTGCAATCCGACGTTATTTCATGCGACAGCGGGGCCGTGAAGATCCTTGCCAAGAAGGTGCCAAGCATCGCTAAAAGCGGCTTGACCCGCAGCAACCGGTCCAGCTATCCTGAATAAAACAAGTAGGTTCTTAACAGCGAGAAGCATCGTGAGGAATACACTTTTCATTATGCTGGCGCGCTGTAAGCTCGACAATAGTGGAACTGACAGACGGCCCCGAAAGGCTTCGTCTTATCAGATTACTTGAAGCGGGAATGGTGAAGGAGGACCGAGAGGACTAAAGGGGCTCGGAGATTACAGCGAAACCTTCCGCCAAGGTTCATCGATGACAAGGGAAGAGTTACTTGCGCAAATCTGGAAGGAAGCTCGCCCTCTTGGTGTCTTCGGATCAGAGGAGGAGCGAGCGTTGGAATCGCAGAAGTGGTTGGAGAACGTCCAGCCTGAGTGGATTGACTTGTTCGTTGATATATTTGTGCATCCGCCCAATTATTCCACGCACCAGGGAAAAGAAGACCTTGGCTGGTATTATACGACTGTGCGTGCTTTGAAGGAATGTGCGACTAAGTTCCCGTCAATGTTCTTGCAGAAACTTGGTGCTGGTCTATCAAGCGATGGCGCGCGACGTTGGTTGTTGCGAGCAATGGCCATCCCCAACATGACGGATGCGCTTCCTTTGATTGAGTCTTTGGTCGAGCGCGTCCGGCTTAGTGAAGAGGATTTGGTGACGGTGATCGGCACGGTGCGAGAGATAGGCGGACAGAAGGCGCGATTGCTCTTGGAAAAGACTGAAGGGACTATCCCTTCTTCTATGGCGACTGCTCAACGTGAAATCCACAATGCACTCCGGGACCTTAAGAGTTTCGAAAGGCAAAACGCCAGGCCGCAATGACCTGGCGTTTTTCTACTTACTGCGCGACCCCGGGGCATTGCAAACTTGTTCGCCGCACTCTTCGCAAACGGCTTGAGTGTAACGCTGGCATTTCTGGCAGAAAGGCTCCGGCCTAATTCGGCTGTATGGCTTCAATTCGTCCACGAGCCTAAGCAGCGGCTCGATATCCTCCGCCTTTCGGATTAGCGCCGGCATGACACGGGGTGATCTAGAGAAGCAGACAGGAGTGGACCGGAATACGATAGGACAATGCGAGCGCGATGGCTGCGATCCGTTCTGGAGTACACTGGCAAGGCTAGTTGAATACTTCGGCCCGGGAACAGATGTGACAACGAGCTGATTGAGATGGTAAACAATAATACTGATCCACGCTTGAGCGAGCAAGGGATGACCCAGGCATGTCAAGCCATCAAGCAGGACCCGAAAAACGCTCAAGCTTGGTTTGAGCGAGGCTGGCTCCATTTCATGAGGAAAGAGTATCCGCAGTCGATCAGTGACTTTGACCGTTGTATTGCCTTGGACCCGACCCATGCGTTAGCTTTTGCTAACCGGGGCGACGCTCATTGTAACATCGGCGATAGTGAACGCGCGCTCTCCGATGCCAGCGAAGCGATCCGCCTTGACACGAATTCTCCTTACACATGGCATGTTCGAGGCCGCGCCTACCTCATGAGGGGCGAGAACGCCTTGGCAATTCACGACTTGAACAAGGCCATTCTCCTCCTGCCACACTCCCCGCCTTCCTATGCCTTGCGCAGCGAGGCTTATTTTCAAATGGGTGACATCGATCACTCTATCGCCGACGCCAGCGAGGCAATCCGCATGGCTTGCGGAGATGCATACGCCTGGACTGTGCGAGGCTGGGGCTACTACGCGAAAGGGGAGTACCAGAACGCAATCAGTGATTTTACCGAGTCCTTAGAGATTGATCCTAGTAATGTGTGGGCTCGTACCGGTCGCAGCAATGCATACTGCAGAAATGGCGCTGTTGAGATGGCTTTGGCCGATGCAGAAGAAGTCGTCCGACGTTCTCCGAATTATGGGTATGGTTGGGCCACACGAGGCCGGGCGTTTTTTGCTAAACGCGACTTTCAGCTGGCGCTTCGGGACTTCAACGAGGCCATTCGGCTAGACCCAAGTGACGCAGAGTCTTATGCCGGCCGAGGAATTGCGTTCTACTGCATGCGGGATTACGATAAAGCCATTGTGGAGGCAGACGAGGCCATCCGGCTGAGACCGTCTTATGGGTATGGCTGGATCGTCCGTGGTTGGTCCTTCCTTGACCGTGGAGAATCCGAGAAGGCCATAGCGGATTTTACAGAGACGATTCGCCTTGAACCGCAAAACGCTGAACCTTTTTGCGGTCGAGGAGAGGCGCATTTTGCTAGGCAGGATTACGCGAGCGCACTGCAAGACTTCACTGAAGCCGTGCGGCTTAGACCCGCTTATGCGCGAGCTTACTTCAAACGGGGCCAGTCCCACTACAGCCATAACCACGATTACGACGCGGCGGCAGTAGACTGCACAGAAGCCATCCGGTTGGATCCGAACTACGGCCATGCATACATTGTCCGGGCCAACGCCTACCGACACCTAGGCAAATATGAAGAGGCCATGTCAGACTACGCAACAGCTATCAAGCTCATGCCGAACGACTCTTGGGTCTACATCAGTCGAGGAATTGCTCATAAGTATGAGGGCGATATTGACTTGGCCATCGCGGACTTCAACGAGGCAATCCGACTATCACCTACTTGGGCCAGGGCGTATTCCCTCCGAGGCAAAGCTTATCTCTCTAAGGGCGACATGGCTCTAGCAAGTGCGGATCTTATGGAAGCCGACCGACTGGAACTTGGGAGCTGACCGGAAGGGAGGACCGGAAGGGACAGCGGAAAGCAGCATCATGCCGCAGCTGAACCCATGGTTCTTCGGCGCCGATTACCTGCCGGGCCAGAAGGGCGGGGCGCGGCGCCGGCTGCTGGACACGGCCGCCTTCCTGCACGACGTTCAGGACCGCTTTTATGGCCGCTTCGTCAAGGCCATCCGTGACGCCGGCTACCGCGGCCCGCTGAACCGTTCAAGAGAGAGCTTCGAAGCTTCAGCCGAGCTCGCCGAACTGCCAATCGCATTGTAATGACTGCGGTCATCCTCCAGGTGAACCCGTTCTTCGTCCCGCCCGACCAGTTCCTGCGCGAGCTGCGTGAACGGCCCGGGCAGAACAGCGCGAGTGTCGGTTGAGCCTAAACTCGGCTGGTCCTGCTTTCACCAACAGGAATCACCTTCTGAATCCGGTCAAAATTCGCCTGCGTAATCCGGCTCCGGCTGGAGCAGACTAACGCCGCACTCCCTGCAAGCCCCAGCAGAAGGACCAGACCGAGCCAGATGTACCAGCGCTTGAGCAGCTTCCGCATGCCCCGATTCTACCGCGTCTGTTGATCGACCGCACGCAGCATTCGCTAAGCGAGCAATTCGAATCTTGCATTTCGTGCTGACGGACGTGGCGATGAAGAATGAGGCGCTCCGCAAGCTGCTGGCGTACAATATTACGAGCGTCATTCACCGCCTTGTGGCCAAGCGTCAATGAGACGTTTGCAGCAGACCTGCAAATCTGTGCGATTCCGAACGCCACAAAACCGCCACAAAATCTTTCCTGCCGTAGCAAGGCCGCAACCCGTATGGTCAATTTGATCGGCCGCGCCCGATAAGTCGAAGGCTAGGGGAAATTCGATCTGAGCCGGCGCGCCGGCGCGCTCGCAGGAGGACAGCGAACGGAGTTCGTATCAAATTCTCGGGATGCGAGGCGGACGCTAAAACCTCCAACACAGGGGTTAAGTGGCCAAAACCCAGGAAAAACCGGGCTCCGGCGCGCGGTCGCTTAACAGGAGTGTTGCGATTTAGCGTCCTGTTCGGGGAGGTGGTTGTCTTGTAGCGAAACCTCTCGAAACGGGTTAACTCACGGAGGTGCGGCTGTCGTAATGTCCGCTCTCATCTGCGTCCGCAGCGGTGCATCAGAACTTAGATGCAAAGGCCCGCCCAGACGAAGGAGAGCGGTGAATTGTGAAACGGCAAGTCCCGGCCTGCCACGGTTCCAGAGCAAGGTGATACAAGCATCCCCACGTTCTTGCGAAAACTGACAGCCGTCCCGGCGACTCATCGAAGCCGGACGCGGATGGTCACGCTCAAGTCGGCGCCGGACGCCAATGCGATCTGGGAATCGAGCTACATGGCCTGGGATACTTATAGGCCGGATTGTGCATCGAGGTGACCCCTTCCCAGGGTGCCCAGACAGGCCCGCATGGCCATCGGTCCATTTCCCGGCGTGCGACAGTCATTCGGAATTTCCTTGCAGACGCTACGCGCCCGTGTTACAAGGCCTAGTCGACTCGATGGCTTCGGGCTGCTTTGCGCGCGCAACCAACCTCTTCTATCCGTGGACAAGGCATGCCATCCAGGGGCTAGCTAGCAAAGACTTTTTCTGGTGCCGCCATGGCGCTGGCGGCGGTCGCGAACGGGGAAGCGGATCGGCGGCTAAACGATTTTTTGAGCGACCTTCTTCGAGGAGAACCCCCATGAGACCGTACCGTTTCGCGTCCTATCGTCCCTACCTGGAGGCGCTGGAGGCCCGTCTGACAATGAGCGGCCCCGGCAGCAATAATCCGGGTATCCTTCCTCCTCAGTCCCACGCGTTCGGCGCATCGTACGGCGAATGGTCCGCGCGCTGGTGGCAATGGGCTTACTCATTGCCGGTGGACCACCATCCATTGTTCGACACCGCCGGGGTCAGCACGGGCCAATCCGGAAAGGTCTGGTACTTGGGCGCCTCCTTTGCGCCCTCGGTGACCACCGGGGGTCAAATCATTGCTACCGCTAATCGCAGCGCTACGGTGCCAACCGGCGTGGCGTTGTTCTTCCCAGTCGCCAACGCCGAGGCCTCGACCCTCGAAGGCAACGGGACAACTGATGCGGAACTGCGAGCCGCCGCCAAGTCGTTCCAGGACTTGACCACGAATATGTCGGCCGAGATCGACGGGGTGCCTGTCCGGGACCTGGGGGCCTACCGCGTCCAATCCCCGCTCTATACGTTCGGGCCGCTGCCGGCTAACAACGTGCTTCAGAGTTTCGGCATAACCGCGCCAGCCGGCAGCACCAGCCTGTCGGTGGCCGACGGCGTCTACCTCATGCTCGCGCCTCTGTCCGTCGGCGGGCACACCATCCATTTCCACGCGGAAACACCCGCCTTCAACTTCCTGCTGGATATCACGTATAACCTCACCGTCGCACCCGGAAATTCCTCCCGCCCATCGGCAGTCAAGAGCCTCCCGGGTAGCAGCCAAGCCATCGTCGGCGTCTTGATGTCCCTGCCAGCAGCCGGCCAGACGCAGATTGTTTCGGCTGGCGCCGCCGACGCCAGCCCCGTGAGGCCCGGCCTACCGGCTATTGCCGTCGCCGCTCCGGGGTTGCCGACCTCCAGCAATGTGGCGGCCAACGACCTAATGCAAACCTCCGCGCGCCCGCGGCAGAGTGGCGCCGCGGTCCTGGATCACCTCTTCGCCGGTCCCTGGGACGGCGCGCTGTCTGCGTTGTGAGAGGACACCTGGCTGAGAGTCTAGGGCATCGGCTACCTGAGCGAGCCCTGGAGCCTGGCGCCCTGGCTGTATCGTGTCGCCCGCAACACGGCTCTCAGCCATGTCCGCTCGCGCGAGCCGGACGTGTGGCATAGGCTGAAGGAGCTTGCCGACAGGAAATCGGTGCAATGTCCGACGCGCTCTGCGCAACTCAGCGTCGCGTGACGCGGCTGGGCGGCTGCTGGCCCGGAGTTATCCCAGCCAGCGAGGCTGGGATTCGCGCTTGATCTATCGAGCGATCGTCAAGCCGCTCATGCGTCGCCGCGCCGCCCCGACACCATGGTCGCAGCGATCACGGCCACGAATGACGAATGACCAATGACTAATGACCTCCTCTACTCACCACCGCTTTTCGATGAATGAAGTTACCGGCATCTTGTCCGCCATCGAACAGGGCGACGCGCACGCCGCAGAGCAGCTGTTGCCACTGGTTTACGATGAACTGCGGCGGCTGGCGGCGCGAAAGCTGGCCCAGGAAACGCCAGGTCAGACGCTGGATGCCACGGCGCTCGTCCACGAAGCTTACCTGCGTCTCGTAGGCGGCAGCGCGGATCAGCGCTGGGACAGCCGCGGTCACTTCTTCGCGGCCGCCGCCGAGGCCATGCGCCGCATCCTGGTTGAAAATGCGCGCCGCAAGGGACGGGTCAAACACGGCGGGGGACGGCGTCGCGAACACGCGGACCTCGACGCCATCCACGCCAGTGGAACGGCCCAGGAGCTTCTGGCCTTGCACGAGGCGCTGGAGCAGTTCGCGAAGCACGACCCGCTCAAAGCCAGGCTAGTCGAGCTGCGCTTCTTCGCCGGCCTGACCCTGGAGCAGGCGGCCGAGTGTTTGAACATCTCTCTTTCCACCGCCGACCGCGGCTGGCGCTACGCGCGCGCGTGGTTGTATGCCGCGATGGCCGGCGATGCGGCTCAAGAAAAATAACTTTAGTGTGACGTGTTTTGGACCTCGGCGTCGCATGAAGGGCTGAGGGAACAATGCCGTCGCCTTCAGACTGCATCGTACGTGGCGCCGCAATGGGCTTTCACTGCCGAGCGCCGCGTTGGCGGATTCGCTGCACTTCGCTCGTCCCACAGATCATCGGTCTGCGCGCCGGCCGGTCGCCGGGTCAGTGGCGCCGACCGTCTTGGCAACGGCTCCGTGTCCCGCTGGCTTTCATTTTGAGGTCAACGGCGCTAGCGCCGGGAGAGCAACCATGTCAGCACATTCGTTTCTGCGTCGTCAGGCATCGCGGCGGGGGCGACGGAGCAAGCACGAGTCACTCTGGGGCCGCCCGGCTCTTGAGCGACTGGAAGACCGCACGCTGTTGTCCACGCTAACCGTGAACTCCATCGGCGATGGCAATGTGCGCGATCAGTCACTCACTTTGCGCGAAGGACTCCTCCTGGCGAACGGCGCGCTGGCCTTTAGCGATTTGACTCAAGAAGAAAAAAACCAGGTGACCGACGGGATCCCCGGCAGCGAACTAATTGACATGATTGAATTTAACATTGACACAGGTGGACTGAAAACCATCCAGCTCACATCTCCGTTCCCGGCCATTACGCATCCCGTAATCATCGACGGCACATCCCAACCCCTTTATGTGGATAAGCCCCTCATTGAACTGGATGGCAGCCTGGCGGGATCGTCGGGGTCGTCCACGCCGGGTCTGGTGATCGATGCCGCCGGCGTCACCGTGCGCGGGTTGGTGATCCACAGTTTTGCCGGGCACGGCATCGTCGTGCGCGGTCCTGGCGGCGCCCAAATCGAGGGCAACTACATCGGCACCGACGTCACCGGCTTGAACGACCTGGGCAACGGCTTTAGCGGCGTCAACATATTCAACTCGCCCGGTAACATAGTTGGCGGGACGACGGTGGCGGAGCGGAATGTGATCTCCGGCAACGGCGAAGATGGCGTCGCGATCGTCGGCGGCAAGGCCACAGGCAATTTGGTCCTGGGCAACTACATCGGCACCGATGTCACCGGCATGAACGACCTGGGCAACACCCGACACGGCGTGCTCATGACGTCGCCGTCGGATCCAGCCTTCGGCACGGAGGCCGCCTCAGGCAACACGATCGGCGGGGAAACGGCTGAGGCCCGCAATGTCATCTCGGGCAACGGTCAGGACGGCGTCCAGATCGCCTTCGGCGCCCACAACAATCAGGTCGAGGGCAACTTCATCGGCACCAAGGCCAACGGCGTGGAAGCGCTGGGCAACAGCCGCCACGGCGTCGCGATTTTCGATTCATCCGCGAACACCATCGGGGGTCTGACGCTCGTTCCGGGAACGGCGCCGGGAAACGTGATCTCGGCCAACCGAGGCGACGGCGTCTTCATTGGCACCGGTGCGGCCGAGGGCAATGTGACCGACAATTATGTACAGGGCAATCTCATCGGCACTGACAAAAACGGTGATTTCCGCGCGGCGTTGGGGAATGGCTTCGAAGCGCCGGACAAAGACGTTTTCCATGGCGTCGAAATCAGGAACGCCAGCAGCAATGAAGCGGTGGTCGTGTCCGGGAATCTTATCGGCGGCGCGGATATAGACGACGGTCAGGAAGACGGCGTTGTGAAGGCGAGAAATATCATTTCGGGCAACTTCGGCAACGGCATTCTCGTCGCCGGGCCACGCGTCCTCAACACGATAGTCCGGGGTAACTACATCGGCACCAACAAAGATGGCATGAACGCGGTCAACAACCTGCACACGGGCATCGCGGTGAATTCCATCACCGGTCAGAGCGGCGCTCCGTCGAGGACCAGGATCGGGGGTACGGCTGCGGGGGCAGGCAATGTAATTTCCGGCAACGACGAAGATGGCGTGCTCCTTGCCAACGGCTCCACGCAGACCTTTGTCTTCGGTAACCTGATCGGCACCGGCGCCGACGGCCTGAAACGCCTGAGCAACGGCCGCGACGGAGTCTTGATCCTGCACTCTTCCGCGAACACCATTGGTGGGATCACGGATGCTGCCGGCAACGTGATTTCGGCTAACAAGCGCTACGGAGTCGAAATCGTGCGCTTTCAGGGCGGCCCCGCGACTTCGGGCAACACCGTGTCCGGCAACTATATCGGCACGGATAAGAGCGGCGCCGTCACTGACCCGGACCGGAAACCGAACAGCGGCGATGAGCTGGGCAACCTCAACGGCATAGTCATCCAGAACGCCTCCGACAACACCATCGGCCGAGGCGAAGATGGGGGAGAGAACATTATCGGCGGCAACCTCGGCGACGACACGGAGCCCGGCGCCGGCGTGGGCATCACCGGCAGCGAGGCCAAGAACAACAGGGTCCAGGGAAACCTGATCGGCGTTGGCGCGGACGGGGCCAGGGTGGGCAACAGGATCGGCGTCTTGATCACGCGACTGACCGGCGACGGCAGCCCGTCCGACAATGTGATTGGCGGCACGCAAATGTTGGGCGACCTGGAAGTCCCCCTCAGCAACGTCATCTCCGCCAATCTCGAGGACGGTGTGCAAATCGCCAAAGGCGCCACACACAATCAGGTCACCGGCAACTTCATCGGCACCAACTTCAACGGCACCGCTGTCCTGGGCAACGGCCGTGGCGTCGCCATCATCGATGCCTCGTCCAATACCATCGGTGGCACAACGGACGCGCGGCGAAATGTCATCGTGAACAACCAGGACGGCATTTTCATCAGCGACCCGACCGCGACGGGCAACGTCGTGCAAGGAAACTACATTGGCATCAGCCTGGACAGCCTGTTGCGTCAAGGGAACACGCGCAACGGGGTGCTCATCGCCAATGCCCCAAAAAACACGATCGGCGGCAGCATGAAAGGCGCTCGCAATGTCATCTCCGGCAATGGCGACGCCGGCGTGCGCATCGTCGGCAAGGCCGCGATAGACAACCACGTACTCGGCAATTACATCGGCACCGATCCCAGCGGGGATCAGTCCAGGCCTAATGAAGTTGGCGGCGTCCTGATCGTGAGCGGCGAAACCCTGGGAAGGCCCTCGGCCAATGTCATCGGCGGCGTGGGAGAGCTGAGCCGCAACGTGATTTCAGGGAACAAGCAGTTCGGCGTCGGCATCTTCGGTAGCGCTGGCAGCCCCAGCAGCAGCAATGTCTTGAAAAACAACTATATCGGCACGAACGCCCAAGGTCTCGTGTCCTTGCCGAACCTTGGAGACGGCATACACATTGTGGGTTCTCCAGGTACGATCATCGGCGACGGCACCCCCGACGCGCGGAATGTCATCGCCGGAAATCAAGGAAACGGCATCTTCTTGACCGGCTTCATCCAGGATACCCAGATCAATGGCAACTACATCGGCACCGACAAGGATGCCGCCAAGCCGCTCGCCAATGACGATGGGGTGGCGCTCGTAGCCGATCAGGCAAGTGGTAGCGGCCCAACGAAAACGAGCGTCACAGGAAACATCATCTCCGGAAACCGCATGGCAGGCATCCGTATCGACGGCAATAATGCGGTGATAGATAGCGGCATCAGCGACAACAAGATCCAGGACAATATCATTGGCACCAATGCCGACTCGATCAATACCATTCCCAACCACGGCTTTGGCATCATGATTAGCGACTCTCCCAGGAACGTGGTCGGAGGCACGAAGGCAAATCAGAGCAACACGATTGCCTTCACGATCGATCCTCAGAACGATCCCGACTCCGGTAGCGGCCATGGTATTTTCATACGTGGAAAGTCCGCGACGGACAATCGCATCGACGGCAACCTCATCTCCTCGAATGCCGGTTCAGGGGTCAAGATCAGCGAAGGCGCCTCGCACAACTTCGTGGGCGCCGGCAGAAGCAACGTGATCATCCTTAACCACGTCAACGGCGTCAGTCTCAGCGGAGACGACACAAGCTTCAACACCGTGGCGGCGAACCGCATCGGCATCGACGAGTCCGGTCTCCCCATGGGTAACGCGGCGTCCGGCGTGCGCCTGAGCCTCGGCGCTCACGATAATCGGATCGGCGGCGTGGGCCCGAGTTCTAGCAACATCATCTCAGCCAACAGGGATGGCGTGCTCCTGCAACTGTCGCATCATAACGACGTGGTCGGCAACTTCATTGGCACCGACGTGTCCGGTGGTTTTCTGGACAGCTTCGGCAATACCAGTGTGGGCATCGGCATTGTGGACGCTCATCATAATACGATTGGAGGCGAGACGGATGAGACCGGCTTCGTGCCGGGCAATACCATTCTCGGGAATGGCATCGGCGTCGCCATCGCGGGCGGAGACGCGCAAGAAAACACCATTCAGGGCAATGCCGTTGCGAACAACAAGCAGTACGGAATCGAAATCTTCAACAACGCCTCCAACAATCACCTCGGCGGCTTGAAGAACAAAGCAGCCAATCGCATCTCCAACAATGGCAAGGCCGGTGTGTTCGTCGATTCCGGCACGGGGAACTCCATTCAACACAATCAAATCTTCGCCAACACCGGCCTGGGCATCGACCTGGGGCCGGAAGGCGTCACCGCCAACGACGGCCGTGATAAAGACGTCGATACCGGTGCCAACAACCTGCAAAACTTTCCGGAACTGGCTTTCGCCACCACCACGGGCAGCCATCGCATCGTGGGGACGCTCAAGAGCGCGCCCGCGACGACCTACATGGTCGAATTCTTCGCCACCAAGGAGCCCGACCCTTCAGGCTTCGGGGAGGCGGAACGTTTCGTTACATCGACCACATTGACGAGCAATACCAGTGGCATCGCCTTTTTCGACGTTGCCTTACCCGACAGCGAGGTCGCCGGAACTTTCCTTACCGCCACCGCGACGGATCCGCAGGGCAATACCTCGGAGTTCTCGAAGTGCGTCAAAATCGAGACGGATACGGATGGCGACGGCATCAGCGATGCCAGGGAAGCTGCCGGCCCGAACGGCGGCGATGGTAACCAGGATGGAGTCCCAGACAGCCAGCAGGCGACCGTCGCTTCCTTTCCGAACGCCGAGAATGGCGCTTATGTCACGCTCGCGGCGCCCGAGGGGGCCAGGTTGAGCAACGTGCGCCCTCTTGAAAATCCCTCACCCGATGATGCCCCGCTGCATGTGAGTCAGCCCTTGGGGTTCTTCGATTTCACGGTGACCGGTGTTCGCCCCGGCGCGGCGGTGGACATCAGGATGTTCCTGCCGGAAGGAAGCGACCCACACTACTACTTCCGCTACGGCCCCACACCAGACAACCCGAAACCGCACTGGTACGAATGGCTATTCGACGGACAGACTGGCGCGACAATCAACCAGAATCCCGTTATCCTTCATTTTGTCGATGGCCGTCGCGGCGATGACGATCTGGCGGCCAACGGCAGCATCGCAGATGCAGGAGCGCCGGGCTTCCCGGATGACCTTACCGTCATCAATACCCTCGACAGCGGACCCGGCTCGCTACGGCAGGCTATTTCGAATGCCAATGCCAATCCGGGCGCCGATGTCATCACTTTCAATGTCCTCGACCCGGGACCGCTATCGATCCAGCCACTCTCGGCCTTGCCGGCAATCACGGATGCCGTCATCATCGACGGTTCCACGCAGCCCGGCTTTGTCGGGAGGCCCCTGGTCGAGCTCGATGGCAGCCTGGCGGGCCCTGGCGTCAACGGCCTGAAGCTCGCCGCGGGCTTTTCGACGATCCAGGGACTGGCTATCAATCGCTTCTCCGGCGCCGGCATCCGTATCGAGTCCGGCGACTCGAACCTGATCGCCGGCAACTTCATCGGAACCGACGTGACCGGTGCCGTCGCCCTGGGCAACGGCTCCTTCGGCGTCGACATCGCCGATACGGCCGGCAACTCGATTGGCGGTTCCGAACCCGGTACCGGTAATGTCATCTCGGGCAACGCCGAAGGCGGCATCTTCATTCACGGTGGACAGGCGAGCCTCAACAGCGTATTTGGCAACTTGATCGGCACCCAGGTCGACGGCGTCAGCCCGCTCGGCAATAGCGGGCCGGGCGTGGTGCTCGACGAGAACGCGAGTTTCAGCAACCTCGCGTCCGATGTCTCGGGCACGGGCAATACGATTGCTTTCAACGCCGGCGCCGGCGTGCTCATGCGCGGTGGCACAGGCAATCTGGTCCAGGCAAATGCAATTTTCGCCAATGAAGGCCTGGGCATCGACCTGGGCGGCGACGGCGTGACAGCCAACGATGTGGATGACAGCGACACAGGTCCTAATGACTTGCTGAATTACCCCGTCCTGACGCACGTGGCCAGCTACGGCGGCCGCACCTACCTTGCCGGATCGCTGACCAGCACCCCCGGCTCGTTTTTCACTCTCGATTTCTACGCCAGCGGCGCCGCCGATCCGTCCGGCTTCGGCGAGGGACAATCCTTTTTCGGTTCCCTGTCCGTGACCACCGACGCGGCCGGCCAGGCTGCCTTCGATGTCAGCTTCGCGCGCTCGGTCGCGGCCGGTTCCTTCGTAACGGCGACAGCCCGCGACGTGAACGGCAATACCTCGGAGTTTTCCGCGGCCTTGGCCGTTCCGGTTGCCTCAACGCTCATCTTCACGGTCAACACCACCGACGACGTGGACGACGGCGTCGCGGACCAAAGACACACCTCGTTGCGTGAAGCCATCCTGGCCGCCAACCGTCATCCGGGCGCGGACATCATCCGCTTCAACATCCCCGGGCAGAACCGGACCATCTCCCCTTTAGGCCCATTGCCGGACATCACCGACCCCGTGACCATCGACGGCACAACGCAGCCAGGGTTCAAGGGTCTGCCTCTCATCGAGCTGGAAGGCTCCAAGGCGGGAGCGGGCGCTGATGGCCTGCGGATCACTGGAGGCGGCAGCGTCGTCCGCGGTCTGGTCATCAATCGCTTCCAGACGGACCCCAATCTGGGCACGGGCGGGCATGCCATTACGCTGCAAGGACTCGGCGGCAATCGCATCGAGAGAAATTTTCTGGACACCGACATCACCGGCACCAACGCGCTGCCGAATCCAGTCGAGAGCATGTTCCTGGACAACTCGCCCGACAACCAGATCGGCGGCACGACCGCCGAGGCCGGCAACGTCATCCTTACCGTGCATATGCTCGGCGCTGGCGCCACGGGTAACCGCCTGCAAGGTAACTACATCGGCACCGATCTGACCGGCACCGCACGCCTGGAGCGAAGCAGTTTCATCATCAGCAGCGTCAAAATAGACGGAATATCGTCTTTCAATACGATCGGGGGCGTTGAACCCGGGGCCGGGAACCTTGTCGCGGGTGGACTGCTCATCAGCGGGGACAGCAACGTCGTGCAAGGCAACTTGATCGGCACCGATGTCACGGGCACGGTCTACCTGCGGCTCGACACCGACAACTTATCGGGCGATGTGCTGCTCTTCGGAGGCACCAACAACTTGATCGGCGGCACCACGGCTGCGGCCCGAAACATCATTCCCGGAGGTGTGGTCGTCGCCGGTACGAGGAATCTGGTACAGGGAAACTATATCGGCACTGACATCACGGGGACTGTGGCTCTGGCGAAAATCGGGGACCCACAAGGCATTCGCAACGGGGTGTCCATTGCAGGCTCTTTCAACACCATCGGCGGAAACACACCCGGTGCGGGCAACCTCATCTCCGGCTTCGGAGCCGCGGGTGTGGTTTTCTCCGGCAACAACAACTTTCTCCAGGGCAACCGGATCGGCACCGATGCAACCGGCACCCAACCTTTGGGCAACAACGTGGGCGTCCAGATCAACTTCGGCTATTCCAACAACGCCATCGGCGGCGCTACCCCCGGCGCGGGCAACCTCATCTCCGGGAATGCCCTTTACGGCCTGAGAATGCTCGGCGGCCGCCATACCACTGTACAAGGCAACTTCATCGGCACTGATCGCGCCGGAACCCACGCACTCGGCAACCTTCTTGACGGCTTGCTCCTGTCTAACGAAAAGAGCGCGACCATTGGCGGTTTCGAACTTGGCGCGGGCAATGTCATCTCCGGCAACGGCGGTGCAGCGATCGACGGTCACGGGATCAACATCGACATTTTCACGACCGGAACCGTGGTCCAAGGCAACTTCATCGGTACGGACGTGACCGGGACATTACCCCTGGGTAATCGCGGGGACGGCATCCTAATCCATGCCAGCCAGAACAATCTCATCGGCGGTAGCTTGTTTGGCGCCGCCAACTTGATCTCCGCCAACGGCGGAAATGGAGTGAGCATCCTCGATTTTGAAGCCATGAGGGCATCCACCGGGAACGTAGTGCAAGGCAATAAAATCGACACCGACGTGACGGGCGCCCACGACCTCGGCAATGCCGGGGACGGCGTGTCCATCATCACTTCCAGTTACGTCGTCGGCAACAACACCGTTGGCGGTCCGAATTCGGGCGTGGGTCTTCCGGACGCGGGCAACGTGATCGCCTTCAACCGCGGTAACGGCGTCAGCGCCCTCTTCAGCAGCGGCAACACTATTCAAGGCAATGCCATCTTCGCCAACGCGGGACCCGGCATCGTCGCGGACGTCAACGGCGTCCTGTCGACCTATGCGGAAGACCGCGGCCTGAGCTTGTCAACGGGCATCCCTGTCCTGACATCGGCCTTGTTCGACACTCAAGGAACCATCGTAGAGGGAATGCTCACGGGCGCACCTTTCACCCGGTATGCCCTCGACTTCTTCGCGAACGACGCCGTCAGTCCGAGTGGTTTTGGCACCGGACAGACGGTTCTGGAATCGATCACGTTCCGAACCGATGCGGCAGGCTCGGCCCAGTTCCGGATAAGACTGGAACTTCCGGTCCCTGTCGGTCAATGGATCACAGCCACGGCCACCGACCTGGCGGGGAACACTTCGCAATTCTCCAGAGCCGTCCCGGTCGTCACAGCCACCGACGCGAACACTGTACAGTTTACGGCGCCTGCCTATCTGGTTACGGAAAACGGCGCCGCGGCCGTCGTGATCGTGACGCGCGGCGGCTCGACTGCCGGCACGATAACAGTGGATTACGCGACGCGCGACGGTAGCGCGACGGCCGGCGCCGATTACACCGCCACATCCGGTACTCTCACGTTCAACGACGGCGAAGCGAGCAAGACCTTGACCATTCCCATTCAAGAAGATGGGATCACGGAAGGGGATGAGCATTTTGGAATCTTCCTGACCAACCCGGCCGGCGCCAGCCTGGGCAGCCTAAGCGAGGCCGCCGTGACGATTGCCGACA
>Ga0207041_1032_pt1 | contig 26980 bp, 23 predicted proteins | sample Alteio_BWMinCont_73_FD_153311 | JGI IMG/M metagenome (GOLD analysis project Ga0207041, IMG submission 153311) | Enriched cells from forest soil in Barre Woods Harvard Forest LTER site, Petersham, Massachusetts, United States -... | ecosystem: Environmental > Terrestrial > Soil > Temperate forest >... | reverse complement strand
AGCAAGCCTCCAAAGCACAGAGCATGCGAAGAAGCAATTCTTCCCGAGACGAGTGGCCGTCGCGCGGTTCGGCGCATTCGCGCGTCATATCGCCGTTCCATTAGCTGATTAAGTGCCGCCGCTCCGCTGGCGACGAAGACTGTACCCAACAACGTATGGATAAACGACATCCACAGGAAATGCGGAGACGCCGCGGGCGAGCCCATCCAGAACCCAGCGGCTGCCGTGATAACAATTAGGAAATTGATTTCTGGCTTTGTTAGCTCCCAATAATCGAACAACACATGGGAACTCGCGATACGACGACGCTGAATCTCAGGCACGTCGAGGGCTGCAAGAATGGGCTCTGTTGCCATCCCTAGAGGGCCTCTATTCTCTGCGAATCCGTCTGCGATGCTGCCCCAAGCGGTCCCACGAGCTCGCCAGGGTGGTAACTTCGCGGCGAGAGCAACCGCGTGCTGAGAATTGCCGCAGGCACCAGATAAACTAGTGTGACGCAGGTCCACATCAGCGCAGCCGCGCACTGCTGATCATCTAGAACTGAAATGCCAAAGTGCCGCGGCATGGAAAAGTACATCGGATATGCAACACGGTCAGAGAAGATAAGAAATCCGGATAGGACGTCGCAAGGCAAGGTGGCAAGAAAAAGATATAAAAGGGTTGACCATTGCGGACCCGTCGAGGCACTGGGCCAAGGTTGAATCACGGGGAACCAGAAAAGTAGGCCCGCTCCTAAAAACGATGCCTGCTCGACGCAGTGCCCCACTTCTGAGTGCATGCCCAATGTAAACAGTGTCGGCACATGCCATGCTATGAGAACCAACGCAGAGACACTCCAGCACAAAACGGGGCGAGAAAGCATCCAACCAAGCCATTGCGCGAGTGGTCGTCGAAACAAGGGCCCTACGACTATCTGTCCAGGTCGTGGCAATCCATGCCAGAAAACCAGCATGGGTTCTCCCAGCAGAATCAACGCGGGAGCAAAGGTCATCAGTAGCAGGTGCTGGACCATGTGGACCGTCAGCAAGTCATGATCGTAGGCAACGAGAGGCGAGCCTAGTGCTCCCCAGACCAAAGACATACCGAAGAGGAAACTAGCACCGCGCCAAGCAGGGATGATGCTCGCGGAAAGCCCTCGAATGCTATGCCACCCATGCAGATACGAAGATGACACAAGAGCGAGAGCAACAAGGAGAATCGTGCCGGAAGTCGACGACAATCCCATGGCGGCGTGGTGTGTGGATGGCATGAAATCTTCCTAGGGATTTGTGCCGGTTTCTCGAAGCACGAAATCGCGCGCAGCTTCGCGGGCGGGAGCCTGGCCTTTGGGATGGAGCGTTTCGAGAAACGCGACAAGTGCCGTGGTTTCCGCAGGGTTCAAGTTTTTTCCGTACGCTGGCATGTTGCCGCCTCCCTGAATCACCTGGCGGATGAGTTGGTCTTGCGTGAGCCGAATGGCAACATTGTCGAGCGCCGGACCCCTTTGTCCGCCTAGTTCACCCAGTGAATGGCAATTGCGGCATTGCTTCACCTGAAATATGAGAGCTCCTTGTCGCTGAAGCGCCGTGGCGCCGTGCAGCAATCCTTCTGGCACGGGATCACCACTCCAAGCATTCATATGCGGACTCCAAGGAGTAAATCCCGCGAGATGTGTAAATGTTCCCAACGTTATTGCAATCAACAAGACGGTCAAAACCGCAATCGGCCTGCGCCGCCAACTCTTTTCACCTTCGCCAGAGAGAAAAGGCAGAAGGAGCAAACCAGCGATCGCCACTACCGGACCTATTAATAGCGCCGGAGTCTCCATGGACGGCGGAAGCAACGAGAGCAAGGCATATAGCCACAGAAAAAAGAAATCCGGTTTCGGCACCGTTTGAATAATCGTAGGATCCGGTCTGCCGCTTGGCCCGAAGGGGCCGAAATAGAGAGCGCACGCAGTCACAGCCAACAGGATGAAAGCAGCAAAGAACAAGTCTTTCCAGATCGCGTAGGGAACAAATGGCTCGCCATCCTTCTCCGTCAGTTCATGATATTGGCTGACGTAGGTGGCGCGCTGCACTAGCCGTCCCGGCATCGGCCATTCATTAATTCCGAGTTTGAGGACCATCAGGACATGAATGCACACGAAACCGATTAACATTCCTGGAATCACAAATACGTGCAGGGCAAAGAATCGGGAGAGCGTTGCGCCAGCGATGATCGGACCTCCGAGCATCAGTTTCACGATCACGGGACCCACGACGGGAACTCGACTGGCGATCGACGCGCCGATTCCAAGCCCCCAGTATGCGTCTTGATCGAACCGCAACACTTGCCCGCTGAAGGCCATGCCAAGCGTCATCAGCAAGAGGAAGACGCCGACAATCCAGGTAAGTTCCCGAGGAAACTTGTAGGCGCCAAACAGAAACACCTGAACCATGTGAATCAAAACAAGGGCCACCATGAAATTGGAGCCCCATCCATGCATTGCGCGGATAAACCACCCGAGCGTCACATCGTGATTCAGAGCTTGGAGACTGTTCCACGCCTCACTGGCGGAGGGAACATAGATGAGCGCGAGAAGAATACCAGTGACCAACTGCAAGAGAAATACGGTTATTGCAGCGCTCCCGAACACATACCACCAGCTTGCTGTGTTTCGCGGGACCGGGTGTTGCGCGGCTTCGCGAATCGGAGCGGCGAGCTGCAGGCGCTGGTCAAGCCAATCTCCAATTCGCGAGATCATGCGCATGGCGGATTTTTTCCTGTGAGAGCGGCAGTTGGTCCTGGCGTCTGGAGCTCGCCGGCTTGGATCGTGACCAGACCATTCTCAATTTTGAGTGGATATTCAAAAAGTCCTCGTTCCGGCGGGCCTGACGCACGTGAGCCATCGCGGTAATAAGCTCCGCCATGACACGGGCACATGAACAAACCGGATTGCGGAAACCAACGAACCGGACATCCCAAATGAGCACAGTTAACCGCAAAGACCTGAAATTGATCGCCCGCAATCCGCCGCACCCAGCAGGCGGTATCCACTGTTTTGCCGTCGGTCGGCATCACGTATGGATTCCGGAACGTAGCTAGCCGCGTCTGGCCTTCAGGAAATTCGCTGACACGACCGAGAGGGACCCACGACAGGTAAGCACCAGCGCGCGCCTGCGTAACCGAAGATAAAAGAAACCGCAAAATCGGTACGGCAAGCGCCGTCGCAACAAGTCCATTGAAAAGAATCCCCAACTTCATGAAGAGGCCGCGCCGGGAGATTTTATTTTCGTTTGGCATCTTCAGACTCCTGTGGTCGCGTGTAATTCGAAGCAGAATAGGGTTGACCCGGGTTCTGAACCCGGCGTGATGCGAGCCACGAAACAACATCGGTGACTTCCTGATCCGACATCGGTTTTCCCTTTAGGTTTCCACGCCAATCGGGCGCGCCTAATTCAGGACGCCCGGTGATTACGATCGTTCGCAATCCTTGATCGCTTACGAGCGCTAGAAATGAACCATCCGTGATGGCGCTGCCCTTGGATCCCCCAGCTCCGCCCGGACCGTGGCAAGATTGGCAGTAAGTCTTATAGGCGACTTCGCCTCGTTGAGTGTCGCCTATCGATTTAGCCGCATAGGCGGGCGGGGCGGAAGTATTCAGAATTTCCTGTTTGCTCCAACGCGAGCGGATGTCGTTGTTGAGCACGTCAATCTGCGCGTCAGTCAGCAATCCGCCAGCGCTCTCGGCAAAGCCAGGCATTGCGGTTCCAGGAACACCGTTGGCGATTGCTTTGCGGATAGCGCTGTCGTCTGCAATCGCCAGATAAACAGGATTGGCAAGTGCGATGGCAGCTCCCCCTCGTCCGTCGGTACCGTGACAGCCAGCGCAGTTGTCTGCGTAAAGAGTGCGAAAGTCCAAAACCTCATTCGGCCCGAGAACCTCCGAACCTTTGTCCGGCTGGCCGTGAGGTGTGCCGCAACCCGACGCCAGGACCGCGGCGAGGGGCACGAGTGTAAGAAGACACTGAAGGGCCTTCACGGCTGTTTCCTTCCGCTTTCCCGTGGCGAAATGATTCCGGGAGCTTCCACTCCCGCGCGCATAGCGAACGGCATATTCTCGCGAGTCGAGACACGGTCCTGCTGCACTACGACGAAGCCCGCAACGACGCCGAAGGCTATCTGCGACGCCCCGAACCAGAGCCAGTCAATGCGGCTTGCAAGCAAAGGATTGAGAATCTCCATGATCGAGTACAGAAGTCCCGACCACAAAACCGGGGCAATCAGGCCGCCGAGGGTAATCGGCCTGCGCGCGAACATGGGTAGCATCGCGCCATAGAGCAGTCCCACAAAGAGGGATCCTATGCCGTGCAGAACCAGCGCAAGGGCGAAGCTATCGGCGTGGAATGAGTTAAGTTGGGCTGGGACGAGCCTGAGCGATTCTGCATAGACGGTAGCAGCGAGGAGGTTGATGGGATACCAGATGCTTCCAGCCTTGAGCAGGCCGTAGGAACAGGCAAGTGCGGCCATCGCTACTCCTCCGGCTAGGCCGCCCTTTATTCCGGCCGATACTGGGTAAGTCTCAAGGGGAAGCCATGCACGCGCGAGGTCGGGAGCGACAGGAACGCGTTCGACAAGGCGACGCTCTGTCGTTACTCGATGATCGTCGAACACGATCGGCACCGCTGCCTCGTGCTCGAGAGGAAAGACCTCACGGAACCAGCCGGTGCAACCAGCCACAGTCAGTGCTACGCCCAAGACACTAACCGACACGTTCGTGAGAAGACCGGCGAACATCAAGGTGAACCCAAAAGCTAAAACGAGCGGCCACGCCGTTGACGCCGGCACTTCTATCTCAACTGGCGCCCGGAGGCTCTGCTCTGATTGCTCCATGGATAGCTGCGTTGCCATTTCTTCTCCTCAGCGGCCCAGAACGTAAACAACGGTGAAAACAACGACCCACACGGCATCGACAAAATGCCAGTAAAAGGAAAGCACGCTGACGCGATCAGAATGCTCAGGCCCAACGCGCCCTGCCAATCCGAAGAAAAGAACGACACTCAGCATGATCAGTCCAGCAGTGACGTGAAAAGCGTGCAGGCCGACAAGGGAGTAGTACGTTGTTCCAAATAGGTTAGTGGAAATGGTCAGACCGCGTTCGTAGATCAATCGGTGCCATTCCTGGCCCGTGCCGTAAAGAAAGAGAGAGCCCAGAGCGATCGTTAGCAGCCACAAGACCAGGAACGGGCCTCGCCTTCCGCCCTCCAGAAGTTTTCCCGCAAAGTGGATCGTCAGACTGCTGGACAGCAGACAGATTGTGTAGAAAATGGGCGTCTCAAGCACATCGCGCGGAGTCGGACCTGAGAGGCTCTTGCCCAAATAGAAAAGATAGGCCACCACGAAAATAGTGAAGATGGCGGACTCGGCGAAGATGAGGCACGCCATGCCGACCTTCCCACGATAGGGGAGCTTCCAGGCTGCGGTTGTTTTCGGTAGCCGAGTCGTGATTGCGCTCATTAAGTTATTCCTTCATTCACAGGCGATTCCTTCACTCATACCGGCTGTCCGGATCTTCCGGATGTTTCAAATCCCACAATGGTCTGCGGCTGGCGACCATTGGGGTCGACGCACAATTGTAGGCAGGAGGTGGCGAACTCACGGACCATTCAAGAGTCCAGGCGTCCCACGGATCGTTCCCCGCCTTGGCTCCATTAAAGTAAGAGATAACCATGTTTGCGACGAACACTAGAGTGGCAATCCCTTGGACGAATGCGCCGATAGTCACGAGAAAGTTCAGCGTGTCCCAACCGCGACCAGGCTCATAGGTGTAGATGCGTCGCGGCATTCCGAGCACGCCGGGAACGTGCATCAGATCAAAAGTGAGGTGGAACCCGATCAGGAATAACCAGAAATGGAGTCGGCCCAGAGTTTCGTTCAACATCCTTCCGGTGATTTTTGGGTACCAGTAATAAAATGCTCCAAAGAGAGCAAATAGAATCCCACCCACGATCACATAGTGAAAGTGGGCGACGACAAAGTAGGAGCCGCTAAGTTGCCAGTCGAAGGGTGACGCCGCCATCATGATGCCGGTGAGGCCCGCGATCAAAAACTGGAACAGGAAGGCGACGCAGAACAGCATTGGCAGTTTGAATTGGATCTTGCCGCCCCACATTGTGCCCAACCAGTTAAAGATCTTGATTCCGGTGGGTACCCCGACCGCCATCGTCGTTATAGTGAAGAAGCTGTTGGCGTAGGAACTCATCCCGATCGTGAACATGTGGTGCGCCCAAACACTCATGCCCACAAAAGCGATACAGACGGTTGCCCCGACCATGACGGGATAACCAAAAATCGGTTTGCGAGAAAATACCGGAATAATCTCCGAAGCAAAGGCGAAACAAGGAATGATCAGGACATACACCTCTGGGTGTCCGAATATCCAAAAAAAGTGCATCCACAGCGTGGCCGATCCTCCCGCCTGAGTATCGAAAAAATGACCGCCAAGATAACGATCCACAAGTAACATGAGCTGAGCCGCGGATAAGGGTGTAATCGCAAGTAAAACCATTCCAGACATCACCAAGTTCATCCACGCCAGCAGCGGCATTCGGCTCAGTTTCATGCCGGAGCAACGCATCGAAATAATCGTCGTAACGATATTGATGGCAGTGCCAATGCTGCCAAATCCCGACGCCAGCAGAGCAATCGTCCAGTAATCGGAGCTATTGCCCGGGGAAAACGCACGCGAAGTTAGAGGGGCGTAGGCCCACCATCCTACGTCGGGTGCGGAGCCGGCGCCGTACAGTCCATTTCCACCAAGGAAACTAAAGTAGAGCAGAAACCCACCGAACGCCGTCAGCCAGAAGCTAAAAGCATTCAGCCGCGGAAATGCCATATCACGCGCGCCAATCATTAATGGCACCAAGTAATTGCCAAAACCGAACAGGACGGGCATCGCCACAAAGAAAATCATTGTCGTACCGTGCATGGTGAACATGCGGTTGAACACCTGGGGAGAAACAAAGTCGTTGTGCGGCCGCATCAGTTGGATACGAATGATCGTTGCTTCAATCCCGCCGACAAGGAGAAAGAACAAGGCATAGAGGATATACAGGATGCCCAGACGTTTGTGATCGACCGAGATCACCCACTCATGCAGCGTTTGGACCCACGGCTGACTTGCAACTTCTCTGATTGGAATGGCTGTGGCATCCGACGACATGGCTGATCCCCGTCCTCTTTCTTAGTGCAGTGTTTCCAGATAACGCACGAGTGCGTCCAGCTCGGTATCGCTTAATTTCATTGCCGGCATTAACGAACCGGGCTTGATGGTGTCTGGGTTCTGTATCCAAGAGCGCAAGTTTTCCGGCGTATTGTCTGCGGCGCCTGCCGCGATAGTATGGCGACTCATTAGATGCGTGAGATCTGGGCCGAAACGCCCAGTACCGTTTGTCCCGGCAATTGCGTGACAGTTTAGGCAGGCGGTGCTTTCGAAAACCTGTCTTCCGTCGATTTGCTTTCCGTCCTGATTCGCCGGCTGTTGTTGCTCGCGTACCCAAGCTCTAAAATCGTCCGGGCCATCGACGTATACACGCAAAAGCATTTTTGCGTGCTGTGTACCGCAGTACTGCGCGCACTGGCCGAGAAATAGACCCGCCTCGTGTGGATCCAGCCAGGTTTCGTTCACGCGATTCGGGATCAAATCAGTCTTGCCTGCAAGCTGTGGAACCCAAAAGCTGTGATCCGTGTCGGCAGAGAGTAATTGTACGAATGTCGGCGTGGGATGAGTGGGGTCGCTCAGAGGAATATGGAGTTCGTTAGCGGTGACAATCCCGAGTTCGGGGTATCGAAATTCCCACCAAAACTGGTGCCCAATTGCTGTCACCTCCACCACCCCCGCGGGTTTCGGCACGTCCTGAATCCCGTGAATCACACGCGCGGTCGCCAAAAATAGGACAACAACGATCAGAATTGGAATGACGGTCCAAGCCAGTTCAATCTGCGTACTTCCATATACCTGAGGTGGCTCACGCTCCGCCCATGCAACTCTGCTGCGGAATTTCACTACGACGTAGCTTAATAGGCAGAAGACGACCAGGAAAATCAGACCGGTGATACCGAGGACAAAACGAGATAAGCGATGGATCAACTCCGCTGGCGTTGAGTGAGGATCAAAGATGTTAGGTATTGGATGATCAGCTGGAGTACTGGCGCCGCATAACCTTGCGGCTATGAGCACCGCCGCTATGAGAACGAAAACTCCCACGCATCGGCTGGCAATCGCTCTCCAATCTGCCTCGCGAATTGTTTTGCCGATTTTCAAGATGAGCTCACTCTAAAAGGCGCAGTTGCCCAACGATTGCTAACAGCGTTCATATTCCAATACCGAATCTGCCTGCGCCTTTGAACCATGCAATGCAATCTCCAACCGGTGGTGCGATGCACAAAAATGCAACCGGTGCCGGTTGAATGCTTTACGAAGCCGTTAAACGAAGGGCGAAACTCGTCGCGGCGCTTTCCCGTCTCTCAATTGACGAAAACGTCGAGAAATTGTCGTGTTAGCTCATTGAAAAGTGCTGAGAATCAGATAGCTATTGCAAGACCCTTGCGAAACGGGGGTTAACAAGTTTTAAGAATTCGATTCATTGGAAATGGACATGCTCTGCTAGTGGTGGGGCTGCCTCACGAAAAACGACAGTGACATTGTTGCTCAAGGACGGGATGCGTCGATGAATTCAGGAATGATCACTGGCCTGGCGGCTATCTCCGGTTCGCTGGTCGGCGCGCTAGGCTCGGCCGCTGGGACATGGATCACGCAAAAGCATCAAGACCGGCGCGACTTGATAGGAAAGCAAATAGTCCGCCGCGAGGCGCTGTATTCCGATTTCATCGCCGAAAGCGCGCGCTTACTGGTAGACGCCATGGAACACAACGACCTTGATCTTCACAAAATGATACCCGTCTACGCGCTCCTGAGTCGCATCCGCCTTAGTTCATCGGAACCGGTTTTGCAAATGGCCGAACAGATCATAAAAGCTATTGTGAATACCTATCCCCAACCCAACCTGACGCCCGAACAGGTGCAATCTCAAGCCGTGAATGGCCAAGACCCCCTGAGGGAGTTTAGCGACAACTGCCGTGCCGAGTTGGATTGGCTGCAGCGACAAGTGTAGTCCCCTAAAGATTTGCCAACTCAACCGGTCGACGCAACACTCGCTGTATTACGTTGTTCTCTTCAAAGGTCGTACTTTGATTGATGGGAGGGATGCCCGCTGCGCTTCAGCGACAAGGAGCAGGCTTAATGCGGTGTTTTGAGGCCCAGCCGTTACTGCTTGAGATCGGCTGCGCCGTTAGCAAGCCGCATAACCTCTTTCACTAAATAGAAGGTGTTGCGGTGACCCATTGAAACCACCTACATTCTCGGGACCTCGCATACGAGGGAGATTCGAAGGTCCGTGGGGCAAGCCGACCACACGTTTTTATAGGAAGCTGGTTTAAGCGCCTGCGGACTCGTCACATTGACATTACCAGGGAAATCGCGCAGACATCGGGGATTGACGCATCATTCGGGTGTCTGGCCCATCGCATTAATAAATTCGTCGTGCGCTTGGGAATAGTCCAGCTGTGATTGCAGCAAGAGCGCCTTCGCTTCGTACTCCTGAGAAGTTGACATAGCCGCCTGCGACTTCAGCGCTGCCCCTTGCAACAGTTCTTGCTGCGTCACGCGGTTCGACTCGCTGCGAAGCGCCAAGACATCTTCGGACACCATCAGCATCTGCCGCGTCCTCTGCAGTTTGTTGTACGTAGTTTCGACCGCCAGCTCGACCTGATCCGTCAGCTTCGCAAGGTTCTCTTTCGCTTCGGACAACTGCGCTTCGTGTTCACCCAGAACAGCTCGCTTACGCCCTCCATCGAACAAGTCATAGCCGAAGTGAATTCCAAACGTGGCAAAGTTACGGGCCAGGAAAGGGACGTTGTTCTGGTAGCTGTAACGGGCGAAGGCCTCGACATCGGGAACCCAAATATCGGTCTTGGCCAAGCGGATCGCAGCCTCGGCTTTCTCCACCTCGGCACGAGCTTCAAGAATTTCCGGATGCGAGGCTAAGGCAGCCTTAACACATTCCTCGCGCTGACAAGTCTCCTGAAATTCGGCGACTGTTGGATCAAGGTCCAAGGCAGTCGTCAGAGGGAGGCCCATCAAGTCATTGAGTTTCAACTTGAGGTCTGATAACTGAAGATCCGTCGTCAGCAGTTCTTGCTTGGCTTGCAATAATTGCACGCGGCTCTCAATGGCGTCCTGCTCTAGGGAACTCCCGAACTTCACCTGCTCCATTCGCTCATTCTGCAGGTCCTCGGACGCTTTTATCCGTGCCTCAGTAGCGCTATATTCGGCCTGAGCAATTAATATCCTGTAATACACCTCATGTACTGCGAGCGCCACGTCGTTTCCGGTGATGTCAGCTTTCTCCCGGGAGGCTTTTACCTCGGCTTGGGCTACATCGTTTGCCCGCTTGATCTTCAGCAGCGAGGTCAATGGCTGGGTGATCTGGGTCCCGCTAGTCGTGAGGTTGCGGCCCCCTTGGTTGATGATGTCATTTACAGGAGGAATCGGCGCTCCCCCCGCTGCGCCAAGGCTGCCGGACCTAAGCTCAATCAACTCCGTATCCGTCACTCGCATGAAGGCGCTGTCGTTGCGCAACGTTGGAAAATACGAACTCTTCGCAACCTCCTTCGCTTGTTGTTTCTCATCGACGGCGTACTCTGCGATGCGGATATCGTGGTTATGCTTCAATGCCAACTGAACGGCTTCCTGCAGGGTGATGTGGCGCGAAGCGGCAGGATCGCCTGCTCCGTCAGCAAGCGCGAGAGAGGCAGAGACCGCCGTCGCCATCAATAGGATGAGTGCCTTTCGTTTCATGATTTTGACTCCTTATCGGCGGCCAGTCCTTGCTGGATGGCACTCAGATCGCCATACGTCAACGGTGAATTGCGCAACAGTGCAACAAGGATCAGAGCGCATACGCAACTCCAGGCAACGAGTAAGAATCCATCGATAACGCTCAGCGTGTAAGCCTGAAGGCGAAGGCGGCTGGCTACGATTCCGACGGATCGGCCAGTCGCTGCAGCCAAGCCGGCAGAGTGTGAAAATAGTCCGGCAGTGAGTCCCTGGATATTCGCGTTGGTGGTCCAGTTACCGCTCTCCACGTGCAGCCCGAGGAGGTTGGAGTGCAGCTTCTCCTGGTGCGCGATATAGTGGCCCATGGCCACTGCACCGATAGTCCCACCAAACAGCCGTACGGTATGGAAGTACGCGGAAAGCGTCAAAATCCACTGCGGCTTCGACAAACCTCCGGAGAAAATGCCCTGGAGAACGATCGCCGACACAAGCCCGATAAAAGCAAATCCCTGCCCGACACCCGTGAGTAATTCGGTCCGGTAGTAGTTCGACGCCGACCACGCGCTGGTCATGCCCGCATTCAGGCAGCAGGCAAGGGCCATCAGGGCAAAACCCGAAGCTAAAAGCAAGCGTGCATCAACATTGGCGAGCAGGAGTAGCGCAACCACAAATGTGACGAGAAGGAGAGGAACCGCGCTCCAGATTACAGCAGGGCCGATCTGATCGGATTCGAACCCGTGGACCGCCAGCGATTGCGGGATCAGGATGATCGTTGTTACCAAACAAAAGCGAAACAAGAAAAGTAAAACCCCTAGCAATATCGTGTTCCACTGTCGGAGATAGGGCATGTCGACCAGAGGATTGGGACTGCGTAGTCGCCGCAACAATGCGCACAAGAGGAAGAAAGAACCGCCCGCGAACAATGCCGTGAAAACCCCAGATCGCCACCAATCGAGCCTTTCCCCTTGTTCGAAAGCGCCAAGAAGCATCGCGAGCCCGGCGCTGGCATACAGAAAACCGGTGAAACTAGGAGCCTCGGACGACGGTTTCGGCGCGGGGGTGTCCGGTATTCCGTAATAAATGCAAAACATCATAATCGGCGTGATGAGCGCGGAATTCCAGAACATCCAATGCCACGAAAGATGATCTCTGTACCAGCCATAAAGGGTCGGGGCGATATTTACTGCTCCATCCACGAATGTGGCATAGAGCGCGATCGTGAAAGGAAGGAATCGAAGAGGAATATTACGCAGAGCAAAGGTCAGTGTGAGGGGATAAAACGTGCCAGAGGCTAGCCCGCCCAAAGCAATTGCCACGATGAGTAGGGCATAGTTGTGAACGAATGGAAGGAGGGTGCAGATTACCGTGAACGCCGTTGCTGCGAATAGCAGAATTCGCCGGGCTCCCATCAAGCCGCCGAGATATACCGTGAAGGGGCCGATGAACATCAGCGCCATGTCGTACCCGGTGCCAATCCAGGCGCCTGCGTCGAAGCCAACTCCGACGTGTCCTTTGAGGTCTGCGAGTCCAAGGCCGATCATTCTGCCTGTGAGCGTGACGATTCCCGCTCCTATAATGACGCCAAGGATCCCTAGAAGTGGGCTCTTCGAAAGATCGGCTGGCGTAATTGCTCTGACGCCCTCTGCAATTTGCGCCGGCGAAGGCAGATGTAAGACCGGATTTGCAACGGACATAGTGCGCTCCAATCACTGCCTCGTGCGAACGGTGGCGACAACCGAAAGCCCCGGACGCAAAGTCGTTGCCACGTTCGAATCATCAAGTTCGATCTTTACCGGCACTCTTTGCACTACTTTTGTGAAATTGCCACTGGCATTGTCCGGAGGGAGGAGCGCGAATTGCGAACCGCTTGCCGGGGCAATCTCGATGACCCTTCCGTGGAAGACTTTTCCCGGGTATTCGTCAATTCGGACATCGGCCGGATCACCGACTTTTACGTTCGTGAGCTGTGTCTCACGGTAGTTCGCCTGTACCCATTTCATGTTGCTCACAAACGGTATCACCTGCATTCCGGGCGACACCAACTGCCCAGGACGTGCCTGTCTTTCGCCAACCCTGCCGTCAGCCGGAGCGGTGATTTTCGTGTAACCGAGATCAACCTTAGCCACCGTCAGCGCGGCCTCTTTTGCATGAAGGTCTGCGAACAGTTGCATTTGCTGGGACCTCAAGACGGCCTGGGTGCGCTTCTCCGTTTCAACCGCGTCCTGATTGCTGCGGAGCGTCGCCTTGGCCTGGTCTAGATCGGCTTCACGACTTGCGAGCTGTGCGGCATATCTCTGTTGATCTGCGACGACTTGCTCCACTTTCTGTGGCGTGCTGGAACTGGTCAGTAGCAGCGCTTCTTGCCGCTGGCGTTCCTTTTGTGTTCGGACGACATCGGCTTGAACGGCGTCTTCCGCAGCCTGTGCCGCCGCGATCTGAGCATTGGCCTGATCAATGCCTGCGAGAGCCCTTGCGATGCGGGCATCTTGGAGTTCTTGCTGGCGCCGGTTGTTTAGAAGTGCGGCGTTTGCTGCCTCGACCGCAGCGGTCGCCTGGGCCATTTGAGCCAGGTAGTCGTCGTCCTCCAGATCGACAAGCAGGTCTCCTTTGCGCACCTGCTGGAAGTCCGAGACCGTCACATCCTTCACGATTCCAGCAACCTTCGTGCTGAGGGGTGTGAGATCGCCCCTCACATAGGCATCGTCCGTCACTTGATCGATCCGACCGCCCTCCCAAGCATTCCAGTTCCACATGATGGTGGTCACAACTGCAGCCGCAAGCAGAATTACCAAGGCCGGAGTCGCATACTTCGGCCATTTCGGTTTAGTTGTCGCTGCCAGAGCGTGTTCCTCCTGAGTAGCAGAAATCGGAGCTGGCGTCGTGACGGAAGACGTTAAGACTGGTTTATCGATCGCGGACATGGCGCCTCTCGATAGCAAATTGAGCCCTGATCCTGGGCTACGGAAGTTGTGATGTAAGCTGCAAATCCATCATCGTCCTAATGCGGCAGTCCAATTGAAAGACGGTCGCCGTTTTCAGAGCCCCTGTTAACTTGTCGTTGATTACTGTGAGACCAGTGAGTCGGAACCGTCCTTGCAGATCGAGCCACGCGAGTGCGTTGAGCCTTATTCAAGAGTCGCCTGGCGCGCAAGAGCCGCGACTTGAATGCGGCTGATGATACGCCAAGTAGCGCACCAGCCTCTGGGCCTGACATTTCGTCGTAGTAAGTCATGTTGAACGCCTGTCGAAGCGCAGGTGTCATTTTTTCAAGTGCTTCGTTAATGAATTGAATAGTCTCGCGCTCCGCGTAAGCCATCTCCGGATCAGGTAGGGTGGCGCGGATCCTTTCCATCGGCCTAGCCTCGTCCAAGGTGCTGGTCTCCAGCAGGGAGTTCATACAGACTGATTTCTGCTTTCTGCGGATCATCAAAGCAGCGTTAATCACAATCCGGGTGAACCAGGTCGTGAGGGCAGATCGGCCTTCGAAACTCGGCAAGTGGAGATATCCGGAAAGAAATGCGTCTTGAACCGCGTCTTCGGCGTCTTCCTTGTTTCGCAGAATGGTGTTAGCCATAGCAATGAATTTTGAACGTGAGGCCAAAACCATCTCTAGGAAAGCCTCGATCCCGTGGACCACCGGACGTGTTGCAACTGGGCGTCGAGGCGGGTAGCATGCCGAGGTGCTCGGGCATAAGCGAGCGTGTGTTTTTTGGACTTTGAAATCAGGCGCATGCCTGTCGGCCTCTGCTGCACCGGTGCGTCCATCGAAGGGCGCGCACTTCGATACCTGGATCACGGTTGGCTTACCTCATTGGTCTGTAAGGCAACTTTGTGTCCAAAGCTGAATATTTCCGGATTTTTCGCCATCCTTTTTGTTTTCATTGGAAAGAAGTTATTCAAGCTTATCGGAACGCGGAGGGGTTTCACCGCCGAAGGCGATTGATGCCATGGATTTGACGATAATGTCGAAGTCGCGATGACGCCGAAACCGCCACCAATGAAATTGCCCTACGGTAAGGAACAGGGGAGATGTCAATCCACGATTCCTGTACCTCGGGCAGATGGACAAGTTCTCAGACAAATGCGCTCGGGAAAAAAACTCGCAGAGAACTCACCGATGGAGCGGTTCACAGGTCCTTTTGACTATTGCGTCAAGGCATCCGTTATTTGGTGACGTCGGTGTGTGAATCTCCCCAAAAGAAACTCTTGCGCCACATTAGCTCCGATGCGCTCGCCTGTACCGAGCGCGAACAGCGAAAACACCAGCTCTGTGCCCCGGTTTGATTTAGGAAAATAGAGATTCGAAAGAACGGATGAAGCTAAATCGCCGCCCACGCTGGAATAGTTCGGCTGCCACTCACCATTATCTCCTTTGGCAATGAATGCACTAAGGATCGCATGGCGGAGCCGTGAGCGGGTTGTACCGGTTCCTTGGTAAAAGTAGCGGGGATCCTGATGTAGCAACGACGGCAGGATTGCGCCACCGATCATGATATCGCTAAACCCATCAGCCGCGGATGCGCCAAAGCGGTCCCCAAATCCCTTTTCGCCCTGCGGATAATTGGGACTATTCCCTGCCTGCCTCGCACCAGCGACAATTCCAATTCCCGCAATCGTGACTGGATCGTAAGACACCTTGAGGGCCAGGTCGAATTTCATTTTAGTTGTGAGAGGTGCGGCATTCTCTCCATCAAACGAGACATAAAAGTTCGGGATTACGCCGAAGATGCGCTGCGTTTGTTCGCTCTTGATCTGCTCAGTCGCAATCTCGATGGGATCATAGGTAACCTCCATTGTGGTGTTCTGGGTTGCGATTTGGAGTGAAACGTTTCCGATGGGGCAAACTTGTCCCGGTGCGAGGGTGATGGGCGGCGAAATCCACTCGGCAAAGCCATCCGCATTGATGGTGATCTTATAGGGCACCGTTGGCCTCAAAGCGTCGAACCGGAAAAATCCGTTGTCGGTCGTGAATACTGTTTTTTGGTCGGTAGAGTTTGGGATCCACGTCAGAATGACGCTTGCGCCGATGACGGCATCACCTTTGACGTCTGTAACCGTACCGGTAATTTGTCCCAACGGGGTTTCTGGCGATTGATCAGTCTGGGCCTGAGTGCTCGCGGCAAGTGTCAGCGCCAGAGCAAGTAAAGTCGCTCCATTGAAATAAAATCGAGACATCGCATCCCTTTCAAGTGATCGAAAGTACCGACAAAGAACTTCCGTCAAATGACGGCTGGCACTACGAACGGCATAAGCTCAGTCTTGCCAATTTTCCGCAGGCGGCCTGATTCCGAGGCGCCGCATCTTGTAGAACAGCGTGGTGCGCTTCACGCCGAGCCTAGCGGCGGCTCCGCGCGGCCCTCCGAGCTTCCAATTGGCGCGCTGGCAAGCAACGAGGATCTCTCGACGCACTTTATCTTCCAGCGTCGGATTCGCAATCTCTAGCTCCAGCGGCTCGCATCTATCGAGTGGCCCTGGTTCGAAGATGCCATCACTCGAGAGAATGACGCCGCGTTCGATGTAGTTTTGCAGCTCTCGAATGTTGCCGGGCCATTGGTGGCGGACCAAGGCACGCATGGTTTCTTCAGGGATGGTTTCGATGGTTTTATCCATCGATCCTGCGAACTGTTGAACGAAGTGTTCCACGAGCTTAGGGATATCAGCTTTCCTTTCGCGGAGCGGCGGAAGATAAATCGGAAAAGCATTCAGGCGGTAGTACAAATCTTCCCGGAATTCGCGGTCGCGAACCATTTGTTTCAAGTCCTGGTTAGTTGCAGCAACGACGCGAACATCGACTCGTGTTGTACGCGTGCTGCCCACGGCCTCGAACTCACGCTCCTGGAGCACGCGGAGCAGCTTGGGTTGAAGCTCGAGTGGCATGTCTCCAATTTCATCGAGAAACAATGTGCCGCGATCTGCCAACGCGAAGCGGCCAACATGAGAATTGACGGCGCCCGTAAAGGCTCCGCGTTCGTGTCCGAAGAGCTCGCTTTCGAGGAGGCCGGCTGGCATCGCCGCGCAGTTCAACTTAACCAGATTCCGGTTTCGACGCGAGCTGAGTTCGTGGATCGCTCGCGCGATGACTTCTTTGCCGGTGCCAGTCTCTCCGGTAATCAAGACGGTCGTGTTTGTGCCGGCCACGGCCTCCAACTGGCTGAGAATTGGACGTAAACTGCCACGGCGACCTACAATCGTATCGAGGAATGAGGAATCTGAACGTTCCGGCCTACCATTCGATTGTTCGTCGGTGCTACGAAAAGCGGTATTCATCGGCGAGCTTTCCGTGTGTCGAATAAGCTGCATGAACGGATCTTGCGTGGTGCTCATATTCTGCTCCTGTTCTTGAGCGCTTATGACTCGCTGTTACGCTTCTAGCGAGAATTCAAGCCAGCTCAGCCCGAGTTCTTGTACCACTCCGAGTTTGAATGTAAGATCGTCGCCACGCAGGCTATTTCTTCTGCGCGACTAGGATGCTTACACCCGACCAATGATCATGCCCCAGCTGAGGCGGAGGAGTTTCGCTCAGCGGCATCACGCCCACGTTCTTTGCGGCGAACGGATACCGTGCTTCTAGGTAACTTCGAACAAGTTGGGCGCGCGCATAAGAACAAGAAAGCGCATCGGCTGGCTCCGGTGTGTCCGAATACCCTTCGATCACAATAGGGTATTTAAAAATTGAGTCTCCGAACGACGCAACCGCGGCATCAATTGCATGTTTTCCGTCCGTGCTCAGTTCCTCTGTACCATGTGGCGCTTGCTGGAAGAGGATGCCTGCCTGCAACCAGGCGCGGGGGCTACGAGTGCTACCAAACAACTCGCTGCGGCGATATTCGCTTGGGGACAAGTTGCTGAGTGAATAGTAGCCGCGGCGATTGAAAAATCCCCTGAAGAAGAAGTTGTGCTTGAGAGCCTCGGTATCCTCTGCCATGTTACCCGTCGCAATATTGACGCTAGTCAAGGCTTCACTGATATTTCGCCCTGCCGTTACGCCTTCTGTGTCCGGTCCTAGAGCTTCAGACAAGCTTTGGTGGAGCTGTTCCAAGGTCTCATCGGCACGAGCGGAAGCGGAGCGAATCTGCGCTACAGTGTCGTCAAGCTTCTGTGGCAATTGGCGCTGCTGAACGTCCGCAACGAGGACATTCGCTCGTGCCGAAACCTCTTTGAGGTTGGAGGTTGCTGACTGCACGTTCGAAATGGTTTCTCGGATTTGAGCTGCCATATCTTCATCGCGAAGAAGCATGCCTGCTGTCCCTCGGCCCTCTTTAAGCCCTACGAGCAAATCATTCGCGTTATTCACGGCACCATTGACACGATCAAGTGCAGTGTCAAGTTTGCCCCCTACCTGCTTTAGCGTAGCGTCTGCATCATTCATGATTCCCACACCGTGGGAAAGCAGATCAGACATGTTAACGGGAGGTTTGCTTTGCAGAACCGAATCCCCCTTTGCGATCGCGGCATTTGGAGATCCAGGATGGATCATTAGAAAAGTATCGCCTACGACGCCTTCTGTATCGACAGTTACAACCGAGTCGGTTCGAACCAAGCCGTGCAGTTGCTCGTCCACCTTCATCTGTACACGAAACCGGCCATTCGGCGACCGAGGTACGTCGATTTTGGTCACTTGACCTGCATCCATGCCAGCAACCTGTATGTTCGAACCCTTGGTGACACCATCAAGATCCAAGAACTCGGTATAAAGTACTACGTGTTGCGCGAACGCCTCATGACGACTTCCAATAAGGAAGATGCCGAGAGCGAAGAGCGTGCCGCCGGCGATAATGAACATTCCCACCGCGAGGTATCGTGTAGTCATCACTTCACTCCGTAATAAGCCTGCGAGCCAGTTCGCTTTCGCTTTGGCATACGTCTTTGACTGACCCAAAGGCGACAAGACTCCCTTTATCAAGCACGGCAACCCGGTCAGCGACTCGACCGACTCCATGGATATCGTGAGTTACGATGACAAGGGCCGTGCCGTGCTCGGCTCTCCGGCGAATGAGAAGTTCGTCGATCTCGGAAGCCGTGATGCGATCCAGGCCGCTGCTTGGCTCATCGGCTAACAGGATTTTTGGCCCGAGTACCAAGGCTCTCGCAAGTCCAGCTCTCTTTCTCATACCTCCGGACAGAGCAGCTGGATACTTGTCCCCATCTCCTCCTAAACCAACATCAGTAAGAGTCCGGCGGACCAGTTCATCGATTTCGTCTTTGGACTTCTTGGTAAGGCGGGCTAGTGGTAGTGCAAGGTTTTCGTAAAGAGTCAGAGAATCAAATAGGGCTGCATCCTGAAATAAATAACCAAGCTTTTTGCGGACCGACGAGAGATGATGCGCATCCATACCAACGACGTTGTCCTCATCGACCCATATCTCGCCTGAATCGGGACGCAAGAGAGCCATAATCAGCTTGAGGGTAACGCTCTTTCCCGTACCACTGCGGCCAAGTACGCAAAGCGCCCGTCCCTGTTCGATATAAAAAGAGACGTCATTCAGTACGCGCTGAGTGCCGAACGATTTCGTGACGTGCCTAAATTGAACCGCGATGGTCTGGCGCTCGTTCATAGCGCGGTGTCCGGAAACAGGAAATAGATACACTTAATTAACAAGACGTCTGCAACGATGATCAGCAGCGAAGATACAACTACGCTGTTGGTGGCTGCTTCTCCTACGCCCTGGGCTCCTTTATCTGTCGCGTATCCAAAATATGAAGAAACAGAACCGATGATGAATCCGAATACGGCGGTTTTGAGTGTAGGCGCGATGAAGTTCGACCAGTGAAGATGGTCAAAAGCACGGCTAAAATAGAGTGCAGGGGCAATGTGGGAAGTCAGTTCTTCCGAAAGAAAGCCGCCAAGAAGGCCCGCAAAATCCATGAAAAGAGTCAAGAGTGGAAGTGTGATTACGCAAGCCAACACTCTTGGCACCACTAGAAACTTGAATGAGTCGATCGATAGTGACTCGAGAGCGTCTATCTGTTCTGAAATGCGCATGTTCGCAAGAACTGCCCCAATACCTGATCCTACGCGTCCTGCAAGCAACAGTCCCGCAACCAACGGACCGATTTCGACGAAGAACGAAACTGCTTGCACGGCAGGAATCATTGCAGTTGCTCCAAACGTCACAAGAGTGCTTCTGGTGTGGAGAGTCATGACGGCTCCCAGCGAGAAGCCTGAAACGACAATGAGAGCTAGCGACTTGTTTCCTACCTCGGCAAGATGACGGAGCAACTGAGCAAACTCAAACGGAGGCCTGACGGAATCTGTGAGGACGCGTAAGCATAGCAGCCCCACCTTCCCGACGAATTCCAAGACTTTACTGACCCAGCGCATAAAACCTCTCCAGTCCAAGCGTCGTCTGATCGTCTGTGAATGCCTTGGCCTCGAACGGCGTGATAGTAGCAATCCGAAGGTATCGTCGAAATTACATGTTCCTAGTAGAGAGTGTGCGCGGCAGGCGAAGTATTGTTGGAGGCGATTTTGTCGGTGACGCCAATACGCTCAATCACTATGGAGGGCAGGGCGAAGTGTTGAACTTAGCAATTCATGTATGCCCTCTAGCTGAGGACGGAACTGCCGAGAGCTGGATCTACGACACCGATGACAGAGCTGTTTGGAGCGTCCTAGATATTGGGTTACGGTGTGTCAATCGAAACGTAATAGCACAATGCGGTCAGGCTGGAGTGAGTTTCGTAGCCATTCGAACCAGGCTCGCGAACGAGTCAGCTCTCATTTTGCGCATGATATGTCCTCGATGAATTTGAACCGTATACTCCGTGATTCCTAGCTCACCCGCCGCCTGTTTATTCAAGAGACCGCTAACGAGGAGGGGAAGCACCTCTTGCTCGCGGGGTGTTAGCGAACGATATCGATCTAGAAGATCCGCACGTTCATGAGCTTTTCTTTTGGCAATTCTATAACTTTCGAGGGCGTGCGCCACAGCCGCTAAAAGCGAGCTCTCTTTAATGGGCTTCGTAAGGAAGTCAATTGCACCTTCCTTCATCGCCTTTACCGTCGTAGGAATGTCACCGCGGCCAGTCACAAAGATGATGGGTATCATACATTGCTCGGCATTAAGCTTGACCTGTAATTCCAGGCCAGACATTCCTGGCATCCGAATATCCGCAATTAAGCATGCTGAAGTGTGCCGGGCTTCGGACCGCCAAAAGTGTTCGGCAGAGCTGAAGCATACCGCAGACATTCCTTCGGCTTCGATCAGATCTTGCATTGCATTTCGGAACGAGGTGTTGTCGTCAAGGATGGCCAGGAGGTCTGAGCTGTGCTCTAAATGCATAAACGAACACTAAGCGCATCGTGGATATAGTGCAATCGGATCATGGGTGAAAAAACTAATACTTCGGTAGTAGTCGGGTACAACCCGAGGGGGAACAGTATGACGGTCTGCATTTAGTCAATTTCTAGAGAGAATGTGACGCTATTTATCAACAATGGGTTTGAGTTTGTCAGCCATACGGACTAACTCAACGAAGGAAGCCGCTTGCATTTTTTCCATCACGTTGCCGCGGTGGATTTTTACAGTGGCCTCACTCGCTCCAATCTCTGAGGCAATTTGCTTATTGAGCAACCCAGAGACTACGAAACCCATGACCTCCCGTTCTCGCGCAGTTAATCCTTGATAGCGCGCATGCAATTCGCGAACGCCAGCCTCACGCTCTTGCGCCACACGATCGCGCTGAAGAGCCTGCTGGATCGCATCCAGTAGATCCTGGTCCCGAAAAGGCTTCGTCAGAAAGTCCACAGCCCCGGACTTCAGCGCTCTGACAGACATAGGTATGTCGCCGTGCGCCGTGATAAAGATGATTGGTATTTGCATTCCTATCTCTTTTAGCCGGTGCTGAAAAGTGAGCCCGCTCATCTGGGGCAATCTTACGTCGAGGACCAAACAACTCGGGTCAGAGGTGCGACCCTTGTTCAGAAAATCCTGACCAGTCGCAAACGACTCCGCACGAAGACCCACTGATTCAACGAGATCGTGTATTGCCTGACGCAAGCCACGGTCGTCATCAATGATGAATACAGTAGGAGCAGCAGCACCTTTCATGCACGCCCCTCGGCATCGCTGGGGAGTGTGAGATGAAAGGATGCGCCCGCTCCGCGATTGTTGGTAGCCCACACGCGCCCTCCATAGGACTCCACGATGGAACGGGTAATGGTCAACCCCATTCCCGTTCCCTGAGGCTTCGTTGAGTGGAAAGGATCAAATATCTTATCTTTCCATTCCTCTGGTAATCCGACCCCTGTATCGCTGATAGTAACTAACAACCCGCCTTCGGGATTCGATCGCGTCTTGATAGTCAACTCCCCCCCAGTATCTCTCATAGCCTCAATAGCGTTAAGCATCAGGTTCATAATCACCTGCTGAAGCTGCACTCGGTCTGCCCGAGGTTTAGGAGTACCTTCCTCGATCTCGGCACTGATGGATATGGAGTATCGAGCTGCTTCGGTTGCAAGCAAAGCGGCCACTTCTCCAATTACGCCCCGTAAATCGACGATTACGCGCTTTTGAGGTGCTCCTCTTTTATAGAAAGATTGCAAGCTGTTTATAACTTCAGCAGCGCGATTGGCGTCCTGCTCAATTCTGCCGGCTGCGGCCCGTGCTCTTTCCAAGTCCGGTGGATCGTGGGCCAACCATCGCAAGAGGGCATTTGAGCTTGTGATGGAAGCGGCAATCGGTTGCTTGATTTCGTGGGCCAGTGCGGCGGCAAGCTCTCCCATCATGTTGACACGGTTGGTGTGAGCAATGTCTGCTTCTAACTGGCGCAGTCTCTCGCGCTCTTCCTCAGCATGCTTACGTTCCGTAATATCCATGGTGACGCCGACATACTCGCCTGGTTCTCCGGACACATTTCGGTGTCCGATTGCACGCAGGAATCTGATGCTGCCGTCGGTATGATGAATTCGATATTCATCAAGGTAAAAATCCTCTCCCTCGCGGAGTGCTCTTTCAAGAGTTGCCTTCACATGCGGCGCGTCTTCCGCGTGTTGAGTGTCGAAAAAGCGTTGTGCTGAAATCGGACCTTGGCTGGGATCAAAGCCGTACAGACGAGCATTTTCCTCCGAGGAATAAAGCAACTCGCCAGTAAGGAGATTGTAAGCCCAACTTCCAATGTGGGCCATGCTTTGTGCATCTGTGAGGTAGGCTTGTTCTCTTCGCAATTCGTGTGTCAGTACCTCCTGCTCTGTGACGTCAATTCCGGTGCCGACGAATCCTTTAAAAAGTTCTCCTGACCTAACCGGAACACCCACCCACCGCACATAACGCATCTTCCCATCTGGCCGAACAATCCGCTTCGTGAAGTCGAACTCGTTATGGTTGGCCACTATCTGCCGAATCATCTGCGCTACGTAGGCCCGATCTTCGGGATGCACAAGATCCAAATATTGTTCGACCGTCGGCGGCTTACCGCGCGGATCGAGGCCGTGGACTTCAAAGAGCTCGGGAGACCAGTAATCGAAGCCGGCATTTGTGAACGCCCAGCTTCCCATATGAGCAAGGCGCTGCCCTTCGCTCAAATAGAACTCACTTCGTTGTAGAGCTTGCTCTGCGAGTTTACGATCAGTAATGTCCTGGCCCGTCCCGAACATCTCGTAGGCTTGCCCGAATGCATCTCTCTTTACAGTTCCCAGGCCGAGGACAAATCGCACTTCGCCATTGGGAAGAACGATGCGGTGTTCCGACTTGGCGTGGGTTCCGCTTCGAATGGTTTCCGTCGCTTCCCGAGAAGCAGATTCCCGATCTTCGGGATGCATCCTTTCGAAAATCCTCGCTACGTCAAAAGGCCCTTTCTGCGGAGGTATCCCCCAGATTCGGCAAAGTTCCTCGGAATATGTAACGTGATTGTCGATAAGATTCCATTCGTAATGTCCGATGTGAGCCAATCTTTGAGCCTCTTCAAGCCTCAAGTTGCTTTGCTGTAGAGCAGTTGAAAGGGCCTGGTGTTCTTCCTCTATACGCCTTCGGTCCGTTATGTCCATCGTGATGCCGAAGTACTCGCCAAACTCTTGACCGGAGTTGTGATGTCCAATGCCACGCAGAAACCTAATAGCACCGTCGGCGCGGCGAATCCTGTATTCGACGTCGAAATCCGCTCCTGTATGGACTGCATTCTCAAGGGTTGTTCTGAGCGCCGGTTCGTCCTCAGCAAGAATTGAACTGTAATGGAGGTCGAATGGATTCGGGTGTTGGCTGACATCGAACCCATAGATACGATTGTTTTCTTCGGATGAATGGAATACCCGCCGGGTAACCAAATTAGTCGCCCAACTACCAATATTAGTCAGTCTTTGGGCTTCCGCTAAATATGCTTGCTCCCGCCGCAACTCCTGAGTCAATATCTCCTGTGCTGTGACGTCTATTGTGGTGCCGTGGTATCCCCGAAAAATCCCGTCTTCAAGCACCGGAATACCAACACAACGTACGAACCGAATCTCCCCATCGGGCCGAACTATTCGGCTTATAGTATCGCAACTGCAGTGTTGCTCATGCATCTTAGTCATGGCTTCAACTAGAGAGGCGCGGTCTTGGGGATGAATCGCAGCAAAGAATTGTTGAAGGTTTGGTGCCCCTTTTGTGGGATCAAATCCGAAGATCTTGTAGACCTCGTCGGACCAATAGATATCTAAATCGTCGGACCAATGAATTCCTAAATCGCTGGTCGCCCAGCTCCCCATGTGAGCTAGGCGTTCCCCCTCACTCAGATAGAATTGGCTCCGCTGTAGCGCTTGTTCCGCGTGCTTGCGCTCAGTAATGTCCTGACCAGTTCCGAACATTTCGTAGATGCGCCCAGACGCATCTCTTTTGGCTGTCCCCAGGGTCTGGACATATCGCACTTCGCCGTCGGGGCGAACGATCCGATGTTCCATATTCAAAGGGGTGCCGCTACGAATGGCCTCGTCGGCTTTCCGGGCAACATTTTCCCGATCCTCGGGATGAACCATTTCGAAAACCGTTGCCATGTCAATGGGGTCTTTACGCGGAGGTAGCCCATAGATTCGATAAAGTTCGTCGGACCATGTGACTCGATTTTCGAGAAGCTTCCATTCGTAATGTCCTATGTGAGCAACTCGTTGAGCATCTTCAAGCCTAGCGTTACTTTGCTGCAGGGCGTTCGATAAAGTCTCGCGTTCCTCCTCTACACGTTTGCGCTCGGTGATGTCCTGGGTAGTACCGAACATTTGGCAAGGCCGTCCCGATGCGTCCTTCTTCAAATCGCCCAGGCTGTGCACTATGCGCATTTCCCCATCAGGACGAAAGAGCCGATGCTCGCAGTCGGCCCGCGTCCCAGAACGAATGGCTTCTTCGGCTGTCCGAAATACAGCCTCTCGATCCTCCGGATGCATCATTTCGCCCACTTTTGAAACATCAATGGATCCCGCCTGTGGCACAAGTCCAAATATCCGATAGGTTTCTTCCGACAAGATCACATGGTTCGTCTCAAGATCCCATACCCAATAGCCTAGGTGAGCAACGTGTTGCGCTTCTTCGAGCCACGCTTTGCTTTCCTGCAAGCTGTCCGATAGGGCCTGACGTTCTTCCTCAGCTCGCTTGCGTTCAGTGATGTCGCTCACGATGCCTAAGTATTCGCGATCGCCGGAATTATGGTGTCCAGCATGCGCCACCACGTGGATATATCTGATATCACCGTTGTCCATCAGCAGCCGGTGCTCGACATCGAGGTCCATTCCATCCCGGGCTGCACGATCCCTGAGTTCGAGCAGTCGCTCTCGATCTTCGGGATGAATTCTGTCGAAAACTAGATCAAGCGTGGGATGCGTTTCCCGCATGAAGCCGAGGATTCTGTAGGTCTCGTCTGACCACTCCAGCATTCCACTGCTGACATTCCACGCGAAGATTCCGGAATGACTCAATTTCTGTGCTTCGGCCAAGTACTCCCAACGTCTCCGCAGTTCTTGTGGAATCGTATCTTCATGGCTGCTGAACTTTTCTAATTCGCCGGCTCGCCGAATACCAGAATGTTGCGTCACCTTGGGGGCCCCGGAGAGGCGTCCTCGGTTTGAGCGCCAACGGTTGAAGAGTGAAAGAAGCGAGTCGAACATTTTATGTGCTACCTGTTCCTCGGGCCGACGCAGAACGGAGCAATTTTACCATTTCTCGAATGTCGCTATTCTCGAAAACGGGACCGTGCTCATGTCCGAGAACAACCACATCGATCATGGCTCGCGCTAAATCATCTGCGCGAATTACTTGGTTCGGAAACAGTATCCGAAACACGGGGTAAATCGCTCGCAGGAGACGATAGCTGAAATTTGGTTCCTTCCTGGGCTCGACGGGGTAGATGTACGCAGGACGGAAGATGTAAACGTGCTGGAAGCCCTCTGCGAGCAGCGCGTTCTCGGCCTCTCCCTTATCGCGTGCGAACGGTATCCGACTTTGTCCGGTCGGGTCCGCGCCACTCCCGCTCAAGAATGAGAACTCCGCACCGGGGCTAGCGCTACGGAGAACTCGCGCGAACTCTACTGTGTAGTCGACGGTTATCCGGTGAAGGTCCGCGTCCGAGACCGAACCCGTATAGGCGCCCAGGCAAAAGACCGCTGCGTCCTGCCCCGAAAGTGTCTCAGCGAGTGGAGAGCAGTCCGCGAAGTCTCTGTGCATAACCTCGGTCAGCTTGGGGTGCGAAATTCCGAGTGTCTTGCGCCCAATCGACGTCACACTTCTGACGGCAGTGTTCTCGAGCGCGTAGCGAAGCGCGTATCCGCCGACCATTCCTGAAGCTCCCACGATGACAAGGCGCTTTTCGGCGGCAGGCCTTACCTGATCAGTTGCTGTCATGAGAGAGGGCGCTCTTCGATCCAGTCGACGTACAGCTGGCGTTCCGCAAATAGCCACACGCCGTCTATCTTCACGAAAATGTCCGTATAACGGAGAGCAGCGATCATCAGACGTCGCTTTTCGCCGGTGATCGTAAGGTGATGTGGCATGCAATACGTTTCGCCTGTGCCCCGGTCGCGGGTCAACGTGAGGATTGTGGTCTGCCCAAGAAAGTGCATGGTCGCGGCATACTGGTTCAGGTCCGCGAAACCTGGAGCGAGCGCCTCGCGAGAGTATAGCTCCTGTGAGGGCTTTGGATCCTTGGCGTTCATGTACACCACGA
>Ga0207041_1033_pt1 | contig 27208 bp, 24 predicted proteins | sample Alteio_BWMinCont_73_FD_153311 | JGI IMG/M metagenome (GOLD analysis project Ga0207041, IMG submission 153311) | Enriched cells from forest soil in Barre Woods Harvard Forest LTER site, Petersham, Massachusetts, United States -... | ecosystem: Environmental > Terrestrial > Soil > Temperate forest >... | reverse complement strand
CATGGTCCAGTGCGTCCATTGCTTCTGGCCATGGAGCATTCGTCGCAAACTCCACTGCCGCTTCCAGTTCCACGTTGAAGCTGTCGATGATCTGTTGTTTATACTCCGCCGTCCACAGACCGAAGCGCTCCATCATCTGTTCCATATGCGGGATCGGGTCGCGTGCTTTCCATGCTTCCACATCTGCAGGGTCGCGGTATTTGGCGGGGTCGATCTCTGAGTGCCCATACCAGCGATAGGTCTTGCATTCGATCAGCGTGGGTCCACCGCCGGTTCGTGCTCGGTTCACGGCCTCTGTCGCCACGCGATAGACCGCGACAACGTCGTTTCCATCCACGGTGATGCCCGGCATGCCATAGCTTTTTGCTTTTTCACTCAAGTCTGGAACGATGCATTGCAATCTCGTTGGTACTGACTCCGCCCAGCCATTGTTCTGGATCACATACACGATCGGCAGGTTCTGTACTGCGGCAAAGTTCACAGCTTCATGCCAGAACCCAAGCGAGGTCGATCCATCGCCTGAGAACGCCATGACCACGTCATCTTTCTTTTTCTTCTTCAGCGCAAGCGCCACGCCGGTGCCGATGTTCAACTGTGCTGCGATGGTCGAAGCTGGCGTGATGATGTTCAGCGGAGCATATCCGCAATGTGCCGGGCTGCTGCGTCCCTGATCTGGCGAAGCTTTACGCGCGAACAAATGCGCGAACATCAGATTCAGCGGAGTTCCTTTGATCAGGTTCGCGATGAAATCCCTGTGTGAGGGCGCGATCGTGTCCGCAGGCCGCAGGTCGATGGCGCATCCCACCTCCGTCGCCTCCTGTCCCACCGCCGGATAATAATTTCCGGCGAACTTGCCCTGCTTGAACAGCACGCGGATGCGTTCTTCCATGGTCCTGCACTTCACCATGGTGCTGTACAGCTGCTTCATCTTCTCCGCTGGCAGCGGAGGGTTTCCCGCCGCCTTGCCTGCTATGGGTGCTTCTTTGGTTTTCGTGGCCATGCTCTGTCCTTGTAAGTGCGTTGGGCGCAAAACATTATTTTATCGTAAAGATCGCGCTTCAGCCTGTTTTTGAGTCAGGATGTTACTCTTTTCCTGTGAAAATGCGCCTTGATAAGCTCTTGTTCGATCGTGGTTTCGCGTTTTCGCGCGAGCGCGCCCAAGCCATGGTCCTCGCTGGACGCGTCCTTATCGACGGCCAGAAAGTCGAGAAAGCTGGAACGCAAGTCGCTGAAGACGCCGAAATTCGTATCCTCGGCGATGACCCTCAATTCGTCAGCCGTGGTGGAGTGAAGCTCGAACACGCGCTCAAGCACTGGAAGATCGACATCACCGGTAAACTCTGCGCGGATATCGGCACCTCGACCGGCGGTTTTACTGACTGTCTTCTCCAACATGGCGCAGACATGGTCATATGCGTCGATACCGGGCGCGGTCAGATCGCTGAAAAACTCCGCCGCGATTCCCGCGTGCGCCTCATGGAAGACACCAATGCGCGCAAACTCATTTACAACGCCTTTGATATCTTCGTTCCCAACGGCCGCCTCAACTTCATCTCCATGGACGTTAGTTTCATCTCCGCTACGCTTGTCCTTCCCGCGGTCATCACTGCCGCCTTCGGGGAAGAAGGCCAGCGCTGTGGCGAGATCGTCGTCCTCATCAAGCCCCAATTCGAGGCCGGACGTGAATACATTGGCAAAGGCGGCATTGTGAAAGATGAGATCGCGTGGCAGTCCTCTGTTCAGCGCGTTGCCGAATGTGTGCGCGGACTCGGTGGAAAGTCGCTCCGCACTATGGAATCACCCATCAAAGGCGCAGAAGGCAACGTGGAATACCTTCTACACGCGGTTTGGAAACCATAATTCCGTGTTACGCTCTTGCTCAATGAGGCCACGCATCATCCTCGTTGTCATCCTTTCTTTGCTCTTCGCCGATATCTGTCTCGCCCAAACCACTCACCATAAAAAGAAACCCACTAAACCTCCTGCTCGCATCAAAGTCGCGGAAGGCTCGTACGCCTTCTACACTCGCACCGGTGAAGTGCTTACCACTTTCGAGGAACCTTGGGCGCTCACCAAAACTCCCGTTGGCTTTGAGCTCTCTGAACAATGGAGATCCAACCAGTCCGCTGATTCACAACAAGGCCCCATGGCCGTTGAGTTCAACGTCATGTTCACAACCAACATGCAGCCGCTGACCGTCCACATCGGCAATAAAGATTCAAAGACTGGCATCACCTGTTCGCTCTCACTCACTGATTTCACTTGCATCGGCGCCGATAAATCCTCCAGCGTCCCCGTGCAATCACCCTACAATTTCTTCCTGCCATCTCCATGGATGATGTCCGCCATCGCCCGTCGCTCCAAAAAGGAACTTGGCGGATTCACCGACGTTCGCATGGTCTATTTGGATGGAATGACCGCTGACGGTCCCAAACTCGAGTCATTCTCTGCACAAGTGATTTACAAAGGTCAGGAGCAATTCACCGCCGCCGGACGAATATTCACCGCAGATAAATTCGAGATCATCAACCCCGGCTCGTTCCCGGATATGAAGATTTGGGTCAACCCCGAAGGCATCACTCTGGCGATGGAAGACTCCTCCAAAGCAGACCAGCGCATGGTCCTCACAACCTACAAACAATATGTGAAGTTCTGAATTGAATTTTGAATTTCTAAAATACTTCTTTGTGAACCTCTGTTCCTCTGTGGTGGGTGTGGATTTTGAATTTTGCTGACGGCTGATGGCTGAAAGCTGACAACTCACTGCTGATACAACAACTCCAGCGCCTTCTCATTTCGCATCCGGTCTTTCATCCGCTCGATGCCTTGGTTCTGTTCCAGTCGGCGTCGCACTTCTTCAACTGGCATCCCCATCTGTGCGGCTGAGAGTTCCACTTCCTTCTTGATGTCATCTTCCGTCACTTCTACTTTTTCCAGTTCCGCGATCTTATCCAGCAGCAGGGAAGCTTTCACCTCGCGCAGTGCTGCATTCTGCTGTGCCTCACGCAGTTGCGGAGTTACCATCTTCTTGATCTGTTCCAGCGGCATCCCTTGTTGTGCCAGTGCTCGGAACCCGCGCTCCAATCGCGTGTCGATCTGTTTTTCCACCAGCGTCTGCGGCACGGGTATCACATTTGCAGCGACCAATTCATCCACCAGCTTCTCTTTGGCCGTGTGTTCAACGGAGTGTTTCTTTTCCGCTTCCATGTCCTTTCGGATCCGGGTCTTCAATTCATCCAGCGTTGCAAACTCGCCCAGTTGTTTCGCGAACTCATCATTCATCTCCGGCAAGATCTTCTTCTTCACCGCTTCGACCTTCGCGGTGTATTGCAGCACATGTCCCGCCAACCGGTTGTCCGGATAATCTTCCGCATACGTCACATCAAAGGTTTTTTCATCACCCGGTTTGGCGCCGCGCAGGTTCTCGCTGAACTCTTTTACGGTGTTTGCTCCGCCGATCTCTACCAACACTTCCTTAAGCTCGATCGGCTGCACATTCTCTGCAGGCGGAACCGCATCAAAGTCTGGCTTCGCATCCGCATCGCCAGCCTCAACAGCTTTTTTTGCCGCGATCTCCGCTTTCTTGGCCACGATTGTTGCCAATCCTTTTGGCTTTCCAAAGAAAGAAGCCACCGCAAAATCTCCGTCATTTAGTGCACGGTCTTCGATCGGATCATACGTCGCCTGCCGTTCCCGCAACTCTTTCAAGGTTGCATCCACTTCCGCATCCGATACAGACGAATCTTTTTTCTCCGCCTTCAATTTCTTGTAATCCTTGACGGTGAACTCCGGCATGATTTCGAACTCGGCGGTGAACGTCAGAGGCTCACCTTCTTTGAATTCCAGGTCTGTCACATTCGGCTGCGAGATCGGGGTCAACTCTGCCTTCTGCACCGCCGCTTTGTAATGTTCTGGCAGCAATTTCTCGATCACTTCATGCCGTGCATCTTCAAGGAAGCGCGTCCTGATCGTGCTCATTGGCGCTTTCCCCGGACGGAACCCCGGTATCCGAGCGAACTTCTGATACTGCTTCAAGGTCGTGTCCAGTGCCGCCGTTACTTCTGCTGCCGGTATCGAAACCTTTACTTCGCGCCGGCACTCCTCATTCATCACCGGACCATGCGCGTGCGTATGCGCATGTCCGTGTTGATGGTCATGCCCATGATCGTGAGAGTGTTCACCAGGGCTTCCCGCCGCAGCACCGTCAGTCGCCGCATCACTCGTCTTTTCCATGGTCTCGACCGCAGTCTTGGTCGTTGTTGCTTCCACCACATCTTCTTTTTTGGATTTCTTTTTCGCTGCCGTCAAAGGTTCTCGCCTTCCATTTCCAATTCAATGAGGGATTGTGACGAATAGGTTTCGTTTCCAGCATTTCGTCTATCATCAAGTGTAAGGTGGCAGGGAATTGCGGTCAACGCAACTCCAGCACATTGTCCCTTCACCGAACCGGTATAGGAGCCATTCCTCAGGAGCATTTCATGGTCCAGATCATCTGGGAGTTCTCCGTGCATCCCAAACGCGTCTCTGAATTCGAAAGCGTATATGGTTCAACTGGTGACTGGGCGAAATTCTTCCAACGATCACCGCGCTACCACGGCACCACCCTGCTCCGTCACACTGACCACGCCAACCGGTTCCTCACCATCGATCTTTGGGACGACCAGGCTTCCTTCGCCGCTTTCAAGCATCAGAACGAGACCGAATACACCTCCTTGGATCTCCGTTGCGAAGAACTCGCGGACAATGAAGAGTGTATCGGCACATTTGTTACTTTATAGATTGTGACGCACATCCCACTCAACATCCTGAATGCCTCCATCATCGCCTGCGAACGCTGCCCTCGCTTGATCGCCCACTGTCGTCACATCGCGCAGGTCAAACGTCGTGCTTATCAAGACCATGAATACTGGGCGCGTCCTGTCCCCGGTTTCGGTGATCCTCGGGCCCGCGTGTTGCTTCTCGGCCTCGCGCCCGGCGCTCACGGCTCCAACCGCACCGGACGCATGTTCACCGGCGACGCCTCAGGTAACTTTCTCTATCCCGTCCTCCACGAGACCGGATTCGCCTCCCACCCCATCTCCAACGACTGCAAAGACGAACTCAAGCTGCACGACGCCTATATCACCGCCTGCGCACGTTGCGCTCCCCCCGATAACAAGCCCACGCGCGAAGAACTCCACAACTGTTCCCACTGGCTAGATCGGGAACTCGCTCTTTTGAAGAATGTCCAAGTCGTCGTTGCTCTCGGCAAGATCGCTTTTGATGGATATCTCGCTCATCTCCTCCGAATAGAACAGATCCTATCTCGCTCAGGATACAAATTTGCCCACGCCGCCAAATACAAATTCCCCAACTCAGTAACGCTCCTCTCTTCCTACCATCCATCCCAACAGAACACTCTCACTGGGCGCCTCACCCGCCCGATGTTTCTTTCCATCTTCCGAACCGCACGAAAGATCCTTAAGTGATTCCTCAGTGCAACTCTGTGGTGGGTGTTGTTGTTGGTTTTCCTCAAATCTCCTCACTGAAACTTATATACGTCACCGGTAGTAATTTGATATAACCATTGCGCCGTTCTTTCCACCCATTACAAGGAGCTTCAATATGCCCCGAACCCTTCGCGTCCTCATCTGCCTTCTTTCAGTTGCAATGTTCTCTTTGTTGGCCTTTGCCCAGGATCCAGACGAAAAAGAAGAGCGTGAAGCGCTCGCTGCCATCCAAAGAGCAACGGAGAAGAATGTCGCCACATCGGAAACCCCTGCGAACATGGAAGAACTCCAGCGCGGCCAGAACCGTCCCGGCGGCGTCGCAGGTGGCGATGAAGCCAGCGGCGAAGGTCGTGGGGGCCCGCAACTCAACGGCCTGCGCTGGCGCAGCATCGGCCCCGCATTCGTCAGCGGACGCATTGCCACTCTCGCCGTCAATCCCAAGAACCATTCCCAGTGGTTCGTAGGCGCTGCCAGCGGAGGCGTGTGGAAGACAGACAACGCTGGCATCACTTTCACTCCCGTTTTTGATACGCAAGGCTCCTATTCCATCGGCTTCGTCACCATCGATCCAAAAGACACCAACACCGTTTGGGTCGGGACCGGTGAGAACAACGCGCAACGCAGCGTGAGTTACGGTGACGGCGTCTATCGTTCTGACGATGGCGGTCGCACTTGGAAGAACATGGGCCTCAAGAAGTCCGAGCACATCGCCCGCATCCTCATCGACCCGCGTGACAGCAAAGTGGTTTACGTTGCTGCCCAAGGTCCGCTCTGGGGCCCCGGTGGTGATCGCGGACTCTACAAGACCATCGATGGTGGCAAAACTTGGACCAACATCCTCAAGATCAGTGACAACACTGGCGTCACAGATGTCGTAATGGACCCCTCAAATCCAGATGTCCTTCTCGCCTCGGCATGGCAGCGTCGTCGCCACGTTTATACGTTGATCGATGGCGGTCCTGAATCCGCGCTCTATCGTTCCACTGACGCCGGAGCCACGTGGAACAAAGTCACCGGCGGCCTTCCCACCGGTGACGTCGGACGCATCGGCCTCGCCGTCACGCCTGCCGATCCCAATGTCGTCTTTGCCATCATCGAAGGCTCTGAGAAAAAAGGCGGCATCTTCCGTTCTGGAGACAAAGGCGTGAGTTGGGAACGTCGCAACGAGTACGACACCACTTCCATGTACTACGCTACGATTTTCCTCGATCCCAAGAACGCAGACCGCCTCTACGTAATGGGCCTGCTTGAACTCGTCTCTGATGATGGCGGACGCAATCTCCGCTCTCTCGGCGAGCGCTCCAAGCACGTTGACAACCACATCCTCTGGATCGACCCTGACAACGGCAACCACTACATCAACGGTTGCGATGGTGGACTCTACGAATCCTATGACCGCGCTGCCACTTGGCGCTGGTTCGCTAATCTTCCGCTCGGCCAGTTCTACGATGTTGCCGTGGATATGAACGTCCCGTTTTATCACGTCTATGGCGGCACACAAGATAACAACTCTCTTGGCGGCCCCGCGCGCAACAAGAGCCAAAGCGGCATTGTCAACAGTGATTGGTACATCACCACAGGTGGCGATGGTTTCCGCTCGCAGGCCGATCCAGAAGACAACAACACCACGTATGCCGAGTCCCAGAACGGTGGGCTTGTCCGCTATGACAAGAAGACTGGACAGCGTGTCGGTATCCAGCCACAAGACGGTCCCAAAGAGATTCTGCGCTGGAACTGGGATGCGCCTATCATCATCAGTCCGCACAGCCATACCCGGCTCTACTTTGCCGCGCAAAAGCTCTTCCGCTCCGATGATCGCGGCGATTCATGGACGGCCATCAGTGGCGACCTCACTCGCAACCTCGATCGCGATTCACTCAAAGTCTTTGATAAGGTTTGGACGCCTGAAGCCGTCGCCAAGAACGCTTCTACTGAGCTCTATGGCAACATCTCCGCTCTTGCCGAATCTCCGAAGCAAGAAGGTGTGATCTACGCCGGCACGGACGATGGCTTGATCCAGGTCACCCTCGATGGTGGCAAGACTTGGAATAAATATGAGAAGTTCCCTGGCGTGGGTGAGAACTACTACGTCGCCCGTCTTGTAGCTTCGCGTTTTGACGCCAACACCGTCTATGCCGGATTCGACGGACATAAATATGCGGATTTCAAGCCGTATCTCTTCAAGTCCACTGACGCCGGTAAAACCTGGACCAACATCTCTGCCAACCTGCCTGAGAACGGATACATCCACGGCATCGCCGAAGACACTGTCGATCCCAATCTGCTCTTCTGCGGCACCGAATTCGGCGCATGGTTCTCCAATGATGGCGGCGGTCGCTGGCAGAAGCTCGGCTCCGGTCTTCCTACTATCGCCGTGCATGACATGCTCGTCCATCCCAAGACCAACGATCTCGTCATCGCCACCTTCGGGCGCAGCTTTTACGTCCTTGATGACATTTCGCCGCTCCGCTCCGTCAAGCGTGAAACCCTCTCAGCCGAAGCAACATTGTTCCCGGTCAAAGATGCGCTCATGTATATCGAATCTTCGCCTCTTGGCGGACGCGGCAAAGCCTTCCAGGGCGAATCCTATTACGAAGCTGACAATCCGCCCTACGGTGCAACCTTCTCTTACTACCTGAAGGAAAAATATAAATCACTCAAAGAGGTCCGCCAGGATAAGGAAAAAGCCGCCGCCAAAGACAACAATGGCGATGCTTATCCCAAGTTGAAATATCCAACCCCTGAGGAACTCCGCGCAGAAGCCGAACAGGAACCTCCTTCCGTCTGGTTCACCATCACAGATGCGCAGGGAACTGTCGTGCGCCGCTTGCCGGCATCGAACGCTCCTGGGCTCAGCCGTACCACATGGAACCTTCGCTATCCCGCCACCACACTTCCTCCGCCACGGCCTGCTGGTGGAGGTGGCGAGCCTGATCTCGCTGAGATCTTCGGCTTCGGCCCCAGCGGCAACCTCGTTATCCCCGGCGATTACACCGTCACACTCTCCAAGAAAGTTGACGGCAAATGGTCTGACCTTTCCGCCCCGCAGAAGTTCCACATCGTCACCGAAGGGCAGGATAAGGCCGACCCCGCCGCCATCGCCGAACTTCATGACTTCCTCTCCAAAGTTGCGAAACTCAACCGCGCCGTCAGCGGAGCAGTTTCCTATACCAACGAGTTGAAGTCACAGGTTGACGCCATCCGTCGTGCATTACGCGAGACCACGGCTGACACCAACTCACTCATCGCCCGTGGCGATGCTCTCAACAAACAACTGGCGGACCTGCTCGTCACTTTGCGCGGAGATGAAGCCGCTGCCGCGCGGCAAGACCCTGACTACCAATCCATCTCCGGACGCGTTGGCTCCATCCTCGGGGACCATCGCACCTCGCTCCAGCGCCCCACCAAGTCTGGACAATCCGATTACACGCTGGCCTCCACGCAATTCTCTGACGCACTTGCCGAATTGCGCAAGATCGCTGACGCCGCGAACCAACTCGGCAAGGATGCAGAAAGAGCCGGCGCCCCTTGGACTCCCGGCCGCATGCCGGAATGGAGTGATAAATAGGTCCAGGATATGGAAGCAAGCAGGCTGCAGAACATCTGTGGCCTGCTTATTTGTTAGTACGGGTTCTTTTCTGGTCCGGAAAATGTTTTTCACTGCAATCCGGGCATATTCCATGGGTGAAAATTGCATCGGTATGTTCAGCGATATATTGTTCTACTACTTTCCATGTACCGTCACCATCACGCATCATACGGCAGTAAGAGCAGATGGGTAGCAGGCCTTCCAACGTTTTGATTTTGGCCATGGCCGCTTCCAGTTGTTTTCGCAGTGCTTCTTCTGCCTTCAATCCGAGGAATTGCATTCGCGCTGCCCGGTTCAGAAACCACGCCACCGCGAACCCTATGAAGTTCGCGCTCAGTATGATCGCCGCGGTAGAAACGATGATTATATTCGTGAGGTTCGTTTTGTACCCCAGCATTGAAAAGTTTCCGACTGTGTAGAGTACCGCCGGGATGACCTGCAATTTCAGCCGTGAATTCACCGCCAGATAGATGGTGAGCAGGACGATGACGTCCAGGATGGAGCCGTTCGCGAACTGTTCCGGACGGGTCGAATCCACATAGAGCACGAGCAGCATGTAAAGCACGCCCCAGCTCAGCATCATTCTGTCCATATGTATCGGTGTCCGATGACGCAGGATGCCATGCAACGTCGCTATTGAAATAACGCCAACTGCCACTCTTGTTGCCACGAGGTTCCAGAATGGCGGACGTAGTTGGAACAGGAAGTAATCATTCAAGCCAAGGATCAACACGATTACGGACGTCAAGGAGAATAGTATCTTCGCTCGCGCAATTTCACTCGCCAACTCTCGTTGCCGGAACTCACTCTCCAGCGTCGCATCGGCGATCTCGCCCCAGAGGTTGGTCAAACTGATTTCTGCATTCATGGGAGCATCTTCCCGGAAATCATAATATCCTTGATTCCATCGCTACAGCCAATAATTGGTTGTGAATATGGTGTGATCGTCACCGAGTAACATGCGGATAGCTTTCCTCACATCCCGGTATCCCTGTCCTGTCCGCTCCGGGGACCAGCTCCGAGCTGCGTTCATGTTGCGTCATCTCGCGTCCCGTCATCAAGTCACGTTGTATTCACCGTCGGATTCCGCACAAGAGAATGACTCATTCAGGTCCGAGACAGCACCGCTCAACATCCCGCGCTTGGCATGGAATGTGCTTTCCGACCTGTTCTCATCTCTCCCAATGCAGACTCGATTTTTCCACGTCCCGGCATTGGTGGAGCGGTTCCAGCGCGCTGTGCTCGAACATGAGCATGATGTCGTTCTAGCCCAACTTGTCCGCACCTCGGAATGGGTCCCGGAAAACTGTCCAGTCCCTGTGATTTTGGATATGGTCGACCTCTTCTCCTACAGTTACAGCCGTGCACCTGGCTTTGCCAGCATTCCCTGGCGCATGGTCATGGCCGTGGAGCAGCCGCGCCTCAAACAATACGAAAGGGAATGTGTCCACCGCTTCCAGTCCATCCTTCTCGCTTCTGCGGCGGAGTGCGAGTATCTCCGTCAAGCCACTTGGGGCAAGAACATCACGCACGTCATGAACGGAGTCGAGTGTCCAGAAATTCTCACGCAGCAACTTCCGCTCCCTGACCGCTCTCCACGCATCCTGTTCTTCGGCAAACTCGATTACCCGCCCAATGCAGACGCCGCGATCCACTTCGCGCAGGATCTTTTCCCGGGCATTCTCCACAATGTTCCCAACGCCCGTTTTGTCATCGCTGGATGGGAACCGCCCCGCGCCATCCACCGTCTCGCACATGATCACAAGAACATCGAGATTCTGCCCGACCTCGACGATCTCCGCCCTGAGATCATGCGCGCCAGTGTCACTGTCGTGCCCATGCGCAGTGGCGGGGGACTGCAGAACAAGATCCTCGAATCCCTCGCCTGTGGCACACCTGTTGTCACATATCCACACTCGGCGGACGCTTTTGGCGCCAACCCACCCGAAGGTCTGCTCGTTGCCACCGGACGTGAAGCCTTCGTCGGCAACGTTCTTGACGTTCTTACTTCGCCATCCCTCCGCACCGAACTTGCCACCGCCGCCCGCACTTCCATCGCCCGTGACTTCACTTGGGAAAACACCCTGGAACCACTCGACTTGATTCTCAAGTCATTCACCAAACCTTAACTTGACCTGCGCTCCACCTAAGCCGTACACTGTTAGCACTCGGCAGGAATGAGTGCTAACACCCATTTCTGCCGTCTAAGTCTCACAATCTATAAGGAGCTCCAATCATGTCAGTCAAATTGACCCCATTACATGACCGTGTCCTGGTCCGCCGCATTGAAGAGGGCGAGACCGTTCGTGGTGGCATCATCATCCCTGACTCAGCCAAAGAAAAGCCGCAGGAAGGTGTTGTGATCGCCGCTGGTACAGGCAAATTCGAGAAGGGCCAGACCATTCCGCTGGCAGTCAAGGCAGGCGACCGCATCCTCTTTGGCAAATACTCCGGCAACGAGATTAAGTTAGACGGCGAAGAACTGCTCATCATGCGCGAAGAGGAAGTCCTCGGCATCCTGAGCTCCAACGGCGCCAAGCCCGGCAAAAAGTAATTCTTAGAGACGTTACATGCAACGTCTCGAATTTGGGTTTGCATTTGGTTTTGGGTTTAGGTTTTAACTAACCCCTGACCACTAGCCACTAACCACTTTCATGTAAACAACAGGGGTCATCCCCTGAGAAAACTTTAGGAGAACACGATCATGGCAAAGCAGATCATTCACGGCGAGGAATCTCGCCAGGCTATTCTGCGCGGCGTCAACATTCTCGCCGACGCAGTCAAGGTCACGCTCGGTCCCAAGGGCCGCAACGTGGTCATTGAAAAGAAGTTCGGTTCGCCCACCATCACCAAAGACGGTGTCACGGTGGCCAAAGAGATTGAACTCAAAGACGCACTCGAGAACATGGGCGCACAGATGGTACGCGAAGTCGCCAGCAAGACCAGCGACGTTGCCGGCGACGGCACCACCACCGCCACCGTTCTTGCGCAATCCATCTTCCGTGAAGGCGTGAAGACCGTCGCTGCCGGAGCCAATCCAATGGCCCTGAAGCGCGGCATCGAGAAGGCCGTCACCGCTGTTTGCGGCAAGATCGGCAAGGACGGCGAGCGCATCAACGGTTTCCTCGACACGCTCTCCAAGCCCGTCTCTGGCGACATGATCGCCCAGGTCGGCACCATCTCCGCCAACAACGACGAGACCATCGGCAAGATCATCGCCGAGGCCATGAAGAAGGTCGGCAAAGATGGCGTCATCACCGTCGAAGAGTCCAAGACGATGGAGACCCAGCTCGAAGTCGTCGAGGGCATGCAGTTCGATCGCGGATACCTCTCACCCTACTTCGTAACCGATCCCGAGCGCATGGAATCCGTGCTTGAGAACCCCTACATCCTCATCCATGAGAAGAAGATCAGCTCCATGAAGGACCTGCTTCCTCTTCTCGAGCAGATCGCCAAGTCCGGCGCTCCACTGCTCATCGTTGCAGAGGACGTCGAAGGCGAAGCGCTTGCCACACTCGTGGTCAACAAGCTGCGTGGCACGCTGCATGTTTGTGCAGTGAAGGCCCCCGGCTTCGGCGACCGTCGCAAAGCCATGCTCGAAGACATCGCCATCCTCACCGGCGGCAACGCCATCACTGAGGACCTCGGCGTGAAGCTCGAGAACGTGAAGATCGAAGACCTCGGACGCGCCAAGAAGGTCACCATCGACAAGGACAACACCACCATCGTCGAAGGCAAAGGTAAGGGTGATAACATCGGCGGCCGCGTGAAAGAGATCCGTGCGCAGATCGAGAAGACCACCAGCGACTACGACCGCGAGAAGCTCCAGGAACGTCTGGCGAAGCTCGTCGGCGGAGTTGCAGTGATCAAAGTCGGCGCTGCCACCGAGACCGAGATGAAAGAGAAGAAGGCCCGCGTGGAAGACGCCATGCACGCCACCCGTGCAGCCGTGGAAGAGGGGATCGTCCCCGGCGGCGGAGTCGCACTGGTCCGCTGCATCGCAGCCATCGAGAAGCTGAAGCTCGAAGGCGACGAACTGACCGGAGCCAACATCGTAAAGCGTGCTTGCGAAGAGCCCATCCGCCAGATCGTCGGCAACGCCGGCGAAGAAGGCGCCATCGTCGTCGGACGCATCCGCGAGTCGAAAGACAACTCCTTCGGCTACAACGCCCAGTCCGGTGACTTCGAAGACCTGGTGAAAGCCGGCGTCATCGACCCCACCAAGGTCACCCGCACTGCACTGCAGAACGCCGGCTCCATCGCGGCGCTCATGCTCACCACCGAAGCCCTGGTCTGCGAGATCCCTGAGAAGAACGCTCCTGCTCCGGGACCCGGCGGCCATGATCACGGCGGCATGTACTAAGGCTTGTGTGGCACAGCCGCCCTCGGCTGTGCTGCCTCGCCCTCTTCAAACTCCAAACCCCATCCTTATCAGGATGGGGTTTGCTTTTGCCTTTGACTTTACTAACTACTGACTACTAGCTACTTCTCTCACGCCAACTCCAGCATCTTGTCGATCGCGCCGGGTGCCCACTCCAGCGCATTCTTTGCGCAGGGGTGGGCATTCTTCTTTGCGCACTATTCTTTGATTCCATTGAATGGGGTTTGACTTTGCTCTTACCTTAAAACCCTGAAACCTTGTTCCACCTAATTCACTCTAATCCCCATGTCAGACAAATTGTCTTCCGCACAGCCCGCCCAGTCTCCTGTCTTCTACGGAGTATTCGACCTCAAACAGGTCGCACACATGTCCGGACTCGAACTCCTCCAAGCCATCCTCGACGGCAAGCAGCCAGCGCCGCCCATCGCGCGCACACTCAACTACCGCCTCACTGAGATCTCCACCGGACGCGCAGTCTTCACCGGCACTCCTTCGCTCGACCATTACAATCCGATCGGCACCGTCCACGGCGGATACGTTGCGACCTTGCTCGATAGTGCTATGGGCTGCGCTGTCCACACCACGCTTCCCGCCGGGCAGGGATACACCACGCTCGAATTCAAAGTGAACTTCGTACGTCCGGTCTTGGATACCACAGGTGAACTCCGCGCCGAAGGTGTCGTCATCCACGCAGGCAAGCGCACGGCCACCGCCGAGTCGCGCCTGCTCGATGGCGCTGGCAAGCTCTACGCCCACGCTACCACCACGTGCTTGATCTTGGGTTGAGGAACTCCTGATAGTCGGTCTTACTCAAAAACCACTACTCATCATTCACAACTCTTTATTGCCCCTCTCACGCCGGGTGCTCCACTCCTGCGCGTTCTTTGCGCAGGGGTGGGCATTCTTCTTTGTGCATAGTCATTCAATTCTATTGAATGGGTTTTGTCTTTGCCTTTTCTAACTACTGATAACTAACTACTAGCTACTTCTTCTCACGCCAGCTCCAGCATCCTGTCGATCGCCCGCCGTGCCTTCTTCGCGATGGCTTCGGGCACTTTTACTTCCGGCTGCAGTGTCTCAAGTGACGTGATCACGCGGTCGAGCGTGATGGTCTTCATGAAAGCGCACACTGCTTCGGGGTTGACAGGGTAGAACTCCCGCTCCGGGTTCTCCTTGCGCAGCCGATGCAGTATGCCGACTTCTGTGCCCACGGCGAACTCCTTCGCTTGCGAGCCGCTGATGTGTTTCATCATGCCTTCGGTGGAGAGGAAGAACGTGCGCGCGGAGGGCAGCGTGCCGTCGAGCGTCTTGCTCATGCACGAGCTCACGCATCCGCACTCGGGGTGGATGAGCAACTCGATCTCCGGATGTTCTTCCATCACCTTGATCACATCGTTCGGGTCGATCATCTTGTGCACGTGGCAGTAGCCCGGATACGCGATGATGTTCGCCCGTCCTGTCTGCCGCGCCACTACTTGCGCCAGGAACTTGTCCGGGATGAACAGTATCGTCTTGTCCTCCGGCACCGCACTCACCACCTTGGCGGCGTTGGCCGAAGTGCAGCAGTAATCGCTCTCGGCTTTGATCTCGGCAGACGTGTTGATATATGCAACCACCACGCACTCGGGGTACTTCGCCTTCCACCGCCGCAGCTCGTCCACCGTGATCGAGGCCGCCAGCGAGCATCCTGCGCGCAGGTCCGGCAGCAACACCTTCTTCTCCGGACACAGTATCGACGCCGTCTCCGCCATGAAGTGCACGCCGCAGAACACGATCACGTCCGCTTGCGTCGCCGCCGCCGATTGCGAAAGCCGCAGCGAATCTGCCACCACGTCAGCCACTTCCTGCACCTCGGCGCGTTCGTAGTGGTGTGCCAGTAACACGGCGTTTTTTTCAGCGCAGAGCTTGCGGATCCGCTTTTGCTTGTCACGGATGGTCTCCAGCGAATCCGTGATGGTCTCGATCACAGGCAGCTGATAGCGCGACTCGTATGCGCCAGCCGTTGTGGAATGAGTCCCTGACAGCGGCTTGGCCGTGTGCGTCGTGGTCTCTGTATCGGGTTGTGTAGCAATTGCCATGATGTTGTCTGTCGCTATTCTAGCCGCTGGCTGATGTCAAGTGCTCGCGCCGAGTGCGTCAAGGCTCCCATCGAGATGGCGTCCACTCCGCTGCGCGCGTAGGCCTCAAAGTTCGTTTCCGTGATGCCTCCACTTAATTCGATGAGCACGGCGTCCCAAAGGTTCGCCTGCTTCAGTTGGATGACGATGCGCGCAGTCTCCTCCGGCGCCTGGTTGTCGAGCAGTAACAGACAAGGGACGTCAGATGGCGCCTCTGTTTGCAGGCGCTTGAACGCCTTCGCCGCGGCCATGGCGGAGTCAACGCTGCGTACTTCGACTTCGATGAAGGCAGGGATGGCCGCTGTCTTGGCGCGGAAGGTCCACGCACGCGCTATGGCAATTTGCACTGCTTCACTCTCATTGCCTGCCAACAGTGCCAGGTGGTCGTTCTTGACCAGGATGGCGTCCGCAAGGCTCAGTCGGTGCGTGCCTCCACCGCCGAGGTGGACAGCGCGCTTGTCGAGCAGCCCCCACTGCGTCTTGCGTGTGGCGATGATGAATGCACTATGAGATTCCACTGCACTCTGTCTTGCGCGATCTTGCAGCCGGTGCGTTGCCGTTGCGATGCCGCTCATGCGCTGCAGCAGGTTGAGTCCCGTTCGTTCGAGAGAGAGCAGTTGTGGCCGTGTCCCTGTAACAGTGAACAAGGTCTCGCCCACTCGGATGGCATCGCCATCCTGCTTCACCGCTGTGACCTTCACGCCGCGCGACTCATACAGAAAGGTGAACTCGGCCAAGCCGGCAAGGATGCCATCTTCCTTCGCGATGATGCGCGCTGTCGCCGCGCGGTCACTCGTACCACCATCGATGCCGAGCGCTTGCACAGTGATGTCATGCGCCGAGGAGTCCATCTCAAGCAGCAGCTCGAGCAGTGCACTCACGGCGTGCTTGTACTCGGCGTTCGCAAGCGTGAGCTTCGCGCCATGGAAGAGCGCCCGCTGCAAATATTGTTGTCGTTGAGTTGTTTTTGTTGAAATCATCCAATGGATGATTCTACTTCGGTCCGCTGCTGGTTGTTTTCGTCTTGATCGAATACGGTGGTTGTACTTGGGGATGAAAGCTCCGAAAGGTTGATAGGGAACGCGTGTTTTTATTGTTTCCCGTCACAGAAAATTTACCGACATTCGATGCATTCACAGTTGTATCTAATTGGGCCACATTCGTCGCCGAGGCTGCGATTGTGATTGGTGCCGAAACAATATTGGAATACGCTCTGGGCAGTTTTGATCGGAAGGGTTGCGTCTCCATATTGGCCGAGCCATCCGCCACAGCGGTGATGACAAAAACAAATGTGCGACCGGAAGCAAGGTTCGGTACGGTCATGCTTGTGCCGGCTGTGCCGTAGTAAGACATTGGGTAATAGGTTGGATAGGTGGTTAAGGTTTGGTTTGGCCCCAAAATTTCAACCTCGACTTGGATATACGGTTGCACGAAATACCCATAAGGCTTCATTCCTTTGGGTGCGGACCATTGCAGCGTGACGATCCCTGTGTTTAAGGTGGTTGCCGTTAACAGATCTGCGCCATTGACCGTCGGTGCTTGCACTCCTGACAGTAAGGGTTCTACTTGTTCCTCTGGCAAGGTGGTCATCTGTCCGAATGGAAGAACGAATATCGCTGTGGCGTTCGTGCCGGGTATGGGTATTTCTGTATCCATGAATTGGCAGAAAGTGAAAGTCCTCTGCCAGGCATCCGGGAATGGGTCGCCATACGTAACAGTTCCATAATCCTGGTCCGTCAAAATCGATGGCTGCGTGGCGTTGGGTGCAATAATATCGTTTGTTCCTGGAAATTGAATAAAATTGTCGTAAGCTTGTTCGCCTATGCAGCTGTTGGTGCTATTGCTCCAGCCTGTTAGGTTTCCAGTCGCAGGCCCCATCAGTGTGAAATTTGGGCCCATGATGTTTTGCGAAGGGTTTGCGTTCGCATCAATGACATAGGGTTGTGCGTCGATTGTTAGTACTGAACCAGCCGGTGTTATGGGTGCAGGGGTGGTTTGGTTCAAGATTGCAGGCCATTCCGATCCTTTGACATTCACGCGGATGGATTTTTGTGGAGTTGGGTTCATATTTCCAGTCAAGAAATTTTCGGCACTGGTAGTGAATGTTTCAACTGGGAACTCAACTTCTTTTCCCAGCACCAATGCCGGTATGGAGATGTTTGTCGCTGGTTCATATTGAAATGCGTAAAAGGATCGTGGTATGGAATCATAGAGTGCTCCTTCGCCTACGGCTTCGAACCCCCATTGTGTCGCTCCGATTGGGTCATTCGCGGGCAGCGCGGAAAGAATGAAGAATGGGAAACTATCGCCAGATGAGAAATTGATCCAATCTTGGGGTTGGAGTGGGTCCATTCCATTGAAATTCAAGTCGAGATCGATCTCGTTTAGATTGTTGTTGAAATTTTGGGGATATCCGATGTAATCAGAGCTGACGTCTATGTTGCTCGCCTGTGTCCATAATGCATCTCTCAACCCGATTGTGAGCCAGAAATAACCGCCCGGAACATTTGCAATGGTGAATACGCCATTGATTGGGTCTGTTGCATGCAGCGCCAGGAAAGTGCCATCAGGTTGTGGAACCTCTGCATTGATCAAATTGAGTGGCCCGATACTGTTGGAAGTGAATGGTATAAAGATGGCTGGCCCGTGCTCATTCCAATAGGTATCGATCCATTTCACCGTGACAGTTCCAGTCGGCACGATCGACCAGCCTTGCCGGGATATCGCGCCACCCTCCGAGGTTGCCGTCACTAGAAAAAAATTCTGGTTCCGTGATTGTTGCGGTGTTGGCGTCCATTGGATTGTCGTGCCATCGAGTGTGGCGCCATCGGGAGCGGTTGCTAGGGCAAATGTCATATTGACGCCCGCAGTTGTTGTAGCAGAAATTTGGTAAGTGTATGGCACTCCTTCCTGAGCGGACGTACTCGGTGTGCTTGTGAATATCGGGGCAATATTGTTATTGATGGGTAGCCGTGTATTGTTGGCTCCGCATCCTGTCATGAACCAGAGATGGGTCACGCATAAACTGAATATCGTGTTTCTATATTTTCTTAATTGGATCATGAAAGTTATGAGGACTTCAGTTGGGATATCTTGCGCGGTTTTTCATCCGTTAATCTCGCATATTAATTATGAGCTGTCAATTTGATTGAGTGCGATTTCATGAAATACACTAGAAATGAGTTCTGCACTTGGCCATGATTTCTGATCCCCCATCTCATCCATCACCCGGTTCCCGATATTTTTACTTGACAAATACATAACCAATCGGTTATGGTTTCCCCATGCAAGTGATTTCCAACAATGTATTCCGTGCTCTCTCTGATCCCACTCGTCGCGCCATCTTCGAGCACATGGCCCGCGAAGGCGAGCAGACCGTGCACGCTCTAACCTCACGCGCCGGAGTCTCACAGCCAGCCGTATCCAAGCATATCCGCGTTCTCAAGCTCGCCCGCTTGGTCCGTCACCGCCGCGCAGGACGCGAAACCCATTACAGCGCCAATCCCCGCTCCCTTGCTCCTTTACATGACTGGATGGAGCAATACGGCAACTTCTGGCGCGACCGCTTTGACCAACTCGAAAACCTACTTGAAAGGATGGACAAATGACCACTACCACCGCAACATCACTCTCTCTCATCATCGAACGCGATCTCCCGCATCCCGCGGAAAAAGTCTGGCGTGCGCTCACCCAAAGTCCTCTGATCGAAAAGTGGCTCATGAAGAATGACTTCCAGCCTGTCGTCGGACAGCGCTTCAACTTGCGCTCCGATCCCGTGCCCAATTGGGATGGTGTTATCGCCTGTGAAGTCCTGGTGCTCGAACAGAATTCCCGGCTCTCTTATAGCTGGTCAACGATGGGTATGATGAGCACCGTCACTTTCACTCTTACGTCCACTTCAGCCGGCACTCATCTCCACATGGAGCAGACCGGCTTCCGCTCCAAAGAAGATAACGCCTACAAGGGCGCAACCTGGGGATGGAACAAGTTCCTCGGCAACTTGGTCGACGTCGTCGCCAAGTTGGGCTAATTCAACTCCGAAGGTTGGATAAAAATTGAGTCCATAGGACGCTATAACAGTTAACCCCGCACGTAAGTGCGGGGTTAATGTGCAGGGAATTCCCGAGTCGGCATCAGCCGACGACATAAATCTGAGATTGACGCATCCCTCCGGGATGCCTGAGGTCGAGATAACCCTGAAGTTTGAAGGCTCCTTATTCGTGCCCTACTCCTGTGCAAAAAACCGCACAGGAGTAGGGCACCCTCACCCGAAATGGATTTTGGTAACATCTTGACATGCGTATCCGAATGGCAATCATCGGGCTGGTCTTCTTATCCCTATTTGCCCAGAGCAAAACTACATCGACTCCGATTGAAACCCAAGTCAAGGACGAAGCAAAAGACCAGAACACCACAAAAAACGCAGACAGACTGCGTGAGACGATCGAGGCGTCGCCGAAGCTGCAGCTCAAACAAACCGAATTAGCCATAAAACTGCCCGATGGCCAGGAGTTGGGCATGGTCTCATGGATAGCTCGCGACTCGAAGACGGGTGTGACGTGGCTCATCCAACGCGGAGAAAAAGCAGACCCAGTCATTGCGGTGGACAAGGACGGCCGCGTGGTGCATTCGTTCGGAAAAGGACTGTACAAGATCCCGCATGCGATCAGACTGGACGGCGATGGCAATGTGTAGACGGTGGATGCGGGGAGTTCGACGGTCATCAAGTACTCCGCGACGGGCGAAAAGTTGATGCAGATCGATGTGGGCGGGCAGCCGGAGACGGCGAACGGCGCTTTCCGCGGAACAACCGATATAGCGTTCGCGCCGAAAGGACGGATCTTCATCAGCGATGGATACGGCAATGCACGGATCCTGGAGTACAACGCCGAAGGTAAGAAGGTGCGTGAGTGGGGGAGTGCGGGAACGGGCCCGGGGCAGTTCCATCTGCCACACGCGATTGTGGTGGATGAGAACAACATCCTCTATGTTGCCGACCGCGAGAACGGGCGGATCGAGAAGTTCGACCTCGACGGAAAATTCCTGGGCGAGATCCCCAACCTGGGCAGAACGTATTCGCTCAAGCTGGGCACGCATGGGACGCTATGGGCGGGAATGCAACCGCTGAATGAACCGACCGGCGCCGCAGGGTGGGTGGTGAAGCTAGACCGCACGAGCGGCAAGATACTTGGCTACGTGCCTGTGACAGAGCCCAAAGGATTGCACTCGGTTGAAGACGACGGCGAAGGTCAGCCGATGACAAGCGTCGGCAACAAGATCGTTTGGTTCAAAAGTCACTAATGCCGCTTTCACAAGCCGGGTCGCATGCAATGGGATTATGGAATCATGGGAATTCATCATTCCATTGATTTTGTTTTCTTCATCGACCATGGACCACCGACCATCGCTTAACTATTGGAAACTTAAAGAAATATATTCTTGACAATATAACTCTATATGCTATTATGTTTCTAACGACCTAAACGACTAAGTCTTCAGTTGGCCAGCTCTACTCAACACCTTGGACACCCCGTCCGAGGTGTTTTTGTTTTGTCTCCAACTTCAAAAAGGAGGTCCGCCAAGGGGTATCGCGATCACTGGGTAAGTCTTGGTTTAGGTTTTGTCTTTGCTTTTGGTTTGTTTTCCCTACAGCCTGCAGCCTGTGGCCTATAACCTCTTTAGAATCACGACTATACCTCTAACCCCAGCAGTATCACGAATTTACAGAGAGCATCCCGCTAAACCACTTGTTTTCACGAATTTACAAAAACCTGACGCATTTTTTTCAAAAGAGCGTGTCCGGTAGCACAACCAAAACTCAATTCCTGAAAGGATTACCCACTATGTCCGAATATCGTACCTGCGAACACATCAAGACCAACGGCTCGCCCTGTGGATGCCCAGCCATGCACAACGTCCGTTTTTGCTACTTCCACCAGCGTGAGCGGGGACGCACTCGCAATATCGTCCGTGCCTTCGAGGCCCGTCGCGCTTACTTCCGTAAACATGTCACCACGGAGAAGATCACAGCGCTGACCGGCAGCTCGAATCTCCATGACACATTCACCGATAACCTCTTCGCCTCGCTCGACCTGCCGCCGTTCGAGGATGCCACTTCCATTCAACAGTCTCTCGCTCTCGTCTTCCGCGCCATCGCCACGGGGCAGCTCACCGGTCCGCGCTCCTCTCACATGCTCGGCATCCTCCGCTTGGCCATCCGCAACCAGGGGCAATTTCAACTCGAGCAGGATAAGCGTAAGCAAGTCTCCGCCATCGATGAACAACCCATCGTCGCCCTCGAAAACAACGGCGATCTGCCATCCGCTCTTTCACTCGGATCTTCAGGCGAATACTTTGTCAAAGACCCCACCGAAGCAGTGGATCATGCTGAACAAGCAGTGGTGCAGCCAGTTGATGTAACGGCAGAAGTTGAGGAAGTCGGTGTTGAAAAGGATGTCTTGCAAGGGACTGTGCAGACAGAGGTAGAGGAGGTTCTAGAGGGAATTGTAGAGGAAGCCGTCGAGGAAATTGTCGGCCAAGTGGAAGTTACTTCCGAGCCAGTTACAGTTGCCGAAGCAACACTTACATCGGATGTTGCTCTTGAATCTCCCGCAAATCAAACATCGCTGATAACAAATGATTCTCACGACGAGTCGCCGGACCTTGCATCGGGTGTTGCTGTAGAACCTATCACAGGTCAAATATCACAAATTACAAATGGGTCCCCCGCTCCTGACGACATCCTCGAACATCTCGCCGCTCTTCTCTCCACCGCTGAACTTCCACCTGTCCCGCATGAAACAGCGGGCACTTGACACGCATCCGACCGCAGTTCATCATAGGCGAACAAAAGGCGAATAAGCAATGTCAGCCATGTTCCCTGAAATATCCCCGGATCCCGAAGAAAAGCCTGCTCTGATCGGCATAGCCAAGATGGCTGCGCAAGGCGTGCTGCTCGATGAAGGACACAAAGTCGAGTACCACGAGATCAGCAACCGCTCGGTGCTGGCGCGGTGCAAGTCAACGCGGGTGCCGTTCGCATGGATGATCAATCCCTACCGCGGATGCGAGTTCGCCTGCAAGTACTGCTATGCGCGTTACACCCACGAGTTCATGGAACTGCGCGACAGCCTCGACTTCGAACGCAAGATATATGTGAAACAGCACACGGCGTGGCTGCTGCGTCAGGAGCTGAAGAAGGTGAAGCGTGGAGAGGAGATCGCCATTGGTTCCGCGACGGACCCTTATCAGCCGGCCGAGCGGCGCTTCGGTGTGACGCGCGCGATCATGGAGGAACTGGCGCGCCACCGTGGCCTTGACATGGGGATGGTAACGAAATCAGACCTGATATTGCGAGACCTCGATGTGCTGCAGGAGGTATCACGCAACAACGGATTCATGGTCTGCGTGACGGTGACGACGACGGGCACGGAGTTGGCGCGGAAGATGGAGCCACGGGCGCCGCGTCCCGATCTGAGATTGAAGGCGCTGAAGAAGCTGGTGGAAGCCGGGATCTACGCAGGAGTGAACTGCTCACCCGTGCTGCCCGGAATCACCGACTCACCCGCGGAGCTAGAAAAAGTGGTGAAGGCGGCGGGTGAAGTGGGAGCGAAGTTCGTCCACGCTGGCGGGTTGTTCTTGAAGCCGTGCGCGATGAGCGTGTTCATGCCATTCTTGGAGGAACACTTTCCAAAGCTCGTGCCGATGTACAAACAGCGCTACGCGCGCAGTGCGTTCCTGCCAGCTGAGTATCAGAGGAGCATTTCCGTGATCGTCAAGAAGCTGTGCGAGAAGCATGGCGTGGTTTCGGTGAGAAAGCCGGTTGCCTCCGTGGACGAAGTTGTGCGCAGGTACGGAGCGCAGCAAATGAGGCTCTTCGGGTGACGTGCATGAGATTCCGCGCGTATGCAGTTGAATACTATTTACAGTGCGCTCACTACCCGTATAATGCCACGGATGGCAATTGCCGTAACCAATCACGGTCCTACCGCCGTACTGGCGCTCGAAGGGCGGCTCTCACTGGGCGCTCCGGTGGACGAGTTCCGCTCCACGTGGACCACGGCCATGGCTGGCGGCGCGAAGAACATCATCCTCAACCTCTCGAAAGTGACGATGATGGACAGCTCGGGCATTGGCACGATGATCCGCTGCTACAGCGCCATCAGCGCGCAAGGCGGCAAGCTGAAGGTGGTGGGCGCGAACAGCACCGTGCGCCAGGCGTTCAAAGTGACGCGCCTCGATTCAGTGTTCGAGTTCCACGATACGGAAGAGTCCGCGCTGGCGTGAGAGCGATGCGCCATATGACGCACGACCACATCACGCATAACATGTCCCGTAAGATCAAAGCGCCCGCCATCCTGCTGACATTCCTCTATGTAGCAACGCTGGTTGCATCCGCACAGACGCAAACGCCTTACATCCCACCCGACCCTGATCCCGCCAAGATAGACACTGCACACTTCACCGTTGGCTATGAAGACGGCCACGTCCGCGTGCTGCACTTATCGCTGCCGCCCGGGGAAGTGACGCCCATGTTCGAGCAGATGGAGCATGTTGTGGCCGTGGTGAGGCCTTCGCGTCTTATCTTGACGGCGGAGAATGGCGTGATACGCGAGCTGGCAACGGCGACTGGACAAGCGATCCATGGCGGACGCGAGAAGCTCTCGATACGCAACATTGGGAACGTGACCTTTGATGCCGTGATCACGGAGTTCAAAGACGGCGCACCCGCATCGGCAAAGAAATTCCCAGTGGTACCGGAGCCGCGGGTGCCGGTGATCACGAACGGTGCGCAACCGGCGACATCGGTGCGTCCTACGCCTCCGAGCATACCGCCGCTGAATCCACCCCCTGTTCCTGCGGAAACGAAACAAACACCGGCGACAGCTCCTACTACGCCAACAGTGCACGACACAATATCGGGGCCTGGAATACACAGTATTGAACCGACCAAAGCACCCGCTCCTGCAAAAGCTATCGCCGCGCTGGAGAAGCCCGAAGTGCTCGCAGCGGCGATACCCGGCGCGAAGGCAGTGCGCATCAACAACTCGATGGTGACGTTCTACGAGCAGGGGAACGGCGCGACGGTGGTGTTCGTTCACGGCGCCCTGGAAGACCTGCGCGTATGGGCGCCGCAGCTGGATTCGTTCTCACCGCAGTACCATGCAGTGACGTACAGCATGCGGTATCACTATCCGAACCCGCCAGCGGGCGAGAAGAACGAAGATTACACCTACGCGCAGAACGCTGACGACCTCGCGAGCTTCCTACGCGATCTCAACGCCGGCGCCGTACATCTGATCGGACAGGGATACGGTGCGAACGTGGCGCTATTGGTGGCGATGCAGCATCCTGAATTGGTCAAGAGCTTGGTGTTGATGGAGCCCGCACTCGACGCGCTGTTGCCTGAAACACGCGCTGAAGCTGCGAAGTACTCGCGCTCGGAGATACTCGGCATCGTGAAGCGCGCCTTCGGCAAACAGAAGATGCCGGAACACGGCCTGCAAGTCTATTACGACTGGTACAGCGGGTCGGGCGCGTGGGACGCACTCACACTGGAGCAACAACAACATCTGCGCGACAACGGAAGCGCCCTGGCGGCGATGTCACGCATGCCGGAGTCGGACAAGTTCACCTGCGCGGACGGTGCAAAGATCAAAGTGCCGGTGCTGGCGCTGACCGGAGAACGCTCCTCACCGAACATGCATGTGATCAACGAACAGATTGCAGCGTGCATCCCGGGTGCGGAGAAAGCCGTTGTGCCGGGAGCAAGTCATGCGATGGAAGAGGAGAACGCAACGTTCTTTGAGAAGAGAGTCTTGGAATTTCTACAGAGGCATTAATAAGTGGCTAGTAGTTAGTGGCTAGTAAAAATAAAATCACCGTCAAAAGCCGTGTTTGCGCGACCAATCATCAGACGCTTCAGTAGTCGAGTTTGTTTGTATTGAAGTTCCGGGAACAGATGGAATATTAAACATGACATTGGATGGAATTTGATCCGTAATAACCGGTTCCCAGCGTGTCTGGAAGAACAAATACATACCCTTGATTCCCATAATCAAGAAAATGAATCCATCAATCCAAACCCAAGAATTGCTGTTGCCGAAGTACATTGTGGATGCCCCGCCGAGGATGAGTACCATTGAAATAACGAAGTATTTGATGTGCCATTTCTGCTCCCCGAGGGTCATCTCTTTCATGCCTTCAGGGCAGCGCGTTTTGGAGCGCCATATCCGGATTGATTTCATTATTTGCAAGTAAACAGGCACAGGAATCAACCAAAGTGCTGCCTGTACTTGATTTTCCGAGAAACCCTTGGATGGTTTATCAACACTCAATATAAAAGCACAGAACAACAGTGAACCAATTAAGTACAGCACGAAACTCAGAGAGAAAATATATCCAGCCTTCTGTTTCGTGGACATGTGATTCCATTCATCGCAATGCGTGCGGATGATGCGACCGCATTTCTTATTCGGACAAACAACATTTTCAAATCCAAGCCGACAATATCCTTCCATGCCAAAGCCGAATTCATATGGCTTATTGCAGTGTGGACATTTGTTATACCAAATTCGCCCCGCCATTGATCAACCTCAGAAACGGACTTTGAAGTTCGGGCCGGGATTGACGTGGATGCTGTCGACGAAACGCACCTTGCCGGTGGTGCGCGTCATGACAAGCGATTGCGTGCGGATGCCGTCGCCGAAGAAGCGGACGCCTTTGAGCAGTGAGCCGTCGGTCACGCCGGTAGCGGCGAAGATGATGTGATTGCCGGGAGCGAGATCGTCGGCGGTGTAAATCTTGTTCTTGTCTTTGATGCCCATTTTGGCGATGCGCGCTTCGAGGTCGGGGCGGTCGATGACGAGACGCGCGAGGATCTCTCCATTCAAACAGCGCATAGCGGCGGCGGTGATCACGCCTTCTGGCGCTCCGCCGATGCCCATAACGGCGTGGACGCCGGTACCGATGACCGCGGCGGCGATGCCAGCGGAAAGATCGCCGTCGCCGATGAGACGGATGCGCGCACCGGCGGCGCGGATGTCAGCCATGAGCGCTGCGTGGCGTGGGCGGTCGAGCACGACCACGACGAGATCTTTCACATCGCGATCGAGAGACTTGGCGATGGCGCGGAGATTTTCAGCAACTGGAGCGTCGAGCGAGACCTTGCCTTTACAGGCCGGGCCGACGACGAGCTTTTCCATGTAGCAGTCAGGCGCGTTGAGCAGCCCTCCGCGTTCGGATGCGGCGAGCACCGTGATGGAGTTGGGGGCGCCTGTAGCGCAGAGATTTGTGCCTTCGAGCGGATCGACTGCGATATCCACTTCGGGGTAGACGGCTCCGTTGCCGGGTTTCGCGCCGACGGCCTCTCCGATGTAGAGCATGGGAGCTTCGTCGCGCTCGCCTTCACCGATGACGATGGTGCCGAACATCGGGACCGTATCCATGACGCGGCGCATGGCGGCGACGGCGACACCGTCAGCGTGGTCGCGATCGCCTTGTCCCATGGTCTTGGCGGATTCGATGGCTGCTTCTTCGACAACACGGACGAATTCGAGTGCGAGTTCGAACTCGAGTCCGCGAGTAGGTTCTTTGGAGTTTGGCATGCATGCTCCGCTAAGGCAGGAACAAT
>Ga0207041_1031_pt1 | contig 28053 bp, 36 predicted proteins | sample Alteio_BWMinCont_73_FD_153311 | JGI IMG/M metagenome (GOLD analysis project Ga0207041, IMG submission 153311) | Enriched cells from forest soil in Barre Woods Harvard Forest LTER site, Petersham, Massachusetts, United States -... | ecosystem: Environmental > Terrestrial > Soil > Temperate forest >... | reverse complement strand
CTCCGGGAGTCGACGCCCTGCCGGCGCAAGGGCGTGACATCGATATCGATCCGGATGCCGAAATCGCTGCGGCATTTGCAAATCAGCCCCGCCAGGTCATCAAACCGGAAGCCATGATCCTCTGCCGCGTCACAGACGACGATGTACCGGCAGCGACGGCGAACCAGCTCATAGACGCCGAGGTTCTCAAAATGACCGCCGTCCGAAAGGTACACGTAGTGGGCGAGCGAGTCAGTGCGCCCAAACAGCTCACGCCACAAGTACAAGAGCCCCAGGGGAGGGCCTTTGGGCTCCCATGCGGCGTAGCGCGGATTCTTCATCCAGGCGCCCAGGCGAACGTTAAAGAGCGTCATGAGAGCGGTGACGGCCGGGGACGAGTGATACCCCATGTTCGGGCTCAAGGCGGCCCCGGAAATCGTGATCGCCGTGCCGATGTCGATCCCGTTCGTCGGCAAAGCTCCCGAACCCGTGCTCACCTCCCCTGGCTCCGGCAAGCGATAGCCGGTGCTTTCGCTTCCACAATAGAGGGAAGTGAAGACGAACGATTCCGCTTTGCGCTCTTGCCAGGCCAGCTCCTGGCCGTGGACCAGGTTCAAGGCCGTGTTGATGATGGGGAAGGGTCCCCAATAGGGACGTTCCCAGTTTTCGAGATCTTTGCTGCACTCCACGACGTCGCCGGGCTCCAGGCTGAACGAGCGCGGCAGCTCAACCGGTCCGCCGTGTGCGACGGAACTCGCTTCTCCTTTCAAACGACCAATGACCAGGTCGGATAGCGGGAAGTCGTCACTGGAATCGAATCCCGTGATTGGATTGGGCCGGCGTGTCGGCCCGATGACATTGCTCGAAGCGCCGCGCTGCTGACCGGGCCGGGGCTCGCCTTTCGGCCGCGAGGCGCCCAGGTAGCAGCGCACCAGCCGATCGGCGTACATGCCGTGCAGCGAAAACAGGTTCACATCGACACGCCATGCCATGAGGGCCATGGCCACGAAGCTGATAGCAAGGGCAATCCAGAGGTCTTTCCAGGGCGCATGGCCCATGCCGTGCCAGTACTTGAATCGCTCGAAAGCCGCGGGATCGGGCTTCTCCGTCCATTCGGTCGTCTGTGTTACCCTGGATTGGCCTTCATTTAGAGTCACCGTCCTCGTAACCTTGGTGACTGCGTCCGCGGGCAGCACCGTGCCCACGAGCGCCGGCTGTTCGTCCTTGGGAAGCTTGTCAACCCAGACACTGACGAGCCAGGACATCAAGCTGATCAGCCCGACGAGGAAAACGTAGGGAGCGCCGACCGCCGCAAGCTCCAGGAACCGGTTTCCCTTGCCTGTCGCGGTCCGCGGACTGCGCCCCGCGAGAACCCCGGTGACGGCCGCCGTCAACCAGCCGGTCGCCAGCCCGACGCGCAGCCAGGTTCCGGCACTGATGATCAGCCAAGCGCCGTAGAAAGAGAGCGTCATGACGGCAGCCCAGGCCATGCCCAGAATGGCAATACTGGCGGCCAGGCTGGCCCACCATTCGTGTGTATCCTCGTCGAGCACTTTCCCCAGGATGCCGACTTCGATGACGGTGCCGAACGAGAAAATGAGCAAAATCAAAGGCGGACACAGCACCAGCGCCGCGGCCAGAGGTTCCGGGTTATCCGGCTTGAGATGGACCGATTGAGCCAGAACATGTGCCAGCAAACCGAGACGCCGGGCTCCCCCCCGGGTCTAGATACCATTTCCACAAATTGCCGCCGATGAACAGCGCGTAAACCAGGAGGTTAATTCCCCCGGACAGGAAGGCGTAGAGCCAGACGGGGACCGGTATCCCGGTGGACGCGGTCAGGTTCACGCAGAGCTGATGCAATCCCTGGGTATACGCCGGTGGAGCGAGGCTTCGCCACAGGACCAGGTCGGCGCCTTCCGTGCACACCAACCAGGAAAAGAAGCACGCCGCAAGCAACAACGGCAAGACAATGATGAAATGGAGGCTGCGCGGGCTGTACTGGTAGAACGGGGTTACCGCGCCTCTTCCTTGCGCGATCTCGGTAGTCTCCCAGGCACTCCGAAGCGATAGCTGGATGACCAACGGAAACGACAGCATGACCAGTAGAGGAGACAAGCTCTTCAGCAGTTCGATATTCCATTTCCACCCGGCCCACCAGACAAAGCTGGCCAGGGCCACCGCCACAACGCTGAAGCCCAGGCGGATATTTCTATTGCGGACGTGGTTCTCGCGCCGGGACTTGGATAGTCCCTCTTTCACTTTTCCGTGCCGTATTTCGCGGATCAGCCAGAGCGAACGGGCCACGCCCCAGACGGCCAGCATGGAGAACATGCCCAGGCCGAGAACGGCGAGGATGCCAACATTCCAGGCGCCGGCTTCTTGCGGATCCGAAGCCCGAAAGAGAAGCCGGCTCAAGAGCAGGATCACCAGGATGGCCGGCAACAGCACCAGCTGGTTGAGGACGAGATTCCGCAGGTAAATCCCGAACAATCCCCACATGTCGGGCGACAGGAATCCCATTCGCGGGGACAGATAGCTCGTATGTGCGCGTAGATGATGTATCGGTTCCGGACCCTCGGGCCGGGTGTCGTCGCTCTTCAGATAGACCGGTTTCGGTTGATCCGCGAGGTCGTCGATGCCGGACAGCAGCCGGCGATTGGCCAAGGCCTGTTGATATCGTCCGAGCCTGAGCTGGCGTTCGACGTTGAGGAGATCGCCTTCGCGCTTGATCCACGCGGTCAACCAGCCGCCGATCCAGCTGCCTCCGGAGACGGTGGACAGATAATCAAAGCGCTTCAGCAACCCCAGCTCCGCGAGCCCCTGGAGGATACCGAGGTTGAAGGTGGCGCTGCGGATGCCGCCTCCGGAGAAGGCCAGCCCGACGAGATCCTTTTCGAGGGCCTGCCTTTGAACCGTGCGCTCGAGCAAGTTTGATTCCTGCTCGGTTCGCTTGGTTACGGCATCGGGAGAAATCGGTTCTGTCTTGAGTTCATTCAGCAGCTGACGATAAGCCTGCTCGGCAGCCCTGACTTCCTGGAACAGTTCCTGGTATTTCCGTTCTTCTTCAGCGGCCTCATGAGCGTCAAGGACCTTGCGCTGGAGGTCCTCTGGTGGCTCGGCCGATGCTTGGCCTCGAAAAAGGCCGAGAAATCGTGCCGTGAAAGTCCGAACCGTCTGATGCAGGCGTGCCGCGGCTTCGGCATGTTCCACCGGCTTCCGGGCCTCAATACACCTATCCCCCTGATCCCGGATGGCACGCTCGTTGTCGCGAATACCCTGAAGGCAGCGGATGTAGTTAGTAAGTTTCTGATTGTATTCGGCGATGCGGCCGGCGTAGGCCCGGCGCGCGTCGATCTGCGCGAGCTCCGTGCTTAAGACGTCGGAGAAGTCGAACGGCTGTGATTGTGGCCCGGCCATAAGGAGATTCTCCTCGAGGCGATCGCGAACCTCAGGTTCGATGAGAAGACTTGTCGGGGTAGGTTAGCCCTCGACCATGTTTTCCGAGCGCGATACCCGGCCTCTCGTGAGGCGTCGTGGGTCTCTCGCCCCGTCCGGCGACTCATGCGCCTTCATGACCTGAGGCACGAATCCTCACTCGGCGGGTCGTGCGCGACTACCTGAAGAGTGGGCTAAGCCGCATCGCTCGAAAGCGGTTCCTGTATTCAACTAAGGTTACTTTGCCTGTGGGCCAGAGTAAAGGAGCAAAGGCACTGATCCATCCTCAAGCCGGCCCTGTCACTCCAATAGCTCTTAGCGCTGTCGTGTTCGTCGGCGCGAACGACGGGTGCGCGCTTCGGTCCGAAACACCGAGGTAAGTTCGTGTCGTAGTGTTCAGTGCGGAGGACCCATCGACATCCGAGCGCAAGCCGAAGTGCCCAGCGCGCGTCGGACTGATTTTATGAAAGAGGGACAAGATAGGTTCTCCTGGAGTAGAGGGACGAGCCAGCGGGGCTCGCCGAGATTTTCCACCAGCCGCCCGTAACGCGGCTTTACCAGGAGAACCGATTATGTTGTACCTCGGAATCGACCTCCATCGCAAGCAAATGACTGTCTCGCTACGCAACCAGAGCGGCGATATCCTCCTTCGTCGCCAAGTCAGCACGCGCTGGCCCCAAAATGGAGGAGTTTCGCAAACAAATTGCAGCAGGCCGTGGCTGCCGACGAGAAATATGTGGCGGTGGTTGAAGTTTGTGGATTTCATGACTGGCTGGTAAAATGGCTGCAACAGGATGAACGTTGTCACCAGGTGCTGGTGGTTCAGCCCCTGGGGCGATCGGCGAGCAAGACCGACCGGCGCGATGCGCATGGCTTTAAGCGAACTGCTGTGGGTCAATCGCGAGCGTTTGCTGCGCGGGGATCGCGTGCATGGCGTGCGGAACGTGCATGTGCCCAGCGAGGAGGAGCAAGCGGACCGCTGTCTAACCCTGGTCCGGGAGCGGTTGGTGCGGAGGCGCACGCAAACCCTCAATCAGATCCACAAGATTCTGCGGCGGCGGAACCTGGAATGGGACCGGCCGCCGAAGACCTTCCAAACCGTGAAGGTAAGGCAGTGGTTGAAGACCTTAGAGCTCGACCCGATCGACCGTTTGGCCATGAACCATCTGCTTGTGCAGTGGGCATTGTGGGACGAGCAACTCCTGGCGGCAGACGGCTGGATTAGGGAGTGGTTCCTTACGAACCGGGATGCTCGGTTGCTGGCTACGATGCCCGGTGTGAGCATGTTCATCGGCGTGGCAATCGCTAGCCGAATCGCCCCGATTGAACGGTTCCCGCGAGGCCGGAGCTTGGCGAATTTTTTGGGCCTGAAGCCAGGCTGCCGCAGTTCGGGCGACACGGAGCGCGTGGGTTCGATCACCAAGCTGAAGGACATCGTTCCGCCCGAACCGCCGGAGGCGCGACCGTGGTGGAAGTTCTGGAGAAGTTGAAAGGCTGGGCCGGGCATGAGGACACGCTAAAGCAACCGAAAACCAGCGACCTAGCCCGAAGTACACAGAAGGGATCTTCTCGGCAGTGTTTACCAACGGTCCTGTTGGTTTTGACGCCCCGAGGCGGTCGCGTTTTCCGATACCTTTAGGTGTAGAGGCATGAATCCCAGCTTCACGGGCTGGGATACTCGGACCTGAATTGAAGGTCGGCTAAGCAAGCCGCCTGTTGATTTTCGGGCTGGTCATGGCCAGAGCGCCCGGATACCGGATCACGGAGAGCCTTGCCCAGGACTTTGCTCTGCTTTTTCTTGCGGACACTGCCACGGGCAAGCAGGTGCTTCAGATCGGAGAAATCGACCTGGAGAAGAACCGAGCCGATTGCAGGCTTGCCTACGATCCCCGCTTCTCCGCGGACGGTAATTGGCTCGCCTTTGGCGAAGCGGACCAGCCGAACCTCCATCTGTGGGACATGTCCAGAAGAAAAGCGGTCCACCGTATTCCGCTCAAGGATTCTGAGCGTCTGATCGGATTCTCACGCGATGGCCGAACCCTGGTGACGTGGCACCAGGCCAGCGGAGTCCTCCACCTATGGGAGACATTAACTGGAATGGAACGCCACAAAGTCACGATCGGTGACAGCATAAAAAGCGTCCTTCTGTCCCCGGAGGGCTACACGGCGGCGTTGATAAAGGGGAACGCCGTAAAATTCCGTGGTCTAAAGGATTAGACCGGCCAAATACTTTCCGCTCCCAGTCACGCGCGGTTTCGGAAAGCATCCGGCGGAGACCACACGGCATGAAGGATCAGCGCTCCGCAAGCTGTTGGCGTACAATATCACGAGCGTCATTCACTCACAGTGCGAGCTAGGCATTGAACCGATCTTCTGGCCGAAGCTGGAAGGGGAAGAGCGGAACTTGCTGCCGTTGGTCAGACCGAGCTAGGGGAAACCGATGCGCGGGCTTTCGATCACTGGTTCAATCGCTGGTCTTGTCGTGCTGGCGGCGATATACGACCCGACTCATCTAGCCGTCCTAGGTCCAGCGACTCTGGGACTGTGCCTTGTTCTTTGGGCCAAAAAGCGACCCGGCGAAAATGAAACGGAATCAACAGAAATGAAACGAAAGTAGAATCAGGGCATGGTCTGGCTGCTGAAACGCTGGTGGTTCTGGGCAGGGACCGGGTTCATGCTGGTCGCGGTCTGCGCGGGCTATCTCCTGATTCCGGTCCGCGAAGGCCGAATCAGCCAAGCGGCCTGCGAGAGGATTCAACTTGGAATGACGATTGCGGAGGTCGAAGAGTTACTTGGAGAAAAGAAGCCATTAGATGAGCGTTTCCCTGTCAAAGGCATTGACTGGATGGATGACGATGGCAATTTGATCGATGTGGAATTTGACGGGCGTGTTGTAACGGGAAAGACGTTTTTCGATATTCCACTCACCGAGCGCATGAAGCGCCGAATCGAGCGCCGCATCCGGGCGATCTGGCCGTGACCGATCAAATTGGCATTTGGTCGAGGCGGTGTCGCTGGCACTTGTGCGCGAGCAGACGCTTGACGGCGCTGCGGTGCTGGAAGCTTGTAATGGCGGTGTCATGAACTCGGAGTGAACGCATTGCCGCACTTGAGGCACACGACCTCGGTTTCACTGCTCCCGCATCACGGGCAGCTGGCATAGGCTGCGGCCAAGCCGCCGCGGGCGCCGCCGGGGGATTCGCCACGCTGGCCGTCTCTCCGCTCGTCATCTTCGGCGTAGACCAAAGAACATGGCCGTGGCCGTAACCGAAACCGGGGCGGCAAGGTTGAAGGGGGTGAGGATTGACGATCCCGCCCTTTACTTCAAGGCAAGGTCATCCGAGTTACCGGGGTGGTGATGCTCAAAGAAAACCGTCCCCAAATCGAAGTAGACGAATGCGGGCAAATCGAAGTCGTGGCGCAGGACAAGTAACCCGATGAATCCCTGCCCCTGTGGCCGGACTTACTAGATTATTTGTCGATGAGAATGGTCACGAGCGCGTCGTAGAAAAAAACCGCGCCGCCTAGCCGCGGACGCCGCAGCCTGGATATCGTCCTCTCAGCTAGGCGGCTCAACGAGAGGTGTCGTTTGCTCGATATCACCCAAAGCTGTCTGACAAAGAGTTCGACGCAGCCGAATCCTCGATCTACTTTCCCTGGGGAGAAACCCGTGACGCAGAACGCTTGTCCCGAATGTGGCGCAGCGATGGAAGAGGGCTTCATCCCGTACATGGCAAGCCCCGGCGCCGCCATGCAATTGGCGTGGCAACGTGGGATTCCTGAGAGTAGGAAGTTTTTGGGCTTGAAATCACGGGCTGTGAAACTCAACGAGAACGAGTGCGTGAGAATCACCGCTCGCCGTTGCACGAAATGTGGGCTGCTGAAGCTTTACGCCAGGCCAACCAGCGAATAGCTGGCGGGCGGTGGTTGATGCCCTGTCCCACGAAAGGGGAGACCCGCAAGGAGGCGGCTCGGCAACTCATTCCTGCCCGAGCCACCCGTTGGCGACGGCAATCAGAATGAGGCCGAGAAGGGCGGCGACGCCGCCCAGCCCGTTCGCGGCGCCGCCGAACTCATGATTAATGAGCACATTGCCAAGCGGCGCGTCGCCACAGGGCGAGTAAAAGCAAGTCACGGAACCGAGCATTTAATTCGAGCAATCAAGGATGTTGGACCAGCACCAGATCCACGACCCAACATCCGCGAACATGAGGACTCGGTTGGCGGCAGTGGTCCAGGATTTCGTGGTTCGTGCAGCCGGCTTGCTCCAGGGCGTTGGCTAGTTCGGGGAGGCGGTCGAAGGCGCGGTTGTCGTAGATTGTCTTGGTCAGATTGACCACAGTCGCCGTCAACCAATTGGACGCAGCGGGTATTGCTTGAAAGGGATTGCCGACGATGTCCCGGAGCAGGGCGGCTTGTGACGCTTCTGAGAGGTCGGAAACAGAACGACATACCGTTGAAGCGGCAAGTTGAGCGGCTCTGACGGCCGAACCTGCAAGCGCGTTGTGTGCTGTCAGTCTTGCAAACCAAACTAATTCCCCATCGAGTGCCATGTCTGCGGCCTCAATGTCTCGCATGCTCTCATCCCATGCAGTTTCCCGTTCTTGCTCAGCAGCCAAACCATCAGCAAGTCGCTCCGCCACGTCTATTGCCTCGCGGCTCCACGGCTCCGATAGCAGATGATGGACACGTCGGCAGCAGGCACACGCAAACAATCTCAGCTTTCGCTCGCTCGCCGCGCCACTCCGTTGCAGCCATTCGAGCATCGCATGCGGGTCCGTGCTTCTTTGCCACTCGGATTCTGTCATGCCCCCATCATACTGTCGATAAATCGGCCGTGCGAGTGGGCGTCAGCGCGGTCTGGCCAAAAGGCCAGGGTGCCGGTCGCGGGCTTGCTCAGCCTTGGCAGCCAGGGTTAGAATCGGGACATGGCGAACACTTGGAAGCCTCAGGCTCAGACTTATGTCAGCAAAAACACTTGAAGAGTTCAGTCGGGCGGTTGCGCCGGGCTTTCGTTGTTACGCAGCCCCTGGGGGTAACGAGCGTCGGTTTGTGGCCAGAGTTAAGCATGTACTAAATCCGCCGGCGCCTCAAAAGGCAATCGAAGAGAGCAGCCTGCTCCTTGGCGGAGATGCCCCACAAGCCGCAGCGTTCCTGAAACGACACAATGGCTTCGCTCTCTATCGCGACACGCTCTCGGACGCGGCAGGCATCGAACTACTGCCAGCGGAGCATTGGGAGGAAGCGACTCAGGACATGCGCGACATGTTTGAGCATTTGGCTGACGAGCCTGAGAACGACCCCGACCACATTGTGACTGGTATTGCCTTCGCCACAGTTCCGCATTCAGGCAATTACTTCGTGATTCCCGTGGCAGGGCCGACAGCCGGCAAGGTTTTCTATGCTGACCACGACGGCTGGTACGAATCGGCTTTCGCCGCTGATTTCAATAGTTTCTTGGAGCGTGTTACACGGCACCCGGCAAAACTGCTTGCCGAAGAGCTTGGCTGCTACACCCGTTACTCTGATGGGAAAACCGACTTACAGTGGATACCGGAGGAGTACTTTGAGGATGTTACTAAGGTTGCCGATGGGCGAACGTAACGAGCGCCGCTCCGGGCGCGGAAGCATGAAGGGGGTCAATGAGTAGTCGATAGCTGTCCGGATAGCATCATCGTCCGCCGTGCCGGCTCGCCGGTCAGGCCAAAGAGGCGTGCGCACCGGCCGCGGACTTGCTCAGCATCGGCAGCCAAGCGTACAATGCCGGGCATGAAACGGAAATGGCTTTGGCTGCTGGCGCTGGCTATCCCTGTCATCATCGGCGCAGGGTACGTTCTCGTTCCCGTGAACGGGTCCAGAATCAGCCAGGCGAATTGTGACAAGATTCCAGTCGGGACTAGCGCAGAACAGCTTGGCCAATTGCTTGGGGCCTGCGATATGCGCGGATCGGGTTTTGTCCTAGACGTGCGTGACGCAGACGGGAAGATTGACTTATATTGGCAGACAAGCTGGGCTGATGAAGATTTCAACGAGATAGCGATAGACTTCCACAATGGTCGCGTGAGCGGGAAGCTTTTTATCCCTTCTCAGCTCTCCTTTCTTGAGCGAATAAAACGCCGAATCGAACGGCGCCTGCGGGGAGTCATGCGTTGAAGCGGAAATGGCTCTTGCTTTTCGCGTTGTTTGTGGCCGCGGTGCTCGTGGCCGGATACCTCTTGATTCCCGTTGACGAAGGCCGAATCACCCAGGCGAACTACGACAAGATTCAGGCGGGGTGGTCCGAGAAACAAGTCGAAGATTTGTTGGGGCGGCATAGTTACTGGATGTCTCATGACCGCATGGAGTTTGCCCCGACAGAGAGCTACAGGCAACTGCTCGTTCAAGACTCCAACAGGTTCTTCTGGCTAGGATGGAGTGATGAAGACCAGAACGAGATTATGGTGGGCTTCAATCAGGATGCGGACAAAGTCAGTGACAAAGGATTCTGCCCGTCTCCGCTCACTTCTTGGGAGAAGCTCAAAGGCCGAATCAAGCGGCGCCTGAAGGCGGTGTGGCCATGAAGCGAAGATGGTTGTTGCTGTTCGGCGTGTTTGTGGGCGTGGTGCTCGCCGCGGGTTGGTTGCTTGTCCCGTTCGAGGCGCCACGAACCACGCAGGCAAATTGCGACAAGATTCAGAAAGGCTGGTCCGAGAAGGAAGTGGAAGAGTTGCTAGGGGCAAAGCATACGGGCGGCTTTGTAGGTGTCGGCATGCTTATCGGCGACCCGCCGCAGAATGTTTCGGCGTACAAGCTGTGGTCAAACGATGACGGGGACATAATCTGCGCGTTTTTCAACGAACAAGGCGTTATTGAGAAGAACTTTACTCGCGGCGAATTATCCCTTGTGGAGAGAATAAAACGTCGAATCCAGCGGCGCCTGTCGGCATGGTTGCGGTAGCGGCCGGCTTGACGGCAAGACGGGCGCCGGGTAGGTAGGTGCGCCAATTTTCCTGGCAGGATCGGGTAGCCAGGAGGCTCCACCTGGACTCCAACTGCAAGTAGGAAAAACGCTATAGCCGGACGCATTGTTTGTGCAACGCCGCTTTCCCTTAGATCGCCAATCCTGCACCGCTGCTTTGCAAAGCAGTTCGGCAGGCGGTGGGCGACGGGTAAACCGGACGCCCATCTTAAGATGCCTGGAAATCGCCTCACATTTAGGTCGGGAACTTTTGCCGATGGGTCACGATTGCCTCTGAGATCGGGCTTCGTAGTATTACTGCACGCCTTCAACCACTAACCAGAGGAGCATGAGATGCCACGAGGGATTCCGAACAACAAGGCAAACGGCATGAGCAAAATGGACGGCATGCGTCGCGCATTGGCCGAGTTGGGCAGCGATGCACAGAACCAGGACATCCAGAAGTTCCTCAAATCCCAGTTGAGCCTCGACATGGACGTTAAGATGATCTCGGGTTACAAAACTTACCTGAAGAAGGCGCGGAAGAGTGCAGCCATCCGTAAGCCAGCAGCGCCCGCAGTCACTCCTGTGGTTGCGAACGGGATCACCCTGGCTGATGTTCGCGCGGTGAAGGAAGTCGTCAACAAGATCGGGGCCGATAAGGTCCGCAGTTTGGCTGCGGTGCTGGGCGAGTAAGTCTCAGCCGCAATGCCACTTTGAACTCCGCACAAGCACGACCGCAAACGCAGAATCAACAAGGCGGATGTCCACGTCTTGGCAACTGACCTGAGCTAGACTCACTTCAGTCGTTTCGAGCCAAGTCGTTTTGCGTTCTTCGCTAGATCATGGATTGCCATGACGGCGTTGTGGTACGCCTCTGCTTCTTTGCCACTGACAACAAGGACAAAGACCTTGAGCTTCGAGTCATAATAGGCATGGGAAGAGTCGCGACCTGCGTACTCGGCCTCGATCTCTTTGATCGCACTAGCGATTTTCGGGTTCATAGCAGTCCTTTCAATAGAGCTTCACTTGGTTTACCTATTTTTCTTGGCATGGGCAACCGGCGGCTAATCTGGCTACAGGGATAGAATACTCCGTGCAGGAGCTTCAGGTAGTAACGCGGAACAGAGCGGTTCATGGCTGGAGCATGTTCATGCCCCGTATCAGCGCCGGATTGCTGATGTATCGCATTCACGATGGCAAGTTGCAGGTGCTTCTTGCCCATCCTGGTGGTCCCTATTTCAAGAACAAGGACGAACTGGCTTGGACGATTCCCAAGGGTGAGATCGAGCCGGGCGAAGATTTGCTCGAAGCCGCCAAGCGGGAGTTCAAGGAAGAAACTGGCGTCACGCCAACCGGCCCCTTTATCGCTTTGACGCCGATCAAGCAAAAGGGAGGCAAGATTGTCCACGCCTGGGCATTCAAGGGCGACTGCGATCCAAGTGCAATCGTCAGCAACACCTTCACGATGGAATGGCCCCCAAAGTCAGGACGACAGATGGAGTTTCCTGAGATGGACCGAGCGGACTTCTTTGACGTTGCTGCGGCAAGACGGAAGATCAAAGCCGGGCAAGAGGCATTGATCGAGGAGCTTGAAAAGATTGTCGAGGAGGAAGCCTGAACGTGTCGTGACCTCCCTGGTTCGCCGACGAACTTGGCGGCTCGCCCTGCCGATGCGGCCCAATATGCACCGTAATGACTCAAGCTCGACAAAGATGATGAGTGTAGACATGAACGCTTCGCCGAGTTCATTGTCTTCATCATCCACTTGGCAAACGTGCGAGGTCTGCCAGCCCGGACATGTACCCTTCTCAAGGGTTGCGTTCCATCTGCTCCCTCAAGAAGGCGAGCACACGGTCATGGGTCTTTGCTACGACCGAGGGCTTGGCCCCGGCCAAGCCATGCCCAGCTTCGTTGATGGTGATCAACTCGTGCTGAACGCCTTTATTGTCAAGTTCCTTCGCCATCATCTCGGATTGCTCGTAGGGAACATCCGTGTCCTTCGTGCCGTGGATCAACAGAGTCGGCGGATACTGTGCAGAAACGTGGCGAATCGGGCAGAAACGGTCGAACGCTTTAGGCTCCTTGTCAGGATCGTGGCCAGTGACTTCTTTTGGCCAGAGCCCTTGCTGACGACAGTAGAGATAAAATCGAGATCGATTGTTTCTGCCGGTGCTGCCTGAAATTACTGGACCGCCAACGGCCTTGTACCCCTCGTCTTTCGGAACCAACGGCATCTTGGAATAGAAGGGATCCGGCCGGCTGTACCACGGCCCAGCAATGTCTCCGTAGCCCCAGAATGAGACAAGAGCCGTGGGCCGAGGATTAACTCGAAATCCTGCCGCCAACGTCAAGTAGCCGCCCGCTGAGCCACCCATGACAGCGACCCTTTTGGCGTCGATGTGGAATAGCTCCGGCCCCTTCTCTCGAACCCACTTGCAAGCATCCTCTAAATCTTCAAGGATCGCCGGCAGCTTTGTTTCCGGCGCCAAGCGGTAGTCAATGGACACGACCACGTAACCAGCCTTGAGCAGTTTGCCAAGAAGCGCCTGGTCAATCTGGCCCCGATGTCCCATGATTAGCGCCCCGCCGTGAATCCAGATTACTGCCGGCCGGGTTTTGTCGGCAACGTTCCCGTAAACGTCGGCCTTGATCTCGCACTGCTCGACGGTTTTGTACGTGAACGTCTTCTTGTCCATCAGCTTCTCTTGGCCAAACGATTGCTGCGGTAAGACAACCGCTACGGCTGATGTCGCCAGTACTTGAAGAAACGCCCGTCTGTCAGCTTGCATTTTGCACCTGCCTTATCGCCTGTATTTGTTGCGCAACTCGATGAACTGTGCTTTCTGCTCAAGCGAGATCGGACCTCCGAAGTTGAGGAAGACCTTGAAAGCGGCGGCGCCTGTCTGGTCAAAGAACTGAAAACTGCGAGTGGCAGTGTCGTCCATGTGACCGGGCTTCTCCACGGCAAACACAGCAGCCAACTGCTGCCATCGGATGTGCATGTCGAGTGTTTCGGTCTGGACGTTGAAGAATTCGCCTGCCTTGCTGAAACCGCCGAACTCTCCGTCAACCTCAATCGTCGCTGCACCGTTTGATACCAGCACGCGCACGGAACCCAAAGCCTCAAAACTCTGGAGCAGATCCTGCCACTGGACAATATCCAGTTCCATGACCCGATCAATGGGAAATGCTCGGATCACCTCGACCTCTGGCACGCCGAGGTCGCGGGCCAGTTGCAAGGTCATTTTCCGAGGATTCTTCTCAACGGCAGCCCGGATGCGTTCTGCCATTTCGACTTGCTGACTCGGTTGCTTGGTCTTCATGGTTGCTTCTTCCATTCGAGCCATAACCGTAAAATCGCCATTACTTCTTCAACGCTACGCTCAAGAACCCGAACATCTCCCGTCATCCTTCCGCTTTACCCATTGCTTGCCTCTTCTCCTCGATGAAATGGACGTGGTGCGGAATGTGGGCAGTGATCCTTTGCAACAGGTTTTCGAGCGTCAGTGCCTGTAGATCAGCCGGTCATTTTATCTAGCCCGCCCTGAACCCTGTTTCAGTTCGGATAGACAATTGTTGCTGCCGATTTCAGTTCCGGGTAATCGTCGAAAATGCGGCTGATGGCATATTGAATCCAGGTCGTGTGGATGTAGCCGGGGTGTTCGTAGTAACGGTGCTGAATCGCCACGAGCTTGCACTGGTCCGGCCTCCATCTGCTAACAGAGCTGTGCAAGTCGGTAACTCGCCAGATTCCGCATCCGCTCACACCTTTGATGCCTTCATAGCCAGGCAGAGTATGCGCTTGCCCGTCAATTGGGCCGATGGCCTCTCGTCTGAAGCTAAGTAAAAGGTGAACTTTCGGATCGTACGCGATGTGCGAACCAGCCCAATGTTCACCAGGATAGATTCCACACCCGTAAACGAGCGGCAAACATTTCGGACCACTTCTCTCCACTCGGAACCACGCTTGAGGGAAGCCGAACATGAAGAAGACGGCTGGTGAACTGTCCTGACTCATGTTGATGTCACGGAGACTTATCGGTGTTCGCCCAGCAGCGAGGATTTCTTTGGCTGTGGAGTTACTCATCTTCACGAAAGCTATATCACGCACGACATCTCGTTCGCCCAATCGTGAATCGCACTCGGTGGTGTGGAATCGAGCATCGTGAAGCGGAATCGGCAGGTCGGTGCGTTCGTTCCAGCTGACGTAAAGTGGGATGTCGCTTTGGACGATTTCCCGAAGATCGTGACTGGCTGTAAGAATGAAGAGAACGTCAGCAATTCGCAGTAGCACCCCGGTGCGATCCTTTACGATCCGGTTGTCTTGGACGCCGTAAAAACCAACGGTCGCACGGTCAAACACGGGAACGGCTTCGTCACGAACATGCTGAAAAAACTCGGCAACTTTTTCTTTGGAAGTGCTCATGTCACTGGTGCTTTGCGCTTCGTGTTCTTCGTCTTATTTTGCCAGGTCGGCATTACGATGTTCACCTGTAGGCACTCCATTAACTTCTTGGCGATGAGCAACAAGGCGCCCTGACGCCTGGCTTCAACGACGCCGATGGCTCTGCAGTCCGCGTAGAGCATGTAGTCGGCGAAGCCGTTCTTGAGCGTAAATTCCCGAATGGCGACACCATGCCCGGCCGAGATGTTCATCTCGTCTTGGTTCTGCACGATCCAGCCGCATTGTTCCAGCTGCTGGTCGATTTTTTGACGGGCCTTTTGCTCCGGCGTCATGGCAATTGCTTGTCCGATTGATTCGCGAGTTCACCTATCTGCTTCTAAGCCTTGCCGACTGTAGGCTGCCTCACTTGAGATTTCAAGAATCCACAAATGGCACTATTTACGACGCGCTCAAACCAGCCTATAGGTGGGAACGGACGTTCCTGGTTTATGATAGCATTGAGCGCCTCAACCCGAATTAAAGACGAGGGTCCGATTGACGCGCTGGCCGGATAGGAGTGCCCAGCGTGGGCTGCGCCACCGCGCGTTCGGTACACTTCGTCCAATGCTTTCGCTAAGTCCGCGTCTTGGGGACAAAACTCTCTTGGAACGATGAATAGGTCGTCCTGATCATTAATCGCTTTTCGGTCCATGTTGTCGAGGAGGAAAGTCTTGAACTTGCGGCTAGACCACGGATTGTCTTTGCAAGCCTCCACAGCAAGCCTCTCAGCCACTTCCTTACTCAGCTTCTCGGTTCTAGTCACATAAGAGATTAGAGCGCCCTTCGAGGCAACCTTCGCTTCCTTCTCGGGTTCCCAGTCTTCAAGAGCTGCGCCAGCCATCGTCTCGGCGGCAGAGATGAAGAGTTGGTAGCAAATCTCTGGCTGTGTTTCGATACGTTCCATCGCAGATGCGTAAAGCCTTGCGGCCCGAATTACGGCAGATGCCACTTTCACTTTCGGCAGAGCTAGAAGTATTTGGATGATCTCATCAGTATGAAATGGCAAGTATGGCGGGTGGTAACTTTTCACCTTGACCCCATCCAAGCCGGAAAAAAACTCAAGCGGGCGTTTTTTCCAGAACGAAGTCTTCACGGTGGTTACGGCTGGAATGGGATAATCAGCCAGGATAGGATGGGCATTGTGATGCTGCTCTCGGACTTTAGCCGAAACGGTCACAAGACGCCGGCAGAGCAACGTCAAGAGTGCCGCAACATCCGAGGCAATCTCTTCGTCGGGATAGTAAAAATGCGAGAACTTGCCTTCTGTCGCTTTCACACGCCGAGCGATAAACCGTAACACGAGTTCTTGCGGATAATCCTCGTAAGGATTACTGGCAACAAGAAGTTCGACAGGCCAGGCGAGTAGAATGCGTGCGCTGTCGCTGTGACTCCAATCGCCGAGGAAATGGGCGGGATAGAACATCCCGCTGCAGAGAAGTCGATACTCGACTCGCATAGAATTCTCATCCAGAGAGTAGTCGAACCGGACTTCCGAGTTCTCATCGACTTGAACGCTTTCTTCAGCGTGTTTCAAGTAATCGAGAATGTGCATTGGGCCTATACCTCTGACCGATAGTAGCTTATCAGGAGTTTTGCAACGGTGGCGAAGAGAAGCAGGCCGACGATGCCCGGTTCTCGGTTCGCCTTGAATCAAGGCCATTGTAGCCATCCCAACGTGGCTGGCTCTCCTGAGCCTTCTGCGCCTCGCAAATCGAGGCGGACAATGCTCTACGATTTCATCGCCATCCCCGACGCCGAAGTGCCCCAAGGCGGCTGCGTCTTCCACGCCGCATCTTTGAATGCCTGCCGCTTTTCTCCGATGAACCGGACATGGTGCGGAACGTGATCGGTCACGCGGCTCAACAGCTCTTCCAGCGTTAGCCTGCCATCGGCCGAGTGAATGCCGCACCGCTGGAAATCATCGGGCTCCAGGTGGCGAAGGATGTGCGCCATCTGGCAGCGAGTCAACTCGATCAAACGCAGTTCGATTTCGAGGTTCCGATGTTGACAAGCCAGCCGCGCTACGCAAGCATCCGGTTCTGCCGGCGCAAACGCTGGTCCATCCTCGACAATGACCCGCTTCATCCGCTCGGCGTAAAGCATCTCGGCATCGGCCAGGTGGCAGACAAGCTCCAGCGTAGACCATTGGCCTGGAATCGGTCTGCCGTGAAGTTGTTCCGGTGTCATTCCTTCGACCGCATCGCGCACCAGGAACGGACCATCCAGGTATTCTCGGATAAGTTGAGCATGATGCATTGCTAGGTCCCATCTCTCTGCTCAGGCTGCTCGATCCCCGCGTCGCACGAATCGCAAATGCTGAACCAGCATCGCGGACAGCGCCAAAAGCTAGCAAGGACAATCAACGTCTCGCCGCATACCGGGCAAGGCGGTTGTTGGTCTCGACGGTCAGCGGGTTCAGATTTGTTCGCCATGACGACATTTGTCCGGATCCTGGCGAGGCGCAGCTGAGAATATGCCTTCCCGAGTGGCATGTACTGGCGTACAGATTAACGAGCTGCAGTCCAGGAATCAATCTGAAAAAAGGAAGAGCGTGTGGTTTACCCGGAAATACTCGCGAAAGATGATCGAAGCCGCCGTCTCGGGAAATAAGTGGATGAAAGTATGCCTGACGGGGAGAATATGAGTAGAGGTGTAAATGCTAGTCAGGGAATTAACCAGTGGGCGCCACTTCGCTTAATTCTGTCATTGACCGCCTCCGCAAAGCTGCCCTTCTACCGGACTGTGCGGGGATGAGTGATGGGCAGCTGCTGGAGCGCTACGTCAACGGGGGAGAAGCGGCGGCGTTTGAAGTTCTCATGCAGCGGCACGGCGCAATGGTGCTCGGTGTTTGCCGGCGCATCCTGCGGAACGTCCATGATGCCGAAGATGCTTTTCAGGCTACCTTCCTTGTCCTCGTGCGCAAAGCCGCCAGCATTTGGCCACGAGAGATGGTCGCCAACTGGTTGTACGGCGTGGCTTACCGGACGGCATTGAAGGCCAGAGCAATGACGGCCAGACGCCAAGTTAAGGAGAAACCGCTTTCCGCGACAGCAGAGGTCGAAGCCGTGACGCAGGATGACGTTTGGCATGACTTACGATCAGTGCTGGACCAGGCACTGAGTCGGCTGCCGCAGAAATATCGGATACCCGTCGTCCTGTGCGATCTGGAAGGCAAAAGCGGGAAAGAGGCAGCTCGACAACTTGGCTGGCCGGAAGGGACTGTCTCTAGCCGGCTATCGAGAGCCAGAGCATTATTAGCGAAGCGACTTGCCCGGCATAGCTTGGCTGTGTCGGCCGGATCCTTGGCGGGACTGTTGGCTGAGAAAGCAGCATCGGCCAGCGTGCCAGGTTCGTTACTTCTCTCGACAGCAAATGCGGCAAGACTATACGCGACGGGGCAATCCATGACCGGCGGCGCGATCTCGACCAAAGTTGCCAGTCTTACGAAAGGAATGTTGAGCACCATGTTCTTGAATCGATTGGTGAAGATCGGTGCAGTCGTTTTCACGACTGTTGCCCTTGCTACCGGCTTCGGCGTGATGTTAGGTCGATTACCCGCCAAAGGGCTCGACGATGAAAAGAAGGAGGTTAATAAAGCTCCTCAAACGCCGAAGGACGGCGTGAGTAGGTTGATTGCTGGACAAATTCAAGCGGCATATTGGAGCAATGAGGCTTCAGCCGATGAGAACTTTACGGGTAAGCGCATTCAGGTTACGGGAAACTTTTCTCGGATCAAACGAGAGATTCACCAAGGACCTACATACTTTCTGATCATGAGTCCCCGCCTCAGGATGAGCTTGCAGAAGGCCGTGGATTTTCCGCCGGTTTTTCGGTTTGGCATGGACGCCCGCAAACAACTGGCCGGTTTGAAACCTGGCTATGAAGTAACGATTGAGGGACGCTGCGTGGGAAGAAGAGAGAGTGCTAATGGAGAAGAAAGTATCCTGTTTTACGACTGCAAGATTATTGAAATCAGTCCACGCCCGGAGGCGCCATTGCCGCCGCCATTTACGGGCAATCCGGCGAAGTGAAATTGGACGAGGCTGATCGGACCATTCGTTTAGAAGCGGCGAAGCGGAAGGTAAACCACGGGTCTCGTAAAGTGGCGTCATCCTACTCCCCATCTGCCCAAACCCGCACGTCGCCATCTTCCTCAATCTCGACGTGAATGACGTTCGGGCGGCAGCATACCGGGCAATCCTCCACGTACTCCTGGCGCGATCCCGCCGACGGGTCAATGGGCACGACGATCTCTTCGCCGCAGGAGTCGCAGACGTAGCTGGCATCGTCCTTCATCGTCTCCTCCGCCGGCGCATCTTAGCCACCGACTCGCTTTACTCGGTAGCCCATGCTCTCAAGCACCGTAGCCAGCCGCTCACGTTGATCGCCCTGAATCTCGATCCGTCCATCCTTAACCGTCCCGCCTGTTCCACAGCGCTGCTTGAGAGTTGCGGCGAGTTCCAATAGTCCAGCTTCATCGAGCGGAACGTCGGATACCGTTGTCACGCCTTTGCCTCGTCTGCCTTTCGTTTCCCGGCCTAAACAAACGACCGGGGAACTGGTCTTGATGACTTCCTTCTTCGCAACGAGAGCCGCAGTTTCCGTGGCGATTGCCTGAGCTTCCTTCCGCTTCCGTCCCGCAATCAGGCGTGCCGCCAGGTCCATTACCTCCCGTTCAATCAGGCACAGCACTTCGGGAGTATCGTCCACCCGCCAGTATTCAACCTTCTCGGCCCATGCCGGAAAACGCTCCTGCAGCAACGGTAGGTGTTCAGCATGCTTGAGAGCGACGATCCAATCCGCTATTTCAAGATCGTTTGCTGTCACCTGGATCGGAAAGCGGGCAAAATCAGGGAGTGCACGAAGCCCACGAGCTTCGAGGGCTTCGATGGCAGTCACTTCCATCGGCCCTATGTTGTTAACGCCCCGTTCCAAGGCAAGGCCCCTGGACAACGCCTTCCAAGGCAGGCTCATTTTCCCGGCCACGGAGTTGAACAGGATTTCGGCAAACCGGCTGCGGTAGTAATTGCCGGTGCAGAGAAACAGGACGCTCTTTTCTTTTCGCTGCCTCATCGCTCAATAAGTCCCTCGGTCTGTTCTTTCTTCTGGTAACCGCCGCAGCGCAGGACCGGTTGCGGTGGATACTTCGGGTAATTCATGTCGGCTTGCGACAACTGGCAGAGAAGAAAGCGTGATCCCTTTGGCGTCACGACCTCGCGCATCAGGGCACATGTCTCGCACAGCGACAGGATCATGGCGTTTCTGCTTTCGACTAAAACGGAATGGGAATCCCCAGCTTGCCATCGTCCTCAACCCGCCAGCCGGATCATCGCCACCTTCTGCCGCCGAGACAGAGCCTTAATCGCCGCTTCTCGCCTCAGTGCCGACCCTTGGCTGGCATGGACTTCATGGTAAACCAGTTCGACCGGCAGTCGGCAGCGGGTATACCGAGAGGCGGTCCTTGCGTTGTGCTGCTGGCAGCGGCGGATAACGTCCTTGGCGATGCCGGTGTAAAGCGTGCCATCGGCGCACCGCAGCAGATAGACGAACCATGCCTTACCAGATGGTCTCGTCCCTCTTCTGCGGTCCTTTCTTCTCATCCAGATAAAATACTGGCTGCTTAACCAACATGCTGCCCCGATTGTTGCCGATGGCCAGCGAAAAGGGTTGGGCGAGAAGAAGCGAATCCAGGACAAGCGAGCTTCCATGAGTGAACACGAACACGTCGATCCGAAGCAACTCCGACCAGGGCCGATTCGTCACGGATCATTGCCGCCCGAAATGCTGGAACAGATCAAGGCCGTTTTCGACGTGATCGGGCCGTACATTGGCATGACCCTGGAGCAGTTCGAGATCGGCTTCATGCGAGACCTACACCCAGAAAGCGAGGTCGCCGTCCGGGTAGACGAATCCGTGCGCGCAGTTTGCTTTGACGAAGGCGAGTAATTCATCGATCTGCGTTGGCGTAAGGTAGAGACAGTCCCAAAGATCTTGTTGCCCCGCTTCGGTCACCTGGCAGGTTTCAATCTGCTTCTCAATTTCTTCCCAGGTTCGGAACGGCGGCTTCTCGGTGGTTTTCGGGAATTTGAGCCCACGGTGTGGAAATGGTCCAGTGACTAGCCCGGCCTGCATGCCCCAGTTCCAAGCAGCTCGCAGCGTGGCAATTTCCTTCCGGATTGTCGTTGGGCTGAGTGGCCGATTCCGAATGCCGCGCTTTTTGGCGCGGGCATCAACGTGCCGCTGAAGGTCAGCCAGTTTGAGGCTGCCAATCGTGAAGTTCGGTCCGAACGTCTTGCTGAAATGCTTGATCATGTCGCCGGGGAGTTCCTGACCGGCAGCAGCTTACACAATCCGGCCGCGGACAGTAGCCCCGTGCTCGACAGCCAGAGCCAATAACCGAGATCCATTTCAGGTTCAAAACGGACTACTGACACAAAGCCAAACGTGATTGCGGAGGCAAAGGCGCAAAGACCTGAGAACACGGTTGACGGCTCCCGGCCTGGCGATCCAAGCCGCCCCAGCCCCTGCGCTCGGGCAGCGTGCTCACCAACCCGGGCGGCAATGCCTCGGCCACCAGCGTCACCGTCGCGCCCGACGGCAAGATCCTCGTCGCCGGCTCGGTGCAGCCCAGCGCCTTCAGCAGCGCCTCGGACTTCGCGCTCGTCCGCTACAACGCCGACGGCAGCCTCGATACGACCTTCGGCACGGGGCGGCACCCAGCGCCACAGGAGCGCAGCTGATGAACCTTGCCGATCTCTCCGCTAGAAGAGGATCAGGGCAAGCATTTCAACCGTTGTTATAAAACTCCGCGCTGCTTGCGAGCGGAACCTCGATGCTCAGAAAATCCAATGATGAATTCACCCAGTTCGCCAACTCGGCCGCTGTCGGCGGCGTTGTCCGGTGCAAAAGGTTCATGTAAAGTTGGAGCACGGCGTCGGTGCGTGCCTCGGTCGAATTCACGGTGAACGTGGCCACGCCGCCGCGGTTCAGCCCGGGCAGCGACGCAAGCCAGTTGCTGATTTCAGCAGCGCTTCCGGGACGGCCCAGTAGCTGCTCATAAATGGTCTCGATGAAGTTGCCGTCCGGGTTCGGCGAACCGATCAGGGCGGTCGCGTGCGCGTAATACTCCGGTGAACTGAGGAAGTCCACCATGAGCTGCTCCTCGGTGCCGCCACTTTCCAGGAACTGCGCCCAACCGGTCTCGCCGGCGCTATCCGCGGGCCGGTTCAAGAATTTCTCATAGAAAGTATCCACCAGGCGCCGCAGCGCTTCATCCGAACGGATGATGGCATTGGCGACGCCGGTGCGCCCCAGGGCCGGAAACTGGGCCACCCAGCCGTTGAGCTCCGCCACGCTGCCGCTGCGCTGCAGGAAATCGTTGTAAAGCGTCTGCACGAATTGCTGATCGGCCGACAGTTGTGTTGTGCCGATATTGATTGAGCCGGTGCCGGGAATAGCGCCGATATTGGCCGTGTTCGTATTGTGCGTGCCGTCCTTGATCACCGTTGTGGGGTCGGCGACGCTCCAGATATCGTTTTGGGCATTCACGGCAGCGGCAGCGCCGGTGTTATGCAAGTAAACGGCGAAGACGCCATTGGCAACGTTGGCGGCCAGGTAGGTGCGGAAGTTATTGCCCCCCGCGCTCGTGCCCAGGCCACCCGCAGAGCCGCCGCCCAGATCAACAGCGCCGGCGCCGGAGCCGTCACCGGCGATATCGACGCCAATGACATTGCCGCGCAAATCATTGCCTTGCACCAACGCCGAAAAATCGGCTGCATTGCCGACATTGAGAAAGATTCCGGTTCCCAGGCCGTTGGTGCTGATCACGTTGTTCAGAATGGTGACGTTGGTAGTCTGTGCAACGAACTCGACCCGGAGCGCCTTGTTCAGTCTTCCGCCCGGCAGCGCAAAGCGGTTCTGCATGACCGTCACATGCTGACTATCGTCGATGGACAGGGCAACGCCGTTCTGCGGCTGGCCGGTAAAGGCATTGCCTTGCAGTAAGGCGCCGTCATCGTCCTGCAACAAGATGTTGGCGCCGCCGATCAAGCTGTTATCGACGACCTTGTCATTGGTTGCCGTGCCCGGGGTGTTGCCGGTAAGGCTGATAAACCCCAGGGCGGTAACGGTGTTGCCGGTGAACACGTTTTGACCGTTTCCCGTGCCGCCGCCCAGTTCGTGGACGAAGTTGACGGTGGAGTTGGCCAGCTCCGTCTGGGAAGAACCGGTGACGAGAGTCAGCTGGGAGACGTTGAGGTTTTGGAGCACGACCTGAGTGGTGCCAGACCATACTTCGACGTTTGGCACGCTGGCAGGTGAGGCGTTCGGGTCTCCTTCGACCGTGACGGTATGGTCAATACCCACAATGTTGGCGTTGGTGACTGCGGTGTTGGCGGCATGGGCGTTGGCAAGCGCGTTGTGCAGCGTCAGGGTGTAGAACCCGCCTGCCGCAGGCGCGACGGCGTCAATCAGCTCCGTTTCACCGCCCACGGAAATCACCTCGGCGGGGAGAAATCGGATCGTTGGTGATAATGGTCTGATCCCCCGCCTTGGCGGCGGCGGCTAGAGTCGTGCTGTTGAAGATCCCGGGGTCGGCGCCCGGTTCAACCTGAATGATGTCAGGACTACCGGCCGCGGCAACGAGAGCGTCCTGCAAGGTGTGAAAGTGAAACGCATCCGTGGGATAGCTGTTGGCGACGACAACCAGCGTGGCTGACGGCAGCAAGCGATCCTCCAACCATTCCAGCAGCGGCCGAGGACCATGTGTGTCGCATTTGCGGGGTTTGGCTTTCGGCTTATTCGACCTCGACCAGTAGCATGGAACCATGACAAAACTCCTTTTCTGCATGGCCTGACAAGAAGCATGCCTTGAAAAGAGGAGGAAGTTTGCCATACCCGTCGAACTCACGCAATGGAAGATAACCTCAAGGCGAGGCTTCGGAAGCTAACGGAAAAACTCAACCCCTTGCCGCCTTGCACTTTTGACGGGAAAATGAAAATCGAATGAAGAGGAGACCGCTGACGTGCTGCCATACTTTTCGTGCAATCGGGCGCTAGATCGCCCGATGGCCGTGGTCAGCAGCAGTTGCGAAAGGCCACGACAGGCAGGCCCCCCACCGGATCAAATCAGCATCAGGCTGGCAAGTCCGGAGGGGGTGTTTGACATGTGTATCATAACCCAACCGCTCAGCGGGAACAACAAGGAAGAAAACGCAATTCGACTCGTCGAGGGGGACGCTGGCATCACACAACCGTTCGGTCAATCCTGCGCCGAGTCGGTCAGGTCGCCGAGCGGTCCTGACCTATCATGAATGCCGAAAGCCCGTGCCCGCCAGCCGCGCCGTGGGGCTTCTTGTACTTCGCGCAGCCCCAGCGTTGTCGCCGTGATCGATTTGGACAAGAACGAGGTGGTGGACCGGTTCAAGCTAACGAAGACCGAAAGCAACGGGCCGCTGGCCTACGATGACAAGGCCGGCCTGCTGTTCGTCGGCTGCGGCGGCAAGGCGCCGATGATTATCGCCGTGGACGTCAAGACCGGCATGGACCTGGCCAGCGTCGTGATCCCTGCCGGCATCGACAACCTGCTGACGCACGGTCGGACGCTGCGAGCCGCTGCCCGGATGGATGCCCAGAGATGCATTGTCCTCGCTCACGCATCCTAACACTTTCACGTCATTACACTGCTGAAAGCTGATGCCATCGCCGGCGTAGTTGCGCACGGTGCAGCACTCAACGACAGCTCCAGGACATCGATACAGGAAGATGCCGCCGCCCCGGCAACCGTTCAGGTGCACATTTTCCCCTTTGTTGCCTTCGAGCGTGAGGTTTTCGACCCGCAATCCTTCGACATGGTAACCGCTAATGATTGGAAACACCGTCGCTGCCCGCGCATTGCTATCGACCATGCAGTCGGCGTTCAGTGGCAAGCTAATCGAGAACGTTTGCCATTTTTCCCTGTGATCCTTGCGACCTTCGTGTGAAAACCGCCAGCGATGGCACTTCGAATACCATCATGGTTGTGAAGGTGCTGGGGCTGCGGCTGGGCCCGCAGCAGGCTGCCGCACTTGCAGTTGTGTAGTAGCGTTTGCCGCACTTTGAGCAGACGTGCATGCCTTCTCGGACGTGCTTCAGATAGGACTTGCTGGCCTGCTCCTTGGGGCGCACAAGTAAGTGGTACAGCAACGGTCGCTTAGTGGCCGCTTGGTCCCGCTCGCCGAGCGGGACTTGGTGTAGATCCCGCTCGGCAAGCGGGACCTACCCGCAACCTACCCAAACGTCCTGTCCCCTTTTTCAACGGGCTGCTAGCGAAAATAATCGCCAAAAAAAACAGGCTGACCGGTCGCGCCGAAGAACTATACAAGTAAAGAGTCCTTCGTCCGTCCGGGAGCCGATCCATGACCCGAGCATCCACAAACCCGACTCTGGAGATGATTCGCAGGGTTGTGGAGGATCCGCGCGCGAAAGGCCTGACCGATCAGGATCTGCTTGACCGGTTCCGCGGGCTGCAGGAAGAGGGGGCCTTTCTCGCCCTCCTGCGCCGCCACGGTCCCATGGTCCTCGGCGTGTGCCGGTGCATGCTCGGTAACGAGGCCGATGCCGAAGACGCCTTCCAGACCACCTTCCTGGTCCTCGCCGCAAAGGCGAAATCTATCCGCAAGACCCAGTCCCTCGGCAGCTGGCTTTATGGAGTCGCCTACCGGACTGCCCTCCGACTGCGCGCTCAGCAATCCCGCCGCCAGAAGCACGCGGCGCACGCTCAGCGCGCGTCGGCGTCCGAAGCAGCAGACGACCTCACCTGGCGGGAGACTCAGCAGGTGATTCATGAAGAGCTGAACGCCCTCGCGCCGCGTTACCGCGAGGCGCTGGTGCTCTGCTACCTGCAAGGCCGGTCGCAGGACGAGGCCGCAGCGGAGCTAGGATTGCCGAAGGGCACCCTCAAGGGCCGGTTGGAGCGCGGCCGCGCGCTCCTGCGGGCACGGCTCTTGCGCCGCGGGCTCGGAGCCTCAGCGGTCCTGGCCATGGCGGCATGGCCGGCCGGAACGGCGGCCGCGTCTCTGCCACTCCTGCTCCCGCTGGCCACGGCGAAAACGGCGCTAGCCGTCGCGACCGGCCAGCCCGTGGCAGGCATCATCTCGGCCAGAGTTGTTCTGCTAACTCGAGGAGTCCTCCAAACCATGCATGTAAACAAACTCAAGATCGTGTTGGGCTTCTTGCTGGCTATCGGCCTGGCGGCAACCGGCACGGTGTTGATCGCGCACCAAGTCGCGGCCGTCAGGCAACAACAATCCCAGACCGACAATGCCCAACCAAGCAAGCCCAATCCTGCCGGCTCCGCAGACAGCAAAGCTAAGCTTGCCGGCGCTGAATTGCACATCATCAGCGGCGCCGGGGCAGCACGCGTGGATGTCGAAGTCCGGCCGACGGCCCGGCCGGTCGTCCTGGTGTTGACGTCCTATTCCTCGGTTGACTGGCACGTCAGACTCGCCGAAGGCGCGCGCATCAAGAAGGCCATTGTCACCGGCTATTTCGCGCAAGAAATCGCGGGGCTCACCGCCGACGTTCCCGTGGTGAACCAGTCCTATTACCCCGATGACGGTTCACGCCGTAAGGAAGGCTGGTTGTATCCAGGTCGATGGAATACCCCTGAATGGCGCGAGATGGTACGGAGACTGAACGAGATGACCGGCCTTCCCGTCGCTTCCTTTCAGGAGGAATCCAAAAGCGGTTCCTTTATCGTCGATGGCAATGCAGGCCGCAACTTCGGCCAGCAGGGGCTGAAACCCCGCGGCCGCGCTGCCAGGGAGTTGACCCCGCAGCAACTCCTGGCGGCCTCGGCTAATGCCGAATTGCACGTCGCCGGCATCTATTCCCCCGACATGAACAACCTCGGCAAGCCCGTGGAGGTTGAGGTTCGCGCAACGGCCAAACCGGTTCTGCTGGTGCTGACGTCGTATATGCAAGCTGTCTGGAACGTCAAACGCGCCGCAGATGCTCGGATCAAGGCGGTCATTGTTGGCAGTCCCATGCCCCAGGAAGTCGAAGGGCTGCCCACCGATGTGCCCGTCTGTTACCTTTGCCCGGACGGATCATCCTATTATTTCGACCGGAAAAGGCCTCAGCAGGACAAGGACTCCTTCTATGCATACAGGTGGAACACTTTTGAGTCCCGCCGCATGGTGGAAAAGTTGAACGACCTGACGGGGCTCCTGGTGTCGACTTTCCAGGGAGAATACAGCGGCAGCTCCTTCGTGGTCGATGGAGCGCGCGGCCGCAACTTCGCCCAGAAGGAACGAAAACCGCGGCCGACACTTCCGAAGGAACCGACGCCGCAGGAGCTCCTGGCCGCCTCGGCGGATGCCGACTTGCACGTCGTCGGCATCTATGGGGCAGACGCCGGCAACGGCGCCCCGGTTGACGTGGAAGTCCGACCGGCCGTCAAACCGATCGTGCTGGCGCTGGTATCCTACTATTCCGTTCTCTGGAACGTGAAGATCGCCAAAGGCGCCAGGGTCAAGGCGGTCATCATCGGCGGCAATTTCGAACAAGAGTTCGACGGCATTCCCGCCCACGTTCCCATCGTGTACCGAGCCTGTTTTCCATCCCGGACGGCAGACCACTTCTATGCCTATCAATGGAACACTTCTGAGTACCGGAGTATGGTGGAAAAGCTGAACCACCTGACGGGCCTTCTGGTTCGCACCTTCCAGGGAGCAAACAGCGGCACTGCTTTCGTGGTGGATGGCACACGCGGAAGCAACTTCGCCCAGAAGGAACGAAAACCGCGGCCGACCGTTGACGTGGAAGTGCGACCGGCCACCAAACCGATCGTGCTGGCGCTGGTATCCTACTATTCCGTTCTCTGGAACGTGAAGATTGCCAAAGGCGCCCGGGTCAAGGCGGTCATCATCGGCGGCTATTTCGAACAAGAGTTCGACGGCATTCCCGCCCACATACCCCTCGTGTACCGCACCTATTTTCCATCCCAGAAGCAAGGCTATTTCTATGGGCACGAATGGCATGGTTCCGACTGCCAGGGGATGGTGGACAAGCTAAACCACATGACCGGACTGCTGGTTTCCACGTTCCAGGGGGCATACAAAGGCAGCACTTTCGTCGTGGATGGGACACGCGGCAGCAGCTTCGCCCAGAAGGAGCGAGCGAAGGACTCCGCCAGGCAGCAGCCGAAACCGGCAGAGGACCCATTGGCCGACGTGGCGGACATCCCCTCCCAGGAACTCCAGGCCGCCGCGGA
>Ga0207041_1030_pt1 | contig 28621 bp, 25 predicted proteins | sample Alteio_BWMinCont_73_FD_153311 | JGI IMG/M metagenome (GOLD analysis project Ga0207041, IMG submission 153311) | Enriched cells from forest soil in Barre Woods Harvard Forest LTER site, Petersham, Massachusetts, United States -... | ecosystem: Environmental > Terrestrial > Soil > Temperate forest >... | reverse complement strand
GCTATCAGCGGCTTGTTTTTGCGGTCGCTTTCTTCATGTATAGCCTGGGCAAATATTTCCTTGCCGGTGCCTGTTTCACCTAATAGCAGTACCGTGGTATTGGCCGGCGCAACTTTCCTTGCAAATGATATGGCTTCAGTAATGGCCGTTGATTTGCCAAGTATGGCATCAAAAGTATGGAGATGTTTTAGCTTTTTTTCGAGATGGTTAACCTGGAACTGTAAATTAGCTTTTTCAACCGCTTTGTTTACTATCGGGATAATACGGTCATTGTCATCGCCCTTCATGATATAATCGAAGGCACCATTTTTTATGGCTTTTACGCTGTCTTTGATAGAGCCAAATGCAGTGAGGTTAATCACCTCGACATGCGGGTACATGTCCTTAATACGTTTTACCAGTTCTACACCATTGGCGTCAGGCAATTTAACATCGCTGATGACAACCCTTACATCTTCATTTTCCAGAAATAGGTGAAATGAACCTGGATTTGCAGGCCAGGCTGCTGCGGGTATTGGAAGATGGTACCTTTAACCGCGTTGGGGACTCAAAAAATACAAAAGTCAATGTTCGTATAATTGCGGCCACCAATAAAGATTTAAAACACGAGGCTGAAACCAACGGGTTCAGGCTGGATCTTTATTATCGTTTGGCCGTGTTTGCCATTCATCTCCCTCCGCTTGCTGAACGTACAGAAGATATAGAAATTTTAGCGAATCATTTCTTAAAAGAATTTTCAAATAAGCTTAACCGCAAAATTAAAAAGATGGATGATGCGTTTCTAATTGCTTTGAATCAGCATAGCTGGAAGGGTAATATCCGTGAGCTTAAAAATGTGATAGAACGGGCAGTTATAATTGCAAACGGTGATACGCTTAGTCCCGATCTGCTTCATTTTGATTTTTTTTCTGATCGCGTTGAAGGCCCGGGTTCAACCTTAAACCTGGCGACTATTGAGAGCCAATATATTCGTAAGGCGATGTCTCAGTCTAAGGGCAATAAAACCGAGGCTTCACGACTGCTTGGCATAGGGCTGTCGACCTTATACCGTAAGATTGAAGATTACAAGCTATAAATCAATCCTGAAATATATGCAAACCGTATTAATAATCGACGACGAAGACCGCTTACGAAACCTGCTGGCACGTATTCTTCAATTAGAAGGATATGAAGTGGCTATGGCATCAACGGGTAAAGAAGGGTTACGGAAATTACAGCAGGAGGCAATAGCTGTAGTGATCAGTGATGTAAAACTACCTGACTTTAATGGGATTGAGCTTACTTCCCGAATAAAAGCAGGCTGGCCTGCAACCGAAATCATCGTATTAACGGCATTTGGTACCATAACCGATGGGGTGAAGGCTATTAAGTCGGGCGCCTTTGATTATATTACTAAAGGCGATGACAATGAAAAAATAACCCCGATGGTCCGTAAAGCGATGGATAAGGCATTGCTGCAGTACAGGGTTTTGGAGCTTGAACAAAGGTTGAACCGTAAGTTAGGCTTTGACCGTCTTATTTGCAAGTCAACAGCGATAACCGATGTTATAAAACTTGCCCAAAAGGTAGCTTTAACTGATAGTACAGTATTATTATTAGGAGAAACAGGCACCGGTAAAGAGATATTTGCCGAGGCTATACACCAGGCCGGTAACCGAAGTGCGAAATCGTTTGTCGCAGTAAATTGCAGCGCATTCTCCAAAGAATTGTTAGAGAGCGAACTCTTCGGGCATAAATCCGGCTCATTTACCGGGGCAATAAAGGATAAAAAAAGCATTTTTAAAGAGGCGAACGGCGGCACTAATTTTTTAGATGAAATAGGGGAACCCGACCACGACCTGAAAGCTAAATTGTTGCGTGTGCTGGAGTCGCAGCGGTTTATAAAGACGAATTAAAATAATCCGGCAAATAGTTCCGGTTGTAATACAAAAAAAAGCAATCCAATCGTTTTGTTTCCCCTGCAATGAAAACGCCAGGAGCGATATTGTTTACACCTCAAATAAAAAAAATTGTATATCGCCAGCCACAAAAAAGCTGCAATTAGATAATTTAAGATAAACGTGGATTATTTTTACTGTAATTACTTGTTGTTTGTTAATTACGGTTTGGTTTGATTGAGGTCCGCGTGATAAAAAGGGGGCGCAAGCGCCCCCTTTTAGTTGGTTAAAAAGTATTTGTAATGATTGAAGATAGTTGTGGATTCGTTTTGATTTTTTTGTTTACCGTACTGATCGCGGTGCCTTTGGGTGCGTACATGAAAAAGGTTTACAGCAACGAAAAGAACATTCTTGATTTTTTAAAGCCTGTTGAGCATCTAATCTTTAAAATTTGCGGCTTAAACCCTGATTCACAGATGAATTGGAAAAAGTATTTGGTCGCTTTATTAACCATACAGGTGTTTTGGTTAGTTTTTGCTTTTGTGATCCTGATCTTCCAGGGCAAATTGTTTTTAAACCCTTCAGCAATACCAGGAATGGAGTGGACGCTGGCCTTACATTCATCCATCAGCTTTTTATCCAGCACAAACCTGCAGCATTATTCAGGCGAAAGCGGGGCGAGCTATTTATCGCAAACCGGCGTATTTACCTTTTTGCAGTTTGTAAGCGCTGCAACCAGCCTGGCGGCCGGGGTTGCCATCGTGCGCGGTTTGCGGCCTGATTCGGAACCTGGCGTTGGAAATTTTTTTTCGGATTTTTTAAAATCATGCACCCGCATCCTGCTGCCATTGTCGGTTATCGTTGCCATAGTCTTTATGTTTTTAGGCATGCCAATGACTTTCAAGGGATCGGCCAAAGTAATCACCCTGCAGGGCGATACCGTTAACGTGGCACGGGGGCCGGTAGCCTCTATGATCCCGATAAAGGAACTCGGGTCAAACGGCGGTGGTTTTTTTGGCGCAAATGATGCTCACCCTTTTGAAAATCCAAACTTCGCCGCCTTCATCGTGCACTTCATCATCGTTTTTTTACTTCCAATGGCTTTCGTGTTTTTTATAGGCTATTTTCTGAACAACAAAAAGTTTTCGTGGATGCTCTTCGCGGTGATGACGGCCGGATTTATCCTGCTTGTGATCCCAATTGTCAAGGACGAATCAGCCGGTAACCCTAAAATTGCCGCTATGGGTATAAGCCAGTCTGCAGGTAATATGGAAGGGAAAGAAGTGCGGTTTGGCGTCCATTACTCCGCATTGTATTGCGCAGAAAATATCGTTATACCCGCCGGTACGGTGGCCGCCGTTCACGACAGCTTTATGCCTTTGTCGGACACTGCAATGCTGATCGGCATGCAGGTGGATGCCTTTTACGGCGGCCTGGGCACGGGATGGATCAACATGTTTATCTTCCTGGTAATAGCTGTATTTATAGGTACACTGATGATCGGCCGGTCGCCCGAATTGTTTGGAAAGAAAATAAGCACGGGTGAAATGCAAGCGGCAGTGGGTGTAAGTGTCCTGCAAATTTTGGTGCCGGTGGCCCTGGCTGCAATAGCTTGTTTTGTTTACACCAGTCATCTGGACGGCAGCGCAGCCTGGTTAAGTAATAAAGGCGCGCACGGCTTTACCACGATGTTGTACGAATATATTACCTCTACTGCCGGCAACGGCTCCAATTTCGCCGGATTGAATAACAATACGCCGTTTTGGAATTTAACAACCAGCATAGCCATGCTGTTCGGGCGCTTTGTGCCGATCATCGGCGGATTACTGATCATCGGTTTAATGAGAGAAAAAAAGCACATACCTTCATCGCTGGGGACGTTGCAAACGGATTCGTACACATTTGGCGCTTTCCTGTTTGCGGTGATATTGATACTGAGTGTTCTGAGCCTGTTTGTTATTTTGATGGCCGGCCCTATTGCCGAGCATTTCTCAATCTGAATAAAACCTAAAAATGAAGCGAACTATATCAATATTTTATTTCTTGCCAAAACGCAGCCATGATTGACGAAAATTATAAAGAGCAATCGGTTGACCATTTCCCGGGCCTGATTAAGCGGTCGGGGCGGGAAAGTTTAAGATGTATATTGGCATCAGTGCCGGTGTCGGCAAAAACTGCCATTTGCTAACGGAAACGCGTTCGCTGCAGCGCAATGGCATTGATGTAAAGATAGGTTACGTAGAAACGCATAAGGGCAAAGAAACCGGGGCGTTGGTGGAAGGCCTGTTCGTTATTCCATTAGGTTTAAAGTTAGAAATAATTAGCTGCCTGTTAATCGCGATGCGATATTTGTCGTTTAAAGCGGAATGTCACGGTTTGCAATCAGCTGCAGTCATCCTGTTATGTCTACTGGAACATACCCACCCCAAAAAGCGGATATATCTCCGTCAAATACTATTCCAAGGCACTTGTTGCTATATTATGTGGAATCACAGGTCAAAGCCCGGCATGACTTTTTACCCTTTTTGACAGCAAATTTATTCACAGCGACTTCCCGGGTATTGTAACATGAAATGCCGCATTAATTTATTCCGCCTTTTAACTTGTTTCTCAATTTGGTATGATTTTCTGATAATATGCTGCTTTTTATAATAATGGTCATTTTTTTATTATCAAAAGCTCAAAATTAAAGGATTTAATATCGCATTAATTTCGATTTTCACAATTTCCTTGTTTCTAGCCTCGAAAAATACCAAATAATTCGTTTTCCCCTTTCATTGTGACAATCCAAGCCTATCAAATTGAGGCTGTTTGCTGGCTAAATATATTTTGATATTCCTGTAATTAATTGAATTATAAATGTTTATGGACTTTACAAGTCGGTTGGCATTAAAGTGGCATATAGGGTAAACATTAAAATCAAATTTAATAACTCAAAAAATGAAAAAACTATTTACGCTTGTTTTATTATCAGGATGTATTTTCCGGGCTTCGGCCCAGACGAATAGCGCGGTTAGTAATATGATGAAAGCCGACGCTGGAAAACTGAAAGCAGATTCCATCCGAAAAGCAGATTCCATAAAAAAAGCCATGGACACCGCAACGCCATTGGGCTATGCCGACTTCAGCTGGGTTAACGGGCAAAACCGTCAAACTTCAAAATTACTGGATAACGCCTACTTTACCGGTGATTTTACTTTCGACATGAACTATACCATGTCGAACAATCACCCGAATGATAATTTGGTAACGGGATCAACCGCCTTAGCGCGCAACGGCGAGGTTGAATTATCGATGGCGGCTATTGGTGGCGATTTTCATTATGACAATGTACGCGGGCGTATCATGATGCAATTTGGTACACGCGCTACTGAGGTGCCGCGAAATGACTATAGCGCGTACAGGGGCCAATACGACTTAACTGATGCTTACCGTTACCTAAGCGAAGCTTATGGCGGTTATCATTTCGATGTATGGCACGGTATCAACGTCGATATGGGCATTTTCATGTCGTATATCGGCTTGATGTCGTACAATAACTTCGAAAACTGGTCGTATCAGCCATCTTATACTTCCGACAATACGCCATGGTTCTTCAATGGAGTCCGCGTTCAGTTGTTCCCCAGTGTGAAAACCAAAATCGAACTTTGGATTATCAATGGTTGGCAATCCTATGGCAAGTTTAATAACATGCCAGGCCTCGGTTTTGCATATATAAACCAACCCAACCAACGTACCAAGATCATCTCCAATAACTATTTCGGAACCGATGTTGCCGGCGCACCGGATGTGAAAAGGTACCATACCGACGACTCATTTGAACGCTTATATTTCGATGCAGCTGATCAAAAAGGGCCTGGCATCAAACGTGCTGCATTCACTTTCACAGCCGACTTTGGATTTCAGAATGGTACAGCGCCTGGTGATGTCGTTTATTCGCCCTTTGGCAAAAACGCATCAAACTTCATGAGCGCTATGGCATACAACAGGCTGTGGTTTGGCGATCAGGCGAAATGGGGCTGGACTATAGGCGGCGGCGTTATGTCTAACCCAAGCCGCTATTTAGCTTTAATACCTACCGGGCTGGCAACCGACTCATTTATAGCTGCTTCTACACCGGGTTCAAAAATGGCCGGTTGGGATGCCTCTACCACTATCGACTATAGCCCTAATCAATTCTTAACCGTTCGTTTCGAACTGGTACACCGCTTCATGAACGTCCCCTATTTTGATGGGCCAGGCGGTGTTACTACAGGGCCGGGTGGCAATGGTTATCAAACCAACCCGCAAACGAATTCCAATTCAAACTCATACATCCCGAACCCGCCAACAATTGTAAATGCAGCGGGGCAAACAGTGCCTAACCCCAATTTTATTCCGTTTGATTTAGTAAAATCTGACAGCAGGTTTATAATTGCTTTGATAGCAAGATTTTAAGGTAGTTTAATGAAATGTCTCACCTGACTGGTCAAGACAAATATGAATTTTTTAATAGCGTATTACCGATGCAGTACGCTGTTAAAATAGTAACCAAATGTTTAACAATTAAATTTTATTAAAATGAAAACAATTAAATTAATGATCGCCATTTGTATTATGGCATCTTTTTTCCAAAAAGCAATTGCCGGAACTCAGACAATCGGCTTGTACCTTACTTCGGATGATTTTATTAACCACAAATTAAGTTTTGAAACAGACGGAAGCAACGGAAACAGAATTAAGCTGAACGAGTTTTTTGGAAGCGGCAACGTGGTTGTTACCTATAATGGTAAAGAACAGGTTTTCTCAAAGAACGAAATATTCGGCTATCGTTCTAACGGCCAGGATTACAGGTATTTTAACAACACTGCGTACAAAATATTAGATACAAAGGATTTTTATATCTATAGCTCCCCTAAATTGATTCAGCAGGGCAAAGGCCCAAAGCAGGTAGAAACCTACTATTACAGCACCACTTCAAAAAGTGCAGTTGAACGTCTTACCATTAAAAACCTGCAAAACACTTATGCTGAAAATGCAAAATTCAAGTATTTGGTAGAGGCTGAATTTTCATCGGATAACGCATTGGTACAATATGATGCTGCCTTAAAGGAATATAAGGTGAAATATATATTCGATCTAAGCGCTGAAAATAAATAAAAAGGAAGGGGGAATAAGTGCTTTTTATGACCAAAGCATTTATTCCTCTTTTTAACCGTATTCACTTAATAGTTAACAACATGCTGCTGCAATTTAAATTGTCAAATTACCGGTCGTTTAAAGACCCGGTTTCGCTGGATTTCGAGGCCTGTTCAATTAAAGAGCACACTGAAAACGTATTCTTTTCAAAATGCGGGAGCCTGCCGACCAATATTTTAAAATCAATCACGGTGCTTGGCGCCAATTCATCCGGCAAAAGCAATTTGTTTAAAGGGTTTGATTTAATGCGATATATGGTTATCAATTCGGCCAGGGAATCGTCGTTGACCAAAACCTACCATATTGAGCCATTCAGCCTGAGCACCGAGACTGAAAACAAGCCCTCCCATTTTGAATGTACCATGATGATAGACACTATTGTTTACCGGTATGGTTTTAAATGTGATAATAAAGAAGTGCATTCAGAATGGCTTTATATGATTGTAAAGCGCCGCGAAGAAACCGTGTTTATCAGAACAAAAAACAGCTATGAGATTGTGAAGCGGTTTGCTACGGATTTTAAGAATAAGTTGATGATGCTTACGGAGCTAACGAGGCCTGATGCTTTATATCTATCTGTATTAGCGCAGTTTAATATTGACATTGCGACGCAAATATCCAATTGGTTTGCAAAAAACATAGTATACGCTGAACCAAACCTTGACGACGCCATAAATTACACCTCCGAACTGCTTGCCGACCCGGTTTATTATTCATTGCTAAATGAGATCATTGAAAAATCAGATCTCGGTTTTACCGCCATTGAACGGGTCAATGAAAAACAACCGGATAAAAAACTACCGAATAAAACTTCGAAGGGGCCTGGAGGTCAGCGGTCCAAAATAAAACTAGGGGCACATCACACTAAATATGATGCTAAGAAGAGACCGATAGAGATCGTTTTTTTAGAATTGAGTAAAGATGAATCATCAGGCGCACAAAAGCTGATCGCGCTGCTTGGGCCGATGATTAAGGTTTTGATTGAAGGCGGAACCTTCTGGATTGACGATTTTGATGCCATAATTCATCCCTACATCATTACCATGGTTATGGGCTTATTTAATTCGGATAAATACAACAAAAATGGTGCGCAATTGGTAGCTGTATCCTATAATCAGCAGATACTTAAAAAATTAAGGCGGGATCAGATCGTATTCCTGAATAAGGATCCGTATGGTGCATCTTCCATAACGGCGCTGTACATATTTAATCCAGGTGTCCGCAGCAATGCAATTATTGACAAAGGATACCTGCAAGGGCAATATGGCGGGGTGCCAAATATCAGTGATTTGTTTAATCTCGACTTAAAAAACAATCCGGGTAAAAACGGAATAGAAACTGCAAAAAAGATGCACAATTTAAATTAACGATAAATAGCAAACAGCAAAACTTAACGCATGGCAAAATTTTACTACAAACCTTCCGCCATTACAATTTAAACGGCATTCAAAAAGCCCCATTAATAATAACTATTCAAGTTTAATTTCTTAAGATCATGTTACTCAAACCCCCTATTATTAGTTTATTATTTGCCGGTTTGGTACTGCTTAGCTGTAGTGTTTTTGGCCAAAGCCCGGCAGGCGATACCCTTAAACTAACCGTTAAACAGGCCGAAGACCTGTTTTTGAAAAACAACGTTCAGTTGATCGCCCAGCATTATAACATCGGTATAGCCGAGGCCCAGGTGATAACGGCTAAACTGTTCCCCAACCCCGACTTGAGCGGTACCAGCGGCTTGTATGATACCAATACCCATAAGTTTTTTGATTACAGCGCCGGTAACGCTGAATATTCCGGCAATATCTCGCAATTGTTTACAACTGCCGGGAAACGGAATAAAAATATACAGTTGGCTAACATCGGCGTTGAACAGGCGAAATACCAGTTTTTTGATTTGTTGAGGACATTGAAAGCTTCATTGCGCAATGATTTTTTTACGATCTACTTTCAGCAAGAATCCGCCAAAGTGTACGACACCGAGATCAATACCCTGCAAAAGATACTGAAGGCATACAAGGAGCAAAATGCAATAGGCAATATTGCCGAAAAGGATGTTTTAAGCATCCAGTCACAATTATATTCACTGCAGGCCGAATTGGCCGGGCTGGAAGTGGGGATTGACGCCTCTATAAGCCAGCTCCAATTACTGATCAGGGTAAAGCCCGGAACTTACATTGAAGCGGAATATAATTATGACCTGGACGGCAGAGACATTTTAGCCACAGTGCCTTATCAGCAACTGCTTGACTCAGCTTATAACAACCGCTACGATTTGAGATTGGCTAAATCGGCCGTCGAATACAATGATTTGAATTTAAAATATCAACAGGCGCTTGCCGTCCCTGATCTTAACCTCTCTCTGGGCTACGACAGGCGAGGCGGTTACGTGCCAAATTACACCAATCTCGGTATTGATATCAATTTACCGTTTTTTAACCGCAACCAGGGTGGTATTAAACAAGCTGAATTAACCATAGACCAGGGCAAAGTGCAATTGCAGGGCCAGCAGGACCAGGTGGAAAATGACATAGCTGTTAATTATCTGGCCGTCTCGCGTTATGAAAAACTCAGCAACAGTTTCGACCCCAAATTCAGTGCTGATTTTACCCACCTGATACAGGAGGTTGTTAAAAATTATCAGGTGCGGAACATCGGGCTGATCGAGTTCCTGTATTTGTACGACTCGTACAAAGTAACCGCGGTACAGTTAAATAACATCCAGCTCAGCCGGGTCACGGCACTGGAGCAGCTCAATTATGTTACCGGAACGCCCTTTTTTAATCAATAATCACCCAATTTTTAAAGATATCCCCATGAATAAGATCATTAAAAACAGCTTAAGCACGCTAACTGCATCGTTTATGCTCTTTAACCTGTTTTCCTGCAAGTCAAATGAGCAGGACAGCGACGTGCGTGCGCCTTATGTCATTCCTGATTCATCATTTCAGAAACTGGCAGTAGATACCGTAAAAACATCCAACATCAGCTACGCTATTAAGTTTAATGGAATAGTAGATTACAATACCGATAAGGTTGCCAATATATTCCCGCTGGTGAGCGGCAATATACAGGATATCCGTGTGATGCCCGGCGACTATGTACATGCAGGCCAGGTATTAGGCATCATTAAAAGTCCTGAGATTGCCAATTACAACGCCGCCCTGATTTCTGCTGAAACAAATGTCCGGCTGAGTGCCAAACTGCTCGAACAGCAAAAGCAGCTGTTTAAAAGCGGACTGGCTTCGCAGATTGACATCACTACTGCCGAAGTGAGTTATGAACAGGCGGTTGCGGCTAAGGTAGCAGCACAAAAAATATTAGCCATTAACGGGAATAATAAAAACGGCGAGTTTGAGGTTAAATCGCCCGTTGACGGTTTTATTGTTCAAAAAAATGTGACCAACGATATGACTGTCCGCGCGGATAACGGAGGCAATATGTTCACCATTTCCGATTTGAAAGACGTATGGGTGCAGGCCAATGTTTACGAAGGCGATATTAACAGCGTACACGAAGGCGATCCGGTTGCGGTGACCACCATCACCTACCCCGGCAAGGTTTTCAAAGGCAAAATAGGTAAGCTGATGAATGTGCTTGATCCCACAACCAAGGTAATGAAAGTGCGGGTGGTGCTGGATAACCCGGGTTATGAATTAAAACCGCAGATGTTTGCAACCATCGCCGTCAGCAATAATGTGAGTCAACAGGCCGCAGCTATTTGCAGCGGTGCACTGATTTTTGATAACAGCCAATATTATGTGATCGTTATAAAAGGAAAAAATAACATCGAGATAAGGCCTGTAGAGGTGATAACCAACAACGGGAAAACAGCCTTTATTAAAAGCGGGTTACAGCCCGGTGACAGGGTAGTGGGCGCGGATGCGCTGCTCATGTACTACTACCATTCATTAAATAGTTAAACTTCCACTATTAAATAATCCATAGATTATGAACAAGTTTCTGAGAGGCATTATTGGCTTCTCCTTAAAAAACAAGTACCTCATTTTATTTCTTTCAGGGGTATTAATTATAGCAGGGATAATAACTTTCAGAGAAATGCCTATAGAGGCTTTCCCTGATGTTACCAATACCGAAATAACCGTGATTACCCAATGGCCGGGCCAAAGCTCCGAACAGGTGGAAAAATTGGTTACTATCCCCATAGAGATCGCGCTTAACCCGGTACAGAAAAAAGTGAGCCTGCGCTCTATCACTGTTTTTGGATTGAGTTTGGTAAAGATAATTTTTGAAGACGACGTAAAGGACCCCGAGGCGCGGCAGCAGGTAATGAATTTAATAGGCAATGCCAGTTTGCCGGCCGGCATAAGCCCTTCGGTACAGCCCCCCACCGGCCCCACCGGAGAAATATTCAGGTACACCCTTAAAAGCTCTGTAAGAGACCCGACGGAACTAAAAACCATGCAGGACTGGGTGATAGACAGGCGGTTAAGGGCCATCCCGGGTGTTGCTGATATAGAAGCTTTTGGCGGGAAATCAAAGATGTATGAAATAACCGTGAATCCGGCAAAACTCGCCAGCTTAGGACTAACGCCATTAGATGTATTTACGGCTATACAAAAAACCAATGTTAATGTTGGCGGCGACATCATCGTTCAAAACAACCAGGCCTTTGCTGTGAGGGGGATCGGCTTATTGAAGGATATCCATGATATACAAAATGTCATTGTCAGTAACAACAACGGCGTACCGCTGCTGGTGAGCGATGTGGCTACAGTATCCCTGACAAATGTGCCCAGGCTTGGCTGGATAGCGCGGATCAACGCGACAACTGATAAAGATGGCAAAAGAAAAGTAGAGGACGAGGAAGACGTTGTACAGGCCATTGTGGTGATGCGTAAAGACGCAAACCCCACGGAGGTAACGCAGGCGGTAGAAAAGGAAGTTGACAACATAAACAATACGGTACTGCCTGCTGATACCAAAATGGTACCCTTTTACGACAGGACCACGCTGATAGACTACGCTACCCATACCGTGCTGCATAACCTGATCGAAGGTATATTGCTGGTAACCCTGCTGGTTTCATTATTTATGTTCAACTGGCGAACAACGCTCATCGTTGCTATCATTATCCCCATGTCGCTGCTCTTTGCCTTCATTTGCCTGAACCTGCTGGGGATGTCGGCCAATTTGCTTTCGCTTGGCGCTGTCGATTTCGGGATCATCATTGACGGGGCCGTGGTGATGGTGGAGGGTATGTTTGTGGTACTTGATCATAAAGCCGTCCAAATGGGAATGGACCGCTTTAACAAACTGATAAAATCAGGCTTGATCAAAAATAATGGCGCGCAATTGGGTAAAGCCATCTTTTTTGCCAAAGTGATCATTATTACCGGATTGCTGCCGGTGTTTGCCTTTCAGAAGGTGGAAGGAAAAATGTTTTCGCCACTGGCGTACACCCTTGGCTTTGCATTGCTTGGCGCTTTAATTACCACGCTTACCCTGGTACCGGTGCTTATCAGCCTGCTGCTTAATAAAAACGTACACGAAAAGCGCAATCCATTTGTACATCGTTTAACCGGCTTCATGCTATTGGGTTTCACAAAAGCCTTCCAATACAAAAAAGCGGTAGTTGCGGTATCCTTAGTCGCAATGTTCATCGGTTTATATTGCTTTAAGTTTTTAGGCAGTGAGTTTTTGCCCAGCCTGGATGAGGGCGCGATATGGTTAAGGGTAGAGCTGCCCTACAGTATATCGCTCGACAGATCAGTAGACCTTGCAAAAGAAATACGTAAAAAACTGATGACTTTTCCACAAGTGCAGGCTGTGGTGTCGCAAGTTGGAAGGCCTGATGACGGAACAGATGTTGAAGGGTTCTACATTGATGAGTTTAACATAAAGCTGTACCCCGAGGATGACTGGAAACCAAAGATCTCGAAGGACGAACTCATCAAACAGATCGGGGCAAAATTTCCAAATCTTGATCTTAACTTCTCACAGCCCATTGAGGATAACGTGGACGAAGCGGTTTCGGGTGTTAAGGGTTCTATTTGTGTAAAAATATTCGGCGACTCATTAAATTACTCAGAACCTAAAATTGCGGAGATTTATAAGATATTAAAAGGCGTGAGGGGTATGGATGATTTGGGCGTTATAAAAAACACCGGCCAGCCCGAAGTAGATATTACCCTGAACCAGCAAAAGATGGCCCAATATGGTGTGGCTACTGCCGATGCAAATGCAGTAATTGCTATGGCTATAGGCGGCCAGGCCGCTTCTACTTTATACGAAGGCGTAAGGACGTTCGACATCAGGGTCCGTTTCCCCGAAGCATACCGTAAAACACCTGAAGATATAGGCAACCTGCTGGTGCCCACGGCAAGCGGGGCAAAAGTGCCGATAAAGGAAATAGCAAGCATAACAAAAACAACAAGTCTTTGCTATTTGCTCAGGGATGAGAACGAGCGGTTCGCCACCCTTAAATTTGCGGTGCGCGACCGGGATATGGGCAGCACTGTTGCCGAGGCGCAGCAAAAAGTAAACGCGAAAGTAAAATTGAAACGGGGATACCGCATGGCGTGGCAGGGCGATTTCGTGAACCAGGAACGCGCAGAAAAACGCCTTTCACAAGTGGTGCCGATAAGTTTGGCGCTTATTTTCCTGCTGCTTTTTGTCATGTTCGGCAATTTTAAAGACGCCTCATTGGTGTTCCTGAATGTGCCCTTTGCTATTGTAGGCGGTATCGTTGCCTTGATGATCACCGGGACCAATTTCAGTATATCGGCAGGTATCGGCTTTATTGCCCTGTTTGGTATTTGTATCCAGGATGGGGTATTGCTGATCACCGTTTTCAAACAAAACCTGGAAAAAATGAAAGGTCAGCACCAGTCCCTTTACACCTCAATGAAACTTGGCGTTAATGCGAGGATAAGACCGGTGATGATGACTGCACTGATGGCTGCTATAGGACTATTGCCTGCCGCTTTATCACATGGCATAGGTTCCGAAAGCTCGAGGCCGCTGGCCAGGGTGGTAATAGGGGGTATTCTTTGTGCCATGGTATTCAGCCTTTGGGTTTTCCCGCTCATATTCGGATGGGCTTACAGAAAATCTGATGAAACTACCAGGTAAAATGAATAAAAGAATGGTTATTGGCGGGATGTTAAAACCGGCGCCAAATTCAACCAATTTTTATAGGATATAAATACCCCTGGTTTAATCAATGTGTAAAAGGCTGTGCAGCTTTCGGGTTGCACTTGCCTGTTACAATTAAATGGGATCGGGGTATTAAAAAACAGCAGGTGTCCGGCTTAACGCCTGTGTTAATTAGTTTTTGCAAATGGTTTCTAAAAGATAAAAAGTATGAAAAAATTTATACCCTTTGGCATATTAATACTCGTTGTAGTGCTTGCCCTTATTTTTCCATCCGTTAAAACGGTAACTATTGCCAACAATAAAATAGATTCGGGCGATACCGCCTGGATGCTTACAGCCACCGCGCTTGTACTGATCATGACACCCGGCCTTGCATTTTTTTATGGTGGAATGGTGACAAAGAAAAATGTGCTGTCGACCATGATGCAAAGTTTTGTGTGTATGGGCATTATTACCATCATTTGGGTAATATTTGGATTTAGCCTTGCTTTTGGCGATTCCATAGGCGGTGTGATTGGCGATCCACGTACTTTTTTTATGATGAAGGGGATGCTCGGTAACGCTACCTGGAAACTTGCCCCAACAATACCCCTGGTGTTGTTTGCCATGTTCCAGTTAAAATTCGCCGTAATTACGCCGGCTTTAATCACCGGTGCTTTTGCGGAACGTATTCGTTTTAACTCCTACATTATTTTTATCTGCCTGTTCTCCGTGTTTATTTATGCGCCCCTTGCTCATTGGACCTGGCACCCGGATGGTTTCTTAAATAAATTAGGTGTATTAGATTTTGCAGGGGGTACTGTGGTTCACATGTCTGCCGGATGGGCAGCCCTGGCATCGGCGCTTTATTTAAAGAAAAGGAACGAAACCGTGCACTCTCCCGCCCGGATAAGCTATGTGTTGTTAGGTACAGGTTTATTATGGTTCGGATGGTTTGGCTTTAATGCAGGTTCGGCATTAGGTTCAGGTACACTTGCAGCCACGGCTTTGGCTACAACTACAACTGCATCTGCAGCAGCAGCAATGGCCTGGATATTCTTTGATATCGTGCGTGGTAAAAAACCGTCAGTTATGGGGGCTTGCATAGGGGCTGTTGTTGGTTTGGTGGCAATTACACCTGCTGCCGGATTTATTACTATACCTCATTCATTAATCGTTGGTATCGTTGCTGCCTGCGTGAGCAATATGGTAGTAATTTGGCGTTCGAAAACATCTATTGATGATACCCTTGATGTTTTTCCTTGCCACGGAGTAGGTGGTATGGTGGGTATGCTGCTAACCGGAGTATTTGCCCACAAGAATGTCAATAGTAGTGTAGCCGTGAACGGACTGTTTTATGGCGAAACCCATTTATTTTTTGTTCACCTCATCGCATTAGTAACTGTATCTGCATTTGCTTTTTTTGGTTCATTACTTTTACTCAAAATTACTGATTCTATAAGCCCGCTAAGAGTATCTGCAGAAGAAGAAATTGCCGGGTTGGATATTACACAACACGATGAAGGGCTATAATATCTGATACCTTAGATTTTAATACTTTTTTATTAAAGCTACATTGAGCAGTTGTGGCTTTAATATTTTTTTGCGTAAACCTTAAAACGGCAAACAAGGGCCATCAATTCTATAAACACACAGATTTGAAAAAAAACCTTTAAAACAACGATCATAGGTACCGTATCCGCATTAATTTACAAAGAACAACAAAAAAATGATGGCACTTATAATGTAAAAATCGGATTGCATTTTAAGAACCAGAGAAGACAAGGAACCTCCAAATTTGCCCAGTAGCATATTATTCCCCCCAACCAAAAATGCTATCATAATCGCCCGAGGCGATGTGTATTAGTTTACGCTTTAACCAAGCGCATGGTTTTCCTTTGTTTTTCGGGTTCTACGTATTTATCGGGCCTTACCGGGTCATATTCCCTCAACAATGCAATGACATTTGCCTGTACTTCATTCACAATGTTCCAATCCTTTTCGATGTAAATGTCAGTTGTTTTGTTTCCTCGATCGACATGATTAAGCGCTAAACCAACATCGTCCTTGCTCATTCGGCATTTGTTGCGGCCCAGATTGGCAAAAGTGTGGCGTGCCCAATAGAAAGTTATTCCTGATAATTTTGTCTTTTTATTAACAGCCTTCATTCCCTCATTGATCGCTCGATCCAAATTTTCGAAGTTGTTATACCTGGTATGTAACTTTTCAAGATACCTATCCAACAGGGGTTTCGCCTCTTTTACCAGCTTGATACTAATAAACGCCTTATCGGATCTTCTGATGGTTTTGCTCCTGTTGTATTCGACTCGGCCCTTAATTATATTGGAAGATCGCAAATTATACAGATCAACCGCGTTCATTCCACACAGATAAAACGACAACATAAAGAGATCTTGTGCTAACTCCGCTCTGCTATTAATTGGCACCTTGCAATCACGGATCGTTTTCAGTTGTTCAACAGTCAGATTTCGTTTCCTGGTTTCTGGGGCATCGACTATTTTGAAATTGTCAAAAGGACAATACGGTATTCTGATCTGACCGATCTGCGGTTTGTTGTAGAATTTCATAGCGGCTTTAAATAGTATTCGCAAGTCCCTGAAGTGGTTGTGCACTGCAACATCACCCATGCCTTTCACAGTCCGGGTTGTAAGTTTACCCTGATTCAAACGGTTAAGTTTTCTTTCGGACCGCAAATACTTTTCATAAGCACTAAGCATCCATTCGTTGATTTCTAACGGCGATATGGTATTAGCTTTAAAATAATCGTTAAGGCTTAATAAAACGGTATTTAATGTTCCTGCAGATCCTTTTCTTCCCTGCTTCTTTAATGTTGCGATATAATCGCGGCAAAACTTAGAGAAGTCCATTGGCTCATCTTTGTCCCTTAAGTGATTTCTTAGGGTTTCTGCATTAAAGAGGTCCAGCTTTGGACCCAGGCTACTTATCGTCGCCCTGTATTCATCGAGGGTCTTGTTCAGCAATTGTTTTACGATTGCATCCTTAAGGGTGCATTTGGCCGTGAGTTGCCTGTCCGTCACAAAGTGAGGGGTGTCGATATATTTCCTTTCTCCTTTGTGGGCAACTCTGATCTTTACATTGTACGTTCCATCTGCTTTTTTGTGGTGTTTGTGAATTTTAATAGCTACCGTAGCCATGACATAATCTGTTAGGCGAAAAATGTAAAATAGTTTTGTGCCCTATTTGTGCCCTTTTTTCGCGAGGTTCAACAAAAAATTATGTAAAAGCTATCGGAACGGGACGTTCCTGACAGTCGGCGTTTGCCTTTGAAAAGTGCCCAAATATACTAAAAAAGGCCTTTTTCAAACGAAAAAGACCTTTTTTATTTCTGTGGTATCAGCTGGAATCGAACCAGCGACACAAGGATTTTCAGTCTATATGTTGATTTTTGTGTCAAAGATCTGAAAATCAAATATTTGTTTTAAATGCAATTTAATCTTTTGGGACTAAGTTTGGTGATCTTTTGTTCGTAGTTTTATCATGCTGATTTGTAAGCAACACTTGATTTTGTAGTCAGAAAAGCTCAACTTTACATCATTTTCAAAACCTTTTTTATCTTTTAAATTTATTTATTTGAGTTTCTCAAATAGTATTTTTCTTGCGTAGGCAGGGCATGTTTTTACTTCTTTTACTGGATTAGACCATGCCGGAACGTTCACCCATCTGGAACGAGAGGTTCGGCCCCAAACAGCAGTCAAGAGGCACCGTTCTTTTAATCATGGCGGTTCAACCCAAAATCACTGGGTTATCAATAAATTTGTGATCGTGAAATGTTTGAAAGATGAAGATTACAAAACCCAGTAACATGTCTTTGGGTTAATTTATAAATTATTTTCGGTTAATTTAAAAAGCTTTTCCGGTTCGATGATCTTTATTTTTTTTCCTGATACCCCAATAAGATTATCTTTTAGCAAATCATTAAGTGTTCGAAAAACTGTTTCATAAGTAGAAGCTGAAAACGCCGCAAGATCATGACGTGAAACTTCTAAGCCAATAAAGCCTTCCTTGTCTGTCCCGAATTGTTGCCTAATTGTAAGTAAAGACTGTGCCAAACGTCCTTTAACCGACATGTGGGCGAGGTCCCTCATTTTCTTTTCTGATTCTTCAAGTTCTTCGGCAAAAAGCACCATCAATTTATAAGTGAGGTTATTATTGGTTTTTAATGAAGCTGCGCAAAAATCCATCTCAAGAAAGCAAATAACCAGCCGTTCAAGTGCGGTTGCCGAAACAGTATAGACCATTTTACTGCCCTATCCCCTGTGTCCCATTATGACTCCATTAGCAGCGAATCTTATAATAATTTCTTTATTATCCCCTCATTTTTTATGGATTTTTGCCGTCCCTGAATATACAAAGTACATCTCTTTTACGTTATCGCCTTCCCTGAAAATGGTTTCTCCTTTTTTGAACTTCAAGTTTTTCTTATGCAGGTCAATAGTTTCACGCCATTCGGGTACCGTGTTACTGCATAGAAAACATTTTTCCAGGTTACATCCGTGTTTTAATTCATTCATCTTTGAAACTCAATAATTGGGTTTGTAATTATAAATAGTTATTAAAAGAAAACGGCAATCCTTATTTTAGTAAAGAACGGTGCTCCAGGTGTAAAACTCATCTGGTCATTTAGCATTGGTTATAACTCAAAAAATTGGTTGTAGCGATTTAGCTGTAACTGTATAAAATTTATTGATTTGGCCGCCGCTGCATTTGTTGAAGCTTGTTTTAGTTTTTCTACCTGCGCCATTAAAGGCTCCAGCCATTTGTGCAAAGCCAGGTGATCGGGCCCTTGCATCCTGCATTCGTTTATCATTTTAATCAAACCATTTTGCAGATCGGCACCAGCCTTTTTATAAGCCTTTAGTGACCTGTCTGTACCGTTATAAAATCTTTTAAAAATTAGCTTTAAATTATTAACGTTGCTGTTGGTGGTACGGTCAACTTTCCATTTAGCCCCGTTATTCAATATCAATTTCTCTGATGAAATTTCATGCTGGTATTTACCTGCCCATGGATTGAACGCAGTTATGTTTTTGGCGTAAGGCGTGTTGGCGCATGCCAGCAATATGCCGGTTATTATATAGTGTGCAGCAAATAAACTTTTCATTACAGATCTTTCTTTTTAAAAATCCTCAGCGCAAATAATAATGGGACAACGATCCAGACCAACTGCATCAATAGCGAAAATGCAACGCCGGTTCCGCTGCCAAAAAACTGCTGGTACAATGCACCTGTGTATCCCATTAAGGCAGAGATATCTAACTGCAGCAATATCAATATCCTTGCAAGGTCAATAGGGTTGAGCGCGGTAAGCACGATCATGGCTTTTTCCAATGGATAATCGGAAAACTGGTAAAGGAACAGCAATACCAGTCCATCAAATATGATAGCGAAGTAAAACCATAACATTAAAGCAAGGCCAATTCCTTTGGCTTTATCGCGGGTAATGGTTGACGTGAGGAAAGCCAGCGAAACGAAACTGAGCGTAACCAGGCAGCCTGAAACCATTAAGATAATACCAGTTGCCGAAAAGGCAAACAGACATACGGGTATACAAACCCCGATGATAAACGCAACCAGGATAGAGCTGCTGATCCCAATGTATTTCCCCAGCAGTATGCTGCGCCTGCTGATCGGCTGCGAAACCAGCAATTCAGTAAATTCGGAAGCATTAAAATAATACGTGGTGGCGTAAACAATACTAACCAGTGGAACAATAATCAGTATGACAGTTGTGATACTTACCAATCCTTTGGTGACATCCGCATCTGACATAAAAATGGTTAAACTTATTGCCAATAATAACAGCATATAAGCAAGAAGCACTTTGCTTTTTATAATATCAAGAATGATATATTTCGCGATTTTTAGCATGTCGGCCCGCTTAGAATTTTGGTTATTGCTTTGCTTAGTTTCTGTTCGCCGGTTTCCGCTTTCAATTCACTCAGTGTTTTATAAAACCTGATATTCCCCTCAAACAAATACATGATATGATCGGAGATCTCATCGGCCTCGCTTAAAATATGCGATGTAACCAGGACAAGTTTGCCATTGGCTTTTTCCTCCAGTATCTTTTCTCTCAGCGCTTCAGCTGCAAGCGGGTCGAGCCCGGCGGACGGCTCATCCAGTATCAGCACGTCCGGATTAAACATAAATGCAAGAGCCGCGCTTACTTTTTGAAGTGTGCCCCCGGATAAGGTGCGCATTGTTTTGTGGTACATACCTTCCAGCTGATAAGCTTTTAAAAGATCGGTGTCCTGGGCCTCTTGCTCCCTGATGTCCATCACCATCCTGAACAATTGCCCGATTTTCATATTATCAGGATAATGCCCTATTTGCGGCATATAGCCGATATGTTTTTTGTAAGCGAATGTGTTCATTATAGGCTTTCCCTTAAATAGGATCGTTCCTTTGTCAGGGATCACCATGCCCAATATCGATTTGATAAGCGTGGTTTTACCTGACGCATTTGGCCCGAGAATGGAAATAACACCCCCGCTTTCACAACTGCAATCAATACCTTTGAGTACCTCCAGCCTGCCAAACGACTTTCTAAGACCAGCCACCTCAATTATCTTTTCCATGGCTTCATTTTTGGTTTGTCATCCCTGATAGATTCAGGAGTAACGGAAGGAATGGCGCGTTCAACCTTGTCAATCAGGTTAACGATAAAACTTCTCATCAACATTACGCTTGGCGGGTTTTGTTCGATGATCTGTGCATACAAACTAATAGGGTGATATGGAATGTCGCCGGTACCATCTTTATTCAAATCGTATCCCTCATATTTATCCCAATAATTTTGGTTGAAATAATTGTTTTTCAAGGTGCCGTTAGTGGTTACATCAAAGGAATTTCCCTTAAAATTATTTTTGGTAATTTGGTTATTGTCACAACTTGCCAAAACACGGATGGCCCAGCCGTTTGAAAGGAAATCATTGTTGGTAATAGTTATCCGTTCAGAGTTTTCCATGTAAACCCCGGTAGTATTGCGTATAAATTTGTTGCCTTCAATTTGTGCATCGCTTATTTCCTTGAGCAACACGCCATAAATAGAACTGCCCCAGTTTTCAATAAAAGTATTGTTAATCATTTTGATGCGGCGGGTGTACATCACCGAAACACCGGAGCCATTATTTTTAAACGTATTATGAATGTAGGTGTCATCGTCCGAAAACATGAAATGCATCCCGTAACGGATGTTTTTTTCACTGAAATTATCTTCGATGAGGCTTTTCTTTGCGAACTCGAAATAGATGCCATCCCTGTGTTTGGTAACATAGTTTCCCTTTAACAAAATCTCTTTACATTTCCACAAATGGATGCCGTTGCCGGAGTTTTCGATATTGTTTGAGCCGGTTATATGGTTATACAATACCTGGATATGACGGCAATCGGACAGGTATATGCCAAAAAAATTATTTTTCAGAATGTTGTTACTAACGGTTACAAATTCAACGTCGCTCAGCCTGATCCCGGCAAAATCGCGCATCGAACCGGTTTTGGAGTTTTGGATAATGAACCCATCAAATTTTACATTATTGCTGGTGATGGTTACAACTTCTTCCTGGAAACGGGCATCCAATACCGGATTATCTTGCCCCAAAACTGTTAGCTGTTTGTTGATGATTGTATTTAATGAGACATAGGTTCCTTTTTTGACAATAATGGTATCGCCGTTCTTCGCCAGCCCAATAGCTTGCTTTAATGTGGCTACCGTTGTTCCCGGTGACACGATGATGGGTCGCGCCGCCGCCGATAAGGGCAAAATCAAAATCAAACATATTTTTAGGACAGACATTCTCATGGTTACCGTTTTAATAATTGTTCCCAGTTGTAAACGGTGGCCGACTTGTTTTTTTCAGATCTGATAGCTGAAGCCTGATCTGAAAAAGCGGCGAGATTGGCCCCCATTGGCGATGAGAGTGAGGCATCATTCAGGAAAAATGATTTCCTGGCATCAACAAACTGGCCGGGATGACTAAAATCGCTAATTAAAAAAATGCTTTTCTTGTTCGATGCGATATCAGGATTTTCCTTTAAAAAACCAGCCATGCATTCAGCAGCGTCAAACTTGAAAATTTTGCCTTTTGCAGTGATAAGCTCGGCCGCAAACCTTTTATCCATGATGGTCATCCTGCAATGGGTACAGGCGTCCTTCCCGTATTGGATAGGCTCGGGTGTTCTGCTGCAGGCCGCAAAAAAACAAAGCGCCATCATTGCAAATATTTTTAAAGTTTTCATTTCGATAGATTTGGGGATGACTTTGGTTTATAGAAAATGGCGGCGGCAGCCAGTACGCCTCCCAGGCCAACTAAAATTCCGCCTGCATCGGGTAGTGACCCGGCTGTAAAGTTTAGCAATTGTTTGTAACCGAAGAGCGGAGGCTGGTAGTTCATGCCTTCAACTTTTATGGCTGCATGGGGGTTTAGATTATGTCCATATTTATATTCCCATACATAAAAATCGCTGAAACCGATTACTGCGAACAAGCACAAGCTGATAAACCATATCCATAGTAGCTTGCGGCTTTTGGCAATTGCGGCCATAAAACCGATTGATACCAATATGCCGAAAACATAAGGGAGGAATTTAAACTCCTTAAAGTCTGCATTCCTGATAAATTTCATTCCTATGTAATGGTTCAGCCCGTTGATCTGGTCAATATTCCCCGAAAGGCCTTTAAGCCATATTTTCATTTCAAGTCCTTCAGGATATTGAGGGGCATCCAATAAAATATGCCACAGCGGAAGAAAGTAGGCGCTTAACATCAGCGTAGCACTTATAAATACGAGCACCCGCGTTAATGATTTCATAATTTTACGATTGAGTGTAAACGTATAGCGCTGCCGGGCAGACACTATACGTTTTGAATTCAAAACTATTGGGTTACCGGGTTTTCCCCGATTGAGAACTTGAGCGGTGTATTGGAGCCCGCCGGTGATACCCTGAAATAACCCTGCATTTCCTGGTGAAGCGCCGAACAAAAGTCAGTACAGTAGAAGGGAACAATACCCTGCTGATATGGGTTCCATTTCAGCGTACAGGTTTCGCCGGGCATAATCAGCAGTTCGGCATTGTTTGCACCTTTTATCGCGAAGCCATGCGGCACATCCCAATCCTGCTCAAGGTTGGTAACATGTATATATACATCATCGCCAACTTTGATCCCTTCAATATTATCCGGTGCAAGGTGAGAGCGTATGGCAGTCATGTAAACATCCACCCGGCTACCGTTCCTTACAACTTTGGTATCTTTTTCTGATTTAGTAACATAAGCGTTCTTATTGTCTTCAAGCTTATAGAATTTTACCTGGTTTTTATTGATCTTATCCGCAAGGATCATTTGTGCATAGTGGGGTTCGCCAATTGTTGGGAAATCCAGCAGCAGCTTCATTTTATCCCCGGTAATATCAATTAATTGACAGGCTTGTGCCAACTCGGGTCCTGTTGGCAGGTAACGGTCCTTGGTGATCTTATTCAACGACAGCAGGTATTTACCATATGGTTTTTTCGAATCGCCGCCGACGATTGACAAATGGCCCGGAGAATAATAGGAAGGGATACGATCTACAATCTGAAGGTTATCTATCCTCCATTTCACTACCTCGGATGATACAAACATGGTGGAGTAGGCAAATCCTTTGTCATCAAATTCGGTATGCAACGGACCAAGGCCCGGTTTTTTAACTTCCCCTTTCAGTACCGATTCATACTTCAAAACAGGCAGGTTCCCGTCAATCATTCCGTCATAATCTTTTTTGTCGATAGCGGTGAGCATTTTTTGAAAACTGAAAACGGGGATAACAGCAGCAAGTTTACCGCTGGCAACTATGTTCTCTCCGTCAGGGGTAACATCAACTCCATGTGGCGATTTAGGACAAGGCATGTAATAAACTAATCCCGGAAATTTGGTAACATCCAAGGTTTGTGTTTCTGTTTCCATGGTAGACGTAGCTGTGTGTGTATTTTCATCGTACACATTATGCGCATATTTTACCGGGGTTTTTGTGCCCTTACCTTGTTGGATCAGTTCTTCGGCCTTTTTCCAGTTTACGGCCATCACAAAATCCTTATCGCGCTGGCTGGCATTCACTTCAAGCAGGGTATGTGCTTCTTCAGTATTATAGCAGGTAAAAAACATCCAGTCGTGTGAAGGGCCTTTTCCGGCGTGTGCAAGGTCATAATTAAATGGCGGCACGATCAGCTGGAACGCCAGTTTCATCGAGCCATTGTCTTTATCCACTTTTACGAAAGACACGGCGCCTTTAAAGTTTTGTTTGTAGCTATCAATAGGCACATCGTTTTTGGCATTGTCCAGCGGTTGACTAAAACGGGTGTTGCCTACCACATATTCGGTGTTTTCGGTGCAAAAAGGCGAAGCATGATTACCGCCTATATTTGGCAGTTCGATGATCTCGACTGTTTTAAACGTTGTAAGATTGATCCTTGCTATGCGGGGCGTATTGTTACCATTGATAAATATCCAGCGCCCGTCATCCTCGCCATTTGTTTTGGACAGTTCAGGGTGATGTGCATCATCCCAGGGGACGAATCCGTGTGATGTGTTCAGCATGGGTTTGGTTTCTTCCGAATAGCCCCATCCGTTTTCAGGGTTTTGTGAAAATACGGGTATTACTTTTAACAGACGGCCCGATGGTATGCCGTAAACAGCGATTTGGCCGCTGAAGCCACCGGATAGGAAGGCATAGATTTCGTCGTATTTACCCGGTGCAACGTATACTTTTTTTGCAGCGTCCGCATCTACTGATGAGCCGGCCTTGCCTGGTTTGCATGACCAGGCAAATGTTACAACCAGCATAACTAATGCCAGCTTGAAATAATCATAAGGTGAAAGTTTCATTGCTCTTAAAGATTAATATTTTATTTACTATCATTTTGTCTCAGGTATTCAAGTATCTGGCGGGCTTCATCGTCCGTTACATTCTGAAATGTCATTTGGGTTAGATGCTTTGCAAGAAGCGCCTGACCTACCGGATCTTTCTGCTCCATTTCCGCCGGGTTGGTGATTTGGTTCATGATCCACTCGGGTGTGCGTCTTTTGGTAACACCTAAAAGGCCCGGACCCACCACTTTCTGATCGGTAATTTTATGGCATGCCGCACATTTGGCAGCGAATATTACTTGTCCCTTTTCAGCTATTGCCGGATCGATTGGTCCGATTTGAACTGAGGTAAATCTTCCGACACCCTTGCTATCGCTTTTCGCAGCAGGGTCTATATCGGCTGTTGTAGCCGATGCTCCGGTTGATGTACTATCTCCGGAAGAAGCCGACCCCGATCCGCCGCAGGCGAATAAAAAGGTCATAGCCGCCAGGGCCAAAGCCGGAGCTAAGTTTTTTAAAGTTTTCATTTTTATTGCTATTTTTTATCGTAAAATTATGGGAATCTGGATCGGGAAAGATGATCCGCCTTATTATAAAACATGATTTATATCATATTTGTTTCATTATAAATAATTAAAATATTATATAAAATATTACTTAAATTATATTTATAATAAAAGACAAAAACATCCTTTATAGGGACAAATTTTTATTTCAGGAAATAGTTATTTTTCTCAAAATCCTGCACCAGTTCGATTACAGACTGTTTACTAAATTCGGCCAGCAACATGTCCCTGATGGGTTTAACTTGCTCATGCATGGGGCAGGGCTCAGTTGCAGAACATTTTTTCAGCCCAAGAACACAGGCAGTAAACAAATCGTTACCATCAATCGCCCGGATAATGTCAATCAAAAAAAGCGACGCGCCATTTTCAACATAAAAACCGCCGTTAGGTCCTTTAGCCGACGAGAGGATTTTTTTGCGGACAAGGGTCTGCAATATTTTACCGGTAAAATGCATCGGGGAACCGATTGCTTTTGCAACCTCTATGATTCCAACTTTCTCGTTTTTTTGACTTTTAAAAGCCACATAGACCGTTGCCCTTATCGCGTATTCGCATGATTTTGAAAGTATCATTTTCCTTTTTGTTGGTGGTACAAACCTAAAATTAATCCCTGCAAGTCCCACTCAGGATAATTCTTTCTCCAGTTGTATTGCTTTAGGAAACAAAATGTTACTTTCCAGGTGTACATGGCGGTGCAGGTCGCTCTCATACTCTTCCAGTCTTTTAAACAGTATGGTGTAAGAACTGCAGGCATCTACAGGCAGCAGGTAGTTTGAAGTAATTGTGCGTATGGTCTCAAAATCCCCGCCCACCTGCTCGTGTTCTGATTCCATAACCTGTATGGGTACGGAAATCTTGCCAAAATCGGCAGATGGCAGCATCCCTCCTGTGTTGTAAACTTGCGCCAGTTCCTTAATAAAAGGGAACAGTATTTTCTCTTCTTTTACCATATGCAGGGTGAGGTCATTTCCGATCCGGGAAAATAACCCGGCCGCCTGGATTAGTTCGGGGTGCCTTTCACCGTGAACCCTGGCCACTTTTTGCGCCAGTTCTAAGATAAAAGCAGTGTTTTCCCGCACATAACGATGATGGGTATTTATTAAATAATCGGTTATGAAACCAAGGTCCCAGTTTTGAAAGTCAGTTTCACTATTTGAGTTCTCACCTTTGATGGCGTCCAGCTGGCGCTCTACTTCTTCAGCATTGATGCCCTTCTTTTCACAAACTTCAGCAATAGTTTTTTTACCGCCACAGCAAAAGTCAATGCCCATGTTTTTAAAGACCTGCGCTTTGCGGTAATCTTTGGCTACGATCTCTCCAATTGTTTCGGTATTTTCAGCCGTTGTGTTTTTTGCAATTTTTACCTGCCATATTTCGGGGCCTTTTTCTAAATAATCCCAAACAAATACCTGTCCGCGTTCGGCAAGCAGTTGATAATACAGCGGCTTAGGGTCGTGGTCGTTGTGAATAATAAATGCTTCTCCAGGCGATAATGCATCAAATTTTTCAAAAATAGTTGGATGTTTTAACCGTGGCTCTATCACAGTTACATCAAGGATGTCTAAGATTTCCATTTTTTTAGTTGTTTAAATAATAAAAGACAAATGTATCTTTTATTATTTAAACAAAAATGATTTTGGTCACTTTGCTGAAAATTTACCGACAGTAGTTTTTGATAACAACATTAAACCTATAGGTAAAATCAACAGGCATAAAATAAATAACAGGAATTGATATTGAGGAATCATAACTGTAAAGAGAGAGAGCAGCGGTTGTATAAAAAGTAAGAAGAGATATGCAATTACCGATAAAATAAAAGACCAATTGACTGTAGTCAGCAGCTTGTCAGCCTTTAAAAAACCTCTTTTCGTAAACTGGTCGATAATTAAAGGCATGATGATCCCGAGGGTCAGTAAGTGAATATAACCAATGATGAGGTTACGGTTCATGAAAGCCCATTCGCCTATTGCAGGAAGGCAAATTAGCGCCTGGAAGATGATCTTTAATGTTGCTGCAACCAGCGCGGCTTTTGCCAGAAACGAAAATTGCCTTAAGTCTTTCCTGAAATTAAAACATAGCATCAGCCAGCTTAGCAAATTTACCCCTGTTCCCGCGCCTGCTAATATCCATACCCAACCCTCGGGCTTATCCCATAAGGTAAAAATAAAGTATACCGGGATAGTGGAATAAATAAAAAGGTTAAGCCATTGGGCGTTTCTTTTAGATAGAAGCGTAGTAATGGATGCCGAGGCAAGCAAACCCAGTGCGCCGAGAAACATGAACCCGTTCATTTGGAAATGAAGGTAAAAGTAAATGGCATCCTGGTACCAGGGTGTGTTTTTTAATCCCAAAGCTGCCAGGGGCCCTACTATAAATGGCCCTAATGACGATATGCATAAGAAAACTAGCGCGCCGCATATCAGTTTAAACGCAGTTGCGTTTACGGCATTTTTCAACGTGTGCCCTTTAAACAAAAGGTAAGTAAAACGATAAGTCACCAAAACAAAAAGCGTTGAAAAAACAATTGAAACCGGTTTATAACCCTGTAATGAGAAACTGACCAGCATCCCGTAAGCGCTGATCAATGTAAAAACAAATACATACTTGTAGCCGGAGGAATATTTACCGCCGGTTATTATATCGCTCATCAGTAACGCTATTGCAAAGAACATCCAGCCTGCAAAAGCGAAGTGGGAATGGGCATGAAGCATAAATTGATAATCCAAGATGGGTAAGCCATAAAGCTGAATATAGCGCAGCAATATCCCGAAAAGGGTCAGTACGATAAAATTGATGATAGCCCACCTCGGATAATTAAGCTTTTTAATCCACTGCATTTTAAATACCCAATAATTTTTTACCTTCTTCTGTAATACTGTGGTATGACCATACGGGTTCCCACACCAGTTCGACCTTTGCAGTAAAACTCGCGTAATGCCCTTCTATACAATTTTTAACTGCTGATACGATGCTTTCGCCCATGGGGCAATAGGACGAGGATAACGTCATTTCTATATTGATCT
>Ga0207041_1028_pt1 | contig 29537 bp, 24 predicted proteins | sample Alteio_BWMinCont_73_FD_153311 | JGI IMG/M metagenome (GOLD analysis project Ga0207041, IMG submission 153311) | Enriched cells from forest soil in Barre Woods Harvard Forest LTER site, Petersham, Massachusetts, United States -... | ecosystem: Environmental > Terrestrial > Soil > Temperate forest >... | reverse complement strand
CCCTCCTAAGGTCACCGGCAGGTCAGATACGGCAAGAGCCGACGCATTAAATGAGGCGTGCAAATTGATCGCAGTCGAGGTCCACCCGTTACGCTGGTACAGGACGAACCCAACCTGGAGCTTTGCCCGAAGCGGCCCCGTGCTCGCAGTGCATATGGCAGCCGCAGTTCAGGGAGATTGTCGAAATCGTCGTGCACAGTCGGGAAGAGGCACGCTGGGCGGTGAGTGGGCTGGCATGACCTCCGCGAGGGCAACGCACGATAGGACCATTGATCCCATGCACATATTGAGCAGCCCTAGCGCAGACAAGAAAGCCGCACCTCATGCGCAAGGTGCGGCTTGGGCTTCGATTCTGCTTAATTAGCAGGTCTTGAGCGCTTAGCTGCCGACATTGACAGCGCTGCCGACAGTGGTGAACGTCGTGTTCGCGTTGCCGCCCAGGGTCGTGATCGCGCCGATGCAGACCACGATGATCAGGGCCAGCATGACGGCGTATTCGACTGCTGTCGGGCCATCTTCCGCCTTCACGAAATTCATCACGAATTGACCGAGCTTCTGCATCGCTTTCTCCCATTAACAACCAGGCGTGCCCAGGGACGCCCCTGGAAACCAAAAGCCACGAGGAGCCCGTTTCAGCTGCCGACGTTGACCGCGGAGCCGACGGTGGTGAAGGTCTTGTTGGCGTTGCCGCCCAGGGTCGTGATCGCGCCGATGCAGACCACGATGATCAGGGCCAGCATGACGGCGTATTCGACTGCTGTCGGGCCGTCTTCGGCTTTCAGGAAATTCACCACAAATTGACCGAGCTTCTGCATCGCTTTCTCCCTTTAAAGAATCGGGCGTGCCCCCAGGGCACGCCCCTGGAAAACCAAGAAACACAAAAACCCGTTTCAGCTGCCGACGTTGACGGCGGAGCCGACGGTGGTGAAGGTCTTGTTGGCGTTGCCGCCCAGCGTCGTGATCGCGCCGATGCAGACCACGATGATCAGGGCCAGCATGACGGCATATTCGACTGCTGTCGGGCCGTCTTCCGCCTTCACGAAATTCACCACAAACTGTCCGAGCTTACGCATGTGCCTTTCTCCTTCTCTGTTGTTCAGAATTGGACAAACGAAATAGCAGACCACATAAAAAAACGCATTCGAGACGCATCGATCCGCCAAGGCGCTCGCAGTCCGGGCAACCGGCTCACGAACCCACCGAGGTATTCAGCGCGACGTTGCTGAACACCTTGTTGGCGTTGCCGCCCAGGGTCGTGATGGCGCCGATGCAGACCACGACAATCAGGGCCAGCATAACCGCGTACTCAACCGCAGTCGGACCATCTTCGGCTTTCAGGAAATCCACGACAAATTGGCCGAGTTTGCTCATGACCTCTTCCTTTTAATGGATGAGGAAAGCTGTTCCGGGGGCTGGGGGCAGAGGAGGTAGGTAATCAAACCTAGTTTGGAATTGGCATACAAGCAAGAAGCCGTCGACAAAAGTTTTCGCGATATTATTCGCACGCCGACTTACGCCAGCACGATAGAGCGATTGCGATTCAGAAATGTCCAGAGTCCGCGTATGCCGTGAATCTACCGCCGGCTACGCGGCAGGGCGAGGGCCGATAAACCATTTTGCTTGACATCCGCCACGAGACCGACGATACTCCACCTGTCCCGTTTTAGCTGCTTCGGTGACTGGGCGACGCCGAGGAAGTAGAAGCGGGACATTTTTTTGAACTCCTCGGCTCCACCGCTCGTAAACATTCCTGTTGCCGCAATAAGCGCACTCGCTCTACTTCGCAATTACCCACGCTCCATCGGCGTCGCCGCCCCCTCTGCCGCTCGTTCACGGCAGAGGCTCTCTTGCGCCCTGAGCCAATCATCCGATCATAACGCTAGCTGCCCGACGGAGTGAGAACCGACGAGCTTTGGCCTCGGAAGTATCCCAGCCCTGGAGCTGGGATTCTTGGGTGGCAGCCAAGGACATGGCTTCGGTCGATGTGAGACTCCGCGCCGAACACTACGACACAAACTCACGTTCGGTGCTTCGGACCGCCGCGCGTACGGACCTCGACTTGCCTACGGGTGCGACAAGAAATTGCACAAAGGGGCGGACAAATTGCGGTCCTGATTGGCGCGTGGGCTATCCCAGCCACTTGGGCTGGGACAAATGCATCTGACTCGCCAGGTTCATCTCGCTGTGATCAGATTCCCAGTAATGAGCACTTGGGGCGTCGCTGAGCCGGCTGGTCTCAGAGAAGGCAGGATCTCGAGATTACCATGCGACGTTTCCCGCTCTACGCGCGTGATCGTTAACTTCCAATGGCCGCCCTTCGGGTGACCGATTTCGAACTGGTCGCCCACTGTAATCTTGTGCAGCGACCCGAGTCCGAGCACCGCGGTCTTTCCTTCTGGATCGACGTACGATAGTCGGCCAAACGTGGATTTGGGCATCGAACGGCTGCCGCCGACAGCGATTAGCTGTTCATTGCTGCGGAGGCGCACCATCCGCTCGCCGGCCATGACGTCCACGGTTGCGTGGACCGAGTACAACCCGCGCATGGAAAAGGTCGGGTTTTGCACTTCACTCGGGTCGGTCACCCGGTTCTTCAAGCGACGCCGCTCCGTCTGCCAGCTCACCGGCAAGCTCTCCCCCGCCTTGAGGACGTGCTCCGGTTGCGTCCGCGTGCGACGGCCCTCCTGGACGCCGCCTATCCAGGGGGCGACCGCCGGGACGCACTCGATACTCGTGGCGGCTTCGAGATAGCCTTTCACGTCGCCCGCCTCGCTGTCGTCGCGCCACCTCGCGCGCAAAGTGACGGGGCGATCGGAGACGTTGAGCACCTCGAGTCGCACGTCGTATCCTTCCTTGGCGTCGGCCCGCTGCTTCACCGCGAGCCTTAGGCGCAAGCCGCCATCTTCAGGTCCCGGCTCCGGCGCCTCGGCAGCGTTCGCTGTGGGTAGGGAGAGTAACAATAGGCCCAAGAGGCTGAGCTTGGAAAACCAGCATGTCATGCGGAAACCTCCCTTATGAACACGGAACACGCGACTGAGCGCGAGCGACGGTTTCAAGCGGAGCGCCGTTTCCCGCTGCCTCGTCAGCAGGTTCCTGTGACTGCCTCGATGTTACTGCAACCGGTGGGCCGCAAGCGCAACGAGTCTGTAACTTCGCGTCGCCGAACTGGTAATTAGATCGACCGGCGCCCGGTCTAATCCTTACCCCTGAAACGCCCCACAAATCACCGGTCACTTCACGAAGCGCTCAACCTGCGGTCGAGAGGCTGGGACGGCATGCACGCCCCGAGTATATGAATCCCAGCCGGTGAAGCTGGGAATCTCCATCGTCGAAAGAGCCGTCTGCCCTGTGCTTGGACCGGGCGGGCAAGTGAACATCCCTTGTTCCTTCATCCGTCTTTCGGTATGAGCCAAGGGACGTTCTTTCAGTCTTTGATGGGAGGAGGACCTACGATTGAGGCCTTTTTCGGTTCTTCTGGTGTTTTGCTTATTCCTTCCCACAGGTTGTGTGCTTTTCTTCCCGGCCGAAATTGAAAAGTGTTTGCCAGGAGGAATCACCTTGGGTACTCGCTTCTCGCTCGCGGATTACCCGCGAGAACCCATAACCGTAAAACGAAAGCTAATCCAGCTGGGTGCCTATTGCAACGATGGCAAGATTTTCGACCGTTGGGGAAAGGAGATTTATTTTTATCAGGTGCCTGAAAACGGTGGACCATGGCTCGTTGAGCCACTTGAGGGGCAGACGAATTCCCACGACGAAGAAGACCGCTTGAGATCTCTTCAAAAGCGCTACCGGGTAATCAAAATGTATTTGCCTGATTTGCCGTGTAGTCCTGAACGCTAGCGAATTTTGACCGGATTCAAGAGGAATGACAGATGCAGAAGTGACCGCGATTCTTGGTGAGTCAACGAGTAACCGTCGTAAGCAACAGCCGTCGCATTGCAAGCACTCCTTCACCTTGTAACAGGCTGCCTGGATAGACGATCCAGGGCTCCTCTGGCGTCCCGCGTGAGCGCGGCGTCCGGAGCGCCTTTGGCCAGGGAAGTCAGCAGTTTGCGGGCCTCCGCGTTGCCAATCTGCTCCAGCACTTCGATTGCTCGAGCCTGCCGGCGCCGCCCGTCCGGCAGATGCAGCCGGCTTGTCTTGTTCTCGGCCAGGATCCGCTCGATCCGCCGGCGAACTTCCAGCGACGGCCGATTCGCCAGGGTCTGAATCAGTAATGGTTCTGCCAAATCACCAATACTTTCTATCTCCTGAGTTGCCTTCTGGCGATCGCGGTACCGATCGCTGTCCAGGTCGTTGATCAGGCGTGCCAGATGCGCTGCATCTGGAACGGCAACCGGCCGCAAGCGTTTCTCAAGGAACGAAACCGTCGTGGCGCTTTGCGCCATAAGCGCTGAAGCTGCCTGGCGAGCTTTGGCCTGATCGGCGGAACCAAGCTCGGTCCACAGGGTTTCAAACTGACGTTGTGTCCGTGACCCAGTCGCGCTGCCGTTTTGGCTGACGGCAGCCACCACGAGAGCCAGCGAGAACAGGAATCCGGTCATTGCCTTGCCCTTAACTGCGGAAGATCGGGAGCCGACTGAAATCGCCGGCAAGCGCCGTCCTGGCGGGCAGGCCCAGCCAGTCCTCCAGGATCGTCGCATAGACCTGACGAAAATCGATGCTGACTTTCAGATCGCCATCCTGTAAATCAAGCAGTTTGGGCGTCGGCCCTACGAGTCCCGCTCGGACGGAAGGCCCAGCCACGAACACGGGCCCTGCTGTGCCGTGGTCGGTTCCCTGGGAACCATTTTCCTGTACGCGGCGGCCGAACTCGCTGAAGCAAAGCACGGCCACGCGCTCGGCCAGTCCGGACCGGGCTAGATCGTCCAGAAAGGCGCGCAGAGCGCCTGCCAACTCGCCCAGCAACTGGGCGTGCGTGAACAGCTGGTTGTAATGCGTGTCATAGGCGTTAGTGGGTTGCGAGGTGTAGAAAACCCTGGTGCCGCAGCAGGTCTTCAGAAGCCTGGCTATTACCTGAAGCCGCTGGGCCAGGCCGGTCGCTGGATAGCGGCTCCCCTGGTCCTTTGCGGCGAGAAGGGTGCGCATGCGGTCCGAAGTAGCGTAAGCCTGCAAGGTGCTGCGCTGAACGAAAGCAGCCAGGTCTTTGCCCGTATCGACTCCGGCGGTCATGGACCTGGCGTTCGGCTGCAGCGTGAGCAAGGCATCCTCTGGCCGCGTCATGGCCGATGCCTGTGAACGCCGGCTCCGCAGGGCGGCCGGGAGTGAGCCGGTGCCGACGTAGACGGCATCGGGCGAGCCGTCACCAGGCCGGCGACCGCCATCCAGGGCTTGGCCGATCCAACCGAAGCTGGCGCGTGTCTCCAGGTCGTCGTTATCGGACTTCAGGTTCAGGTTCGCTGTCTGCCAGATGGCCATGGACTTGAAATGCGAGCGCGATGGGTTTGGATAGCTTACACCCTGGACTACCGCCAGCCGGCCGGCCTGCAAGAGATCGGCAGCGTCGCGCATGGCGGCGTGGAAGCCGACTTCTTTATCGATCTTGTGCAATTGGTCCGTGCGCAGTCGCAAAGCCTTGCGATGTTTGGCGTAGCCTGGGTCGGCAAACGGCACAATCGTATTGATACCATCGTTGCCGCCGTCCAGTTGAATCACCACCAGTACACGGCCGTCACGGTCTGGCGGCGCCGAACGGGCAGTTTGTGCCAGGAAGCTCGGCACCGTCGGCGTCAGGGCAACCAGGGTGGAAGTCTGCAAGCTCGTTCGCAGAAAATCGCGTCGGGAAAACATATTGGATCTCCATCTTGATAGGGAGTCAAGCCAATTGGACCTCAGGCGAGGCCATCAACAGAGCAATGGCGCGCGCCACGCTTTCGGGGTTACGCTCCGCCGTGGGACCCAGAGCCGTGATAAGTCGTTCGCGCCAGGCCGGTTCCGGAGCCATGCCGGTGAAAAGCTCGGCATAGAATGTCAGCAAGTCATGCAGATCTTTCCCGCGCTGGTGCCGTTCGGCGAGAGCAATGCCGTCGACGGGACTTGGGCGGCCCGTAAGCTTGCCCTCGACGAGAGCGGCGGCAAAATTCGCCCTGCCGATGATCGCCTGGGTCCCGAGCCAGCCGCGACCGCTGGGCCAACCACCGACGTTCGGTGGATAAAACAGGTCTTGCCCAATCCGCGCGGCCCATTCAGCCAGCAACAGGCTGCTGGGTGGCGGTTCAAAACGCTCCAGAGCCCGAGGCAAGCCAACGACGAACTCCACCGGCCCCAACACGCTGTCGCCCAGATTCGCGTCGGCAAAGAATGCTCGCGAGCGCAACACCGTCTCCACGGCCCAGGCGATTTCGAGCTGATGCTCCCGCAGCGCAGCCGCCAGAGCATCGATGCTGGACGGGGCCAGCGCATTCTCGCCGAAGAACAGGTCGCAGATGCGCCAGGCCAGCCGCCGCGAGGTTGCCGGGTGCTCGAGCAAAATCCGCACCAGGTCGTCCCCATGCCAGCGCCCCTTATGGCCTAGCAGAGTCTTCTCACCGTCGTCATGTCCAATTACAGCGTAGCGGAAGGCGCCGTTCTCGACCGTCCAACCGGTGAGTACTCGGGCCGCTTCCTTGACGTCTCTTTCCGTGTAAGCGCCGACTCCGAGTGTGAAGAGCTCCATCAGCTCTCGGCCCAGGTTTTCGTTGGGCTGGCCCTTGCGATTGACCGGAGCATCGAGCCAGATTAGCAGAGCCGGGTCGTGGACCACGGCTTTGAGCAGGTCGGCGAACGGACCTCGAGCGTGCTCGCGAAAGATTTCGTTCTGGCGGCGCATGGCGCTTAGGTCGCCGACCTTGGAGTTGCTCGTGGCGAAATGATCGTGCCACATCAGGGTCAGGCGCTCGCCGAGCGGGTCTGGTCCCCAGTACATGCGATAAATCCACCAGGCCTTCAGGCGGCCCGGATCGTGAGCGCTCCTGGCCAGAAGATTGGCGATCTTCGGGAAGTCCTCGGGCACGCCGTTGATGCGGGCCTGGCCCTTGAGTAGCCGATCGACGCTAGGTCCGGGTCCATCGGTAAGGTCCCGTCGGAGCTCCTGCCAGATCGCGGCAAAGCCGGCCCGACGGTGCAGATGGACCACGCGCCGCAGGTTCCACGGCTGCTCCTTACTGGGGACGTAGGGTGCCCACGCCTCGTCGAGCTTGCTCATGGCCATTCCTCACAGGGGAATCACGTTGGCTCAATTATTCGGGAACAGTTTGCCTTTGGTATCGCCGAGGTCGCGCGTTTCACCGGGTTTAAGAATCAAGCCCTGAAACAGATAGCCGGCCAGGAAATGCACGTCGGGCGGCGCCTTGGAGAAGTAGACCGAATACCTCTCACCGGGAACCAGGCCTTCGATACGGAATCTACCGTCTGCGCCGGTGTGATAGCGGCCAGGTATGATCAAGGCAGTTGGATTGAGATTCCCGCACATAATGTCATTTCCGACTGAGGGCTGTCCGTCGCTGCCCACGAGTCGGCCGGTGACCGTCCCCCAGGGTTGCAGGCGAACACTCAGGGGCTCTCGTTCGTTGCCCTTGATCAGCAGCGTACCGGCGAGACGTTGGCCGTCCTGGTAGAAGTAGACGCGGCGAGCGCGACCTGGGTTGATGCCCTGCACGGTGAAGCGTCCGCTCTTTAGCATTGGTTCGGGCAAACCATGAGCACGCACGTCTTGCAGGGGCTTGCCTTGGGGGTCGAGAACGACTCCGCTAACCAATGGAGCCGGCTCGACGCTAAGATCGCGCTCAATCGCCTTTTCATCCCTGGCCGGGTCGATAAAGATGAGGGAGTGGAATTCTTCCTGGCTAAACGGCCCGCCGGCGCCGCCGTAGTCGATGTTCAAGAGGTTTTTGTTGCCGTAACGAAACGGCCCTTTGAAAAACGACTGCGGATCCACGCAAGCTGAAAAGTAGTTATTCGCGTCGCTGCGGAAGGCGATGAAGCCCGGACCAGGCAGCACGCAGCAGGCGAACGAACCATCGGGACGGACCCGACCTTCGCTCAGGCCGCGAACATGTCGTCCGCCGTAGCCGTACTGGGTCAACTCGCGGGCATTCGGATTGGTAAAGAGCGGGAAATAGCCAACATAGCCCTCCACCGGCTTACCGGAAACCTTATTGGTAACCCGGCCACGCACTGGGATGCCGCGCACCATTTCCAGATCAGCGTTTATGGGAGCCAGGCCGATATTATCAGGAATTATCATGCCATGCGTAAAGAAAAGCTCTCCCTCCGGTGGCGTGAGGGTCACATAGTATCTTTCGGCCTTGGCCATGCCATGCAGCTCGAAATGGCCGTTGGCGTCGGTGACCGCATCGTTAACCCTGAATCCAGACAGAGGCTTGTTGGTGCCTTTTTCCTTCAGGCTGCCGGCAATGATCCGCGCTGGCTGGGCGATAACGCTGATTTCAGCGCCCTGAATCGTGATACCATATCGGCCTCCGCTCACTGCTTCCGTGGCTCGTGTCATGGCCAGAACCGATCCGTTGGCGAACGACGGGGGACCTTCGAAATGGATGTCCACCACGCGCTCCCGGCCGATACCTGTAATGCGAAAACGCCCGCCGGCATCGGTGGTCACTGACCTGGGTTGACCAGGCACGGCACCGTTCAGCACGGAATGCAAATATGGGGCGGGCCAGGTATCCAATTGGCTGCTCTGAATATCCTTGATAAGTCGCGTCAGATCTCCGTCCGACATGGCCTGCACGGAAGCTACCTTGATCTTGGTTCCCACGACGGGATGCCCTTCAAGATCTACAACGCGCCCGACCAATGGGACGTCGTCGTTGACAAGCCGGAGCTGCAAATCTTTCCGCGCCTCGCCCTCCGACACGACGACTGTTGCGGGCCCGTAACCGGCCGCGGTCGCCACGATGGTCATCTCATGGTGGCGCTTTCCGGTCTTGGGCTCCGTCATAGCAGAATCGGGCACTTCCAGATGGAACCTGCCGGCCGCATCGGTGGTCGCGAGGACGGCCGGCTCGCCCTGGGAGACGAAGTGCGGGTTCACGCAGAGTTTTGCTCCCTTGATCGGTTTCCCGTCGGGCCCGAGGACTTCGCCGGAAATACTGGAGTGGGCCGGCGAGCCGTCTTGATGGGCTGCCGAACCGGAGTGGCCTCCAGTGCTGGCGGACTTGACGGCCGCGTCTTGCGCGCCGGCGTCTTCGACCATCACGTGGATAGCCGGAGCGCCGACGTTACCGCCGTTGGCCGCGAAAGTCGAATGCGTCAGCGCCGCTGCGCCAGCGGCCAGGACTCCAACGAGGAGAGCTGTGGCGATTTTCGTTTTGGTTGCGAACATGGATCTGATAACTCCTTCCGCCAGGACCGTAGCTCCTGATTTCGTGAGTAGGGTAACTGCCGACTTTCCTGCGGCGTACCTCAGGGCGGCCTGCGCGGTTGCCCGCACGAGGCCGGCTGGCACAGCGGCGACAGCTTTGTTGGAAACTGCGGCCGCGCCGAGCACCGCCGACAGGGTCACCCCGCGGCGCGTCAGCCCTTGGCGTAGCCGCTTCCGCGCCTGATCTAGCCGACTGGAAACCGTGCCCACTTTCCAACCAAGTTCCGAGGCGGCTTCGGCCTTGCTTTTGTTCTCCAAACAGCAGAGTACAAACGGAGCGCGATATTTTTCCGGTAAACGCTCGACTTCCTGGTCCACAGCCGCTTGCAGCTCCTGAAGCGCTGAGTCCCAGGTTGGGGTCGCGTTGGTCATGGGTTTGACCTGTCTTTCGTGCAGTCGCCGACGCGCCAGATCGCGTTTGGCTCTCATGGCCGTATGAAAGGCGACCCCGTGTAGCCAGCTTGCCAGGGAGCCACCGTTGCGAATGGAACCCGCTTTTCGCGCCAGCACCAGGAAAGTGCCTTGAAACGCATCCTCGGCATCCTGGTATTGGCGCAGGACATGGTTGCAAACGCTCATCACCATCGGTCCGTGACGCCTGACCAGGGCAGCGAAAGCCGTTTCGTTACGGTCGGCCAGGAAATCTTGAAGGAGTTGATGGCTCGTCTGGCTCGGCGCCGCCTCGTAGGCTGCCAACCTGCGGATATGTCGAACCACCGGTTCAAGCTGCGTTCTGCCCACGTTGTTATTCTCCGCGTGAATGCGTTGCAACATATAGTTTCCTGCGCTAGGCGAACGGGTCTGACTTTTTGTCGTTGCCGCTGATGAAGATGAGTAGAGTGAGATGACGGCGTGGTCCGGAATTGGCAGTTCGAGTCTCACAAGGCGCGCCAAAGCAGTAACACGAGGCAAAGGGCGATTACGCAACTCAAGCCTGTCAACATCCATGGCCCCCAGTGCGCCGAAGGTCGTACCGTGACCTCAAGCGCCATGGGGACCGCTGTCGAGCGACGGCAATACGGACATTGCACGCGCCGGCGCGTTGCACCTTCGGAAACATGCAACGGCAGACGACAGTTGGGACAGGAAAAAGCCATCACGGAATGCTCCACCCTCTCCAGCGTAGCTACTTCTTCTCACCGGTGATGGCGACGCAGAATGGCGCCGCCTGCGTTTGTTTCGTACTCGAATAGTCGATGCTCTTAATCTTCAAATCTGGTTTGGGGTTTTCCCAGGTCGTCAAGTAAAGCCGAATGGTGGCGTTGAGCGTCTTGGCGCCGTCGTTCTCCCCCTTCCAGGCAACCTTGCCACGCGTCGGTTCACCACTGTCGGGGTAGTACCACCAGTCGAGCACGTCTTTGCCGTATTCGATAGGAATAGTTACCGAGGTGCCGTCGTCCCAGTTCACCGTGTATTCACCGATCAGTGTATCGTCATCCGTCCGCCAAGCCGTGGCATGCAGGATGTGCAGCTTGGCTAGTTTGGCGTCCACCTTCAGACCCTCGACCTTTTCGGGCATATCCGCGACGGCGTCCTGGGTGCTGGTGAGCTGAATCAGTTTTTCGCCGATATTGAACTTGACTTCCTCCAAGGTCTGCACGCCCTGAGGAAGACCGGCGAGGCTATTTCCCGGAAACTGCGTCCCATGAAAGTCATCCTTGAGCTTCTGGTTCGCTTTTGGCTGCAAGTCGAGGAACACCCACTTCGCATCCGTTTCCTTCTTCCCGCCCTCTTTGCTGTCGGTCTTCTTGTCATCTGCCGCGCAGATCAACGACACACCCACAACGCAGCAAAGCGCTAGCGCACTCGCAAAACGATTCATGGCATTTCTCCTTTCGAGTAACGGAGTCGCACTTACAACGACTCACCGGTGATGAAACCTGCTCGCCATTACCTGGCAATGTTCTTTGCCAGTCTTTCGTTTTCGATGATTTGCCGCCACAGTTTTGGGCGAGCCAATGACAAACGATGGTGTCAAGGACTGCCCAGGCGTTTCCAGAGGGCCCGAAGCGCAAACTGGCCACTTTATGCATTGTTTCTTAGGCAAGGTGACTAAGGCCGCGATAGGAAGACGATCACGAATCGCAGCTCAAACAGCAAAAAAACGACGAAACTGGCGGAAGACGAACTATGGTGTTATTTGCAGAAGCTCAGGAAACGGTAAGTGGGCGACGCGCCGCAGCTTCGAGAAGAAATGAGCCCTACCACGTTGCGCAATTCGCGATGAAGCGAATCCGCGAATCCCAGCCAGCGCAGCTGAAATTCTTCTTTCACCGGCTTTCGGTAAGGGATTGTGCTTCTGTGTCGACCTGTCGCTGCCACTCCGGGGTCTGACGGCCGAATTGCACTCGTGACAAGTCCGGGGCGCGCTTTTACAGCTCATTTGCCGGAAAATAGTGGCGGTCCGACCGCTTCTCCCGCCATTATTAAGTAAAGACCCTTTCAGACGCGAGCGAGCCTCATGGCCAAAGGACAGCTCCGAACCGTTCTCAGTTATATCCACCGCGTGGCTGGCCAATCCTCGGCCCGTGAAAAGACGGATCAGCAGCTCCTCCACGAATTCAGCTTTCGGCGCGATGAAACGGCCTTCGCAGTGCTCGTGCAGCGACATAGCTCACTGGTGTGGGGAACCTGCTGGCGGATGCTACGCCATGCCCAAGATGCTGAGGATGCATTCCAAGCCACATTTCTCGTGCTGGCCCGCAAAGCCGGTCGAGTGGCCTGGCGGAAATCGGTGAGTAGTTGGCTCTATGCGGTCGCCTATCGGCTGGCGAGCGAGGTGAAGACCAAAAATGCCCGGCGCTGGCGACACGAACGGCGAGCGGCCATGCGGACGGAGGAGCAGTCACTAATTGACGACGCCGGTACGGACCTGTGCTCCTTCCTGGACGAGGAATTGCGTCTTCTGCCTGGGCGCTACCGCGAGCCGCTTGTGCTCTGTTACCTGGAGGGACAGGCAGGGGAACAAGCGGCACGGCAACTCGGTTGGTCATTGCGCACGCTGCAACGCCGCTTACAGCAAGGACGAGAGAAACTGAGGCTGCGTCTCGCTCAACGCGGGTTGAAGCTCACCAGTGCTTGCCTGGTCACGGCCGTGACCAAGAATGTGGCCCTGGCGAGAGCTCCGATTCTTCTTCTTGAATCTACCGTGGAAGCCGCGACATTGCTCGGGGCCGGCAAGCCGATTGGCGACGCCGTTTCGAGCGCGGTGGCGGCTCTTGTACAAAAGGTGGTGCGAAACATGTTCTGGACTAAGTTGAAAATTGGCTTGGCAGTGGTGGCAGCAGTAGGAATTATCGGCCCAAGCGTCGCTCTCCTAGCTGGCAGCAGTCTTGGCGGCAGCGGTGAGCCCGAGCAATCCAGCGTCGCACCGGAGACTACGTCGGGCGCAGAATTAGCAGGCGACGATTTGCGGCCCGGGGGCGGGAAGGGACAAGTCGGGCTCAGAGGCGGTGACCAAGCCGCGAAAGAGCGAGCACAAACCACCAACAACCTGAAACATCTGGCACTTGCCATGCACAATTACTTTGACGCATATGGGCACTTTCCGCCGCCGGCGATCTACGACGGGCGCGATTCTCCCTCGGGCGGGCTCACGGGGGGCGGAAGCGGCGGTGGTGATGGCGGCTCCGCGATGGGTTCCGGTGCGGGTCCGTCGATGGGTCTAGGTGGCTCAGCCGGCAAAGGCGGGACCTCGGGTGCAGGTGACAGCACTATTTTGCCAGGCCCGGCTGGCGGTGTCGGGGGCCCCCCTGCGATGGGAATGGGCACTGGCGGCCCAACGGGCGGAACGATGATGGCTGCCGACCAAAGATCCGCGGAAGTCCGGTTCCGTGGTAAGGCATTGCTTAGCTGGCGTGTTGCTCTCCTTCCTTTCCTGGGCACGGCGGAAAGTGAATTGTACCGGCAATTTAGGCTGAACGAGTCCTGGGATAGTCCGCACAACCGCCAACTCCTCAACCGCATGCCGTCGATCTATGCCCCAGCCGGCGCGAAGTCTTGGGCGACGCACTTCCAGGTCTTCGTTGGGCCAAACGCCGGCTTCGAGAAGCACCGAGCTATGCGCATGGCAGATATTATCGATGGCACTTCGAATACCATCATGATTGTGAAGGCCGGCACGGCCGTTCCCTGGAGCAAGCCGGATGACCTGGTCTATGATCCCGACCAGCCGCTGCCCGAACTGAGTGATGATCCGACGGAAACGCTTCAGGCTGCGTTCTTTGATGGCTCGGCTCACATGCTCAAGAGAAATCGCAATGAAGCAATGCTGAGGGCGCTCATCACCCGTAATGGCGGCGAGGCCATCGACTTCGTTCAGGTATCAGCTGGTGGTGCCGAACGAAGGAAGGGGCTCCGTAGCGGCGATCCCGATGCCCTCCGGGAGGAGAATGAGCAGCTAAAGCAGGAATTGATGCAAATCCGAAAGGAACTCGACCGCTTTCGCGTCGAATTGGAGACGCGAGCAAAAACTGCGCAAATCGACGAGGAGGCCCGCAAGCTGATGGAGGAGAATGCCACGCTACGAGACCAGATCGAAGACGCTCGAGAGAAAATGAAAGCAGTGGCTGAGCAGTTGCAGCAACTCAAGCAGAAACAGCGGGCGCCGAAGAAGTGAGAAGCCAACGGGCCGCAGGCTTAGGGTAGCCAAGCCTGCGGCCCACCTTATGGGCCGGACTTCTGAGGACCGCTTTCAAACTCGACCGGCGGCCAGCGCAACCGCAGAGACGAGCCCTTCGTAGGCGTTCCCGCCGGAGATTCACGTCGTGGGCGTTTAGTATCCTTGTCTCGCTAGCTGTCCCTGTATCTTTGCGCCTTTCCGAAGCCTGAGTCGAGGAACCGGCCATGCAAGTATCCCAGCGACCGAGGCTGGAATTCACCCCATCCGCCTAGTCCGGTTCGCCAGAATCGTTACGATAGATTGAACCTTGAATCCTGCTATCCGGACGCAGTTACCCGCCATCGGGGGCCATGCCGTGTTGACCGTGCTGGGCAGACCACGCCGTTGTTGTGACGGTCTTTCCCGACGCGAATTGCTTAAGGTGGGGAGCCTGTCGTTCTTCGGCAGCCTCGTGGCGCCCCCGATCTCGACTCTCCGCGCCGCGAGCCCGCAGCCGAAGAACCGCCGGGTAGAGTCAGTGGTCCTCCTCGACCTGTTCGGCGGCCCCAGCCATTTGGACACGTTTGATCTCAAGCCTTTGGCACCAGCCGAGATTCGCGGCACGTTCAAGCCGATCAAGACGTCCTTGACTGGCTTGGACATTTGCGAGCACCTGCCGAAGCTGGCCAGATGGATGCACCGCACCTCGTTGATCCGCACGCTCTCACACAGCTACAACAGCCATAACCCGTACGCGGTAATGACCGGGTATACCGGGGGCAGCGACCGCGAGGACTATTTTGCCAAGCCGAGCAATCATCCGGGCATGGGCGCGGTATGCCAGTATCTAGGCGTCGGCCGACGGCATGATCTGCCCGGCTATGTAGTGCTTCCCGCCATACCAGGCTACAGCCAGGGTCTGCGGCGGGCCGGTCCATATGGTGGCTACCTCGGTGCCCAGTACGACCCGGTGTTCGCGATCTGCGCGGAGCACACGGGGAATGCCATCGTGGACGATAAGGACGCTTACAACCACAACATCGTGCCCCGTGGCGAGCCCCGGTTGCCGCCCCTACCGGCTAACGTCACGCTCGATGGTTTGGACCGTCGGCGCACACTGCTGGAGCAGGTAGACGAGAACGCCCGGCGGCTAGATTCGGCCAACGTGGAGTTGATGACGTACCGTCAGAAGCAGGCATTCCAGTTGCTGACCTCACGATCAGCACGCTTGGCGTTCGACCTCAACAAGGAGCCAGCCGCGGTACGCGACCGCTATGGGCGAGATACATTTGGGGCGAGCGTGCTCTTGGCACGGCGGCTGGTCGAAGCCGGCGTAAACTTCGTCACCGTACACACCGAAACCAAAGGCCCCGGCCATTGGGATACGCATGAGAACAACTTCAACATGCTCCAACACCTTCTGCTGCCATTCCTCGACCGGGCAGTCAACTCCTTGCTGGACGATCTGGCCGAGCGTGGCCTGCTGAAGACCACGCTGGTAGTGGTGACAGGCGACATGGGCCGGGCACCACGCGTCAACGCCAAGGCTGGCCGCGATCACTGGCCGCAATGCGGTTTCTGCTTGTTAGCGGGCGGCGGCGTGAAAGAGGGGATGGTGTACGGGACGAGCGACAAAATTGGCGCGTATCCGACCGAGCATGCCGTCTCACCGGGCGATCTGGTGGCGACCATTTATCAGCAGCTAGGAATCGATCCCGAAACGACGGTTCCCGACAAACTTGGCCGCCCGATGACAATTACACATGGCGGGCAGCCTATTTGGGGTATTCTGGCTTGATCAAGCAGGACATGCCGCGGTTCTTGCGGTACAGCCAGGCGTTCTACGACCAAGGACAAAAGGCCCCGCCGCCAGCCCTCGTGGGGCGAATGGGTGGGTAAGGGCCGCTAGGATGCCTTGCTGATCGCGAACTTGCCCCCGCTCGGTCTTCTCGAAACGAGCATCGCTTCTCTTGTTCGTTAGCTCGGTGCCTCTTGGGAATAGCGCACAGGACCATCAGGGCGCGGTCATCGACGTTGACCCATACGACATGCGTGGGGGGTGGATGACATGAAATCCCAGCGGTGGGGCGATGCGCGCGCTCCGAGGTAGGAATCACGGCGAACCAGACCGGGCAATCGTGACCTAACCCCGGCGCCGAGTGCTTCGAACCGCGCGGGGGCCAGCCCCTGCGCCCACCGCGGGCGTTGGATGCCGTCTAAGCTCACTTGACCCGCAAAAGGGGCAGCAGGTCGCGCAAATCTCTTCTTCCATTCCCGCCTTCGGAATCTCAGGCCACTCCGACTGCGGAGCAAGACAAAGATCGAGCACAAGATTGCACTCGCCGCAAGTAAACCGGACGGTTTCACCCGGCATCATCGGTTTACGCTCGTCCATGGCGTTCCCTCCGTGGCACGATGTAATTGCGATCATGTTACGCATTGTCAGCGCTTGGGCCAGTCGTTTTTTCAAGTTTTTTCAGCGCCTGCACCAGCTGCTGAATCGTGGCGGGTGAATAACCGGCGAAGTGGTTATTGACAAACGTCACAACCGGAACACGTCCTTTGAGGGTCGCGATCGCGCGAGCATTCGCGAGAATCTGGTCGCTTCGGTCAACGACAATGCGGTCAAGCGTCGGCGTCAGCTTGTCGACTTCCGCCCGGTCGCCAAGCAAGCGAATGTAAGCGAATGGCCCGGTCAGCACGTCGGTCTTGTTGACCAGATACCACGGCGACGGCACCCACGCTTGATCTGCCAGCGCCCAGACCGCGTTATACCTTCGGAGGAAGTGCACGAGCTTCGGTGTGAACCAGTTCTTGTTCCTCAGTTCCACGGCGACTGGCACGTCTTTCGGCCAGGCCGCGAGGAAAGGATCGAGGCGCGCCAGGAAACTGTCGAGGTCGGGAAATCTGTTCTTGTTGAAGTATCCGAATTGCAACAGACAGCAGAGTAGTTTGTTGCCGAGGAGTCGCGCTGCTGCCAAGAAGCTGTCGCGATCCTGCTCGCAGTCTGCCAGGCACTTCTCATGGGTAATAGTCTGCGGCACCTTCAGGCTGAACGCAAAAGTCTCTGGCGTCCGGTCGCGCCACTTTGCGACCATCGAAGGGATAGGCGAGCGGTAAAACGAACTATCCACCTCGACGACAGGGTAGTGATCTGCACAGTATGGGAGGAATTCGCTGGCGGGCAGGTCGGCCGGGTAGAAAACGCCGCACCAATCCTTGTACGACCACCCGCAAGTGCCGATGCGAACATAGTGCATGTCATCATCTTCGGACGGAAGCTAGGCGCCGCCAAGCCCGATCTTGTCAAAGGAGGGCACGGTTTGCGCGTGCGGTGCGGTTGGGGAATTGGCCAGCCAACGACAAAAGGCCCCGCGTGGGGGCCTCGTGGGCGAACCGGTTGCCGATGCTACGACACCTTGCCGATGGCAAACTTGCCGCGTTCCGTCTTCTTGAACCGGGAATCGGTTCCCTTGGTCTGGAGTTCCCTGAGTATTGCGGAATACAACGTGGCCGCCGGCGTTTTCCCGCCAGGCGAGGTCCAATAGCCCTTGTCCGCCATCGTCTTAATTATGGTCTGGCAATCCATGGGCTCGCCGGCCTCGGCCAGGACTTTGGCTGCCGCGTCGATGGCGCTGAGTTTCTTGGGACCCGTCTCCGCATTGGCCTTCGGCGCCCGGCCATGTTTCTTGGCCTCCGGTTGGGCCCCTGGGTCAGCGGCTAGCGTCGCCTCGGCCGGCGGCGTGGTCTCGGCGCCTGGCGTCGCTTCCGGCGTGGCCTCGGCTGCGCTAGCCGTGTCCGGGCTCGCGGCTTCAGCAGCCTGGGTGGCAGCATCCGGTTGCGGCTCTTGGGCCAGCTCGGGCTTCCCGGCGATGGTCCGCTGGTAGGCGTCGTTGATCTTCATGCCCGAATTGAGGTAGTTCAGAACCGTGTCCTGGTCGACCTCGGCAAGGGCCTCAAGCTTGGCAACCATTTTTGCCGGGAACTTCATTGCCGCCAACTCCGGGATGAGCTTCGTGGCGGCGGGCTTCGCCTTCTCTGCACGCTGCTTCGCCTTCGTGCCTTTGGCGCCCTTGTTCTTTGCGGACATGTCATGTCTCCTGTGCGGGTAATCGATGCTGGCGCCGCGAACGATGCGACGCGACGACAGCACAGTTACCTCGCGTGCGGAAGGACATCAAGCTAATCTGGACAGGAATTATCTTCTTTTCTGCAGACTGACCGGGGTGGGCATGCGGCCGCCCATTCGGTCGCGGCAGTAAGCACGGATGGGCATTGATTCCAGGGCTGATCTGACCTCGCTTAGGGCATGGGAAAGAGATGCCCCCAGCCCAGAAGATGGGGATTGCGCGGCAAGGGAGAGACGGGTTTCAGCACCCCGGCCATGACCAGCGTGCCGATCTGAAAGTAGACGGCGTCCGCGTCCGAGGGGCTGCCGGGGAAGTGGCCAAAGCCGCCGTCCGGGTTACGGCATTGCAGAGCCCAGTGCCCAGCCCGGGCCAAGGCCCTGCAGCACTCCGGACGATCCTTGCCGAGTTGGTGGACGATGAATGCGGCGTCGAACGTGGCGTGGCGATCGCGCGCGGGTGGATTGAGCAGCCAGCTCCCATCCGGCTTCTGGTCGCGCAGGGTTCGCGCGAGAATGGCTTCTGCCTTGGGCACCGCTTCGTGCACGAGCCGGTAATAATGCACGGCGTGGAAAGTTGCGGCCACGTGATTGTTCAAGTAGCCGTCCTCTGCCGGCGCCATCAAGGCGCGGATTTTCTGATCTGCAAGCGAGGGTATCGCTTCTCCGTAGGCAAGATAAGCGAGGGGAAAGAAGCTGGTCATGTACGGCGGCATGTGCTTGTAGTCTTCTTTCAGCACAGCGCCAAAGACGGGCCGTGGATCGTGACGAGGCCTTACGCCCAGCCCATGCAAAGCGACCAACCCCTGCGTCGTGTTGTAGGCCCGTGCCTGCGCTGACCTGGGGGCCGCGGTACCGCCCACGTTCACGAAAGCGCCGTCCGCTCCCTGACGTGACTGCAGGAAGTCCAGCGTCTCCTGCTCGTGAGGGAGTGTCCAGCCGAAGGTTTTGTGCACGATGACGGCGTAGGCCACCGGGGCCAGATCGCTGTAAGCACTGTCCGACATGCCCTCATACCCCGGATCGATCCCGGGCCGAAACGAACCATCCGCGCGGGCTGTCTTCTGAAAAAAGCCTTTTACTCCGGCAAGCACTTCCGCAGGGGAGGGCTCCTCCCTGGCCGGGCAATCCCTGCCCAGGATGAAGAGGAATGAACCGGTTGCTAAAAGCAGTGCCAGGCCACGATCCACACTCGTAAGTTTTCGCATGGAGATTAGGCTAATCGAGGAAGAGTAGCCGGGCAAGAATGCGTGTCCTTGAAACACGGAGCCATAGAGATCACCGAGCAAACAGTGAACGCGGCGACCGTTTGGCCTGCAAAATTGATTCGCTGTTCTCGGTGTCTCTGTGTTGAAGGCCGCTTAACACCCGGCTAATCGTCACGGGGTCGCCGTGCCCCCCTGAACTTCTGGTATCCTTGATGACTGATGGAATCGGGTTCGCTCGACGGGCGCCTTCAATAACTCAACCAAGCGCTGAAGTCTGCAGAGTATGTTGAGACGTAAGGACACAATCCGTCGCTTAGCGGGCCTTGCGCTCGCAAGCTGGCGCTGGACGCTTGGCGGTACCGTGTGCCTTCTGATCATGCTGCGTCCGCTTTGCCGGGCAGCGGAACCCGCGACACTCAAGGGCCATGCGGGCTGGGTCAGTTCCGTCGCGTTTTCCCCGGACAGCAAAACATTGGCAACGGCAAGCGCGGATCAGACCGTGCGGTTGTGGGATGTCGCGGCCTTACGCGAACGTGCTTGCTGTCGCGGACACACGGACGCCATCTCGGCTTTCTGCTTTGCTCCGGACCACGGAAAGAGCCTGGCAACGGCAAGCTTCGACGGCACGGTGAGAGTCTGGGACGCCGCGACCGGCCGCGAGCAGAAGTTGCTGACCAGCCACCGAGGAGCTGTCATGGCCGTCGCCTTTTCGCCCGACGGAAGAGCTCTCGCCAGCGGAGGCGTTGATGCAACGGTAAGGTGGTGGGACGCCGCCACAGGCCGGCTGGAGGCGGTTCTCACAGCCCACAAGACGTGGGTCAACTCCGTGGCCTTCTCGAACGACGGTCGACTGCTGGCCACAGGAAGTTCCGACGCGACAGTCAAACTGTGGGATGTGAGCACGCGCCGTGTGCGTATGACGCTCGATGGTCGTGATGGCGAAATTCGCTCGGTAGCGTTTGCTTCGGACGGAAAGACTTTGGCGGCGGGCACGCGCTATGGCGCCGTGCGCGTCTGGGATGTGGCGACTGGCCGGCAGAAAGCGTCTTTGACCGGCCATGCGGGCGATGTCTGGGCTGTGGCCTTCGCCCCGGACAGCAAGACGCTTGTGAGCGGCGACGGCGACTGGGATCGACCCGGGGATGTCCGCGTATGGGACACGGCGACGTGGCGAGAGCGGCAAACCTTGAAGCACAGCGGCGAGGTGCTCTGCCTGGCATTCGCGCCTAACGGCAAATGGCTCGCCGCCGGAAGTTGGGACAGAACGGTCAAAATCTGGGCGGTCGACTCTCTTCGCTGGCGATGAGCGAAGAGACCGAATCCACAAACCAGTCGAAGGAGGGCGCCATGCGCAAGGCGATTTCAGCCGCAGTTGTATTCTGTATCCTCGATCTCAGCGGCATCGGGCATGCCACTGCTTTGGCGGAGGAGCCAGGGAGAAGCGCTACGCGCAAATGGGAATACCGAATTGTGCCAAAAGACCAACTTCCCGGCACGCGATCAAAGGATCTGACCACGGCACTAAATAAGCTGGGGGACGAAGGCTGGGAGCTGGTGGCGGCAGAGCCCGTTTACATCTTCAAACGGTCGAACAACCAAAGTCAGGCTGACGATGTCAAACGCCAGATCGATTTTCTGCAAACAGAGCTTGACACCTGGAAAAACCGCGTCGCCTGGTCCAGAGTGATGGCCAGAAAGGGCTTCCTGAGCAAGAACGAACTCCAGCAGGAAGAGGCACTGCTCAAGGAAGTGGAGATCGCCTTGGAAAAGGCAAATAAAGAGCTAAAGACCCTAGCACCAGAGCCGGCCAAAATGCCGGAGAAAAACCGTACGCCCCAGAAGTGATCCGGTGTACTTGGTTCTTGGAGAATTCGCTGGGGTTAGCAGACAGGCAGCGCTTGATGCTTCATGCTGGAACTGTGTACGACTAATGCGCTCGCTTACCTACGCGACAAAGGATGGATCAGTTCAGGCCCGGCGAGCGTGGAAGCATTGAGCTGGGGCGTATCCAACGCAGTGCTCCGTGTCATCACGCCGGAACAGACATTCATCCTCAAGCAATCCCGGCCGCAACTCCGTACCCGCGATCCCTGGTTCAGCGACATCAATCGCGTCTTTCGCGAACAGGAAGTCATGCAAATTCTGCATCCGCTCTTGCCGGAGCAGACGGTCCCGCTCGTACTATTCAGCGATCGGGACAACTACGTCTTTGCCATGAGCCATGCGCCTGCGGATGCACGCGTGTGGAAGGAGAGCCTGCTGGCGGGCGGCATCGATCTGGAAATCGGCCAGCACGCCGGGCGTATCCTTGGGAAGATTCACGAAGCCACGGCGCGTGATCCCGCCCTGGTGGAGCCGTTTCGTGACCACACGGCGTTCGTGCAACTGCGCGTCGATCCTTTCTATCGCCGAATTCAGGACCGGCGCCCCGAGGTCGCCGCTGAAGTGCAGCCGATCATCGAACGCATGCTGTCGGTAAAGGAAGCCCTTTGTCACGGGGATTACAGTCCCAAGAATATTTTGACTCACGGACGGGCCTTTACTCTGGTCGATTACGAAACCGCCCACCTTGGCGATCCGACCATGGATCTCGGATTCTTTCTGAGCCATCTCATGTTGAAAGCCGCGAAGCACAGCGCTTTCCGCCGGCAGTATTTTGAGCTGACACGCGCATTCTGGTCAGGGTATGAGGAAGAAGTGCGCTTCCGACCTGTCGCCGAGCTAGAGACGCGCGGCATCGAGCACTTTGCCGTCTGTGCGCTGGCTCGTATCGACGGCACCAGTCCAGTAGACTACCTGCCTGAAGAACCGAAGCGCGAAGCCGTGCGCCAACTCGGCCGTCGGATCTTGAAAGAGCGGCCCGCGCGCTGGGAAGATGCACTCTGCGTTTGTGAGGCTTGCTATTCCACCCTCGCGTGAGGCTCTCATGCCGACTCCGGACGCCATCGCCCGCATTCATGCGCGTGAGGTTTTCGATAGTCGCGGCAATCCTACGGTCGAAGTGGAAGTTTGCTGTCATGGTGGGGCTTTGGGCCGGGCGCTGGTGCCGTCCGGGGCCAGCACGGGCCGTCATGAAGCCGTGGAGTTGCGTGACGGCGATCATGCGCGCTTCCAGGGCAAGGGCGTCCGGCAAGCCGTGGCGAATGTAAATGAACGCATCGCGCCGCGGCTCCTCGGCATGACGGTCACCGATCAAGTTTCCGTGGACAACGCGCTTTGCCAACTGGACGGTACGCCAAACAAATCGCGCCTGGGCGCCAACTCGCTTCTTGGTGTTTCCCTTGCCTGCGCGCATGCCGGCGCGTCTGCACGCGGGTTGCCGCTCTGGCGCTATCTTGACGCCGACGGCGTGGCGACCCTGCCGCTGCCCATGGTGAATCTCATCAGCGGCGGGCTGCACGCGGGTGGTAACCTGGATTTTCAGGACTTTCTACTCCTGCCGGTTGGGGCGCGATCATTCTCGGACGCTCTGGCAATGGCGATTGACGTTTATCGCTCACTTGGGCCTATCTTGACCGAGGACGGCTACGAAGGAACGCTGGTCGGCGATGAAGGCGGTTATGGCCCGCGCCTGGAGAGCAACGAAGAAGCCATCGAGCTCATCCTGCGCGCGATCGCGAAAGCGGGTTACGCGGCGGGCAAGGATGCCGCCATCGCCATCGACATGGCAAGCACCCACTTCTACCGGGCGCACAGCTATCATCTGAATGCGACGGGCGGCATGGTGCTTTCCGACGACGACATGGTGGACCTGCTGGCGCGCTGGGTGAAAACGTATCCGGTCCTGAGCATCGAGGATGGCATGGCCGAGGATGACTGGGACGGCTGGAAAAAGCTGACCGCCGCCCTTGGCGGGCAGGTGCAGTTGATCGGCGACGACCTGTTCGCGACGAATCTGGACCGTCTGCGCCAGGGAATTGCCGCAGGCGTCGCCAATAGTATTCTCGTGAAGCCCAACCAGATTGGCACGCTGACTGAAACGCTGGAAGTCGTGAAACTCGCTCGTAGCGCCGGCTACCGCCTAGTCATTTCCGCGCGGAGCGGCGAAACGGAAGACACGACCATCGCCGATCTGGCGGTGGCGACGGGTGCGGGACAGATCAAAATTGGCTCGGTGGCCAGGGGCGAGCGACTGGCGAAGTACAATCAGTTGATGAGGATCGAAGAAACGTCACAAGCAAGCATCAGCTTTGCCTCCTGGTCGAGCGAGTGAGCCATGCGGCAGCGGGAAATTCAACTCCCGTCTATTGCGCCAGCTCGCCGAAGAGCTGCTGGTGCGACTCGCCGGGGATGGCGATGCTGACTTGAGAGCCGCATCTCGCATTGCGAGAAGTATCCCATCTACGCGAAAGGGGATTCACGCAACGGTTGCATGAGTGACGTTGAGCGCGTCGGACCTATGCGGCAGCGGGTGCGCGACGAGCACGTCATCTGTCGCGGCGACCTTGGCGCCAGCAGCAGGCGGCGGCACACTCCGTTTTCGTCGCCGAAATACTCATCGCGCCACGCTGATCCGGTATCCTCTGTCCTCGCGGCCGTAGATCTCTAACTTGATGCCGTGAGTCGCATCGATGACTACGGGGCCGTCGAAGAAGAGAGCGTGATAAAGCGTGACAAATCGCTTCTCCAGTTCGGGGTCGCCGTCGTCGGGCTTGGCGGGGATGATCTGGATTGGTCCTTCACCGGTGCCGAGCGTGAGCGACACCCGGTAGCAAAGCACGCCGTAACGTGATTTAAGGGGTCCGTCCCGGCTGCGGACTTCGACAACGTAGGCTTCTTTTTTGCCGATGGGCACGACAACGGCCTTGACACCGCGGACCTCGTCAATCGGAGTGAGAATGGTGCTAGTACTCTTCGTTGCCACGGTCACATTTTCATCCGATAGCCATCCCAGCTTGTATTTATGCCAGGCTAGATACTCGCAGCCCGGCGCCTGGAAGCCCATCAGGTCCCAGAAGCCGACATGACGGTGGTAGTCTTTGTAACGGCGCGTCGGTGGACGGTAGCTGTATAGATCGGGCAAGCCGAAGACGTGACCGGTCTCGTGCGCCAGCGTTTGCCAACCCCAGTTGGGATTGCGGATGTCGTTGCCGAACGTGACGGCGTGAAGGACCTCCGCGCGTCCCGCCTGCACGCCCGTTCCCCGCGAGGCAAGCCAGGTAGGTGAGTCGGGCGTCCCCTTGTTCTTCGAGCCAACGATGTAGACGATTTGGTATTTGCTGTAATCGACTTCGGCGGCTGTTTTGCGGACGACCTCGGCAATGTAGGTCTTGTGGGTGGCCCACTGGTGGCAGTCATAGCGTCCCGACGTGGACGCGTGATCCATCGGTATCCAGCGATGTCGCACATCGACGGCCAGGGTCATCGCACCATACGACGCTCTCTTGAAAAAGGCCTGGCCTTCGGGCACCAGCCGCTTGAAGAGATCCTCCGTCGGTTCTTCGAGCTCCGCATCCGGGAAGCGGGCAAAAAGCATGATGGCTTTGACCACGCCCTTCGGCCGCGGGAAAAGCCGGTTATCGGTCGGTCCCTCCCAGAAGGCAGGCGGGTTCGACGAACCGAGCGACAGACCGAGGAAGGTTCGGTCGCCGGCTTGAAGCGAGGTTTGGCTGAAAGCCAGCGCCGCAACGATGAGGAGAACGGTGAACCAGGTCCGGCCGCAGCGAGAGCGGCGTCGTCGGTTGCTTCGTCGTGCCGGACCGATGGTGCTCACGCGCCTAGTGTAGCCAGGCTGCCACGCTAAGCAAGCGTCCGTGAGCAGATGAAGCGGCCGTGAGACCGTGAAGTACCTAAAGCGAGGTCCAGGTGGGCGGCTCGGATGGTTCATTTGCCCCCACCACTCGCGCCAGTTTCTCCACACATATTCGTTCGGCGTTTTGAGGCCCTCGAATTCCTTCTTGCTCCAGGCGGGCGCGATTCTGAGGCGTTTGAGATCGAGAAAGCCGAGCGGCATCGGGCAGGTCCGACCGACGCGTCCTGCAGGGAGCCAGCAGTATTCCAGCGTGTAACGATGGGATCGCATTGGCTAGGCTTTGGAGCGCCCCCGGTTCGCCGGAGTGAGCGCGCCAGGTCGGAAGTGCGTACCGATGTGCCAGGGCCAGTTTCCGAACCGGAAGCCGTTCTGATTCTACGGGCCGGCCCGCGCTTCGTGTCGGTCTGACAACTGTCCAGAAAATCCGGTAGCCGACCCTGGGGTGTCGCACTACCTGCTACATTATTTTTATACGAGGTGTGAACCGGGTTACATCTGATCGCCCAAGCCCCCGTGAATTCTGCGAGCGCCGATCTGGGCCCTCCCAGATTCTATTCGAGAGATCCCCATGTCCAGGAAAGCACCGAGCGATGGCTTCGCACGGCGTCAGTGGGCGGCGCTGACATTCCTCCTGATTTTCCCTTCAACCGCGCCCACGGCCGAGCCGTGGACCGCCCTGATCAATCCGGACAATTCGCTGTCATTCAGCTTCTACCGCGACGGCCGGCCGGTCTTCCACATCGGCCTTGGCGGCTGGGGACCTAAGTGGGCCTGGGTCGGGATGCAGGCCCAGCAGAAGGCCAAGGGCGAAAGACTCTCGGTCCGCGCCCCCTTCGTCGTGAACAAGGGAGAGGGCGAGGTCATCGACGTCCAGTTCGAGGCCTGGCAGCCGGCCGCCCGGCAGGTGGCCTTCCGCTACGACCTGGAGTCGGCCCGGGACGTGCCGATCACAATGCTGATGGCTGCCGTGAACTTCGAGTCGCAGGGCAGCCAGGGGACGCTTACTTTGACTCATGCCGATGGCAAGCGGACTAAGCTCGCGCTGCCCATCCGCGGTATTCGTTCCGCCCCGGCCACGTCGCAGGCCGAGTTTGCCTTCGACAAGGGCGGTACGATCGTGCTGAAGCTCGATCCCCCATGCCCCGTCGCTTTCGACAACGGCATGCGCGTGGTGCTGGCGTCGGAGCTGTTCCGCCAGGGCAAGCGCCGCGTGACGCTGACGCTGACCTTCCCCGACGACCTGGCCTTCCACGCCACGCAGGCCGGCCTCGACACGTTCAGTGGGAGCCTGGCCGGTCCCGATTGGTTCGCCTTCCAGCCGGCGAAGGAGGTGGTTCCGGGCGTCATCGACATGGATGAGTGGCTCGACCGCCCCGCGGGCAAGCACGGCGGCGTCCGCATGGTCAAGGACAGCTTCGCATTCGAGGACGGCACGCCGGTCAAGTTCTGGGGCGTGAACCTGTCCTACACCGCCAACGCCCCCGACCGGGAGACAGCGGACTTCACGGCCGCCCGCTTCGCCAAGTACGGTATCAATGCCGTGCGCATGCACAAGTTTTCCTACCCCACGGGCCAGATGGGTATCGGCGACCGCAACGACTCCACGCGCATGGACCATAGGGGGCTCGACCGGCTGGATTACTTCGTCTCTAAACTGAAAGAGCATGGCGTCTACTTCGGCTGGTCGCACACCTACGGCTTCCACGTCGTGCCCGGCGACAGCAAGCGGCTGCTGGCCTACAACGAGATCGCCAGGGAGCTCAAGGGCAACACCTATGCCTTCATCCACTTCGCAGAGGACGTGCAGGACCTGATGATCGAGATGGTCGTCAATCTGCTGAAGCACAAGAACCCCTACACTGGCCGGATCTATGCCGACGAGCCAGCCCTGTGCTTCCTCGAGCTGCAGAATGAGGACGACATCTTCTTCTACACCTCCGAGAAGGCGTTTAACGCTTGCCCGACTTACAAGAAGCGCTTCATGGACCGGTTCGCGGCCTGGCTGAAGGAGCGCTACGAGTCGCAGGAGAAACTGCAGGCGGCCTGGGGGGAGGCCCTGCGCCCGGGCGAGACGCTGGCGGAAAGCAGCATCATGCCGCAGCTGAACCCATGGTTCTTCGGCGCCGATCACCTGCCGGGCCAGACGGGCGGGGCGCGGCGCCGGCTGCTGGACACGGCCGCCTTCCTGCACGACGTTCAGGACCGCTTCTATGGCCGCTTCGTCAAAGCCATCCGTGACGCCGGCTACCGCGGCCCGCTGAACGGCTCGCCCTGGCAGGCCCCCAGCATGTTGCCGCACTACTACAACCTGTACTCCGATTACAAGGTCGGCTACATCGACCGGCACAACTATTTCGAGGGCAAGGGGCCGGACATGTTCGCCTCCATGCTCACCCGGCCGGGCAGCGGCTATTTTGGCAGCGGCCTCCAACAGGTGCACGATCGGCCGTTCGCCCTGTCCGAGTGGATCCACGTCTACCCGAACGTTTACGCCGCGGAAGGGCCGGCTATCGTGGCGGCCTACGGGATGGGCCTGCAAGGCTGGGACGCCTCCTACGAGTTCCAGTCTCAGGCCAACCGCCGGGTCTTCGGCGACCTCGGGGGCCAATTCCCCTGGGGTGTCTGGGAGGCGGACGTTCCCACGTCGCTGGGCCAGTTCCCGGCCCTGGCCCGGATGATCTACCGCAGCGACGTCAAGGAGGGAGAGGTCATCGCGGTGCGCCGCGTCAGCCCGGCCAACCTGGCCGAGGGCCGCTTCTCCTTTTCCGACAAAGTGGATCAGCACGGCGACGTGAAAACGTTCGGCGGCAGCGTGCCCCCGGAAGCCCTGGCCGCGGGACGTGTCGTCGTCGAGTTTACCGAGAAGTCCCAGCGGTCATTGCTGCCGGACCTGGGCCGCTACAGCCAGGGCTCTGTCATAAAGTCGGTGACGGGGCAGCTGGCCTGGGACACGTCCGGCCGGGGTTTTTTCACAGTGAATACCCCGGGCACGAAGGCCGTCGTCGGCTTCGCTGGGGGCAAGGAGCAGGCGCTCGGCAACGTAAGAGTCCGGCTCGAGCCGACCGTGACCATCGCGGACCGGCTGATCGCGGCCGTGAACGTCCTCGACCACGATGGCCGCCGCACCGGCCGAACACTTGCCATGACGGACGGACAGTTCACGCTCGACGGGGCGAAGGACAAGACCATTTATTACGAAGTCGTGTTTCGCTGAAAGGCCCGAACTCTGCCTGTGTGGCAGAGCTATTGATTACGTCTCCCCAACAAGGCTGGCGCTGGTTTCTGCGCAACAATTGCTCACCTGTCTATGTCCGGTCGACAGCCTGGCTCCTGGCTCGCCCAACCGACCAAGTTGACGGTCGCCTGCGCAGCATCGACCAGCCGCCAATGCAACGCACGTAGCGGAAGCGAACACAGTGAATCCCAGCCGTGTCCGCTGGGATACTGTCGGCCAGCCTTAGCGGCTTGCGTTCCCTGACCGCAACAAAGGCACGGACTACGGCTGTCACTTAGGTGCACGCCCCTGCCGCCCCATAAGGCCCCGTAGAAACTTCACCCCAGGGGTACCCCGTGCATGGCGTCCAAGTGCGGCCAACCCTCGTAGACCAGGCTGACGAAGCCGTTATATTTGACGTCGCCCAGGATCAGTTCTCGTGCCGCCTAGACTCACTTGCTTGACAAGCTTGCTCCCGGCACTAAGATATGACCAGAATACTAATCCAGTCAATGGTCATTCAACATGCGAGCCAGTACGGTACAGCTTAATACCCGTGATTCCATCCTCGATGCCATGGAGCGGCTGCTGGGACGTTTTGGTTACAAGAAGACCACCATGGACGACCTCGCCCGTGAAGCCGGCATTGGCAAAGGCAGCATTTACCTGCACTTTCCCAGCAAGGACGAAGTCGCCCTCTCCTCGATAGATCGCGTTGTAGAGCGGTTGCAAGATCAGCTTCGGGAGAGCAGTCGCTCATCGGAATCGATCACGGATCGCTTGCGTGACATGCTGCGGACGCGTGTCCTGTTTCGTTTTGACAGCGTCCGCGCGTACTCGGAGAGCCTTGATGACCTCTTCGAGTCCTTGCGGCCCGCATACATGGCCCGACGCCACCGCTATTTCGAAGCGGAGCGAGAGATTTTTGCGAAAGTGCTGCTCGAGGGCCGGCGCAGCGGGGCGTTCGCATTCACAGACGCCGCGGCCACTGCGGATACGCTTTTGCTCGCCAGCAACGCGCTGCTGCCGTACAGCCTTAGCACGCGGGAGTTGGGAGAGCGTTCCGACATCGAAAAGAAAATCAACCGCATAGCCGATTTGCTGATCGAAGGTCTCCTGCGTCGCTAGCAGACCGAAACTAAGTACTTATTCGTCCTGGAGGACTGACCAATGATTCGCTGGATCAATGGCATAGCCATTCCGACTCTTGCCCTGACGCTGGGTCTGCTTCTGCCCTGCCAGTCGCAAAGCCAGATAATTGCCGAGGAGGAAC
>Ga0207041_1027_pt2 | contig 29604 bp, 26 predicted proteins | sample Alteio_BWMinCont_73_FD_153311 | JGI IMG/M metagenome (GOLD analysis project Ga0207041, IMG submission 153311) | Enriched cells from forest soil in Barre Woods Harvard Forest LTER site, Petersham, Massachusetts, United States -... | ecosystem: Environmental > Terrestrial > Soil > Temperate forest >... | reverse complement strand
TAACGGTAATCATTCGATTCCAATTTGTAGAACGAGCGCAAGGTCGCAAGCGCAAGAGAAGGGAATAGCCTCCCTTCATAATCCACGATCAACGGATACGCGCGATCCACGCCATCGGTCCCGGGTAGAGTATTTGCGGTTCCGATCGCGCGGGAATCTTTTGCAAATTTTTCAAACGGAGGGGTGAACTCGTTGGCCGTTACGATGTCTTGGTCTGCTTTTACATTTGCAACAAAGTTCTTGTCTACATAGTCGGGAATCGTCTTCCCACTCTTGCCCATTGCAGGAGGTCCGAGTTGGAAGAACATGGGCAGCACAACTTTTTGCGAGAACGCAATGGAGCCGGCGAGCTTCTCGTCGTTATCCAGCTTGGTGGCTTCCTGAGTTAGGGTGTCAGCGACTTCCTTGAACGGCCCTTTGCCATTGGATTTCTCGTTGTAATTCTGCGCCAAAGATTTGATAGTGTCCAAGCTCGGATTGATCTCCGGCTGATTGTAGAAAACATCGAGTGTGATGGTCTCAGCTCCGGCTTCGGTGAGCTGGTCGATCATCTCGGCCATGTAATTGCGCGGCCAGGGCAGGCGGCCCAGTTTCGCCACATCATCATCATCGATCCCGATGTAAACGACCTTGTCACTGACATTGTTCTTGGCGCGCATTTTGGCGCGCATATCGTAGAGTTTGTTTTCTAGCCCATCCGCCCACCCGAACCAGAAAACTGCCAGCATCAACACGCTGACCACCGCGCCAATGGCGACGTCCAACCATGCGAACTGGAACTTCTTCATCCGGTACTCCGCTTAGGGGGCGACTGGGAGGTCTGAAATACCGCGCAGGTGGGCACGGGGGACGCACGTCCCATTTTGAACCGAAATAACAGTCCGCTGGATTTTAGTGTGCAATGTATTGAAACGCAAGGGAATAATGTGTGGATTAAGCATTTTCACTGCTCGGAATCATGAAGAATAAACTGATATCCACCAACTATTTACTTTCATCCTTCGCCACCTTGATCCGGCTGTCTGCCCGCAACAAAGCAGCAGCTGCTTCGGATGTATCCGTACCCGGAGCCGCGCCCTTAATCGCCGCTTCTGCCTTCTGGCGGGCCTGTTCGGCGCGGTTCAAGTCGATATCAGCAGCTTTTTCCGCAGTCTCAGCCAGAACTGTGACCTTCTCTTGCAAGACCTCAGCGAACCCCCACGCAACGGCGAGCAAATGTTTCGCGCCTTGTGCATCCTTATACGCGATCTCACCCACTGCGACCTCCGTGATCAACGGAGCGTGGCCGGGAAGTATGCCGAGGTACCCCGTGGCTCCGGGAATGGTGATCTCACTTGCCGAATCATCGACAACGCGCTTTTCCGGTGTGACCACTTCGAGTTTGAGCAAGTTTGCCATTCTTAATGATTACGCGGTCGCCTTCATCTCTTCAGCTGCCTTGAGCACGTCCTCAATGCCACCCTTCATGTAGAAGCACTGCTCGGGGATGTCATCATGCTTGCCTTCGATGATCTCCTTGAAGCTGCGGACAGTGTCCTCGATCTTCACGAACTTGCCCTCGTAGCCGGTGAACTGTTGTGCCACGAAGAACGGTTGGCTGAGGAACTTCTGGACCTTACGTGCACGCGCCACGGTCAGCTTGTCGTCTTCGCTCAACTCCTCAATGCCGAGGATGGCGATGATGTCCTGCAGGTCTTTGTAACGCTGCAAGATGCGCTTCACACCTTGCGCCACGTCGTAATGCTCCTGACCGACAACACGCGGGTCGAGGATGCGTGAGGTCGAAGCCAGCGGATCGACAGCCGGATAGATTCCGATCTCCGTCAGCGCGCGGTTGAGCACGGTCGTCGCATCAAGGTGAGCGAATGTCGTGGCCGGAGCGGGATCGGTCAAATCGTCAGCAGGCACATAGATCGCCTGCACAGAAGTGACGGAACCTTTCTTGGTGGACGTAATGCGTTCCTGCAACTCGCCCATTTCCGTTGCGAGGTTGGGCTGGTACCCCACGGCGCTGGGCATGCGGCCGAGCAGCGCGGAGACCTCTGATCCGGCTTGTGTGAATCGGAAGACGTTGTCCACGAAGAGCAGCGTGTCTGCGCCTTCAGCGTCACGGAAGTATTCAGCGACCGTGAGTGCGGTCAATGCCACGCGCAGACGCGCTCCGGGAGGCTCGGTCATCTGGCCGTACACAAGCGCGGCTTTTGATTGTGAAGGGTCGCCCGGTTTGATCACGCCTGATTCGCTCATTTCCAGCCACAGATCGTTTCCTTCACGTGTGCGCTCACCCACGCCAGCGAAGACGGAGTAACCACCATGCTGCTTGGCCACGTTGTTGATGAGTTCCATGATGACAACGGTCTTGCCTACTCCAGCGCCGCCGAACAGACCGATTTTGCCACCTTTAAGGAATGGCTGGATGAGGTCAACGACTTTGAGTCCCGTCACGAACATCTCCGCCCGTGTGGACTGCTCGTCGAACAACGGAGCTTCGCGGTGGATCGGCATCTTCTTCTGGTGTGCCACAGGGCCGAGGTTGTCCACCGGCTCACCGATCACGTTGATCACACGGCCCAGAGTGCCTTTACCTACAGGGACGCTGATAGGCCCGCCGAGGTCAATGGCTTTCATGCCGCGCACCATGCCGTCTGTGGCCTGCATGGCGACGGTGCGCACACGGCCTTCGCCAAGGTGCTGCTGCACCTCGAGGATCACGTCAATGGGGAAGGGCACGGTAAAGCCTTCACTCACCACGCGGATGGCCTGATAGATGGGCGGAAGCATGCCCTCGCCGAACTGCACGTCCACCGCTGGGCCTGAGATCTGCACTACTTTTCCAATGTTGTCTGCCATAGTCCGTTTCTCGTTTCTGGGTTTCTCGTTGCACGATTACTGCTATTGCAAAACTTTACTGGGCCGCAGCCGCACCACTGACGATCTCGATGATCTCCTTGGTGATCTTCGCCTGACGGGCCCGGTTCATGACCAGGGTCAGGGAATCGATCATGTCGCTGGCGTTACTGGTTGCGGAATCCATCGCCGTCATGCGCGCGGCGTGTTCGGCGGCTTCGCTCTCGAGCATTGATCGGAACAACCGTACGGCAACATAGCGCGGGATCAACCCATCGAAGAGCACGCGCGGAGGTTGTTCGTAGATGTAATCGGTGCTGGTCGTGCCGAATGTCGCAGCTTTTTCATCGAGTTCAGTCGTGTCCATCGGACGCAACGGCGCACCGGCAACTCGTGCAGCCTCGATTGCAGCCTTGAGTTGTTCTTCGGTCATGCCTTCCGCCATCTGGATATCGCTTTCGCCGATCTTGCGGATGGGCAGTACTGCATCTACGACCAGTCGCTGTGTGATGACGGATTTGAACTCGTTGTAGATCACGTAAACGCTGTCTGCACGGCCGTCAGCGTATCTTGCGATGAAATCAGACGCGATCTTCTGCGCCGCTGTGAACGGAGTACGAGCGATCACGCCTACATGCTCGCCAACAACTTGTATCTTCCCTGCACGTTCACCACTCTCACTTGCCACTGGGTACCGACGTTTGAAGAAGTCGCGGCCTTTGCGTCCAACGCAAATGATGTCAACGTTGCAATCTGATTTTGAAGCGATAAAACGCGTGGCCGTTTTCAAAATGTTGGTATTGAATGCGCCCGCCAGGCCTTTTTCTCCGGTAACGACCACAGCCAAAACAGTTTTTTCTGGACGCCGGATCAAAAGTGAGTGCTGCGGCTCTCCCGTCTTCGGGTCATAGACATCAGCACGTGCGACGAGTGATTTCAAAACTGCTGTGATCATCTGCGCATAGGCGCGTGATTGCACGGCGCGTTCCTGTGCACGGCGCAGCTTGGCCGCCGAGACCATCTGCATGGCCTTGGTGATCTGCCGCGTGTTTTTCACACTGCGGATTCGTCGTTTGATGTCTAAAATGCTTGCCATTTCTTACTTTTTCTTCTTTCCCTTTGCCGGCTTCTTGCCCCCGTCGAGCTTCGTGTTGATCTCGCGCAACTGTCTTGCGATGTCGATCATTGCCAGCGCCATCGCATGTGATGCCTGGTCGCTGACGCGGGCCAACCGTTTGGTGTCTTCCATCAACGCATTGAGGTCAAGCTCTGACATGGGAACTCCTAACTACGCTTTTACCGCTGATTGCTCGCTCAAGAATTGTTCTTTATATGTCTTGAGCAGATCGGTCAATTCGGCTTTCATACTGTCTTCGAGTGTCTTCTTTTCCATGATCGCCTTCAGCACTGGGGGATTGATCGTGTCACAGTACTTGAATAGCCCGGCCTCGAATGCACGGACCTGCTCCACGGCCATATCGTCAAATACTCCACTCGTTCCGGCGAAGATCATCAGGATCTGACGGTCAAATGTCAGCGGGACGTACTGGTCCTGCTTGAGCAGTTCCACCAACCGCTTGCCGCGGTTGAGCTGCTGTTGTGTGGCTTTGTCAAGGTCGGAACCGAACTGCGCGAAAGCTGCAAGTTCGCGGTACTGCGCAAGTTCCAGCTTCAAGCTGCCGGCAACTTGGCGCATGGCTTTGATCTGCGCGCTGCCGCCGACGCGGCTGACGGAAAGTCCTACGTTCACCGCCGGGCGTATGCCGGAGTTGAAAAGGTCGGTCTCGAGGTAGATCTGCCCGTCAGTGATGGAAATGACGTTCGTCGGAATGTACGCCGACACGTCACCGGCTTGTGTTTCAATGATGGGCAGCGCGGTAAGCGACCCACCACCGAGTTTTGCGCTCATCTTTGACGAACGCTCCAGCAGTCGCGAGTGGAGATAGAACACGTCGCCAGGGTACGCTTCACGTCCCGGTGGACGCCGCAACAACAACGAGATCTCGCGGTACGCTGCTGCATGCTTCGACAGATCGTCATAGATCACCAGTGCATGCTTCCCATTGTCGCGGAAGAATTCGCCCAGTGCTGTCGCAGCGTATGGAGCAAGATAGAGCAGCGGAGCCGGTTCTGAAGCCGACGCGACCACAACGATGGTGTAAGCCATTGCGCCGTAGTCTTCCAGCTTCTGCACCACTTGCGCGACCGAACTGCGCTTCTGTCCAACGGCGCAGTAGATACAGATCAGGTCTTTGCCCTTGCTGTTGATGATGGTATCGATGGCAACGGCGGTCTTGCCGGTCTGACGGTCGCCGATGATCAACTCGCGCTGTCCGCGGCCGATTGGAATCATCGCGTCGATGGCCTTGATGCCGGTCGCCATGGGTTCACGCACAGGTTGGCGGTCGATCACGCCGGGAGCGATGCGTTCCACGGGAATGAACTGTTTCGTGGCAATAGGGCCTTTGCCGTCAATGGGCTGGCCGAGTGCGTTGACCACGCGTCCCACCATGGCGTCGCCCACAGGCACGCTCATGATGCGTCCGGTGCGTTTGACCTGGTCGCCTTCTTTGATGGCGGTGTATTCGCCCATCAGCACAGCGCCGACCTGGTCTTCTTCTAGGTTCATGGCGATGCCGGCCACATTGTGCGGGAAGTCGAGCAATTCGCCGGACATGACCTTGTCCAGGCCATGCACGCGGGCAATACCGTCACCCAGGCTGATGATAGTGCCAACCTCATCCACCTGGATCTTGGACTCATAGTTCTGGATCTGCTCACGTATGAGTTTAGTGATCTCGTCTGCTTTGATCGTCGCCATGTTGTTCGCTTCCGTTTCGTTTTGAACTGCTAGAAGTTTCAAGGATCATTCTGCTGACATCTGCTTCTTCAATCTTTGCAATTTGCCGCGTACCGAACCGTCATAAACCGTGCTGCCCATGGTGATCACCGCTCCACCGAGTAGGGAACCATCGGTTCCATAAGTCGCTTTCACCGTCTTGCCGCTCATGCGGCTAATCTCTGCTTCGAGCTTGGTGCGTTCATCCTGTCCTAACAGGCGCGCGCTTGAGACAGCTGCTTCGGCGAAGCCCATGCGCTCATTCAATTCAGTTTTGAATAATTTCACTACTTCGCCAAGAACGTTGATACGGTGCTGTTTGATGAGTACGGCCAGGAAGTTACGTGTTTGAGGTTTCAGTCCGGTGATGGCAGCAATGCCATCGAGCACTTTGATCTTCTGGTCGAGAGGAATGCCAGGGTTTTCCCATACTGCGAGCAAAGCAGGCGTGCTTTGTGTGGCAGCAAGAACCGTCTCCACGTCAGAGCTGGCAATGGTGGCGTCCAAGTGCATGGAGAGCACTACATCAGCGAAGGCGCGCGCGTAACGTCCTGCGACTACGGACATCAGTTGCCGCCTTTCCCGCCTTGCAGGCGTCCTGAAAATTCAGAGACCAGTGCCCGGTCATTGGCTTCACTCACGGATATTTTCTTTTCTGCAAGGTCAACAGCAAGCTCAGCGGCGAATTGCTTGAGTTCACGCCGGGCCAGCGTCGATGCCGTTGCGACTTCTGTCTTCACGGATTCTTCGATCTTGCGCGCTTCTTCCTGTGCGGCCAACCGCAAACGGTCTTCTTCCACCCGGATATTGGTTTCTGTGGCCGTCTGCATCGCTTCGACTTCTTCGTCGAGCTTGGCCAGCCGTTCTTCAATGCTGCTCAGCCTAGTTTTGGCTTCCGCGCTTGCCTTGCGCGCTTCTTCCATGCCTTTACGGATGGCTTCCGTGCGATCGCGGAAAGCATTGGGCAGGTTAAACAATTTCTTTAATATGAAGAAAAGTACGGCAATCGTGAGAATGAAGTTGAGGATCGTACTTGCCCAATATATTTTTGTCGGACTATCGATCCCAAGTTTATTTGCAACCCACTTCACGCTAGCCGATTCTTTGTACTGCTTCTCTTCGTCCTCTTCTTCTTTCCTGTCTTCTTTCAGGCCGGCTTTGAGTTCCGCATCTTCTTTGGCTTGCTTGGCGGTTTCGCCACCTTCGGCAGGCTTGGCCTCTTCGGCCTTCTTTTCAGGAGCTTGTGCAGGAGTTGCAGCCGGCGTCGCAGGTGTGCTCGCAGCAGCAGGTTTGGCAGGGACTTTCTGCTGTTGTGCGGAAGCGAAGATTCCCAGCGCAAAGACTGCCAGTGCCATCATCAGAATGCCACGCATGAAGGGCTTCATTGGGCCGCTCCTGCGCCGGATTGCAGCACTTTCTGGATCACAGACTGCGCCATTTGATCGCTTTGTGCTTCAATACCAAGCTTTGCCTCGGCTACTTCTTTGGCCAGAACGGCTTTCGCAGCCTTCAATTCGGCATCAACCTTCTTGCGTGTCTCTGCCAGCATCATTTCCCGCACTTCCAAAACCTTTTTGCGGCGAGCATCCATTTGCTGGAACATTTTCGCGCGCGCCTCCCGTAGTTTTTGTTCGTACTCAGCCGTTTTGGCCTCTGCGGCGGCCACATCGGCTTTGGCTCTTTCCACTGCTCCGGCGGTCATGCCATGCCGCTCGGTGCGCACGGCCATCAGCGGCTTGTGCACCAAAAAGGTGTACGCGATATAGATCAACAGGAACATCACCATGGTGGGGATGGAGTTGACCACTAGCTCGCTGAGCGCTTTGGTTAATGCTGGATCCATGAGGGCAGGGCTCGTCCTATATAAGCAATGATTTGAATCTACTGTTTTAGCGGAACACACAATTTATCAGCGGGATACGGGGGTGTCAATGAAGATAGGTCGGTTGTTCGAGTTGCCACACCCCACCCTGTTTTGAGGGTGAGTTTGTTCTGCAGGACCTCGGATCGGTCACCCAATCGATTGACCCAAGAATTGTGCAAATTTCATTTTCATGCAGGTAATACGAGGCGATTACGCTTTTCGTGCGTTTGCTATTTAGTGATTGACTCGGTCGGGTTGCAGGCGTAAGTTTCGGATTACATCTTAGGCGCATCCGCGTCGAATCCGGTCTGTGGCTCTGGGAAAACTTCCGCTCCTCCGCTGCAGGCCGTTTTATTTGCAGTCAATTCTTTACGCGGAAAGCCGTCAGTTCGCGCGCCAAACTCTCTGGCGCTTCCACTTCCAAATACACATATCCTCCTCTATAGCTGCGTGCCAGCACTTGCGCCCGTGCTTCGATCTGCGATAGCACTTTCCCTTCGCTCTGCGGTACTCGCACATGGATGGGCTGCACCTTGTCCACCGTCACCATCGAATCAATACGCGCCAATAAAGTTTCGATGCCATTTCCTGAGCGTGCCGAAACATATGCTGAATCAGACTTTGCATGAAGCTGTTCGCGCTCTGTTGCCGGTAGCATGTCGATCTTGTTGAAGACGCGCAATCGCGGTGTAGCCCGTACTTCAAGTTCGCCCAACACCCTTTCCACCTGCTCTTGCTGCTCTGTAGCCGTTGGACTGCTCACATCCGAAACATGCAGCAACAGAGCAGCGCGCTCCACTTCTTCCAGCGTTGCGCGGAAACTTGTGACCAGCGTATGCGGCAGATTGCGGATGAACCCGACCGTATCGCTCAGCAGGATCTTACGCTTCGACGGCAGGGTGATACCGCGTAATGTCGGGTCGAGAGTTGCGAACATGCGTTGCGATTGTTCCACGCCTGCCCCGGTCAACCGATTGAAGAGCGTGGATTTACCAGCATTCGTATATCCCACCAATGCCACCACCGGCATGGGGACATCTTCCCTGTGTTGCCGTTGCTGGTGCCGGATTCGTCGCACATCCTCTATCTGCTCCTTCACGTGCCGGATGCGTCGGTTGATCTTTCGCTTGTCGGTCTCGAGCTTGGTTTCGCCAGGTCCTCGTGTGCCGATGCCGCCGCCGAGTTGTGACATCTCCACGCCATGTCCGGCGAGACGTGGCAGCATATATTCCAGCTGCGCCAATTCCACTTGCAACTGGCCTTCGCGTGTTCGCGCGTGGCGGGCAAATATGTCGAGGATGAGCTGCGTGCGGTCAATGACCCGCCGGTTCACTTCCTTCTCGATGTTCCGCTGCTGTGATGGCGAGAGATCGTGGTCGATGAGGATGACGTCGGCATGCGCCATCGCCGCCGCACCTTTCAATTCCTCCAATTTGCCTTTCCCAAGCAGTGTTGCCGGATCAGGTTTGTCGCGCCGCTGCACGATCTCTCCAGCGATCACTGCACCGGCGCTGCCTGCCAGCTCGCGGAACTCGATCATCGATTCTTCGATCCGCTCAGCAGGAGTAGAAATATATTGCTTTACTGAAGATGCCTTTCCATACGCCGCTACTTCTTCGCTCGAAGCTGTGGCAACTGCCTTTGCTGCCTGTGCCTGCTTCAATTTAGAGGATTTGCCGGAGCGGAATTCCACACCCACCAGGAACACCCGTTCTGGGATGTCCCGTCCACGCGCTGGATTGGTTTGGGGTTGGCGTCCCTGTTTAGATAGAGGCCGGGAGCTCTGGCGGGTCACATTAGGTCCGGGAATGGTTGTGCGGCCCTTTCCTGCCTAAATGCAATGGTATTAGGGTTCAGGGACAGCGGCAACAGCACGTTCACTTCCAGCTTCCCCTTGCGCATGCCGCTCATGACTGGTTGCATGGGACTGTTTTGAGATGACTACTGTGGAGATAGCATGCTTGAAGATCAATTGTTCGGTGCTGTTCGATTCCAGCACGAGGGAATATTTGTCGAAGGAGCGTATGCGTCCGGTCAACTTGACGCCGCTGACCAGGTAGATGGTGATGACTCCGCGGTCTTTGCGCGCGGAGTTCAGGAATGAATCCTGTATGTTCTGTGTGCCTTTACCGGTATCCATATCGCCAGTCTCTCTGGGGGAGATGATGGGAGTCCTACAAGGGTAAATCATCCGCTGTCATGCCGGTCAATTTATTACGCGTGCGGAAACCGTAAAGTCTCAATGAAAAAGCCAAGGCCCCGGAGTTCGTCCGGGGCCTTGGCTTTGGTTCCCTTGCGGGGTTTTTGTTTAGAAGTTGAAGCGCAGTGCGAACTGCACAATGCGTCCAGGTTCACCACCGCCACGGATCGGATCAGCTGTTTGCTGCAGTTGGCCGAATGTCGTTGATGTCACAGTCGTCGCGGTTGGAGACACAAAGTTGGTGTGGTTGAATGCGTTGAATGCTTCAAAGCGGATCTCGAAGTTCGTTCCTTCCCTCATACGGGGGAGCGGGATGCGCTTGATCATGCTGATGTCCTGGTCAAAGTATCCGGGGCCGTTCCATTCGTTGAAAGAAGTATTGCCATATGCACCCGGAGCCGGGACGGCGAAGCATGGTGTGGTTTGGCCAGCGGTGCACATAACAGCAGAACTTGCGCCGCCGAAGGAGTGACCGGTGATGTTGATAAGCCCGGAAGCGGGGTTGATGAAAAACACGCCATTCGGAGTCTTAAAGACACCCAACTGGGCTGCAAACTGCGCAGCAGTCATGTTTTGCAGAACGATTGGCTCAGATTGGTTGATACCAGCAGTGGCTGATCCGGAGAGGATCTGGTACGGTGCGCCGCTGGCAAGATGGGTGATTCCCTGAATGTTCCATCCGCCCACGATCATATTCATCACGGTACCAGAGTTGCCGAAGAAGCGCTGGCCTTTGCCGAACGGCAGTTGATAGAGCAGGTTGATGTTCACATTGTGGGTGATATCGAATGCCGCGCGGTACTTGTCCAGGGAAGGAGTCAAAATGTTCTGGTACGTCTGCGCCTCCGTCTGGTTTGAAGCTGCACGTGCATCCGTCAACACCTTGCTCATTGTGTAATTAGCCTGGAAGGAAAGACCGCTGCTGAATCGGCGTTGCACGATCAATTCCAGAGCGTGATAGGTTGACCAGCTACCGTTGCCAACGTAATTGGCCGCATTAAGGGCCTCATTAGGTACAAAGAAGTTGGGGCTGAAATACGCATTACGATTGGCTTTGATGGTGGCGTTCGTGGAAGTTCGCAACCCGTTGAACAGTGTGTACAGCGAATTGGTCGAGAGGTTGCTTTCGAATGTGCTGTTGAAGAAAAACTGTCCTGGAGCCGTACCAGTTGCGTTGGCTGGGTTACAGTTGGGGCTGCCAAACATTGCCGAGAGGATCGGTACGTTCACTTGGCCAGCCAACCCGTTATTGTTAAAACATACCTTGTGGGCAGGATTGGTTGCAGCAGCTTCACAGGCAGCAACATTGGCGTTGCAAATATTGAAGTTGTTCTGGGCGGCAAGGAATTCTGTAAGTATGTTGCTTACAGCTGCCCCCGATTCCGTTCCGGTACAGCCAGCTGCTGCCGCAGGACAAGTGTACGGATTGGTCATGTAGTTGAGTTGATTGATGTTCACCGCGCGGTATAGCAAAGCACTGTGGTTGCCTACATAGCGGGCTTCCACGGTCACTTTCTTGCCAATCTCGCGCTGTACTCCCAAGCTCCACTCCTCTACGTAAGGCACACGCAAGTTGGGATCGAAGAAGTTAGCACTGGCTAAAGTACCGCTGTTGAAGAGTGCAAGCATGCTGGTTGGGAATACGAGATTGGCTGGTGCAGCAACCCCGGGCTGGGTGCCGATTGCATACTGTGCGATCGGAGTTGGATTCTGCAAATTTTGATAGTAACCAGTTTGACCGGTGATCGCAGTGTTCAGGGCAGTGAATCCATCTTCAATGTAGTGGATCCCGAAGCCGCCACGTACTGACGTTTTACCGTTCTTGAAGGGGTCCCACGCAAATCCCAGGAATGGGCCAAAATTGTTGTATTGCGTTCTGTATAGGTTTCCGGCCAATGGTGTGAGGGTTGTGTCGGTAACAGTCGTACCTGCGACAGGGGACGTGTAGTTGCCGACTCCTGCACTGCCGAACAATCCGGTTAAACCACCAGTGGGTGTTGTGATAAGACCTGAGCGGTCAGAGAATGGTCCTTGGATCTCCCAACGCACTCCATAATTGAAGGTGAAGTTCGACTTCAGTTTGAAAGAATCTTGGAAATAAGCTGAGTAGAAGTTTTGTTTTGGTTGGAAGATTTCATCTGCCCCGGGGACAAATCCTGAAGTCGGGGATGTGTAATTGAATCCTTCCGTGACTGTGCTGAACATTCCAGTGATGGCTTCGTAGATCGTGTTGGCCGTGGCTGCACTTGACGAAGAAGCACCGCCTGGTAATGATTGTTGTGTAATTCCAGTGGGATTGCTGCCATTAGTTCCCAACTGTAAGAACGGTGGAGAGAACGCCTGCACATAGGACCTGGCAGTAATGCTGCGGAAATCGCCTCCCATGCGGAAGTTGTGGCCATGCTTCACCCATGAGAAGTTGTCTGCTATCGACCACACTACTGTTGCACGTCCTTGCGGTATGTTGGAGAAAGTCTCTTCTGGATTGGTGAGAACACCTGGGTAGCTCAGCTCCACTCCGTTCGATTGGGTGAAATCAGAGAAGAGCACAAATGTCACTGGTGCACGCTGGATGCCCGCACGGACCTCATTGGTCATGTTGTTGTTGATGACCGAATGCAGTGCCCATGAGAAAACCTGGCGTTTCGAGGCCTGACCACCGCCCGGAGAGGTCGGGAACGGAGAAACATTGGCGTTCAGAAAGTCTTGCCCGGTGAAGAAGTTGGATTGGTTATAATCCGCTTCAATGCTCTCATTCTGTGTGAAGTAATGGTCCAATCGTGCCACATAGCGGTTCTGGTTAGAAACGCCAGCCAAGTTATAACGGAAACAACGGATATTGAGTGTGTCACCGGAACATCCTGCATCTGTATTGGGCGCCGGGACATATTTGGTGTAGAACGCAATAGATGCCGCGTCCACTGCCGAATAAGGGACTCCAGACATCGTTAAAAGATTGGTTGTTACTAGCTGGCCATTGGTGACACCGGCTGGACAAACCAGGATTGCGGCTGATGCCGATCCGCAAGATGCTGCATACGTCACATTGCCGGTCAAAGCGGACGCCGTCATGACTGTGCTGGTAACCGGGTTCGAGATCGGTTGCCGGTAGAGTTCGAGGGAGTTGAAGAAGAATGTCTTCTTACGACCGTCATAGATATGCGGAATCCAAATTGGGCCGCTGATCTGGTATCCAACACGGTTCTGCAAAAGGAAGGGTGTAACTGTGCCGGCAGCCCGGCTGAAGAATGAGTCCGCAGCTAAATAGCTGGTGCGGTTATACCAAAACACTCCGCCATGGTAGTCTTTGCCGCCGCGGGCGGTGGTCAAGTTCACTTGCACTGCGCCGTATCCCGAATCGTTCCCTTGTGCATTGGTGGAAACGTTGAATTCACCCGTACCCTCTACGGTCGGAGAGGTGATGGCAAAGAAAGAACTGGTCTTAACAAAGTTGTCAGCCACGTTGATGCCGTCTTGTGTGATGTTGGTAGCGCTGGGGCGCAAACCGTTCACATAGGTATCAGCGGTTCCAGAGGAAGCGCCGTTCAATATGTGCGTCATTCCGGCCATGGTATTGACCAAGTCCAGAGGATTACGAGTGGGAAGCGGAAGGTCAAGAAGCTGGCGACGGTCGATCGTATTTTTCACTTCGGCCGAAGTTGTGTCCACGTCAGATTGTTGTTCCGTGACCTCGATGACGGTCGAACCTTTTGCCAGTGACATTTTTGGGTTTGCCAAAGATGTCTTGGAGGCGTCAACTTTAACTTCATTGAAAACAACCGTGTTGAACTTGGGTGCGGTCACTGTCACTTTGAAGAGACCGAATGGCAGGTCGGGGATCTCGTAGGATCCATTGCCACCCGAGACTGCCGTATATTGGATTGTCGATGACAAGTCCACGGCTACGATCTTCGCGCCGGGGATCACTGCGCCGCTCTCGTCTGTGACTGTGCCTGCGATCGTGCCGGTGACCACCTGTGCATACACAGGGGCAACTGCCAGCACCAGCATCAGTGCAAGGACCACAAAACGGATGGTAAATTTCGCTGTCGTCATGGTTTCTCCTCTGGGATTTCAGCTCTCGTTATCTTCCGGTCGATTCTGCATATTCAGGCAGAATTCAACATTATCCAACATGAAAATAGTGTGCAAGTGCACTGCCATTCAATAAATTAGCAAATCCTTTGTTTTCATACACTTAGGTTGATATGAATTGTATTTTATTAACCTCCATACTGATTTTTGTACAATGCTCTAAAGTAACTTCCATTTAATGGAATCCGGCAATATCCAACCCTGTGAATTTCATTCAACCCGGATCATCGTATCTGCAATGAAATAAATGCCTTAGCCCCGTTTTATTGATGTATTGATGCCGAATTGTTCTATATTAGAAAATACCCACAACCATGAAAAAGCAGATTCTTACATCCCCGCCAGTCATTCATTCCAAGGATGCGTCGGTGTCGGTCCCCTTCCTCGACCTTTCACGCCAATTCAAATCCATCGAAAAAGAGATTCTGACGGCAGTTTCAGCCGTGTGCGTTTCACAACAGTACATTTTGGGTCCGGAAGTCTCTGCTTTTGAAAAAGAAACCGCCGCTTTTCTCGGAGTCGCTGAAGCCATCGGCTGCGCCAACGGTACTGATGCTCTCTGGCTTGCCCTCGCTGCCTGCGGTATCGGCTCCGGGGACAGCGTGATCACCACTCCCTTCACTTTCATTGCCACCGCTAGCGCGATCCAGCGTGTCGGCGCGCGTCCGGTCTTCGCTGATATCGATCCCGAGACATTGAACATCTCGCCTGCTGCAACGGAAGTGATGATTAACCGTTCGCGATCCGCACGTTTTCGCGCACTGTTACCGGTTCATCTCTACGGCCTCTGCGCCAATATGGACGACCTCGACCGCATTGCCGAGCGCTTCAAACTCGTCATGATCGAGGACGCCGCCCAGGCCTTCGGTGCCACATGGCGTGGTAAACGCGCCGGTTCGCTTTCACCCATCGCTGCCTTCAGTTTCTATCCCACCAAGAATTTGAATTGCGCAGGGGACGGTGGCATGGTCACCACCCAAGACCTCGCTCTCGCAGCCAAAGTAAAATTGCTGCGGAACTACGGCAGCCCCAAACGTTACTATCACGAAGAAACAGGATGGAACAGCCGCTTGGATTCTATCCAAGCCGCTATCCTGCGTGTGAAACTCAAACATATTGACAAGTGGAATAAGAAGCGTGCCGAGCGCGCCGCAGCCTATGATCTGTTATTGAGATCCGCTGGCTTACTGGCCAAACCCGGTGTTACGGAATCCCTGGCGCCGGTACGTATTCTCGCTCATGACCGCCATGCCGGACACGTATATCACCAATATGTCATCCGTTGCCAACGCCGTGATGAGCTTCGCGCGTTCCTTGCCGAACGCAAGATCGGTTCCGAGGTTTACTATCCTCTTCCGATCCATTTGCAGAAAGTGTATTCCTACCTGGGTTACGCACCGGGCAGTTTCCCGGAAGCCGAAGCCGCCTCTGCCGACGTTCTGGCTTTGCCCATCTTCCCTGAGATCACTGCAGAGGAGCAGGCGACTGTGGTCAATGCGATCTCTGAATTTTATACGTAATTAACGATATAATTCTTTGGATGTTCATTTCACTTTTCGTACCATCACTCCGTACATCTTGTACTTCCGTTCGCTGATGTCCCCATCCTTGCCCACGGTCCGGACACTGAATACCGGTATCTCGCCTTCGCGTTTGTCCGGTTCCTTGGTCAGTGTGAAGGGGAGCATCCCTTGGAAACGTTCATGATACGCCGTCTCATAACGGCTACGCCGCAGGTTCCATGTGAAGATCCGCATCTGGTCGAAATCGTAAGGAAGTCCGTCTTTATTGGGTGTCATCAGTACAGCATATTGTGGCATCTTCTTGTTCTGCGCGGTGTCCTCCACCTCGTTGAGCACAAAACTGGCCACGATCCGTTGGCCTTCTGCGTATTGGGCTATTTCGAGCGGAACATCCACGTCGAGCATGCGGCCCAGGACCCACCCAGCGTGTTTGCGCGTGTCGCGCACCAGCCACCAATCTTCAAGGATGGATGCCGGTTCTACAGTTTCATTCGCCTTGCTGTTTTTGCCAGAAATATTATTTCCATTTTTTGATGGTTCTGTTTTGCTTGTTTGGCCAGATTCCGATTCCCGTTCTCTCAAGTCTTCTTCATTCTTTATTGCCTGAGCTTTGCCCCCGTCCTTCGATGTCGAAGCCCGCTTGATCAGCTCCAGCTTGTCGCCTTCTTTGAGTTGATAGAGCACGTCCGCATCCCGTGCCGGGCCTAAATGCATATTTACAACTCGTTTCGTTATGGCGATAGCCTGTGAAGTGGATGCAGCGTTCTGGTCCGCCAGGCGCTGGAACCCGTCGAAGGTCGCTTGCGATGCCAGAAAACGTTGTTCCAGCCAACCTTCTTTGCCATCATCAGTCCGCACTTTGATGAACCGTTTGTTCGAGCTGCGGTCCAACACTTCCACGCGTTCGCCGTTGTTCACGAACCCCACTTTGTTATAGACGGCGGCCACGCGGTCGCGCAGCGCTACCTGCGGTGCGACCACATATGCATGCTCGCCGGTCGGCGAGCCGGAATCGCGATTGCAGCCCGTAATGAGAATGAGGATGACGAGAAGAAGGTTCGCGGAAACGCGCAGTATCACACGGGCGGATGGTTGGGGAGGGGATTTCGTCACGGCACCTGAACCCATTTTAGCAGTGCCTGTAGAGACGTAGTATGCAACGTCTCAAATTCTACGAACTCCCGATCAATAACCCGGTAGCAAAGACCAAGATCCCGCCCAGCATCACTTGCAAGGTTGCGGCAACCGGTGGGGTATCCATGTATCTGTATCGGATCCAACTGATGATCCCTAGTTCAATGATGACTACGACGATCGCGATTGTCATCGCCAATTGAAATCCTGAGATCAGGAAGGGAAGTGTGTGTCCAACACCACCAAGCATCGTCATCAGCCCACAGATCGAGCCCCGCAACCATGGATGGCCGCGCCCAGTGAGATTACCGTCATCGCTCAGCGCTTCGGCGAACCCCATACTGATGCCCGCTCCTATCGATGCCGCCATACCCACGAGAAATGCATCGTGCGCATTTCTTGTGGCAGTGGCGGCGGCGAAGACCGGGGCCAAAGTTGAAACGGACCCATCCATCAATCCTGCCAGCCCCGGCTGCACGATTTGTAACACGAATAATCGCCGGTTGGCTTGGTCTTCATGGAAGATGGCATCAAAGGTAAGGTTTTGTTGTTCTAACGCGTCAGCGCGGTGTTCATGTTCGCGTTCTTCCTGCGCCAAGTCATCGAGCAGTTGCCGGATGCTGGCGTCCTCGGTGCGTGCTGAGACTTTCTCGTAATACCGTCGCGTCTCCACTTCCATCACACTGGCCTGTTCGCGGATGTCCTTCAGGTTGAGCGGTTGTGCCAGCCACACTGGCTTGCGGTCCACGAACCCCTTCACATCGTTGCGCCGGATGAGCGGGATGTGTTCGCCGAATTTCTTCTGGTAAAGTTCGATCAGCCGACGGCGGTGTCCGCTCTCTTCTTCGCGCATACCATCGAACACGGTCGCTGAAGCGGGAAAGTCGCGCCGCAAACCTTCGGCGAAATCGGCGTAGATTCGCTCGTCCTCCTCTTCCAGTGAGATGGCGAGCGCCAGCATCTCTTTCTCTGACAAACTTTCAAATGTTCGCATGAAAGACATTTAACCACGAAGGCCGTGGCTCGATTCAATGATTTTTCTATGGTTTGGCAAGAAGTTTGGCAAAGAAAACACTTACGCCGCTGCTGCTTCCATCACCGGGGCCAGTGATTTCGCTGCATTCGGCCCTTCCGCACGCGCGGCGTCCAGCGCGGAATCCGCGCGGTTGATCACTTCCGTAACGATATCAATGGGGTCGAATTGCGCCTGCATCACCATCTCAGCGATGCCCACAGTCAGATCCACTCCACGGTCCGTGCCAGGTACTTTCGACATGGCAAACGTCTTGCGCATCTTTTCCACCACGAAGAATGCGTTCTTATCATTGGTATCTGGCAGGATCACTGCGACCGTCGTCGTGTCATAACGGATGCACACATCGTTCTGCCTCACCTGCGTGAGCAGGGTCTGTCCGATCTGTTGCATCATTGAGTCCACGCCCGGTTCGCCGATCTCCTTTGCCAGGGCGCTGGCTTTGCCGAAGCTTAACAACATCAAGCAGGCAGTGGAGTTTTGCGTAAGCGCGCGCCGTGTCTCTCCCAATAGAACGTCCAGATAACTCGCACGCTTCAGCAAACCTGACTTCTCGTCCGTTACTGCCAGGTTCTTCATCAGGCTGCGCAATTTGGCGTTGTTCACAGCCAACACCATCTGGTCGGCAATGGTCTTCAGAACAACGGATTCCGGCGTCCGCCACTGCCGGTTCTTGTCGCACTGCTCGAGCAGTAGTAGGCCTACATGTTCATCGGTGGAGGCATCTTTCAACGGCGCCGCCATTAATGATTTGACCCCCAACGCTTGCAATGACGGTAATGCATCCTGCAATCCCGGGGACTCCGGCGCGTTGTCCAGCGCCACGTTGCCCACTTGCACGCTCAGGTTCTGCACTGCGCTGAGTAATTTTACGATGTGCTGCACATCGCTCTGCTTGATGCCCGGCGCACAATACTCCAGCGCAGCGTTCGGTTGTTTCCCCGGGGAGATCAAGCCGGCCACGCAGCGGCTGGCGTTGTAATGGCGTCCAACATCATTGACGGCTGCGAACAACACACCTTTCACTGTGGACTGCCTGTAAATGTTGCGCGTGATCTCTGTTACACGTGCGAAGTTGTCTACCGCATTCTCATCATTGCTGAGTTGCGGCATCATCATCGTTCCAGTGGGCGCACCGCCTCCTCCATAAGTCGGTGGCGCGCCGAATGGCGAAACCGGAGTTCCAGGAGGTGGTGGGGGTGGCGCTGCTGGGGTTTCGTACTTTGGAACGAACCCAGCGTTGTTGTAAAGGTTTTTCAGGCGTTCATTCTTGTCTTCCTCACGAGGAAAGACTTTATGGATGCGTTCAAGGCGTTCGATGGCCTTGGACCTCATGCCGTACTGCATGAAGATCTCCGCTTGCAGGATGAAATCTTCCAGTACAGTGGTCTCTGAGCCGGCCTCTTCTTTCGCCCCGGCAGCAGCGCCACCACCGCCACCATCTCCTTCCACTGCTGCGCTTGAACCTGCGCCTACTTGCTGCAATCGGTTGGCGATGGCGTTGAAACGGTTGTTATCGAGCTTGCCTTTGAGCAGGTCGAGGTTTTTCGCATTGCCCGGATCGTAGGGATTCACATCGCAGATGCGGTCCAGGGCTTCGCCCGCCTTCAAGAAATTTCCAGCTGCGTAATAGAGTTGGAAGAGTTGGTTGAGGGTGGCGCAGAAATCAGATTCGCGGTTGGCAGAGTTATAGACGTGGGTCAGGTATTCCAGGAATTCTGTGCCAGGTTTATGTCCCACAACTACTTTTTGCACCATGGCGATATATTCTTTGCGTTTGTTGTGCTTCGCCATGTTCTGCTCCACCTTCTGGGCCAGGTGGACGGCTTTGGTCGTGTCTTGGATGTCCAATAACATTCCCAACAACGCAGCGATCTCTGTCACCCGCGATGGGTCTTTGTCGAAGATGGCGAGAATGAATGGCTCTGCTTCTGCAGGGCGCTTGGCGCCGATCAATGCATGCGCGTAGATCTCCCGGAATTCAGGTGTGCTGGCAGGGCCCGCCGAGTACGGCTCCGCTAATTTGATGACATCTTCGAATTGTCCGGCTTGTAGTAATGCGGCGGTGTAGTTGTACACCGTGACCGGGTTGGTTGAGTCCTGTAAGAAGGCTTTTTCTTTCCAAATATTTGCCTTCTCCGGTTCGAGTTCGGCCAGTTTTGTATAGCTGTCATTGGCGGCTTTCTTGTCGTCGAGTTGCTCTGCCAATTCACCCAATCGGGTATGAAAAGGTACGGAATTCGGGTCGATCAGCACCGCGCGTTTATAAGCCGCGAGTGCGTCGCGCTGGCGTCCGTTGCTGTCGAATACCGACGCGCATTGCACATAGAGTTCCAGGGAATGTTTTCGGTCTGAGCGTTCGTTGAATTGTGCGAAACGGAACTTCTGGTCCACCGTGGGATTGCCGACTTTGATCAGTTTCTTGAATTGCACCACAGCCTTGGCGCTGTCATTGCTGGATGCATATTTATCGAACAGTGCGCTGAACATTTCAGCGGCTTCGTCATTCCGTCCCAGAGTCAGGCATAGGTCGGCAGCAGTCTGGCGCGCATTCTCATGGGCAGGGAACTCCTTGAGTATCTCAAGGTACTCTTCCAGAGCGTCCTGCTGCTTGCCTTTTTGCAGGTACTTCTCGGCTTTTTCCAGTCGTTTTTGGATGTCGGCCATGAGTTCTTTCGTTGGTTGCTTCCCGCATCAAATGACACGGAAAAACATTGTAATGGATGGATGGCGTTCCAGTATCCGCTTGTCTGCCAGCGCCATCTATATTAAAAAACCATTCAGCCCGCGTTCCTCATCCAGCATATTGAAGGGTTCTTTTCACTCCGCAAACCGGTACTGCACACGTGACCGCTCCTCCACTTGCCGTTACAATCGTTGCATGACTGTAAGCGCTTCCTTCACCTCTTCAGAGGCCGCTTTACTCGCCTTGCGCAACGAGTTCCCGATCCTCAGTACCACCACTTATCTCATTTCCAACTCATTAGGCGCAATGCCAGCGGCCACCAAGACCGCGCTGATGGAGTATGCCGAAGTCTGGAACACGCGTGGTGTTCGTGCCTGGGAGGAAACGTGGTGGATGCTCGCCGCCGAAGTCGGCAACCTGATCGGCGGATTAATGAATGCTGCCCCGGATACTGTCAGTTGTCACCAGAACGTCACGCAATGCCAGGCTGCAGTCGCGTCCTGTTTTGATTTCAGTGGCAAACGCAACAAAATCGTCTATGACGATATGAATTTCCCCAGTGTGATGTACTTCTGGGAAGCCCAGCGAGCACATGGTGCGCGCGTGCATATGGTCCCGACCGATGACGGAATCCATGTACCGCTTGAACGCCTGCTTGATGCCATCGACGAAGAGACATTGCTCGTCCCGTTCTCACATGTGTGCTTTCGCAGCTCATACATCCAAGACGCCAAAGCCATCATCGAAAAAGCACACAAGGTCGGGGCACTGGTCGTGCTCGACGCCTTCCAGTCTCTCGGCACCGTTCCTGTGGATGTCACTGCCCTGAATGCCGATTTCGCCACCGGCGGCGTCTTGAAATGGCTATGCGGTGGCCCTGGCACCGGATATCTTTACGTCCGCCCTGATCTAGCCAAAAAATTGCAACCCTCTTTCACCGGATGGCACGCCCATGCTGAGCCGTTCGCCTTCGAGACCGGCTCCATCCGTTACTGCGATTCCTCCTACAAATTTTTGAATGGAACGCACAATGTCCCAGCACTGTATGCTGCACGTCCGGGTCTGAAGATCATTGCGGAAGCCGGCATCGGGAACATCCGCACAAAATCCAAACGCCAGGTTGCGAAGTTCATCGCCATGGCAGAAACCCGTGGATGGCGCGTGAATACCCCACGTAGTCCCGAACAGCGCGGAGGCACCGTTTCCCTCGGTTTGCCTGACGCATATCAAGTGTGTGCAGAACTCAACCGCCGCAATGTGCTTTGTGATTACCGTCCCAAGGCCGGAGTGCGTATGGCCCCGCATTTTTACAACACGGATGAAGAGATCGAGTACGCGATGGATGTGATCGAAGAAGTGTTGAATGCAAAAAAATAGGGACGCAGCATTCTGCGCCCCTGCTCTGTTATCGTCTCTCAACTCTAGCTTTTGTTGGCCCCGGCTTTGCGGATGAAGATGTTCCCGTTGAAGTTCTGGAATTGGATCTCCTGCCCACCGCCGTTGATGACACCGTTCACGATGTGGCTGTCGATCCTCACGCGGTACTTTCCACCTTTGTCCCGCGAGTTCTGCACGGACTGTTCTGGTTTTTGCGCTTGCAGCGTCACATCGAAATCGCTGTAGACTTCACCTTGGTCATTCCGGATCTTGAGGTTGGCTTTCAGGTCGGCCGGGAATGTGACGTCGATATCCCCATTCATCGAACTGAAAGACATGGCTTTGCCCGCGTTCACTTCACGGAAGCTGCACACGATCTTCTCGTTCAATGCATGGGCCACTACGCTCCCTGCGATATTGTTCAACATGATCTTGCCGTTGTTATTGCTGACTTCGATGTCGCCATCCACGCCAGAGACGGTGATATTGCCGTCGTTGATGGCCGTAAGTTTGAGCGAAGTCTTCGCCGGCACTTGGATCAGCAGGTCCACTGGATGACGGTAGGATTCAGTCTCTATTTTCACAACGTTGTTGTCTTCTTCTGCCGTGATGCCGCTGCCGTTCATCGGAATGCGGTGCATGCCGTTCTTTGTGGGCCTCTCATTATCAGATTCCCCGCGACCGTGCGCTTCCACGATCACTTCTTTGCCGTCATAGGCTTTCACTGTGATGCTGCCCATGATCAGTCCGGCTTTGACCAATGCCGGCCGTGAAGGGTCGCTCAGGGGGATGACGATCTTGTCTCCCGTTGTTTGTGCCGCGCCAGTGCCGGCGGCCATGAGCATTGCAACGCATAGGGCCAACGTCATGCGGTAGAAGGGAGCAGTGCTGCAGTTTTTCTTACAAGCTGTGTTCGAGTACATGGATATCTCCGTTGAAGTTTTCTACATGGATCTCGGGGCCGCCGTTGCCGACGCGTCCTCCGGTGCTGCGGTTGGTTCGGATGATGAATTTGCCGTTCTTGCGTTCTGTGGTCGTTGCAGTTGGTAATGCGCTCAAGGCAAAATCGGTATAGACGTTGCCGTTGAAGGTCTTGAAATAGAAGTCAGCAGAGAGGTTGCGTGCGAATTCCAGGTCCACATCGCCATTGAGTGAGTAGAATTCGCTGGCATTCTGCGGGTTCTCCGTGAAGGTGACTTTCACTGGGCCGTTGATGGTCCTTGCTTTTCCGGAGCCTGATACGTCCAGCATCTCGATCCCGCCGTTGACGTTGTGCACCTCGAAGTTGCCGTGCACGCCTTTCACATGGATGTTCCCGTTGTTCACCGTCTTGAGCAGAAGGTCGGTGTTCGCAGGCACTTTGATCTGGAAGTCCATCTGCACCATGTAACCTTCATCGCCATGGATGTGAACTCCATCACCCCGTCCGCGACAATTGCAGTTGCATCCGCCGTTGCCGCCGCACCGGAACGGCCCATCCACAAAGAACTGCAGGGTATTGTTCTCTTCTGAAGTATCCAGCGTCACGTCGCGTTTTGCCGCCTCGATCTTTTCTTTGGATCGTGCCCGTATGGTCTTGTTCACCACCAGTTCCACTTTATCCGTTGACCCAGCTGAGATCTCGATCGACCCGAACACGTTGTCCACTTCCACAGTCTTGTGATTTCCACTGACCGGGAACGAGTTCCGGATGGTCTCCGTCTCTTTTTCTGAGTAGCTGTCGTAGTCGTCGTGGTCGATGTCCACGTCGATATGTTCCCCGCGCGCCTCGATTCCGTTTTCAATGGTGTTCTGCACGGTGTTCTGGATGCTGTTCTGAAGCGAACTTTGGATGGAACCTTGCAGTGAGCTTTGCAATGAGTTCTGTATCGAGTTTTGTATCGAACTTTGCACCGATCTTTGGATATCGCTCTGCACGGAATTCTGTATGCTGCTCTGTATTTCGGTCGCCGTAGGCACGTTCTTCGGGTCGATCTTGCCAGCGTTCTGCTCGAACAAATTGCCCATTCCGAGTACGAGTACGACCAGGCTCATGATGATGGATTCATTCTTCGTCATAGGGAGTTCCTCGTTTCAATGTCCTTGTTGCAACTGGCGGATGCCCCACTCCAAGTGTTGTTTCACGATCGGATTCAAACTCGGCGTCTGCTGCAATTTCTCCAGTGGTTCCAAGGCAGACTTCTCTTTCATGTCCACTAGTAAGTCGATCAATGCGATCTGCACCAACGGCGACTTCTGTTTGTCCAGTGAGCCGACGACCCCGATGCGCACCTCGGGTTGGTCGTGGTATTTGCGCAGGGCTTCGACTGCAGCCAGCCTTACGTCTACGCTGTTGTCGTAGTTGAGCGTATGCAGAAGTGCGGTCAGAACAACGGGTTCTGCGCGTTCTACTTTCACGCTGTAATTCACTCCCTCAATGCGCGAACTTGCGGAATCTTGCTGCATCATGCTGAGCGCCACTTGTTGTTCCTTCTGTGCCAGCTCGGTCCTGAGAGCAGAGATCTCTGAATTGTTGGTATTGTTTGTGGGCACGAAGCTCCGTCCCAACTGGAACCCCGACACCAGCATGATCAGCGCAAGCATGCCATGCGCAAAACTCGGACGGAAGTTCAACCCTCCCATCCACGGGGCCCAATATCCGTGATGCTCCTGTGCAGCAGGGTTTTTAGCCCGCTGCTCCTGCTGATACTGCTCCAGCATGATGTTGAAGTTCGCGCGCAGACGCTGGCTCGGGCGCTCCATCGGTATCAGCGAGAGCTTTTGCCATATCTCAACTTCGCCACGGCACTCCGCACACTCTGATAGATGTGCTTCCAGCGCCACACTCTTCGTTTCCGTCAGCGTGTGGGCCAGGTGGTCAGGCAGCCATTCTTGGAATTCTTTGCAATTCATGTTCATACTCCTCAACTGTTGCATCCTTCATTCGTTACAGCGTTCATGGTTGCACTTACAGTGTTGTTGCGCTTTTCGCGCCGCCATTATGGTCTTGTTCCAACTTCAGGTAGATCTTCTTCAGGTCTTGGATGGCGCGGAACACTCTCACCTTCACCGTTCCCGTTTCACAATCGAGTAACTCGCCGATCTCCTCGTACTTGAGTCCTTGGAAGCGGCACAGCATAAGCAGTTCGCGTTTCTCTTCCGGCAACTGCATCAACGCTTTATGCAACAACTCGCTCTCCTGCTGTTGTATCAAGTTGGCGGATTGGGATGGTTGTTTTGATACCAACGTCTCCACCTCCTCCACATCCAGCTCCGGCCTTTGTTTCCGCCACCGGTCATTCCGTGCATTGCGTGCGATGTGGTACATCCATGCGCGGAACGGCGTTCCCGGTTTGAACGTCTCGCGGTACTTCAGGATGCGGAAGAACACATCCTGTACCAGGTCTTCACTGGCGCCCCGGTCGCCGGTCAGCTTGCAGAAGAAGTTGAACAAAGGGCCCTGATACTTGTTGAACAATGTCTCCAGCAGCTCCACTTTTCCCGCGCGGACGAGCAGCATGGTATCTTCGTCAGGCATAGACGTGGTCGTCGCTTCCGAGATTAGGGCCATGCTTGCCAAGCGTTCTTTATCGTCGTTCATAGGGAAAGACCGTAATGACAATGAAAGGTTACAGGAATAAGGGCAGAACCTTCGAATGGTAATTTGATATGCAAAAACTTAGAATAGAGCGCGTTTCAATGCTGCTTCATAGGCATGGAACGATGAACGGCCTTTCTTGGTGAGCCGGCATAGCGTTAGAGGGATCTTCCCCCGATAGGTCTTTTCGATATCCACGTATCCCGCTTCTTGCAGCTTGGCCAGATGGCTCGAAAGATTTCCCTTGGTGAGTTCCGTTTGGCGTTGCAGATAAAGGAAATCCGCTTCATCAACAAGGTAGAGAGTGGCGGCGATCATCAGCCGTGCGGGCTCATGGATGACACGATCAAGGTCCGCAATTTCAAGCAGGCGTTTGCTCATGCATTCTCCTCGGGGACGCGGGGTGATTGAAGGTAGCGCCAGAGCGTGATCCCTCCGGAGAGTACGAATATGCAGCCCATACCAGCAAAAAAAACACTCACCCCCTGTTTCGGATCATTCCAAGCGAATGAGATGGCCACTCCTAGCGAGCTGGAAAACACAGCCACCAGCAGGAAACGGTACAGTCCTGTTCGAAGTGAGAACAGGATCTGAGAAATGCTGCTTAAGATGCCTGTGAGTGCAGGCAATGCCCGGTACCAGAGTTCAGGATTCCAAGTGCTTTGCTGGCCTCGGAACCGGTAACTAATTACGCCAACTGCCATTTGCGACAGCGCGAACAAAGCGACCAATACGACTATTCGTATCTTTCCCGGTTCCCGATAGCGGACATAACCAGTGCGGGAATATGAGATGCGTGACCGGATAGCTCGTAAAACGCGTTTTTGGAATACTGCGAAAGCCAAAATGGACAACATGAAAAACAAAATGATAGGCAGTAGCCATATTGGTCGAGTGTCGTGGTGCCATATGGAAACGAAGATCATTCCTGCCAATAGGGTTAGCAGAGTGCCGGCAGAGATCTCGCTTAGGCCATCGATGTACTGGTCACGTTGCATTAGATTGCGGGCTTCCAGAAGTGGATTGGTCATGTACATTTCTCCATTATGGTCTGTGTTGCAAACCAGTCTGCAATAATAGATACGGTGGCTTCCTCTGTCAAGTAAATTGTTTTTGCACGGTTGCCATCTTTCCGCTCCCCGACATTTCATGGCGACGAACGCGGTGACGGAACGTCAGCCGAAAAGCCTTCGACCGCCTAAGGAACTGCTATCCTTAGGGTCTTGTATGCCACATCGATTGCTCATCATTGTCCTTGCATCATGCCTCACCGCCCATGCCCAGAAACCCATTGGCGAGGTCCGTGCAAAGGACGCCAGCCTGAAAGGCAGCGTCGTGCTCGGTAAAGATGGCGCTGTGTTGATGAGCGGTTCGCAGGTACAGGCTGGCACTGTCTCCGCTGAGATCGAACTCGCCCGCGGAGGCAAAGTGCAAGTCTGCCCCGGCAGCGCGGTCAGTGTGAGCGCCAGCGCCTCCGGCGAAGAATTGATGTTCGCCATCAGCGGCGGGGCAATTGAAACGCACTACAAATTACCAGCACGATCTGATGCCATTCTCACGCCCGATTTCCGCATCCAACTCTCCGGCCCAGGTGCATTCCATCTGGCCGTGAACATCAAGAAAAACGGTGACACCTGTGTGGAGTCCATGAATGGTGATACTTCTGCCGTTATCTTGACGGAGACTTTCGGCGAGGGTACGTATCAAATCCAACCGGGTAAGAATGTGACCTTTCATAATGGACACGTGGATGGTGTCACCGAAAATCCAACTTCATCCTGCGGATGTCCGCCGCCCGCTGCTGTCGCTCCTCCGCCGGAGTTCGATCCCGGATTGAACTTCCCCAAAGAAGAGTCCGAACGCGCGGCGAAGAATGCTTCGGAAGGCAAACCTGTTGAGGTCCCGACCACTCCAGTCACACAGGCGCAGTCTGGCAAGGTGTATGCCAAGATCGATGCACCTATGGTCTTCGATGCCAACACTCCTCCACCACCTGTGCCAAAACAACCTGAAACTGCGGTCGCAGCTCCGCCCATGCCTGATCCATATCCGAAAGTGGTGTCGCCAACGGTGACACCAAAGGACGCCCAAACTGCCGCACCCGTGCAACCTACTTCTAGCGCTACGCCTCCAACTAAGGAGGCCCCCAAGAAGAAGTGGTACCAGCGTGTGGGTTCAGCTATCGCGAAGTTTTTCAAACCCGATGCAACGGACAAGAAAACCGAGTGAACGGCGATAGCGCAGGAAGAGACGCAGCATGCTACGTCTCAATGATGAATGACGAGGCATAGTGTGTTCTGCATCGGTGCCATCGTTGCTCATCCGATACTTGGAACCAATTCCCCTCTGGCCACGTCTATAATAAGGATGGAGTTGTTTACCTCATAGGGATGTCAGCCGCCACCACCAATACTCCGAATTTGCCTGCGCCTTTGAAAAAAGGAACGCAAGAAGCTCCTTTGCCTGAGGCAGTGGATCTTCCTACTTTAAAGGGCATCGGCTATGGCAACTATCCCATGCAACCGAACAACTTCCTGTACTCCTTCATTCTGCATATTGCTTTCATCGCAGTCATTTTATTGATCAGCCAATTCCTGGTCACTCACAAGGAAGAAGTCAAGCAGTCCATCACAGAGCTCATCATGCCCAGTGACATCGTTTTGGATGCCTCCAAGAACAGGGCTGGTGGTGGTGGCGGCGGTGGTGACCATAGCAAGATCGATCCCAGCAAAGGCAAACCACCCAAGTTCAAGATGGACCAGATCGTGCCTCCCATGGCGGTGATCAAGAATCCCAAACCTGAGATCGAGGTCGATCCCAGCATTGTGGTTCCTCCTTCCGTCAATCTGCCTACCAGCCAGACCAATATGGGTGATCCGCTCTCGAAAGCATTATTGGCGTCGAACGGCACAGGTTCCGGTGGCGGCATTGGCACGGGTTCCGGTGGCGGCGTCGGCAGTGGCCGCGGCCGCGGCCTCGGTCCCGGTTACGGTGGTGGCGTAGGCGGCGGTGCCTTCCGTGTAGGCAACGGAGTGAGCGCGCCGAAACCCATCTACTATCCCGATCCTGAATATTCCGAAGAAGCGCGCAAGGCCAAATATCAAGGTGTGGTCACGGTGACATGCGTAGTCGGTGTCGACGGACGCCCCATAGATATCCAGCCCGCACGTTCCCTCGGCATGGGACTCGATGAAAAAGTCATTGACACAGTGAAGACCTGGCGTTTTGAACCGGGCAAGAAAGACGGCTCGCCAGTGCCCGTCCGTATCAGTGTGGAAGTGACCTTCAGCCTGTATTGAAAAATATTATGTTTTGAAGAAGCCAACAATAAATTCGATTCAATCGATTTTGTGCGACCTCGGTGTTCGTTCGATGTTTCCCGGCAACCAATGGTGACTTCCACCGCGTCTTATTGAGGACGATTCATTTGTGTAAGTGATCTCTTCGTCCAGCCGGTGTAACCATGACGCAGTCCTTTCCTTTGTTCTCTGGTTCTTTGCCATCCCTGCAAACAGGCCCATGGGACCGTTCCAGCATGGTCCGTTCACTGCTATGGCACATTCTGGCAGCGGCGTTCATCTTTGCTGTTTTCATGCCGCAGAGTACGTTCATCGGTGGAACAAATCCATCGCGAACGATTCAAGCCGATTTACGGAATATCGCTATTGCGATCTCCAGCGGTGGAGGCAGCAACACAGACTCTACTCCCGTGAGTCGCGGCACACCGCCGCCCACTACACCAATGCCATTGGTCTCATTGAAACTTCCCAAGATGGATGACCCCGAGATTCCCATTGCCCTCACCACTCAGGGCCCGAATTCACCACTGACAAACCAACCTATTGGATTGCCGGATGGCGCACTAGGTCCGCCTTCATTGGGTGATCAAGGTGGACATACCCTGGGGAACAATCCCAAAGGTCACACTATTGGCAACAATAATATCGATGGTGTTTTCAGGCTCGGCGGTGGTATCACCAAGCCTGAACCGATCAGCACACCCGAGCCCACATATACAGAAGAAGCGCGCAAGATCCACATGCAGGGTGTAGTTGTCTTGCATATCATCGTGAAGGCAGACGGCTCGGTAAGCAACATGAGTGTCTCCCGCTCACTTGGCGCAGGTCTCGACGAAGAAGCGCTGAAGACCGTCAAAGGTTGGCGATTCAAGCCAGCAACCAAAGACGGTAAGCCCGTCAACGTCTGGGTTGATGTCGAAGTCAACTTCCAGTTGTTCTGATGGATTTTCGACCTTCTGATGAATTTGTGACATCCCGGACCCGTAAAGCGGGTAAGGGACCTTGTTTTGGATTTTGTTTTCTATCCCCTATCCCCTAAAACCTATGACCTGAACCTTGGCCACTAGCCACTACTGCATCATCCCGTTACAATAGAAATGTCAGCCTGTTCCATTCCCGCAAGACATTCA
>Ga0207041_1023_pt2 | contig 29670 bp, 18 predicted proteins | sample Alteio_BWMinCont_73_FD_153311 | JGI IMG/M metagenome (GOLD analysis project Ga0207041, IMG submission 153311) | Enriched cells from forest soil in Barre Woods Harvard Forest LTER site, Petersham, Massachusetts, United States -... | ecosystem: Environmental > Terrestrial > Soil > Temperate forest >... | reverse complement strand
CATGCGTCCGGTCTTGGGACTCAGGCGAATCATGCGATCCGACATCGTGGACCCGCCCCACGCTTCGCCATTTTTGTCGGACACCACATCATAGGGAAAGGACCACGGCGTAGCAGGCTTCCATTCTTGAAACGTCAGGTCCTTGGTATTGAACACGCCAATCTGATTGCCGCCAAATTCTCCAAACCAGAAAAGGCCCTTGGAATCGATCTCCCCTCGGCGCGGGTTGGAAGCTTTTGTGGGCGTCTTGTATTCCGTCATTTCTCCGGTCTTGGCGTCCACGCGCCCAATTTGGTCCGCTCCAAACACGGTAAAATACAGATTATTTTGCGCGTCCGGGCTGATGTCATAAATATTCGGACTGGGATTGGGAAATGGCTTGAACGTTTCAAATTTGCCGGTTTCCGGGTCCAGCCGGTAGATCGTGTAGGTCCCCGAATCTTCGAGCCAGACCTTGCCGTCCACTTTCGAGCGCGTGGGATTCACTTCGGTCACCTGGGTGTAAATCGTATTGAGATCGCCGGGTAAACTCCAGGTCCGAAATTTTTCGGTCTTGCGATCAAATCGGGCGACAGCCCCCTGATACATCATAGCAATCCACGGATTTCCGTCTTCGTCCGGACGAATGGCAAGTTCGCCTTTCGGCGAATTGGGCTTCAGAGTAGGGATCGCATATTCGGTTACCTTGCCGGTTTTCGGATCGAGCTTCCCCAAAATTTGCTCGCCGAAACAGATGTACCAGACCATTCCGTCGGTATCCACATATACGTCATGCGGCTGGCGTGTGCGCGCGGGAAGATCGTATTCTGTAATCAAAGCCTGTGTAGCGATTCCCTGGGGCCGGGGAAACGTCTTAAGTGGATAGTTGTATTCGCCGGTCGCGCTGAGATTCACGCTGGCCAGAAACTCGGCCTGTTTCCGCACGGCATTCTTCTCGCGGTTCAGCGATTCCTCGCCGCGCTCTTCAATCTGGTTCGCCAAGCGCGGCGCGAGGCGCACTTGCGGCAGCAGAGGAATGCTCTGATTCACATACGTCGCCATGCGCGCCTGTACGGCGACAAATTCGTCGGCATCATGTGAGGAGGCCAGCGGGCGCAGCAGTGTGTGGCATGTGGTGCAATTGCGCAGCGGCGCCTTCTGCTCCGGTGTGCCTGGCATGCTTTCCAGCCATTCCGCGTTGGTAAGCTGGGCAGGAAGGTTTAGAGTTTTGCGCAGCTTCAGATCGGCTTGCGCACCGCCTTGCGCGGAAATATCCACGGTCGAGGGACTTTCCAAATCGTACCCTACCGCCCGAATCTTGATCGCATAGCGGCCCGTATCCAGTTTCGACGCCGGAAATTGATACCGGCCCTCGGCATCGGTATACACGGTCACGGCGATGGGCGTGTTATCTTTTTTCGCCGTAACCAGCACACCCTCCATCGGGCCTTCTTCCTTGGAAGTCACCTGGCCTGACAGCGCCGCAGGGGCGGATGCTTTCGGCCGCGCCAAGCTATCTTCCACCAGCAGCAATGTTCCGGTCACAAACACAGCCGTTGCCAGAAACAAAATTTGGAAGCGCTTCATGAATTACTCCTGACGATTCATCGCAATTGTTTCGCGAACGAAATCAAGTTTCACCGCACGCCAGACGACCATTTCACACTCACCAAATCTGGCAGCGAACTCCGGAAGGCCGCGCCATGGCGTCGCCCTCTTTGCATTGAAATGCCTTCGCAAATTCCGGCATGTTGGACGGCGCCGCGATGGCCCGGAAACGGTCCAGCGGATGCGGATTCGTGTTGGTCATCAATCGCTCGAATTCCGGACGGTCGTTGGCAGCCCAGATTTGCGCAAAGGCCAGGAAAAAACGCTGATCCGGCGTCAGCCCATTGACCAGTGGCGCCTGCTTTCCTTGCAGCGTTTTATGCAGCGCGCGGTACGCCAGATTCAGCCCGCCCAAGTCCGCGATGCTTTCGCCCAGAACCAATTTACCGTTTTCATGAATGCCTGCCTGCACCTGATACCCGTCGAACTGTTTTTCAACGCACTCGGCGCGTGCGTTGAAATTCTTTTCGTCTTCCGGAGTCCACCAGTCGCGCAGGTTGCCCTGAGCGTCGAATTTTCTGCCCTCATCGTCAAAGCCGTGCGTCATTTCGTGGCCGATCACCGCGCCCATCGCGCCATAATTGGAAGCGTCATCGGCATTGGGATCGAAAAATGGCGGTTGCAGGATTCCCGCTGGAAACACGATCTCGTTCATTTCCGGATTGTAGTAGGCATTGACGGTGGGCGGAGTCATGTCCCACTGGGCGCGGTCCACGGGCTTGCCGATCTTGTCGAGGTCGCGCTTGAATTCAAATTGCGCGCCGCGCATCACGTTCAACGCGTACGGTCCGCGGTCCACTTTGAACGCCGAATAATCACGCCATTTGTCCGGGTACCCGATCTTGCGCGCAAAGGTGGAAAGTTTATCCAGCGCCTGCTTGCGCGTGGCCGGGCTCATCCACGACAGCGTCTTTAGATCGTCGCGCAGCGCGCCGGTCAATTGATTCACCATGTCCAGAGCACGGGCCTTGGCCTGCGGCGGAAAATACTTCTCGGCATAGATCTGTCCGAGCGCTTCGCCCAATTCGTGGTCCGTCGCCGTGACGCAGCGTTTCCAGCGCGGCAGCAATTCCGCAGTGCCCTGCAGCGTGTGGCCCTTGAAATTGAAATCCTCGTCCACGAAGGGCTGTGACAGCCACGGCGCCGCTGAATTCAGAAGGTGCCATCGAAGATACGCTTTCCAATCTTCCAGAGGCGTTTCGGTCAGTTGCCGGCTCATCGCGTCAAAAAATTTAGGCGCGGATACGTCCACGGCTTCGATCTTGGCGTACCCGATATCCTGAAAATAATTGTCCCACAACCAATTTCGCGTAAGGGTCTGGAGTTCCGTGCGATCCATTTTGTGATAGGTCTTTACCGGATCGCGCCGCTCCACGCGCGTCAGGGAAGCCTCGGCGAGTTTGGTTTCCAGATTCAGGATCGCGTCCGCCTGGATCAATGCTCTGGCCGGATTTTCTCCCAGCAATTGCAGCATTTTTATAATATGCTCATGGTACTGCTGGCGGATTTGGATGGATTTGTCGTCCGCCTTTGTGTAGTAGTCGCGGTCCGGCAAACCCAGCCCGCCCTGGTCCGCCCCGCCAATCACTTTGGAACTGTCCTTGGCATCCTGCGTCGAGCCAAAATCAAACAGCGCGGAGATACCCTGGCTTTGCAGACGCGCGACTTCCGTCTGCAATTCCAGGCTGCTCTGGATCGCGTTGATCCTGGCGAATTCCGGCTCCAGCGGCCGGAATCCCTCCGCTTCGATTCGTTTTTCGTCCATGCAACTGGCGTAGAAGTCGCCGATTTTCTGGTCATTGGAACCCGCGGTAGCATGCGCATTCGATGCGGTCTGCAGAATCTGGTGGAGAAGTTCCCTATTGCGCTCCGCCAGTTCATTGAAGCGGCCCCAACTGGGGTACGCGGCCGGGACTGGATTCTTGGTCAGCCAAGCGCCGCTGGCATAATGATAAAAGTCTTCGCACGGCTTGCAGGTCTTGTCAAAAATCGTAATGTCCACGCCATGAGAGCCTGCGTCCGCACTCTTCGCCTCGTTCGCAGCTTGCCCGGCACGCAACAATCCGGCCGCGGCAAGTCCCATCACAAGGAACATCGCGACCATCAAAACGCGATTTCGCGGAAGTCGCGTCGCCTTTGTTGCGTTCCTCGATTTTTTGGACCAGGACGTGGACTTTGACATGAAGTTTGCCTCCCATAGCGCACATTATATTTCTTACAAGATGTACGACGGGTTGAGTCTGGAGTCAATAACATCGTTTTTCCATGACTCTCGGTGACGAAGACCAGCCCAATCACTATCCAAAATCGTCATGAATCACAGCAACAGACTGAAGAGCCTGAGTGGCAGCTGCTAAATCGCAGCTGCTAAATCTTTGTAGGGCACGGCTTCAGCCGTGCCGTAACAATTGCCGATCCAATGCGGCTTCAGCCGCTGGCCTTTTCAAAATCGAGTTGCCACATAGGCCTTGCTAGTGCGCCGCGCCCGCTGGCATCGAGCGAATATAATTAATAATCTCCCAAATCTGTTCGGGCGTCTCCCGATTTTCGTATGCCGGCATCCGGCCCTTCCCTTTCACCACCACAAAAGACAGTTCGCCATCGCTGAATTTTTCCAGAGAAGCAGTCTGCCGCCAATTGTGGAGATTCATATTCACGTCCTTGGCCAACACGCCTTTGCCATCACCCTCCTTGCCGTGGCACATTGCGCAATCGGTGGCGCCGTACAAGCGTTTCCCTTCGGCAAGCGAAGCGGGATTCGATTCCACCGGATTCTTCCGATCCACTTCCTCCTGGGGAATCTTGGCCGGAACAGCCGGCTGTCCCTTGCATCCGGCAAGCCCCAGGCACAGCAACGCGCAGGTCACCACAATTCGTTGCACCATTACCACCTCCGCGAAATTAAGGATCGGCGTACGCCGTTGCCTTTTCCTCGTCTGCGGCTAAGCCCAAGACCTACAGCACCATACATCCAAGATTGACAGGGAACAATCTCCGATTCCAAGCGAATCCCATTTTCTGTCCCATTACGCGAACGGCCCCTTGCAACCCTCCTGCAAGTCGCATATGGTCTTGCGCAAACAATGATTCACGATAGAATTGCTATTCCTTCCAGCTTCGAGGCGCAACAGTCGCAGCGCCGCAGTCTGCGCGAAACGTCCCTGGCGCGGAACGCATCAAAGACCTACGCTGTAACAGTGCCGGATAGCCGATCGCCGAACCATTTTATTAATGAATTTGACTAGCTGAGAGGTTCCCAGAAATGCACTTCATCTACACAATTTGCGCATGGCTCGAGCAAACCGCGGTAGGCGCATCGGTCCGGGATTCGCTATGGCTTTTTCCGATCATCGAGACGGTGCATATTTTCGGCATCATTTTGCTGGTGGGCGCAACGTCCATTCTTGATTTGCGCCTGATGGGCCTGACGTTTCGGGGGGAGCCTGTTTCAAAGTTGGCGAAACAATTTCTGCCCTGGGCGTGGGCTGGTTTCCTCATCCAAGTGATTACCGGAATCCTGCTCTTCTCCTCGGAAGCCACGAAGATGTACACCAACCTTGGATTTCAGATCAAGATGCTGCTGATACTGGTTGCCGGAGTGAACGCTTTCGTATTCCACGCCATTGCTTATCAAAGCGTCGGTAAGTGGGAAAATGATCCAGTCGCGCCGCTATCGGCTCGCGCCGCAGGATTGATCTCGATCCTGTTGTGGTTCGGAATCGTGGCTGCCGGGCGCTGGATCGCCTACGTATAACCTAATTCTTTAGCAATCCACGCTAATCCGCCGCCGCCGGTTCCTGCGTCGCAGCCGCAATTCCCTGCCACCCGGAAATCACAGCCGCTACCAGCCCGCAAATCGCCGCAAGCGATAGCCACAGAGCGGGCATGGCCCGGTTGCCGGTGGTGTGAATCAGATACGTGCAGATCGCCGGCGTAAACCCGCCAAAGATTGCCGTGGCCAGGCTGAAGGCCACCGAAAAACCGGTCGTCCGAATATCCGCCGGCATAATTTCCGCCAGATGCGGCACCATGGCTCCGTTATAAATACCAAACAGCACCGAAAGCCACAACTCAACGATGAGCAGGCGCGAATACGATGGACTGCTTACCAGCCACAGCATGGCCGGATACGGCGTCAGAACCGCGAATGCCGAAGACAGAATCAGCATGGGCCGCCGCCCTACTTTGTCGGAAATTGCGCCGCCAATCGGCAGCCAGATAAAATTCGATAAGCCCACGAACAACGCCACCATCAGGCTCTGACGATCCGTAAGGTGCAATACCTCCCGGCCATACGTTGGAGTGTATGCAGTGATTAGATAAAAGCAGACCGTCGTCATCGTGGAAAGCATCATTCCCACGCCGATAATTTCCCAGTTCTTCACCAGGGAAAGCAGAATCTCGGAAGCCCCGGGATGCCGTTTGCGCGCCAGAAACGCTTCCGTTTCCTGCAGCGATCTGCGCATCCAAAAAAGCAGCGGAACAATCAGGCATCCCAAAATAAATGGCACCCTCCAGCCCCATTGATTCATCACCGCCGGCGGCATCACCCAGCTGAGCACCACGCCCAGCAACGACGCGAACATCACCGCCACTTGCTGGCTGCCCGATTGCCACGAACAATAAAATCCTCGATGGCCGGGAGTCGCAATCTCCGAAAGATAAACGGAAACTCCCCCCAACTCGACGCCCGCCGAAAACCCTTGCAGCAACCGCCCGAGCACCACCACGATGGGCGCAAGAATTCCAATGGTCCGGTACGACGGCGTCAACGCGATCACCAGCGTCCCGATGGCCATCAGGGTCAGCGTGAAAAGCAGTCCTTCGCGCCTTCCCTTGCGATCCACGTAGGTGCCCAGAACCACGGCCCCCAGGGGACGCATCAAGTAGCCAGCGCCAAAGGTTCCCAGCGTCATCATCAAAGAGGCAAATTCACTGGACGATGGGAAAATCTCGCGCGCGATGTGCGACGCGTAATACGCAAAGACCATGAAGTCGTACATTTCCAGAAAATTCCCACTGGAAACGCGAATCACGGAACCTACTTTGGATTGCGATGTTTGTGCGCTCATGCCGACAATTGATTTCTATGGATTTTCAAGCTTCCCCCAACCTTTGCATGCCCTGCTCGTATCAATAAATAAAAAAGACGATACCGGATGTGTCACGCATTATGCTCCATAATCGCGGAAAATCCAGCATCTTGTAAGGAGCGCGGCCCGCGCTAAGACCTTGGGGAAAATTCGCCGCACAAGCTGCAAAAAAACCTTTGCGTCGTCATTCCGCAACCTGTCCAGTCCGTATTCAGGTCCGCATTGTGCCTAGGCGCGCGGAGAGGTATATTTCTGCGCAGACATTTCGATCCATTTTCTTCGAGGAGATTCCGGCAATGAAGCGATCCGTCTGGATGTTGATGGCGTTGGTAACGATGCTCTGGCCGGCGGTAAACGCGGCGCATGCCCAAACTACCGAAGGGGCGGTCCTGTTCGAGGACCATTGCGCCAAATGCCATGGAAATCCCGAGAGCGGCCCGAAGACACCGGAAGTCCTGACGCTCTGGAAAATGACGCCGGAACAAGTCATGGCCAGTCTCGCGAAGACCCCGCATGCTGCTTTGACGGACCTTACCGAAGATACTAAACGTGTGGTGGCCATGTACTTGGGCGGCCGCCGCGTGGGCGTGGACGCCATCGCCGAAGCCAAGCTCATGCCCAACCAGTGCTCCAGCAATCCTCCCATCACGGACATCACCTCGAAACCTTCCTGGAACGGTTGGGGAAACGATATTTCCAATGCTCGCTTTCAACCGGCGAAAGCCGCAGGCATTACCGCCGAACAAGTTCCGCAACTCAAATTGAAATGGGCCTTCGGTTTTCCCGGCGCCGATGAAGTCTATGGACAACCCACGGTCGCGGCAGGACGCGTTTTCCTGGGCACGGACACCGGAGCAGTCTATTCACTCAACGCGGACACCGGATGCGTTTACTGGTCGTTCCAGGCGGACGCGGGCATGCGCAACGCCATCAGCATCGGCCCCGTGAAAGGCCAAGGCTCCGCGAAATTCGGCGCGTATTTCGGCGACGTGCGTTCGCACGTATACATGCTCGATGCGACCACCGGCAAACTGCTGTGGAAAGTGAAAGTGGAAGACCATCCCGTTTCCCGCGTGACCGGCGCTCCCACTTTGTATGACGGCCGCTTGTACGTTCCAGTCTCTTCGAGCGAAGAGCGCACCGCCGGTTACAGCACGGTGTATCCCTGCTGCACGTTTCGAGGCAGCGTCGTCGCGCTCGACGCTAACACCGGAAAGACCATCTGGAAAACTTATACGGTTTCGGATGCGCCGAAGCCCACGGTAAAAACCTCGAAAGGCATACAGCAATGGGGACCCAACGGCGGCGCCGTGTGGAATTCGCCCACTATTGACGTAAAAAATCAGGCTATCTATATCGGAACTGGCGACGCCTACACTTTCCCCGCTCCTAAAACCACCGACGCCATCATGGCGCTGGATATGAAAACCGGCAAAATAATGTGGGCGATTCAGGACACGGAAAATGATGCCTGGGTTGCCGGATGCGGGCCGGGAAATATGTCTGAAAATTGCCCGAAAGATATCGGCCCCGACTTTGATTTTGGCGCTTCGCCCATTTTGCGGAATTTGCCCGATGGTCACAGGATGCTGGTCGCCGGACAGAAAAGCGGAATGGTCTGGGGCCATGATCCCGACCGCGAAGGAACCGTGGTTTGGAAAGCGCAACTGGTGAAGAAGCTGGCTCTGGGCATGATCACCTTTGGCGGCGCGGCGGACGAACAAAACGCCTATTTCGGATTGCGCACAGGAGGCGTGGCCGCGGTTTCTCTCGATAAAGGCGAGCAAAAATGGTTTACGCCCATCGCCGGCCCCTCCGCTCCCGGCCCGCGCGGGGAAACCGCAGCCCTCACCGCCATCCCCGGCGCGATTTTTTCCGGCGGATGGGACGGCATGCTCCGCGCGTTTTCCGCCACCGACGGGAAACTCTTGTGGGATTTCAATATGATCCGTGATTATCAAACCGTAAATGGAGTCCCCGCCAAGGGAGGCTCAATGGCCGCGCCCGGCCCGACCGTCGCTGATGGCAAGCTCTTCGTGGGATCGGGCTACGTCTTTGGCGCAGGCACGCCAGGAAATGCGTTACTCGTTTTTTCACCGCAATAGAACGCAGTAGAAAATTTGTCCAGTGACAATTTCCGAAATTTTCTCAGTGGCTCGGAGGTTCCGCAGTTGTAGGGGCACGGCACTGCCGTGCCCTTTCGAACCTACTGCAAGTTGGGCCCTTGAATCGAAACACGACCTGAACTCACACGATCCAACTCCTCCCCCAATTGCCTTCGCGCCTTCTCCACCGCGTCAGGATCCTGCGACCAGTTCGCCCAATCACTCGCCACAGATTTCACGATGCGCAGTGCCCATTCTCCGTGTCCCGCTCTTTTCAGCATCTCGACATATTCATAATCTTCCACGCTCTTGCGAATCCATTTCAGTCGCATCGAAGGCACAAATCCTTCACCACCCGGAGAGGGATACACCAGCCAGCCCTCCCCCGGCGGAATCCCCGGGGCATTTTCCTTATAAATTAAATTATTCCAGGGATCGGGTGTCGCGTGAATGGCCCAGGAATTCACGGCCCAATACAGCAATCCGCTGACTCCCTGACTTTGCGACAGAAAGCCTCCTAAGACTCGATAATTGAGCGGAGAAAAATCTATCGCCCACTTCGGAGAGAACGAATCCTGCACCACCGCGGTATAGGCCCACAACTGGTCGCCCTTTTTTCGCGCGGCGGCCACGTCGGCGGCGCTGGAAACGAATTGCTTCGGCAGCAGCACCCAGATATCCGCGACCGAACGCCCGGCGCCAGTCCCATCGTCGCGCAATTCCGGCACGGGAACGGCTGTCAGCACCGACGTCAACCCCGCGCGGCGCACGTTTGCGGACCACTGCTTCAGGGCAGGAAAAATATTCGTGCACTGGGTGACTTCATCGCCCAGATAAACGTACAACGGCAAATCCGATTGATGTTTCCGCAGAAGAGCCGATAAATCAGCGACGGACGGGGGCGGCGGCTGATTGCAGTGCCCATCGCTCCCCGTGTCGAACCATTTCAGCAACGAAAAATTCAACCCGAAACGGTCCTTGAACTCGCGCTCCTTCGCCGGATCCACGGTCAGCGGCATGATCTTATGTTCGAGCAGCAATTTCTGATTCTCCGCCCGCTCGGCATAAGAAATGGGCGGCTTGCTGGCCGCGTCATCGAAAATCCAAAACGCCGAACGCAGTGATGGGCGCAGCGGCAACTCAAAATTCCACACATGCAACGTGACTCGTACTGCAGCCGCGCCGTCCGCATCCTCGACCGAAACAGTTCCATCGTATTCACCGGATTTCGCGCTGCGCGGTACAAACACATCCAGCCAGAACGGCTGGTTTTTTCCCTCGGCCACATCAAACCGAATCTGCGATTGCACCACCCCATTTTTTTCAGGCGAGCCGGCGGAAGAACCTGCACTCTCATTGAACGGGATCAGAGCATCCGCGTACCAACCCGGCCCCAGCGGCCGGTTGGTTCCTCCACGATCGGGACTTCCCCGCGCGATATGAACATATTGTTCGCGGAATAACTGGAAGTTGGACTTGGAAATAATTCGTCCACCAGAACCCACTAGATCGGAAACCGAAATCGTGCCACTCGTCACCCCGCCAACGGTACCGCGAACGATCACTTGAAAGGATTCGTACTCGCCGCGCCCAGCCCATAGTTCTATGCCGATGATCTCGCGCGCCGCATCTTCCGGCCCAACCCTAGCGAGCGCGGGAGCAACCCAAGTAATCGGACGAGCCTCAGCGCGCGCCAATGCAATCGCCGCAGCCAGAAAGATCAGAGCACGGGCTCGATATTGTATTTTCACTTCCAGTACTATAACTCTAAGTGAATTAAATACCCTCGTGATATAAACAGCGAATGTAAGGTTTTTGTAGCGCTGGCGTCCCGCCGGCGGCTTTCCGCTCTTGAAGCGTAGCAAAATCGCCGGCGGGCCGGCGGCGCTACCAAAGCCGTTTCTCCGCCTCGCCTCCCCATCCCCAGCCCTTTCATATCCTGCCGATAAAAAAGTTGATATGGAGTTTCGTCCGGCTCCCCAGTTCTATCTTGTATAATTTTGCTCGGATTTGTGTTCCTGCGGACTCACCGCCTGAGCATGCCGAATTTCAGCGGCCTGAGACCCCCTAAGACCAAATGAGCATACGTGTCGCACTGAACCACCTGACGCGCTACCGCTACACCAAATCGGTGTGGCTCTCGCCTCATGTCGTTCGCCTGCGCCCCGCCCCTCATTCCCGCACGCCCATTACCAGCTATTCGCTCAAAATCATTCCTGCCGATCATTTCATTAACTGGCAGCAGGACCCCTACGGCAATCATTTAGCGCGGCTCGTCTTCCCCAAGAAAACAAATGAGTTTTCCGTGGAAGTGGACTTGGTGGCGGACATGACCGTCATCAATCCATTCGATTTCTTCCTCGAGAAATACGCGGAAGAATTCCCTTTCGAGTATGACCCCATTCTAAGACGCGAACTGGCTCCCTATCGCAGACGCCGCGCCGCCGGACCTAAATTGCAGGAACTGATCGCGGAATCGCGCAAAGAGCCGATGCGGACCAACGACTTTCTGGTGGACGTGAACCAGCGAGTTCAAAAGCGCATCAAGTATTTGATCCGCATGGAGCCGGGCGTGCAATCGCCTGAAAAATCGCTCACCCTGGGCAGCGGCTCCTGCCGGGACTCCGCATGGCTCCTCGTCCAATTGCTCCGCCACCTGGGACTGGCCGCGCGCTTCGTTTCCGGCTATCTGATTCAACTCACCGCCGACGTCAAATCGCTCGACGGCCCCAGCGGCACCGACAAAGACTTCACCGACTTGCACGCCTGGACCGAAGTGTATTTGCCCGGCGGCGGCTGGGTGGGCCTCGATCCCACGTCGGGACTGCTAACGGGCGAAGGCCACATCCCACTGGCCTGCTCGGCGGAGCCGGTAACCGCAGCCGCAATCAGCGGCGGGTTTTCCTACGACGACGAGGCGATCACCACATCCGAATCGGACTCCGAAAAAGAAACGCGCCGCAGAGCCAAAGATGAATTTGAATTCTCCATGTCCGTCACGCGCATTCATGAAGACCCGCGCGTCACCAAACCCTATTCCGACGAGCAATGGAAACAGATCGAATCCCTCGGCCACCTGGTGGACGCCGACCTGAAGGCACACGATGTTCGATTGACTATGGGCGGCGAGCCCACCTTCGTCTCGATTGACGATATGGACGGCGCTGAGTGGAACATGGACGCCGTCGGCCCAACCAAATATAAACGCGCCGACACGCTGATTCGCCGACTGCGCGACCGCTTTGCACCGGGCGGCTTCCTGCACCACGGCATGGGAAAATGGTACCCTGGCGAATCGCTGCCGCGTTGGGCGCTGGGCCTCTACTGGCGCAAAGACGGCGAACCCATCTGGCGCGATCCATCGCTGTTTGCCGACGAAACCACTACCGGCAAACTCGCCCCTAACGATGCGCAAACTTTCATGCTCCACCTGGCCGAGCGCCTCGAGGTCAATCCCACGCACGTTTTGCCGGGCTTTGAAGATGCCTGGTATTACATGTGGAAAGAGCGCCGGCTCCCGGTCAACGTGGACCCCCTCGAAAGCAAACTGGAAAATGCGGAGGACCGCGCCCGGCTGGCGCGCGTTTTTGAAAAAGGATTGGATAAGGTGGTTGGCTACGCATTGCCGCTGCGCCGCGAACGCTTTACCGACGGCTCGAGCGATTGGGCCAGCGGCGCGTGGTTTTTCCGTCCCGAGAGAATGTATTTGGTGCCGGGCGATTCCCCCATGGGGTTCCGCTTGCCTTTGGATTCGATTCCCTGGGTGAAAGAATCCGAGTATCCCCACATTTACGAGCAGGACCCGATGGCTGTGCACGCGCCGTTGCAGGCCCGCGAAGCGATGTCCACGATGCGTGAACGCGTGGCCGTGGCCGCCGAAGGCCGATTGAGCCAGGGATTTGTCGAGCAAACGGTGCAAGCAGGGCCCGCGCCTCGATCGCGTCCGCGCAATCGAACGCTGGTGCAGGATCTTCCCCCCGCTACCGGCCAATCCGCTCCCTGGATTATTCGCACCGCGTTGTGCACCGAAGTGCGCGACGGCAACCTGCGCGTTTTCCTGCCGCCGCAACAATATTTAGAGGATTATCTCGCGCTGGTTGCGACCGTCGAAGATACGGCAGCCGACTTGGGATTTCCGCTTCTCGTCGAAGGCTACGCCCCGCCGCACGATTCGCGCGTGCACGCGCTCAAAGTGACGCCTGATCCCGGCGTCATCGAAGTGAATCTTCACCCATCCTCAGGCTGGGATGAATTGGTGAAGAATACGACTACGCTTTACGAAGAAGCGCGCCTCACCCGACTGGGCACCGAAAAATTCATGCTCGATGGACGCCACACCGGAACCGGCGGTGGAAATCACATTCTGGTCGGCGGCGCCACTCCGGCCGATTCCCCGCTGCTTCGCAATCCCGCTTTGCTGCGCAGCTTGATCGGCTACTGGCACAATCATCCCGCGCTTTCGTATTTATTCAGCGGAATTTTCGTGGGCCCCACCAGCCAGGCCCCGCGCATGGACGAAGCGCGAAACGATCAGGTCTACGAACTTGAAATTGCCTTCCAACAAATTCCGGATAAAGACGGAGTCCCGCCGTGGATCGTGGATCGCGTCTTCCGAAATTTGTTAATTGACTCTTCCGGCAGCACGCACCGCGCGGAATTCAGCATTGATAAACTCTACGCACCAGAAAGCGCCACCGGACGCCTGGGATTATTGGAAATGCGCGCCTTCGAGATGCCGCCGCATTCCCGCATGAGCCTGACGCAGCATCTGCTGCTGCGTTCCCTGATCGCAAAATTCTGGAAGGAGCCATATCGCGAGGAACTCGTCCGCTGGCGCACGGAAATTCATGACCGCTTCATGCTCCCGCATTTCATCCGTGAAGATTTGGGCGACGTGATTTCCGATTTGAACGAATCCGGTTACCCGCTGCGCGAGGAATGGTTCGCTCCCCATTTTGAATTCCGCTTCCCGCATTACGGCACCATCGAGCAGCGCGGCATCGAACTGGAAATTCGTCAGGCCATCGAACCGTGGCACGTGCTGGGCGATGAACCCACGCCCGGCGGCGCGGCGCGCTATGTGGATTCCTCGCTCGAGCGAATGCAAGTGCTCGTAAATGGAATGGTGGATCCGCGCCACGTGGTCACCTGCAATGGACGCCGTGTGCCGTTGCATCCGACGGGCACCAACGGCCAGTTCGTGGCCGGCGTGCGCTACCGGGCCTGGCAACCTCCTAATTGTTTGCACCCCACAATTGGCGTTCATTCGCCGCTGGTTTTCGACGTGGTGGATACCTGGTCCGGACGATCCATCGGCGGCTGCACCTATTACGTCGCGCACCCCGGCGGCAGGCACTACGACACTTTTCCTGTGAACGCATACGAAGCCGAAAGCCGCCGTATGGCGCGGTTTTTCAAGCTGGGCCATACACCCGGACCTCGGCCCGTGGGCGAGGAAAAAATTAGCAAGGAATTACCGTTCACTTTGGACTTGAGAATCCAATAGAATATCGCTAACGGAATCTATGCAAGGACCTATTTCCCCGGGCAGCATGAAGCAAGACGAAGCGCTTCACCGGGCGTTTGCCGATCAATACGAGTTGGACTCTCCATTTCCCGATGAAATGATGCAGCCGGACCGCTCCCTGCGGCCGCACTGGCAGGAGTTTGTTTCCATCCTGGATGCGCTGAAGCCCGAAGAGTTCCGGCAAAGACGCGACCTGGCCCGCCGCCTCATTCACCAAAACGGCGTCACCCACAATGTGTACGGCGATCCGGATGGAATGGACCGACCCTGGAGCATGGATTTCATTCCTCTTCTGATCCCTGCAAAGCAATGGGATGTGGTGTGCGAAGGTCTGGTGCAGCGCGCCCTGTTGCTGGATCGCCTATTGGCTGACCTTTACGGCCCGGCCGAAACGGTGTTCAGCGGTATTCTTCCCCCGGAATTGCTCTGGGCCAATCCCGGTTTCCTGCGCTCGTGTCACGGAATTCGACTGCCGCAAAATCGCTGGCTGCATCTCTACGCTGCGGACCTGGCGCGCACTGAAGATGGGCGCTACGAAGTTCTGAGCGACCGCACGCAGGCACCTTCAGGAACCGGGTATTCGCTTGAGAATCGAATCGTCACCTCGCGCGCTTTGCCCGCCGTGTTTCGCCAGTGCAACGTACAGCGCCTTGCGCCATTTTTTATTTCTTTGCGGGAAACGCTGGCGGAGCTTGCGCCTGCCAACAACCAAAATCCGCGCATCGTTTTGCTTACTCCCGGCCCGTACAACGAAACTTATTTTGAACACTCTTTCCTCGCGCGTTACCTCGGCTATACCCTCGTGCAGGGCAACGATCTAACCGTTCGCGACACCATTGTCTACATGAAGGCGCTGGGCGGATTACAGCGCGTGGACGTCATTCTCCGCAGAGTGGACGACAATTTCTGCGACCCTCTGGAACTTTATCCCGGCTCTTATCTGGGCGTGCCCGGACTCCTGCAGGCGGTCCGCCGCGGCAACGTCGCCGTCGCCAACGCCATCGGCTGCGGAGTTTTGCAAGGCCCGGGATTTCTGCCCTTCCTGCCCGCGCTTTGCCGGTTTCTTTTGGGCGAGGAATTAAAACTTCACTCCGTGCATACGTGGTGGTGCGGTCACGCCGACATCCTGGAGTATGTGATTCAGCATTTGCAGGAATTGGTGGTGAAGTCCGCATATCCGACGCAGGGCGAAGATCCCATTTTCGGCCAAACCCTTACCCAGGAAGAATTGTTCGCGCTGGAACGGAAAATCAGGGCGCGCCCGGCGCGCTATGTCGCGCAAAAACAGGTGATGTCCTGCACCACTCCGGCCCTGGTGGGCGAGCAGTTGCAGCCGCGGCGTTTCGTGGTGCGCTCGTACCTGAGCGCCTACGGCAATTCCTACACCGTGATGAATGGCGGCCTGACGCGGATCACGCAGTCCAACGAATCTCTGGTTGTCTCTTTGCAAAAGGGAGGCCGCAGCAAGGACACCTGGATTTTGTCGGACTCGCCGGTCAGCCCCGTCACGCTCCTTCCACCCTCCACGCAGCCCATCGCCCTAAGCCGCGGCGGCAGCGATTTGCCCAGCCGCCTGGCCGAAGATCTTTTTTGGCTGGGACGTTACGCCGAACGTACCGATTCGCAGGCGCGCCTGGCCCGCGGAGCCTTGGTGCGCATGAGCGACCAAAGCGGCATTGAGAACTCGCAAGCCATTGAAACACTTGCCTCTGCGTGCCGCGCGAAACCCATTCTTGCGCATGGCACGGAACTCGAGCGCGAATTTATTGACCGCTTGCTCGGCAACGTGAAGGAAGTGGAATTGCGCGGCACGGTTTCCAACGTGCACCGCCTGGCCAGAGTCCTGCGCGACACCATCTCGAATGATGCCTGGCGCATCCTGAATGAACTCTATCGCGCCGTTTCTGGTTTCAAGGTAGCCCCCACGCTTCCCTCCGCCGGCGTCCTGGAACTGCTCGACAATTTGATCGTGACCATCGCCGCGTTCGTCGGTCTGGCCACTGATTCCATGACCCGCGGCCAGGCCTGGCGATTCCTCGATATGGGCCGCCGCATCGAGCGCGTCTCCTTCATCTCCAAATTTTTGCAGGACACTTTGGTGAATAGCGGCGGCGATCCTGTGCTGCTCGAAGCCATTCTGGAAATTTCCGATAGCTCGCTCACCTACCGCCGCCGCTATCTGACTCACCTCGAATCGCATGCCATCGCCGACCTTCTGCTAGCTGACGAAACCAATCCGCGTTCCTTGGCCTTTCAGCTCTCGCTGATTGACCAGCATCTTGCCGCGCTTCCTCGCGACATCTCGCACCCGGATCGCAACTACGATCAACGCGTGCTCCTGAAAATGCGCTCCTCCATCCAACTCGCGGATTTCATTGAGTTGTGTTCCCTGCCGGGGGATGAGAGTCACGACAAATTTGACGCTCTTCTTTCCGGCATCCTGTCGCAAGTGGATGAGCTTTCCGAAGCCGTTGCGCAATTGTATTTTTCACATGCCGTGGTATCGCGCGAAATCGGAGGCTTGCGCGAGGAGTCCGACTCGTGAAGTACCTCGTCACGCATTCCACGCGATACGGCTACGATGAGGCGATCCCGCTTTCGCACAACGTGGTGCGCCTGCGTCCACGCGAACACGCCCACCAAATTTGTTTGCAGCATCAGCTGAATCTGCTGCCGTTGCCGGCCGTCAGAAACGAAGGATTCGACTATTTTGGCAATCACGTCACCTGGTTCAGCCTGCAGGAACCCCACATGGGCTTAAGGATTGTCGCGGAAAGTCAGGTAGAAGTTACCCGGCCTGTCCCGCCTGAATTCTCGCAAGGTCCTTCCTGGGAAAATGTCCTGTACACGCTGGCCTCTTCACGGGATAGAGCCACTCTCGCCGCGCGCGAGTTTGCATTTGAATCCGCCTATGTTCCCTGGTCTCCTGAACTCGCGGCCTATGCGGCTCCCTCATTCTCCGCCGATCAGCCGTTCTTGCAATGCGTGCTTGACCTGACCAAGCGCATTCAGCGCGACTTCAAATTTCTGGCCGGCTCCACGAAAATCGAAACCCCGGTCATGGAAGTTTTCCACTCCGGCAAAGGTGTCTGCCAAGATTTCGCGCATTTGCAAATCGGGTGCCTGCGCTCACGCGGATTTTCCGCCAGGTACGTCAGCGGATATATTGCGACGGTTCCTCCGCCCGGCCAGAAACGTCTCGAGGGCGCCGACGCTTCCCACGCCTGGATCAGCGTATTTGCGCCAGGTTTCGGCTGGGTGGATTTTGATCCGACCAATGGTCTAATGCCGTCCGATGCGCATGTCACCCTGGCCTGGGGCAGGGATTACAGTGACGTCGGCCCCGCCAAGGGAATCTTAATCGGCGGCAAGCGCCATTGGATGGATGTTGCAGTGGATGTTGTGCCGGAAGGCGAAGTGAATTAAACCTGGTTTTACCGCCGAATCTCTTACCGCATCTTTGTAGGGCACGGCTTCAGCCGTGCCGTAACGCGTACGGAATCATCCGGCTTTAGCCGCTGGCGTTTTCAAAATGCAACTATATGGACAATTCACTTCCGAGGATTTTCCGATTGGCCGCCCGCACCTATCCATGCCACAGATCAAATAAAAAAATCCGGTCCCCCTAAGGGGACCGGACCCCATCGCAAATTACCGCTTGAAAACGAAATTGAGTGGCGCCGTCTCATTTCCGGTGACGGTGATTTCCTGCGTCTGCGTGCCAAACGTTTCATGCCACGCAGTGATCGTGTATTTTCCCGGCGGCAAATTGCCCAGCGTAAAGGCGCCATTTTCCCCGGTCACGGCATAGTGCGACGTCTTGAGGACGGCGAAGTACGCGTGCATCCAGGGATGAATGTTGCACTTGACGGAGATAAATTCCGGCCGGGCGAATGAATCGGTGAGCGGCGCGGTGCCGGGGGGTTCGGCTTTGTTCCATTCGCGATTGTTCGTTGCCAGAGGGTGAATATTGTGAGCGGTGGAATCCTCATTCACCATCTGCAAGGCTTGGTTCGTTTGCAGGGCGACGATGTGCGGTGAAAATCGGCACCCTTTTTGCATCACCGTTACAGGCGTGCTGGGGACCGACGATTCATCCGGTGCGCCGGCGGAAATGTACACCACCACATTCTCCAGCGCGCCTCCGGATCCTACGACAATGTCTTCCCTCGTTGGCGGCGTGGAATACATCTTCGCGCACCCCGGTTCGGAAGACATGTTAATCGTCTTGTTGGGCATTGAAGCACTGCCCTCGACAATGACCTTACCGCCGATCCCCGCTCCCTGAGCGGTGGAAACGATGGTCAAGCAGAGTGCCGCCAAAGGTGCTGCAAGGAATACACATTTTGCTTTCATATATTTTCCCTCTCCAATGATTTGTCCGACTTCCCCTTTCGGGGCCAACTCTTCCCACTTCGTCACTGGGTCCTAAGCATCTTGGCCGGCCCTAGAAACTCGTGAATCCTTGATATATCGAAGATCCCGCGCAAATCAGCAGCAGCACGCCCGACAGCACGGAAAGCACTATGATCTCTCCCGTCAGAAATGACCCTCTGGCGATAAGAGCTTTCTCCTGCCGAATCTGGTCCTGCTGCGTTGCGCCGACTTTGTTTTGATCGCCCTGGCTCGGTAGCGTTGCGAGGTAGCCGAGCAGGACGACAAGAACAACCGTGATCGCGCCCCACAAGATGAACAGCATCGTAAAAACAGCATCCGATTGTGAAGTTCCCATTTGATTTCTCCTTCTGAGAACGGCGCTTCCCCGATGGGGGCGGGATCAGGGGGCACCGTTCCACAACGAATCGCGATTTGGCCCGAAAAACTCCTTATTGGAGATTCATAGCGCCTTGCACTGCGGCATCCTCGGGTCCGATCGGCTTAAGTTGCTTGGCCGGCCCAGGCTGCGCCTTGCGCCACTGATTCCAAACTTCCACTTCCTTGCTTTGCATGGGCTGCAACGTACGCAGGAAATGCACCAGGTCCCACGCATCCTCCGGTTTCAGATTGTCAGAGAACGATGGCATGGGCGTTCCATCCAGACCCGTCATGAAAATGCGATATAGGTCTTCATTCGTAACGCCGCACTTGAATCGCGAACTCACCGCGAAATTGAAAGGACGGATCGGGTTATCCTTGCTGTCGGTGAGCCCGGCAGCAGCTGGGCCGTTTCCGTGCCCTTCCGGGCCGTGACACTTCCAGCATTCCATCTTTTGAAACAGTTCCCGCCCATGCAGGATGCTTTCGATTTTCACCGCAGTTTCAGGTGGAATGGTGATTGGCGTCCCGGGCTTGTTGTTTTGCCATTTGGCGGAGAAAGACTTCACGTAGGCCACCAGGTCCGCACGGTTCTGATTGGTGAGCGGTTTCCAGGCCGGCATGTTCGAGTTCACAAACCCGCGGGTGATCGAGTCGTAAAGATCCTGATCCGTGGGCAAAGTACCCGAAGGCGTCGAGCGGCACTTGAACGTCGCCGCTGTAAAGTCACGTGGCTTAGGATCAATCCACGTGGCATTTTCTCCATTACCATCGCCCTGTGGGCCGTGGCAACCGATGCAGAACCGTGTGTAAAGTACCTTGCCCGTTGTCGCCCTTCCTTGCATTTTCCCGATGTGACTCTCTTGCGCGAAGCTGACGGTCGCCCCGGAGGCAATGAGTACAGCAACTGCTAGTAGTGCATTCTTGAATCTCATGTGCGTTGCCCTCCTTTAAAAGGCGAAGTCGAATCCAGCGAGTAAACTGTTGCTCCATGTCGCTCCGTTGGCGTTGAACAACCCATTGCTACCGGTTCCGCTCAACGGCGCCATGCCGACGGTCTTGGTGATCGAGTATTCGTTGTGGAATGCCAGCCCAGCTCGGCTGAACATGATGGGATACCAACGGTAGCCAACCGAATAAGCATCAATGTTGCTTTGCCCCGATGGAGTGGAAGCGGGCAACGCTTGTTGCGACATCCGAATGAGCTCTACACGTTGGGTGAAGACCAACTGCGGACTGATGTGCTCATGCGTTTCGACGAATCCTGAGTTCCACACCGGAGCGACTGCCCCGGCAGGAAGGGGTTGGTCAGCGGCCGTTCCCGTTCCTAGGAAGACGCTGTCGGATGCATGCATGAAAAATGGCAAAACCTCGAGCCGGTCGAAATTCCATTGGCCAGAGAAACCCACGCGGTAGAAGGGCTTATTTCCAACACCTGCTCCGACGGACGCGCCGGTGCCGGCAGGGGGGGGTGCACCGCCTGAGGTAAGAGTGTAGGTTGGCCTCTCTCCGTAATAAGCGAAACCGCCAAACCGCTCGAGGCCCAACTTCCCGACCTGAAACGCCTGGCTGAAAGCCGCGTATACGTCATAGCTATGGCTCGTGGGGATTCCTGGGGCGCCGTCACTCCCGGTCAGCAGGGACACGCTGTAGCGCGTGTAACTGTTCACCGAGTGCCCGGCCAACTCCATGCCCAGCGAGTTGTTTCCAAGTCCGAAGGTGTTGGAATCGCCTGCCGGCACGAAGTGATAGGACTGGTACAAGCCCCCATTCGCCGAAAGGAAAAGAAACCGCTTCTCGGAAATCATGTTGTCAAGTTCGAATTTTCCGACTCTGAGGTTCAGCCAGCGGCTTTTCAACAGATTGTCAAACCGCACAAATGCATTCTCGAAGTGGAACGACGCGTTCACGTCCGAAGAGGGAAGCAATGAGAACGAAATATTCTTATAGAGCGTGCCCGTCGCCCAAATATCCATTCCGGAAAGATCGAAACCCTGTTCCGCGAGCGTTGCACTGCGCGTGGTGGTTCCGTCATTGCGCACGGCGTCAACCGCCTGGTTGTTGGAAGCCTCTCGATGCCAGTTTGGCGTAATGCGCATCGTAATCGGAAAATAGCTGGCGTCCTGATAAATCGGAGAGTCGTGATCGTTCATCAACTGGTAGCCGTTGTCGCGGAAGACCTGCCCGAAGTTATTCAACTCCGGCCAAGCGGTGTGGCAGGCCGAGCAGGGCAACCCATATTTCCTGGCGAAAGCGGGAATAGCCCTCACGGCAGCGCCGTGCAGAGGCAGCGCGTAAACTGGCTTGGAATCTGTTAGCACTAGAAGTACTAGACCGAAAACAAATGTGACCATTACAAAAACAGAACGTAATGCGGATGCTGACTTCGCGCCCACTCCGCATTTCCAACTCAAGACAAACATGTTGCCTCCTATCTCTGCCCTTCCTTTTTGCATGTCCGGTGCCAAGTCTTCCGCGGAGGCGATGCACGACAAACCCCTTGCAATCATGTCTTTGGACCGCATTTGATCGCCGATTATCCGTTACAATTCCGAGACATCCGTCACATCCCGGCAATTGGTTGCCACGCTCATGCAAAATATTTCCGTCACAATTTCAAATCGCGAGCCATCGCCAGCGATTTACTGATAAGGAAATACTGTGTGCCGCATCAAAACTTCCGTCGCCTCAAAATTATTTCTATAACTGGAGAACATGCTCCGAAAGGAAAAAGCCTTCATTGCTTTGCAGCAAGCAACGCGGAAAGCTCGTCGAAGTTACCTATTGTTTACATTTGGTTTTATTTCTGGGAACACTCCGTAAATCAGGCCGCCTCACGCGGCAAAAATTTGGTCTAATGGAATGAGATCTTCATGACAATTACGGCGCCCGTACGGGCTGAAGAATGGAGTTTCGAGTCTTTGTCTTCTATCCGCGCACCAATTTCGCTTTAACACCAGCGTTAATTCAAGGAGCCACGGCGCCCTGATGAGTTCCGGCAACCACAAATTTCCTCGGCTATCCCCCGCGCGCAGCTTCGCGCTCTTGCTCGGCATTCTGTTGGCCGTGGCGGCTTCAGCCAGCTCAGCCGCCAGTTCGGCTCAGGACCATGCGACCGCCAGCGCCGGAATCGGATTTGAGCTGAATGCCGCGGAGGCCGACATACTGCAAGTCGTTGGAGCGGTCGCTGAAGATCCAGTCATCCGGGGAACCTACGTCTACGAAAAACAAAAAATCCTAACCGGCGCCCAACCCGCAAATACCTCCTCTTACTTCGGACCTTGGACCGGGCCGGGCCGCGCCTTTTACAAAGTTCTGACCGGCGCTCTGGCTCCCCGCCACTTCAAGGACAGCGCCGACCTGGGAACGATCACCGTTCGCTACGTCGTTCAGACTCAAAGCGACACGCGCGTCCATCTTTGGATTTTCGCGGTATTCGTCGAAGAGGGATCCCGCAAAGCCGCACCCTCCGACGGCACCGTCGAATCCAGCGAGTTCAAGGAGATTCAGGACCGCCTCCAACAGATTCAGGTTTCCAACCGGGAAACGGCAACGCTCATTCAGAAACGGCAAGAGGAAGACGAAACGCGCGCGGCAGCGATCCGTAACCGTCAAGTAGAAACGGCCCGGCTGGAATCTGCCGAGTCCTCCCTTAAAAACTTGGAATCACAATGGAGCGATCTCAGGCGCAAATTAATCGTAAAGGTCGCTGGCGGAAATGCGGAACTGAAATCCGCCCCCTTCCACTCCTCGACAGGAGTACAAGCGCTGACGGCTGGAGAAGAACTTGTCGTCTTGATTGTTACTCCGGCCTGGCTGGGCGTGGAAACCCCCGACAAACACCGCGGATGGTTGCGCCACGATCAGGTGGAGCCCCTGCCATGAAGCGCCGCTCCCCTTTTATTTTTCTGGTCTGCGCAGTGCTCACCACTGCTCCGCTATCCCTTGCGAAGTCGCCCGAGGCACAGACAATTGCGCTTTCGGGTAACGCGCAGGGTCGCGGGGCGGAGCGCGTGTTCCATCATCAGAAGGCCGAGGTTGAAAAAGCGATTCACGACTTGCAGGTCACTCTCTCCGGTCGCTTACCGACCCTCAATGGTTTTGCCGACTTGGGGGACGAACCGCAGGTTCGTTTGACGCGCGGCTATTATGAATGCGCGGTGAACGTGGAGGCCGTGGGCCAGGACGAAACCCGAGTGGTGGCCTCGGCCAAGATTACCGCTTGGTATACAGATCCGGCTCCCTCGAAATCGGGTTACCGGGAATTACCCTCCAATGGGCATGTGGAAGAAGATCTACTGGACCGGATCGAAGATGCGCTTGCCCCAATTGCGCAAACCTCCGCAACTTCGCAACCCAACTTACCGCAAGGGATAAGTCCGGGAACGACCATCGAGGGAACCCACGCGGATTCGGGAAATAGCGCTCCTTATATTGATACATCCCATTTTGGCCATGGAAGCGTTCGACTCAGGCTGAATCCCAGCCCCAGCACCGCCCTTACTTCCCCGGCCGGCTCCGGCCTCGCAGCGACAGGTAATATAGAGGATATCGAGTCTTTGCAGCGCCGGCGCGAGGAAGCCGAAAAACAGCTCCGCGAAAAGAACGAAGAGGTAAAAAATCTCGAGGAAATTCTCCGCAACCAGTCGCACCCCACCGATCTCGCCGTGGTTCGTAAATCCGGAACGCGCGTAATGCCCAAACCGAATGCAAACGGTCCGGCATTATTTTCGGCGGACGGCGAGGACGAATTTCAAGTTCTCGAAGCCGGACCGGATTGGGTGCGCGTGCAAATTTCCGGAGCCTCGCGCGGGTGGATTCGCCGTTCCGAAATAACGCTGCCGGAAACTCTGAAAGAAATTTCTAGCACGGCGGAAAATTCCGCAACCGCCGCCGAACCGCCGTTCCGGATTCTCCGCGAAGAAACGAACACATTCAAAGGAAATTGGGAATTATTGAACGGAAAAAAAGTAAAAATAATTTGGACCGCGCCCGCTTCAACCAGCGCAAAACCCGCTTCTGGAGCGGCTAAACAGCGTTTTGCAAAAACTATCTTCACCAACACATATCAAGAAGTGTCTTCACCTAATTCCACGACCCAGGGCGTTGTCCTCGTAATGGATTCCGCCGATGGCGGACAAATCGCCGCAACCGTGGAAAGCTTGAAGCAATGGCAAAACGGAATTATTTCGGAGGCGTCTTTCTGGAAGAGTTGCTCGGTGGATCCGCCTGATTTTTTCGATCCATAGCCGCGCGATACGTTGCCCCTTGCGATTCGCGACCGTATTTTCGCTGGTTTTTGCGCGGGTCTACGCTGACTTGCGTTGGTTTGCGTCCAACCCCACCGGCGAAAAGAGCCTAAAGAGTTCCATTCTTGGGAAAAAGGTTCAACAGTTTGGGCACTATTTGCGCCGCGATGCCACCTCCAGAGCTTCCGCTGGCCGTGCGTCCTTTTGATTAATAGGTAATTCGACGATTTTCCGCGTTGCTTGCTGTGAAGCAAAGACATTCTTTTCCTTTCCGTGCAAAGTACCAATGTTCCGAAATTGGAAATGCGCACCATGTGCACGTGAGCGCAGATTCAACGGACGAGGAATCTTCGGGTTGCTGCTTGCGCGCGCAAGCGAGGAAGGAGGCCACAAAGTCATGAGAAAGCCGATTCAAGTTTTCTTAACACTATTGTTAATGTGCCTCGCGGCGGGGGTCGCGAGCGCTCAGAATGGCACCACACAGCAAGGGGCTGGCTCGTTCATGGTGCAATGCCCGGACACGACGCCATTTCATCCCACGTATTATGGTCCTTCAACTGTATCGACCTATATCCCTCCGGGTCAAAACGGGACTTCCGTGGAACCCGACTACACCGGATATGTCGCGCTGAAACCCACGCTGGGCGGGGTCACCTTCAGCGGTACGGATAGTGACCATCCGGCGTACATCGCCAACGGCGGCGTGATCAGGTGCCAGGAAATCTCCGGCGGCGACGGCTATATGACCGAGGCGGACGGGAACCAGACCTTCATGTTTGCCTTCGGTCCCCTCTCCGGCTTGGACAATATCAAGAAGGGTATGCCGGGCACCCTCCTGAATGCGGATTTTAATGGCGATTACACGGATACGTTGGGTCGGCACCACGGGTATTACAACAACCCGAACCTCCCCAGCGTTTGCAACACCGCATCCATGTCAGCGACCTGCCAGACTGCTGGCTCCGCTGGAATAGCGCCTACGGGTACGGATCCTGTTTTTGACCCATTGCGCCCCATGAACACAAACGCCGGAATCGCCGACCCCGCCGACATCATGACCATCGGCGTAATGAACGGAAACATTCCCGCGCCGCTGATCGCCTTCGACGAAGACGACGAGTTCTTCCTGACTCTCAGCAACGTCGGCATGATCATGCGCCCCGACCTGTTCGAACAGCACACCGTCCACTTCCACGGTTACCCGAACGCCTCCTCCTATTATGACGGCGTGCCGGACGCAACCTGGGCCATCAACATCGGTGGAAGCGCGACCTACTACTACCTGGCTCCCGATGCCGGAACATACTTCTGGCACTGCCACATTACGCCGCCCGAGCACTTGCAGATGGGAATGGTCGGACAACTTTATGTTCGTCCGCGGCAAAACCACACGCCTCCGGGAAACACCGTTTACAACACAGACCTGCTCATGCAGAAAGATTTGCGAACGGCGTGCACCGGAACCGGGCCACTTTCCAGCGCTGTCAGCTGGACCTCCTTTGACATTGATATCCTTTGCTCAGCTCCTCTTCCTGCCTCCAACACATTCACACACCAAGCCGGATACAAGTACGCGTATGACGACGGCGACGGCAGCACTCTGTATGACATTGACGTACCGATACAGATGCATGGCTTCGATCCTAACTTCCACTTCGTCGGCATGACGTTTAACCCTGAAGGCTTCGCGGACATGAAGGACAAGTATTTCCTGCTCAATGGCCGCAGCTATCCGGACACCGTCGGAATCCCGGGATATGCCGGTGGACCTTCGACAACCGCCGCAACAGCCCACGGAAACCCTGACGCCGCGACCAACGCCATCGGCACGGAAAGCTCTGATGGACGCACGCGCTATTCACAGCCGATGCCAACCCTGGTGACCTTGGACAGCACTAAAGGCGCCAAGGGTTCCGGGGAACGAGCCCTGCTGCGCATTGCCGATCTGTCGGTGACCGAGTACGCGACTCTGGCTTCCCTTGGAATGCCTATGTTGGAAGTTGGCTTCAACGCCAAGATTTTGCGTGACCAGGCCGGCAACAACATGTACTTGCAGACGAACTCCATCAACATCGGTGGCGGCGAGTCCCTGGACGTAATCATTGACTCCTGCGCCGTTCGCACTGGTCCGGAAACCTGCACTTCGAAAATTCCGACCGGAACTTATTTCCTGTACACCCCGATCCTGGATCACCTGTCCAATGACGCCGAAAACTTTGGCGGCATGATGACCGAAATCGTCGTTAAGTAGGAGAGCAGCCATGAATCACATGAACATGAAAACACGATTTGCAGTAACGCCAATTCATGCGGTCCTGGTTGCAGCGATGGTCCTGCTGCTCTCCATGACAGCCAGTGCCACCACGCCGGGGATCACCGCAGCCGCTCCTGCCACCGGCGTCACCAGCAACAGCACCTTTAATCTGACCGCGACCGACGGCTATATGACCCAGCCCGACGGAACGCAGATTTACTCCTGGGGAGTGGGATGCGCGGGGGGCGCGGTTACCTACGCTCCTGCTGCATTTCAATCGCTTGGCTTCTGTCCGGCCATGCAAATTCCCTCCCCCACGCTGATCGTTCACGAAGGAGACACGGTCACGATAACGCTGACAAATAATCTCCCCAAAGGCGCCGGCAATACCTCGCTTGTCTTTCCGGGGATTACCGTGGCCGCCAGCGGCGGAGCCGCCGGGCTGCTCACCCAGGAAGCCACCAACGGCGGAGGGACAGTAACGTATACGCTCACCAATCTTACCCCCGGAACGCGCGCCTACTACAGCGGCACGCAAACCGACCTGCAAGTTGAGATGGGAATGTATGGCGCGATAGTGGTCCTTCCGGCAGCGGCGAATGTACCCAGCAATTGCACTCCGCTCAATAGTGACGTTTTCCAGAAACTGGGAATTGGCAATCTGGGCTACGATTATCGGCTGTCTCCCTCAGCCTATGACCATCCGGAAACCTGCTACGACCGCGAGTACTTGTTCCAGTTCATGGAACTTGACCCCGTAATTCACCGCCAGGCGGAAGTACAGAAACAAGCCATTGCTTCCTGCGTAGCCACTACGGGAGCGCCCTATTGCCCGACCGTCATGGACGTTAAAACCGAACCGTATCATCCGCGCTACTTCTTGATCAACGGCCGTTCGATGCCAGATGATATGGACCCGGACTACGCGCCCAACTATCCCAACCAGCCCTACAACGGTAATCCCCACATGCATCCGGGAGACCTGACCTTGCTGCGCACCATCGGCCAGGGCCACTGGGAACATCCGTTTCACGAACACGCCAACCACGTCCGCATCCTGGCGCGTGACGGCAATTTGATTCTGAGCCAGAATGATAAACAGGTTCCTGCCCGTCTTGGCGGCCGCATGGAATTCACCACCGATACCTATCCCGGACAATCCTATGACGGCATCTTCTACTGGACCGGCAAGGGCTTGGGCTGGGATATTTTCGGGCACACACCCGCATCGTTAAACGAGCAAACTTGCATCCCCAATGCCGACGGCTACTACACCCCGGCAAGTCCTCCTAACTCGATCCCGAATTATTACGAGTGGTGCGGCGACCACAATCATCCGCTGGAAGCTAATCCAGCAGGTGGCGCTGGGACAGCCCTTAACCCGATCACCAGCGGGGGAAGCACGGTCGCCGGCCAAATCGGGGGCGGCGGTCCGGCAACCCAGTTTGATCCTCTGGTGGCGACCAACGGCCTTTGGTACAACGGCACGCCTTACCTCGGACACACGGCTGTGGAGAACAACCGCGGCGCAACACCCCTCGTCCCAGGTGGCGCTTCACAGAACCCCCTGGCCGAATCCGGAATTGCATTCATGTGGCACTCACACAATGAGCGCGAAATCACGACCAACGACGTGTTCCCCGGCGGCATGCTGATGATGATGCTCGTGGACCCATCGGATTGGTTCATAGACGAAACGCTGTAAACCGGGTGCGGGCGTACCTGGAGCCCGCGTCGGATGAAGTGGCGGGTCCTGCATGGCGGACCCGCTTGATTTTGGATACGGGTTTTATTTGAACCCTGCAGAACTAGTGGGTGCGGGCGTTACTTGAAGCCCGCCGATATTCGGGTGCGGGCTTTACTTGAAGCCCGCCGATACAAAGATGAGGAGAATCGCAATGCGACTCAGCTCTCTCAAGCAAGCCTTGAAAAAGGCGGCACTGGCACTGACCATCTTCGTCGCGGCAGGCTCTGCCGCGTCTGCCCAGACCGTGAACCTCACGGCCACCAGGCAGACCACCACGCTTCCGGACGGCAATACCGTCCCGATGTGGGGCTGGGTTTGCGGGAGCGGCGCTAATACCCCCACTACCGGAGCATCCTGCTCCGCGATGAACGGTGGCGCCCAGGCTGGTGGCACCACGTGGCAGCCGCCTCTGATCACCGTCTCCTTGGCTTCAGGCAGCGCGGTGACGGGCGCATTTACGATCAAATTGTCGAATGCCCTGCCCGTTGAGACCTCGCTAACGATTATTGGGCAACTGCCTGGCGGCGGACTTGGCAGCCCGGTGCGAGAGAGTGGGCCACGCACCGATGGCGCGCACGCCGGTCAATCCACGACTACTTGGACAAACCAGACGCCGGCGTCCTTCATGCCCCCGGCGCAAGGCGCACGTGCCCGGTCGTTTGTGCCTGAAGTTGTTGCCGGTACCGTCGCTTCGCCCGCTGGCCCAGCAATCTATACTTGGAACGCTTTGAAGCCCGGCACGTACCTGATTGAATCGGGAACCTACCCCTCGATTCAAGGCCCCATGGGTCTATATGGGGTGCTGGTCGTTACCACCGAAGCTTCCATCGCGAGCTCCACCGCTACCTTTAATCCCGGGCCCGGAACTGCTTATCCTCACATCAATTACGACGCCGACATCCCGGTTCTGCTCAGCGAAATCGATCCGGTTCAGAACAATGCCGCGGACGCTGCTGCTATTACGCCGGGCTTCAGCGAAACGCGTCTGCCTACCGCGCATCCTCTAGCAGGCATTGTCGTTACCAATAGCGGCAGCGGATACACATCCGTGCCCACTGTCTCCGTCACGTCCACTACGGGCGGTGCAGGTGTCGTCGCCACCGCATCCTTGGGCGTGGTCGGTATTTCAGTGAGCGCTCCTGGAAGCGGATATGCTGTCGGTGATGCTGTAACCTTTGTCGGTGGAAGCGGCACGGGCGCCACGGCGAAGGTGGCCACCGTTGATTCGACGGGCAAAATTTTGAGCTTCACGACAGTTACTGCAGGCTCCGGCTACACCTCGGTTCCAACCATCACCATCTCTAGCACTGGTGGGACATCGGGAGGCGGCACACCTTCGCTCGGCGTTACCTC
>Ga0207041_1021_pt1 | contig 30136 bp, 22 predicted proteins | sample Alteio_BWMinCont_73_FD_153311 | JGI IMG/M metagenome (GOLD analysis project Ga0207041, IMG submission 153311) | Enriched cells from forest soil in Barre Woods Harvard Forest LTER site, Petersham, Massachusetts, United States -... | ecosystem: Environmental > Terrestrial > Soil > Temperate forest >... | reverse complement strand
ATTGTTTTGCATTAATGCATTTTCGAAATTCGGGCTCGGGCTCGGGCTCGGGCTCGGGCTCGTTCACGATTTTAGGACAGGGGACGTTCACTATTTAGGAAGAGACTCATCAATAACTAAAATAGCTTCTTTAAGTACTTGAATGAAATCTTCGCGTCCCCGATTCTTTAGCGCTTGTAGTCCGGGACTAGTATCTATTAACTCAGGATGGTTTTTAAATAGGTCAGCTAAGAGTTTTACATAAGGATGTTCTATTGTTAGTTCCGGCGTTTTTGGAATATTGAGAGACAACCACTCATTTGTTGGAAAAAAGCCTTTAAAGCGCACAGCGTTTGAAAGAATCTTATCCCACTCTCCTTTTTTCTTTAATTGATCAAATAGTTCGCCGATGGTTTTCTGATTTATTGTATATTTGCTCAGACGTCTCATCGTGTAGTCAAGATTTATTGATTCTAATTGACCAAGATCCCATAAGTCCTTTGGATTTTTTCTAAGGTGATTGGCCAAATGAGTATGCATTTGTCTTAAGGAAATATAACGATCTAATGTGGTACTGGAAGGCATCAACTCCAATGCGTTACTTAAGATGTCTAGTTCATGGCTTTTAAAATAAGTGCACATTTTTTCCTTGATCGATTCGAATTCTTCTTTCTCCTGAGCTTGAGTCAAAAGTTGAGTGTCTTCTTTATACTTTTCTAATTGAATTTGAGCCTTTTCTTTAATTCTTTCATCAATCCACGGCATGCGGTCTTGCGTGATTTGCATGATTGTACGCGCTTTAACAGCCTTATATAGTCCTAAACGTTGTAATTCAGTGCCCAGAGGAAAAGATAGCAGCTGCTCTCGAAAAAACGCCATGAGGCATTGAGCTGAACAAGTTGCCTGCATTTGATGCTGCTCATAATCATGGGGATTTTGAGAGGCTTCTTCTTTTACTCCTCCCTGACATAGATGATGAAAAGCTTGATACATCTGTTCCGGAGAATTATTGTGGCGTTTTTCTAGGAAATCAAATGCCCCCTCTTTGAGAAGTGATTCTAAAGGAACATCTTTATAGGAAATGCTCGTTTGATATTTCGCTACATGAGGCAATTTGGGATGGTTTTCGGTTAATCCTTCTCCTGTATTGTAAAGGGATACTCTTATTTTACCTGGAGAAATCAGCTTAAAAGAAAGACAGGTTCCATGTCCTTTACATCCAAAGGGGACGGGCAGCACTTCATTGAGCTTGAGATTTTTTAAACGTTGAGCAATAAGCTTTTCATATTTCTCTTTTTTAATAAATGAGTTTAGGGCTATAAATGAAAGACCTTTTTGAAGAGAATGCACTAACTCAGAAAATTGTTCGACCTCTTCAGAGGGGAGAAAATCTGTAAGGGAAGGGGGGATTTTCAACTTGTTAAGCGCTTCCAGTAAGACAAGAGAATGGTCCGGGATCCAGCCTCCTTCCAGAACATTTTTTGTGGGGCTTTCACTGTCGCCTTGAGAATGATCTGTTATTATTTTGTCCAACGCAAAGTGAAATGTGCTTTTAGAAATCACCTCATACTCTTTAAGAGTGTGTTCATTTAATAATAATTTAAGGAGAAAATCCGATTGATTTTTTTCAATGGCACTCTCAAATAGGTCCATCAAATCAACCGGATTTCCTTTAAAGGTCTCAAAAGGACGGAAGTTTCTTTCATTAGTTGCAAAATCAAAGCCCTTCAAATCTTCTTTTTGCATATCTTTTTTGTATTTAACAGCTTTATCTAGATCGGCCTTTTTTTCCTCAACTTTTTGGGTAAATTCTTTTTTAAAGCCTTCAGGGATAGGTGCTCCTGCTGCTTCAAGTTTGGTGATTAACGCTTCCCCCTCTCTAAGAAGCTTTAAACATTCTTTGGCCGAGGAATTGGGGTCAATCACCCTTCGAATTTCATTCATTTTTTGAATATCATTTTCATCGATTCCATAATATTTATTATAAAGTTCGAGATATTTTTGATTGAATAAGGGCGATAAAGGACCGAAAGATTTATTATTAAAATTGGCATAATATTGATTGAATAAGAGCGGTAAAGGATTGAAACTGTTATAAGCCGGAACAGCTTTTTGTTTAAAAAGTATCTCAATATCAACTAAAGAACTCTTGTCATTCCTCCTGGATTCTAAAATAGCTTCGACTAACTTCTCTTGTTCCTTATCCGAGTTCGTAGGGGTTGCCCCTCTTATGATAAGCTCCTTGATCCATTGAGATGGTACATCCCATTGTTCGAATTTTCTTAAGAGCGAATCACCCGTATTGTCCTTCGAATCGATGCCAGCTGAGTGGCTGAAAAAAACGTCGAAAAGTTTTTTCATTATCCTTATATGCACATGTTTAATATTCCAGCTTACTTTTTTTTCTCCTACTTTTTCCAAAAATTCTCTATCCGGAATCACAAGTTGCTTACGAAGCAAGGTATCTATCATTGGCCAATTCTGATATATAAAAAGAACGTCAAACGGAGTATCTCCGTTTCTATTGGGTTTAAACCAATCAAGTTGACTCTTGATTTCTATCGGTTGTTGGAACAGCTGTTCGATTAGATCTATGCGCTCATTTGCCGCAAGGTGGTGAAGCAATACACATCCCTTTTCGTCTGGAACGGAGGGATTTACCCCTTTTTTTATACATGTTAAAGCCAGATTTTGAAGTAATTCTTCCTTAGATTTTGCTAATAAAAGAGGCAGTAAAGATCCAGGAGTCGTTTCGAAATGTTCTAAATCTAAACTGTTAATGATTTTTTCAATTTTGGGAACGACTTCTTTATCTATCTCTGTTTGTGTCAGATGATGGAGTACATAAAGCAAATTAAAGTTTTGTTGAATAATGGAAAATTGAACCGGATCAGTTTTTAGGGCTACTCTTCCTATCAGCTTTTCTATTTCCGGAAGCGTTTGTGGAAAGTCTGGTTTTGGAGAGAATGTTGCTTCTTTGGTAAAAGGAATTTCATCAGATGTTAGATTGTCGTCAATATTTAAGGATAAATCAGCTTTTAATTTTGAATAGTAAGTATTGATGTGTTCATTATTCAAATCTATAATCATATAATTCCCGAATTAAATCAGATTTATTTATTATAACATTAAATAATTAACTATTATACAATATTTTTTAATTTCGTTTAATACCAAAATAGATCTATTTTAGTAGTTTAATTAGCAGTATTACGGTCCGCGTATTGGGACCGCTAACTAGAAATGTCATTAACTTAAGGGTTAGTATCGTGAACGTGTCTGGGCACCGGCATTTTATTACCCGGAAATTTCAGTAACAAAGATATGTCGTCCCTTCAGGACTCAATATTTTTTTGGTCATTTACCCAGGCCTCCGCTGCGCTGCAACCTGGGCTGTATCATATCTCCCCTTCGGGGATTAGGACAAGCACAGTACAAAATCTCTTAAAGCTAGAATATTTGTCCTAATCCCCGAAGGGGAGATATGATACAGCCCAGGTTGCAGCACAGCGGAGGCCTGGGTAAATGACCAAAAAAATATTGAGTCCTGAAGGGACGACATAACCTTGTCACTCTTGGACTTTTGTGCAGGCGCGTCACAACGTTTACGATTAGAAATAACCCTTAAGTTAACGACATTGGACTAAAGTCTAGGGTACATATTTATTAAATTAATTAAATTTTTGACTGATTAAAGATTTGGGGTCACAATCAAATCTGGGTGCACTTTCGCACGCAAAACCTGCTGAATATAGGAAAGCGTCGCACCTACCGATGAATAACACGATGTACACGACCCTTGATAGGCAATAATTAACTCTCGATCATTCAATAAATTCAAAACCTCTACGCCACCTGCATCCAATGCAATATAGGGTCGCACATCCCTATTTAACACTTCTTCAATAACGGCTAACTTCTGCTTCAAAGAAAGCTCCTGCCACCCTGGATACCCTCCTTCCAAAACGTCTCCGATTTCACGTGGAACGGGCGGCGCCACATAAGTATCCGCTAAAGGCAAATCAGTACATTGTTCGGCTGCTGCTTCAATCGCTTCCAACACTAAATTTAAATGGGGATATGTCTCTGGAGGAAACGCAGGCTCTTCACTTTTATCTCTTAAATGCTTATCTATCAACTCTACACTCAAACGCTTCGCCTGATCGTAATTTTTTCCGACTAAAATTTCACATGCTGCGTCAGAGGCTCCGATCAAAACCGATTGGCCAAATACTTGAAACTTAGCATCTACAATAATTCCGTCATCTTTGTCTACAAGCCAAAAGAATTCAATAACATTGCCATCTTCAATTGTGCCAGCTCTTGCGTGTGCTAAACGCATTAATCGCGCTTCGGCGGCCTCTTTTTGAAAAAAACCAACAGATCGAGGATTTTCAATACGGCTCGCCAATTTTTTACTGTAACGACTCCATGGAAAACTCTGAATCAATGTACTAAGAGCCATGATGGACTCCCGGATAAAGTGAGCCAGAAAATTTCTGCAGTTTTTTAGCTGTTTCTCCAATAATCACGGCTGCTTTTTCTATGTCCGATTCTGTTGTTTCTCGAGATAAACTAAAATTTAGCGCGGTATGAGAAAGCGTTTTATCGACTCCGGCTGCCATCAAGACTAGATTAATCCGTTGTAAACTTCCTCCCCCTAAACAGGCATACACACCCTTACGGTTTAATGCATACAAGAAGGCTTCATTTTCAACGCCAGGAAAGCCCATCGCTGTCACGTGAGGAAGACGGTCTGCATTTTTGTAAAACACGCTGGTATCAGGGAAAACTTCTTTAATCCGAGTCTCTAATTGATTGCGAAAGCGGGCGACTTCGGTGCACACAAGATCTCGAGAATCAACAGCTTCGTCAGCGGCAATACTTAAGGCAACAAGTCCAGGAATATTCAATGCTCCTGCACGTAAGCCGCCTTGCTCCATTCCACCATAAATCAAAGGAGCACAAGGTGTTCCTCGTCGTATCCATAATCCGCCGGTTCCTTTGGGCGCATGCATATTGTCGCCGTTAAAAGAAATAAAATGTGCACCGGTTTCTTCCAAATCAAAAAAATGTTTTCCTAACACATGAGAAGCATCTAAGTGGAATAAAATCCCTCTTTCACGACACAAACGACCGATCTCTGCAACCGGATGGATCACGCCCGTCAAAGCATTTGCCCACGACATGGATAATAAAGCGGTACGCGCTGTCAAAACATCGCCAATCGCCTCCGGAGTAATCACACCCAACGCGTTAGGTTTGGCAGAACGGATGACACAGCTCATTTTTTCTAAATGATTCATCGCCATTAAGATGGGCGCTTCCTCAATTTGGGTAGTGACAAACTGATTTTTTCCTGTGGGTAATGTCACTTCTGTATAAGCCGATGAAATCACTTGATTAACTGACTCGGCACCGCAAGAAGTTAATAATACAGTATCCCCTTCGGAAGCACCTAAAAGTCGATAAAGAGATCGGTAACTGCGTTCAATAACAGATATTAACTCGGTGCCTTTGGCATGCGGAGCAGAAGGAACACCCCATTGATCCCGCAAAAAGGGCATCATCGCGCTCACTGCCACCAAAGAAGGACGAGTCGTCATGCTGTTATCAAGATAAATTCCACCGGACATTAGGGCGATTCCTTTACAAAGGATCCATGAGAATAAGAATAGATAATAGGAATCCCTGTAGGAATTTCTAAAGCAACGACCTGTTCTTTGCTTAGACCATCGAGTTCCATGATAATAGATCGTAACGAATTTCCATGAGCAGACACTAAAACATTTTTACCCTTTTTCAAATAAGGAACGATATTTTCATGAAAATAAGGAAGTGCGCGCTCAGCCGTCATCGCTAAGCTTTCTCCTTCCGGAGGAGCCACATCATAACTACGACGCCAAATTTTAACCTGTTCAGAACCATACTTAGCGATTGTTTCAGCCTTATTTAAACCCTGCAATTGGCCGTACATGCGTTCATTAAGTTCCCAGCTTTTGATCATAGGAATTATTTTTTTCAGGGCTTCTTCGCTATGGATAGTGGCCCAAGTTTCTAGTTTCTTTTCTCCAGTATGAAGAATCACCGGAACTTTATCGGAACTATGTTTCGTCATCGCCAACACAGCAGTTTCTATCGCGCGTTCTAAGGTTGAGGTGAAGATGACATCAACAGGAATATTTTTGATCAGTGTACCAGCGTCAAAAGCCTCTTGAATTCCTTTTGGGGACAAGGGAACATCGACCCAACCTGTAAATAAGTTGAGTTTGTTCCATTCGGACTCGCCGTGACGCATTAAGATTAATTTGCCCATAGCTAAATGATACTAGGTCAGAGACAAAAACGAAAGAATTTCTGTGGGTGACGTTTCGTTTTAAACGGTTCGTAAAAATTTTAACACAAAGTCGAACACAAGAAACAAAAGCACAGAGAAATGATTAACAGAGTTCATCGCTTCTTTGTGTCTTTTTTTCTTGTGTTCGACTTTGTGTTAAAATTTTTACGAACCGTTAAAAACGAGGTCTAGGCTTACTCAATAGATACTCGGCGACATCCAGTGCTGACTCCTCTGACAAACAAGGCTGCCCGTAAGGCATATTTTCAAAAATAAATGTCGATAAGATGCCTCGGTTTGCCATCCCTGCGCCATTATTGAAAGAACCATCCCCCCAAACAGGCGGACCCGCCTTATCGCCATTTCCATCATTTCCATGACATAGAGAACATTGACTTTCAAAAATTCTCTCGCCTCTTGTGGCATCTACTTGGTAGGTCTGAGAAATTATTTTCATGGAGAGCCAAGGAGCTTTTTCGTAAATGGGAAAACCCTTGGAAATCCAATGAAAATAAGTTTCCAGAGCTAACATCTCTTTGCTATCGAGGGGAAGTGGTTTTCCATTCATGCTGCGTTCGAAACAATTGTTAATTCGAGTAGGTAGGTTAATCACTTTTTTAGCACGTTCATTGTACAAAGGATATTTTGCCGCCACACCGGCTAATGAAAGACCATCGCCTTTGTTTCCGGAGGATATTCCTCCTGCAAAGTGACAGTTCGTGCAACTCAAACGATTACCGACATATTCTTTAGCATTTTGTTCAGTATTAATCATGATTTGGTAGCCAAGTTGAACAAGCCCCCTAATTTGTTGGGGAGCATCGCCCGGATCTTCTAAACCAAAATTTAATGCTGTCCCTTTTTCATTTTCTAAAGCGAGTTTGTGCTGAATAGCCGATTCCGTAGGCGATTCATTGAGTTGAGGGTGAGTAGAAAAGATCCAAAACATCCCAAGAGAAAGGAGAAAAAATAGAACCAAAGACCCAGGTAATAATTTGTGTTTGATTATTCATAATTAACAAATAAACAAACAACCAAATAAAATCAATTTAAAATGATTAAATTATATGTACCCTAGACTTTAGTCTGGGCTCGTTTACGCGGGTTTTAACCCGCAAGTGTCATTCTATTTTCACTTCAAAATTGTTAGGAATAATTTCGTAAATAGCTATAACGAGCCTTCAGCCGGAACAACAATCTCTTTGAATAAAACCATTTAATCAACTTTATTATTCTCTGGATAAAAATAATTCAACAAGTACACAAACACTGAAATAAATAAAACTTTAACTATAGTATCGTACCAGTCAAAATAAAGCCCCATTGCTATAGCCGCCACTGCGACGATGGTTATAAAACATTCTTTAGGCCCTTCAATTTTAAACATCTTCACCCCTCTCTGTGCCTTCTTCTCTTGTGTTTTCCTTTGTGTTAAAATCCCCCTCAAACCTCGACACACTCGTTCGCGGGGACGAAATGCAACACTCCTGGGCCTCTTAAAAACACATAAAAAACACCGCCAAAGACTTCTTCAAACGGACGATCCTCGACTAATACCAAATAACGTCGCAACGCTTCCGTGTAAATCTTGGCCTGTAAATAATAATCATGGGCTTCCATCGCTTCATGCAAGAACTCTTGCTGATAACACACTTCCGAATCGCCTAACCAATTGGTTTTCCAATCCAAAATGTAATAACGGCCTTCATAAGCAAAGACTAAATCTATAACCCCTTTCAAAAAGCCTTTTTCTTGGGGATATAAAAATTCCGTCTCTCTATAGATTTTATCCTCACGCACATCAGCTAAACAAAAATCTAATAACGGAATCCTCAACACATCATAAACCATCTGCGTTAACACTTCATTCCACAACCCAAAAGAGGTTCCTACTGTGTGTTTCTTAACTAACAACCCAATCTCTTCCATAGAAGCAGAAAACGAAACGACTTCCAATATGCCATGTAACAAATTCCCAGTATCACTGCCTGCTGGTAATGTATGAGAAATTTTTACTAACGGAGCCCATTCCATCGGGGCGTGTCCCACCAGATGGGTTTCTTTATTCGTCGCAATCGCTGTAAACGAAAGCAACGACCGTGGACTTCCTTCAACTACGGGCACTGAAGGCGGAATCAAGGAAGGGGACGCTTCTTTTTCAAAAATCTGTGCTTCTAAACCTTCTTCTTTAGCCACATAAGTAAAAGAAAGCTCCGAAATCGATTCCAAAAACGGTCTTACATCTTCTCCTACCTTTGAAAGGTACATTTCCATCGGAGAAAACTCGCCTTTTTTTCCTTCAAGAACCGTCTGAAGCACAGGAACATATAACCGCTTTTTAGAACGTGTCATGGCCACATAAAACTGTCGAATTTTTTCCGCATCGATTTCTGCACTATACTCTTGATACGCTTCTTCTTGCTTATCACGAACCGGAACCCTAACCTGACACAGACCCTTGCGCTGCGGAACCAATCTTTCCAATTCTTTGGAACGGCGAATTAATCCCAGCGGAAAAACAACCTCATACTCTAAGCCCTTACTTGCATGAATCGTAAGCAATTGAACTGCTTGCTGCTGAGGATCTACACTTTTTTTCAAGGATTCATCCTCTTCAGCAACAGGATTAATAGCCAATTCGTCCAAATACGAAACTAAAGACTCCACAGAACAGCGGGTTTGAATTTGTTTAGCGCTTAATAAATCCACTAATTGAAGAACATCCTGATAAAAAAGATCTCCTTGTTCGCTTTCCAACCAACAGCGTGCACATTCAGAAAGAATCTGATGAATAAAAGCCGCCAACCCCTCACCAACAAGAATTTGCCTTAAGTCATTAATTCTTTTTAAGACAGGGATACGTGCTTCCGGATTCTCCTGAAGCTCTTCAATTGCACGATGATTATATCTAAAAAAAGGACCGCCCAAAGCTAAATGTAGGTCTCCTTGATTCCTTGGATGCAAGACGCCCTGAATTAACTCGCGTAACGCACCCAATGCCGGAGATTCCACAATACTTTCTGCACGTTGCAAGACAACAGGCAAAGCGGATTTTTGACAAAACAACGCAAAACGGCGCGCCTGCCAGCGATCTGCAACAAGAATAGCCATTTCAGACAAAGAAATGTTGTCATCGTGATGCAACCGAAGAATCTCATTCACGATAAAAGGAAAAAAAGCACGCTCTTCCGCTTCTTCAACGATTTTTTTATGACTACGCCCTTTATTGCCTTCCACGACAACAAAATGAACGGGGCTTAGAGAATCCGTAAAAACAAAGGATTCTCCATGGGGGGCACTATTCACAGCCGGGCAGTCGAGTTGTTTTTTTCCTTTAGGTAAATCAATAAGTCCTTTAAATCGACTAGTAGAAAAAAGAGCATTCAAAGCATCTACTAAAGGCGGCTGAGAGCGATAATTCGTATTCAAGGAACGTAAAGAATCTTCTCCTAGTTCCTGAGCAGCCTCCAAATAAGTATAAATATCCGCTTGACGAAACGCATAAATAGACTGTTTAGGATCACCCACCAAATAAATCTGTCCCCAAGAATCACCGGCTTCCACAAAAAGACGACGAAAGATCTCCCATTGAACCGGATCGGTATCTTGAAATTCATCAATAACGGCAGCGCGGTACTGATGACGAATCGCTTTGACAAAAACCGCCGAATCTAAAGCCTTGACCATGGCTTGTAACAGGTCATCAAACCGCATCTTTTCTTCTTGTTCCAAATATCTTTGCGAAAAACGATAACAACGTTCGGCTACTATCGAATAAATCGCAACGGGATCGGAAAGTTCCTGAATTAAGGGAACAAAAGACTCATTTAGTGCGCTTAAAAATCCGGGATGATTCAAAGCCGAATCCACAGGGGGCAATGGACCTCTTTTACGTAGCAATGAAGGATGTAATGCTTCAGCATAAACAACACCATCTTGAATCAGCTGATCCATGTCTTCTGGATTCCAAACGTCACGATCAAACATTAACGCAAAACGCTGGATTTTTTCTTCAGCCTCATCCGCATTTTCCATTTTTTTATAGGCAGGCAAGGACAAATAAAAATCATCTAAAAGGGTCTTTGATGAGATTCGAAAACGTTGTTTTAGCTCCCTCATCTGAGAACAAAATAAATCGAAACGTTCGTTAAACAGAGGAACGCCCTCGACATCTATGCCATTTTTCATCTCTTTGACAAGACGTTCTTCTAAATCGACCGAACTGCCTTTGTAATCATTAATCAAACATTTTAACTGATTCGTACTTATTAAATCTTCGGTCAATTCTGTTCTAAAAAAATCACGAACAATTTTTACAAACACTTCGATAGAAACGCCCTCGTCTAACTCCGATTTATCTAAAGAAACATCTCCTTCAACAACGTAATTTTTCAAAGCACGTGCACAAAACCCATGAATCGTAAAAATTTGAGCTAAATCAAACTCCATTGCGGCCTGTTCAAGCCGTCTTAACGTCTGAAGTCCAGACATCTTTCCTTGTTCTAATAGCGCCTGAAGATAATCGGGTCCCTCTATGCAATCATCGATTAAATAGTCTTGAACAAAACGGATGGATCGATCTAAAGCTTCGCGTACTCGAACCTTTAAATCACGGGCCGCCGCCCGCGTAAATGTCACCAAAAGCAGAGATTCCAAAGGAAGTACCGGCTCTTCAATTAAGCGTCTAATCACAATATTTTCGATAGAAAAAGTCTTTCCTGTTCCGGCAGATGCCTCTAAGACCAAATGTCTAGAAATCTTTTCATCGCGACTTAATACATCAAACGGTTTCATAAAAAACCTCGTTTACAACGTCTTGCCAGTGATCAATCAATTCTTGTCCCGAAGGTTTATGCCCTTCCCTTGCAAGCCATCGAAATTCTTCATGGTAAAACAACGTATTATCCTTCTCTAGGGCATCAGAAATTTTTTTGTTGAGTGCTTCAACATCGGATTTAAGAATCAAGGAAATCCATTCAGGTAAAAGAGGGGAGGGATTTTGCTTAGCTTTCAGATAATACTTCAATAAGTGTTGAATTTTGGTTTGTGCATGAGACTCCAATGGCCTTGTTGCCAATTTTGAAGATTTTGCCCAATAAATCGTAGGGATAATGGGTAAATGATCACGTGTAATGATTTGTGCAAGGATCAACGCTTCCGGTAAGGCTTTGATACGATCCTCTACAGTGTCATTAAGATAAGGGATCCAACCCAAAGAAGTGATCTCCGTTAATTTTCCGGTTAAAAGAAAATTTTCTCCAGAATCCATTTCAACTTCGAGTGCCGGCACAATCCAATTTCCATGAGCGTCTACATGGGCCGCTTCACAATAGGCTGCCAGTTCTATGGAGAAAAACTGTTCTTTAGTGACCCCTATTTCTTTTAATCGAAAAGTTATTTCCTCATTTCCCTCTCTTAGCGATTTTTCAGTCAGTTTTTTTAAAGGTCCTTGGGGTAGCTTTCCGCCCTTTTCTGAGCGTAAACAAACTTTATCAAAAGGAAGCGTTAATAATTGACGTTTTGAAATAGCGCGATCCATCGAGGAAAAATGTAAGGATTCGTCCGAAGAAACTAAACGATCTTGAGGGGTTCGTAAATAGATACCTAATTGTTTAAAATAGATTTTAAGAGGATTTTTCATTAAAGAACGAAGTTCTCTCAACGCAACGCAAACAGACGAATCAGAAACCAAAACTTCGTCATTCTTCTGGCTAAACTGAGAAATAAAACTAAACGGTTCTTTCTTAATGGAGCCATAATATCCCTGAGCTAAGCCATATTTTTGGTACGAATAAGAAAAAAAACGTGAAGCAGACGAAAAATAAGAAGCATCAAAAGCTTTCCAAGGGTGTTCAAACAAACACCATGAAGATGGCGGGCAGCCGTCACAAGAAGCAAAGGAAGAATCTAAGTAATTTAGCAATTCACCCACAAGTAATGACGGACCATTTGTCGTCGGATACGTTAAGATTAAACGTGAGCGAGCAGAAAGAATCCCCTCCAAAAATAAGAATCGATCGTAATCATTTTGGGAAGGACAATAATCTGCCTTAGGATTGCCTGTCATCACATTGATAGAAACTTCCTGAGTACACTTAGGAAATTCTTCGTCAGCCAGACCCATTAACACAACAACCTGTGCAGGAACCGCACGCATCGGCAACATCGAACAAAAACGGACCGCATTTAAATTCCCTTCACGATAGATCGATCTTTCCTCTAAAAGAATTTGCTCCACAAGTTTATAAATGGTTGTAAACGCATATAATTCCGCAGGAAACTCTTTAATTTTTTTAGATAATTGGTCCAAGGCAGTCAACAGCAATTGATCTTGGGAATCATTCGCCTCAATCCACACCCAGTCTGTGACGATTTTTTTTAAACTTAGACACCAATCTTCGAGAGTCTTTTTTTCCTGGCTGGAAAAAATAGAAAGAGAGTCTCGTAAAGTTTTGAAGATTTGGATAAAGTCTCCAAAAAACTCTGCTTGGGTTCCCTCAATTCCACCTTTAACATTCAACTTATCTTTTGCTTCAAACACAACCCCTTTTAACAACGACTCAAAAGCCCCTTCCCATGTTCCTTGAACTGTTTTTTGAATCATTTCATTACTTTGGTAACGTCCTTGTAAAAAAGAATTCCGATGATCATGACTCCATCCCCAACGCACATTGCCCAAACGCATCCAACGCTTAATTTTTTCAAGCTGATCCGGCTTCCAATATTGCTTACGGACAAACGAAGAATTTTCTAATAACGCCAACAACGCTGAAGCTTCCCAACGCCCTGAACCTAAATGAATCAACTGTAAAAAGGCCTGAACAGCAGAGCTTTTTGTGGCAGTCTGATGATCCATCAGCTGATAATCAAACGGCACTTCTGGGGCCCCAAAAATGGCTTTTATCAAAGGAGCATACTCCATAATATCCGGAGCCATCACAAAAATTTCACCCGGAAGAATCCCATCCTGAGTCATACAACCCAAAAGTACATCCAATAAAACTTCCACTTCGCGTCTTCGCGAGGCAGCAGCATGAATCTGAACCGAAAGATCTTTATTCTCTAAAACAATTTTTTGGGAACGATTAGGGTTGCGCATAGATGCTAAATCCGCCTGAACCCCTTCTAACAAATTCAATCCGGATTTCTCTAACCAACAAACATCTTCAAAAACTAGATCTTCATATTCTGGTCGTTCCTGAATAGAAGTCGGCAAGGCACAGCACACAGTTAATTCAATGCCGGATTCTTCTAGCTGTTGCGCCATTTTACGACCCAATTTGCCCATATTTGCTAGCAAAGGATTGCGATCGGCGAGATATTCTCTTAATTCCTCACTCTTTTTTTGCTTATGCACCCAGGCGCTTTCTCGATCCGATAAAATATCACTCCAAAACGACTGACACGGAGTCAACAAATACAAATGCACCGGAAAACTTGCAGAAATTTTCTGTAAAAAAGACAAATAAAGTTTTGGCAGATAGCTTAAAGAAAACAAATGTAATTCGGTTATCCGTGCTTCATGACAAAAACCTTCTTGCTCCAAAATTTGCGCCGGATAAGTCCAATCGGGATGTTTTTCAAAAATAGCCTTCCAAATTAACCCCTGCCAGCCAGTCCATTCTTTGACAATTTCGCCCGCATAAATTCCATAAGAGTGAAATAAAGCCGCCAACTTCTGAGCAAAAGCCGCCTTTCTCTTTTCTTCTTTAGTAGTCCCCATTTTCAAATAACGAAATAATCCCGTCCATTCTGAATCAGCCGAAGACTGATATGCTTCTTGAATAGCTGCATCGATTGCCAAAGTTAATGCTGAGCGATCGGGGAATTTCAGCTTTTTCTCGCCACAAAGGTCTTCAATCACACTATTGAAGCGAGAAGAAATCTCTAAACCAGCCGCTACTCCTAAATCTTCAGCTAAACGAATCATCAGCCAATTTTTCATGGCAGGGCTGGGGACAATCACAACCCTTCGAGCAAAAGGGTCTTTACTCAAATTTTTTTTAAGACATTCGTAGAGGATTTCGGCTTGATTACTGCCAAATGCATGCATAAAGGCACTTTTTTGATAAATTATTGCTTATGTTAACTACTATCAAATTTTAACACAAAGAAGAACACAAGAAACAAAGGCGCAAAGAAAGCAAATATAAAAATTATTTTTGCTTTCTTTGCACCTTTGTTTCTTGTGTTCTCCTTTGTGTTAAAATTCCCCCAATAGCATATTTACTTGAAAATACTAGCCCCGTCTCTTATGATTTACTTATGCGAGATAAACCCAACTCATTATTTGCCCTAGGGATCGAATGCGACGGAACGATCTATCGCGCCGCCGAAGTCACTTTATTGAAAGGGACCGCTTGTCCCCAAAAAGTCTACGAGTTTCCAAAAGAAGCTGGTGTAAAGCCGCTTTACATGGAACAAAATCCGGACGCTAACGATGCTATTATCATCACACCTCTCTTTACCAGCGAAACGTTAGTGCGTCAACTGACCCTTCCTCTTAAAAAAGAAGGGGATGTAGATGCCGTCCTCAACTTCCAAGCGGAACCTCTTTTGCCCTATCCGGTTGAAACAGCCATTATCGATCGCATCTTTTTAGACAAAACAACCGAGGGTATTACCGTTTCTTTATTTGCTGCTCGCAAAGATCACGTCGAAACACATATTAAATTTTGGACAGATCAAGGCCTTTCGCCGGAAGTTGTTTCCTGTGTTCCTTCTGCATTAGGATCTTTTTTAGGGCTTTATCCGAATTCGGAAAACTATCGTTTGATTATTCATTTTGGTCGCAAAGAAACATCAGCGGCTCTAGTAAAAAATGGAAAATTGATCGCAGCGCAATCTTCAGGAGTTGGTGTTGACCAACTGTTGGAAGCGATGGAAGAGGATGGGGATATTTCGATTACTGATTTTAGTGTAACTAATGAAGGGTCACATCCACAATTAAGAAAGGTCTTAGACAAACTCAAAAATGACACGACGCGTCTCTATCTATCCTTAAGTAAACAGGCAAAAGAAGAAATCGATGATGTGTGGATAACTGGTGAGGGCTGTTTATTTAAACAACTTCCTGAAATTGTTTGTGAAGGGATTCAAAAGCCCCTACAAACACCGGAACTTATTTCAAATAGTCCACTTACTGTTGAGGAAATTCAACGGTTTGCTGTTCCCATTGGATTAGCCATCAGTGGGCTCCCCAAGTACGACAACCAGATAAATTTTCGCCAAGATGAATTGGCCTATCCGAATCCATGGAAACGTTGGAAGAAACCTTTGGCTACCTATTTAGGCCTATGTGCGGCTTTAACGGTTGCGACCCTGATCTTTACGAACTCCTACGCAAAATCACGTGTCGATGAGATTCGTGGTCAATATTCCGAACTCTTGCAAATCATGAATAAACCCTATTCAAAATTTGAATCGAAATTTGAAGAGCCTCCAAAACCAATTCAACATTTGAATGAAGAAGATTTGTCTACCCGTTTGGAAACATTAAGTGAAGAAATCCGTAGCACACCGGGAATATTTCCGCTTGTTCCAAATACACCTCGTGTAAGTGATGTTTTCGCCTGGTTAATGACCCATCCTATTTTTACTCAAAAAGATTCTGCAGGTAATACGAACAACCCTTATATGCAGGTGGATAACTTTAGCTATACGATGGTTAAACGTCCGGAGCAAAATAAAAAACAAGAAAAATACATGGTTAAAGTGGAAATGGAATTTTCTAGTCCAAGTCCTAAACTTGCGCGAGAGTTTCATGACAGCTTGATTTCTCCAAATGATTTCGTGGATCCTAAAGAAGAGGTCAAATGGAGTGCAAACCAGGGCAAATACCGCACTTCTTTCTATTTAAAAGATAAGACGTTTTATCCGGCATTATCAAAGGAAAATGGGTGATTCTATGACATGGTGGAAAGAAATTCCTCTATCACGCCTGATTCTATATATGATGGCTGCAGGATTATTACCGGTTCTTTTTGCGTTAATGCATTATTTCTCTGTGACTAGCTCTTTAGACACCTTAGAAATGCAAGTCTTAGATGTGACCCAAATGGCTTACACGCGCGAAAAACAACAAGCCGTCAACATGGCGGCTCGTCAATATTTTAAAGAAGCGGATCGCTTTTATATCGATAAGTATTTGGAAAGCCTTTCTTTTTTAGAACCAGAAGTGGCTAGCTTGCAAAAAATTGCGTCGAATCCCGCTTATCCGGAAGACGAGATCATAAAGAAACGTTTGGATCTTTTGTCTGGGCCAGGGAATGCAATGGTCTTTTCAGAAGGTGTTGTACAGAGCTATCCTTTTTTTAAAGAAACCACCGAAACTTTAGTGCATTCGATTGAAGTCAACGTGGATGACATTCAAAAAATTCTTTCTAAAATTGAAGGGATTCAAATTGGGCACTATGCACCAGGGCCTAATCGTCCACAGCTGATTGTCCTCGATATAAAACTCGACAAAAAACGCGTTAATACAAAAAACGAGGTTTTTACGTTAAACCTCAAGCTTCTTAAAAGGGAATATTCGTAATGAAGCGTACTTGTTTAGTAAGCACACTCTTGGTTAGTACCATTTTATTATTAGGAAATGGCTGTAATTCATATCATCAATCTTCAGGAATACCGGTATTAACCAGTATTAATTTTATTGATTATAACGGCTTATCTGAAACATTAACGACTCCTGATCGTTTGAAGCAGTACGAACAAGTCGATTTTTTGAAGCCGCAACCCTTTCAGAAGATTATGAGGGTTTATAGTCGTGATCGCGAAGGAAATATTTCGGCAGTGATCACCAGCTATCATCCTAATGGCCAAACCCAGCAATATTTAGAAGTCGTCAATAATCGAGCCTCCGGTTTTTACCGCGAATGGCATCCTAATGGGATTTTGAAGCTAGAAACGTATGTGATTGGGGGAATGGCAGACATTACAGCAGGGGCAGAAAAAAGCTGGTTGTTTGAAGGCGTATCCACAGCATGGAATGAAAACGGATGTTTATTAGCAGAAATTCCTTATTCCAAAGGCGAGCTTGAAGGGATTTCTCTTTATTTTCATCCCAGCGGAAATTTATGGAAACGAGCACCGTTTTGTGGCGGCGTTTTGAATGGACTCCAAGAGACATTCCTAGATAATGGCGAAGTTTTACAAACAACAGAGTACGTGAACGGAGTTAAGAGCGGTGTTTCCAAACGTTATTGGTGCGGAGGAATTTTGGCCTCAGAAGAAACCTACATGCAAGGTTTATTAAAAGAGGGTCGTTACTATAATTTACTCAGTGAAGAATTATCTGCAGTAAAAAATGGAAATGGATTCCGAGCTGTGTTTGGAAGGGATACGGTTGCTGAATTTCACGAGTACAAAAATGGCCAGCAAGAAGGCTTGGTTAAGGTTTTTTCACCCGATCAAAAGTTGATGGGCACCTATCACATGAAAAACGGCCAAAAGCATGGTGAAGAGATTGAGTATTACGAAAAGCCATCGTTAAGACAAGCATTACAGCCCAAATTATCGATTAACTGGTATGAAGATACTATCCAGGGCGTAGCCAAAACCTGGTATGACAACGGAGCGCTCGAAAGCCAACGCGAAATGAGTACCAACCAAAAGAACGGCCTAGCCACAGCGTGGTACCGTGATGGCAGCTTGATGATGATTGAAGAGTATGATCACGACAAACTCACCAAAGGTGAGTATTATAAGCGCGGAGAAAAAATCCCCATGAGCGAAGTCTCAAGCGGCAAAGGCAACGTGACGCTCTTTGATGCCGAAGGCAATTTTCTGCGAAAAATCACCTACTTCAACGGCCGACCGCTATAGCCATTTGTAAAAATAAATAAAGGAAGCCCGCTAGGGTTTGGGGAACATATTAACAATACTGAAAATTATGATCACTCTATCCATATTGTTTTTTTCTGTGGAAACATGTTGTTTGGAAAAATAACATTTCCAGCTTGAAACTTATAAGGCCAGCCCAAAGATAATTCATCCTGAAATTCATCCCAATTCGCCATCAAAATAATAAAAGCGTGTTTTGCATGATCTTCACTCATCTCAAAAATAAGAGGGCTTATTTCATTAGTAAATTCTTTAACGCACTGATCAAATGCAGGCATAACACAATAAAATGTTAGCCAGTGATGAACTTGATATAACGAAATTTTCTGACTCTTATTTAAACAACGTAAGGCTTCAGGTATAGTGTTTAGTGTATTAAACTGCTCACTCGTTTCCTCATTAAAAATAGGTTTTTCAAAAAGGGCTTTTAGTTCCTCTGGTCGTTTTAATGTTAGAATTTTATAATCACAATCGTGTTTATCTTTTTTTATATGTTTTGTTACTTCCCTACACAAAGCTACGCCTATATTAACAAAAGGGATTGCCAACCCCACGCACGCCCAGATACTTTTATTATTAACATGGCTCATATAAAAATGTTTTTTATGAAAAGTACTTCGATATCCATAGGGATTATCAGGATGTGTTTTTATATAATTTTTTTTCCAACAGTGTATATAAATTTTTTCACCAGCATCTACAGCGTTGTTTACAAAACTTACGAATGGAATATAGTCCATGATGCGATCGGTCGTCACAAGAATTTTTGAAACATCCACAATAAACCTTTGTCTTTTTTCTATTAATTATAAACTATTAATTATTAATAGTAAATATAAATATAACAAACAAAATTAACTAAAAAACAAATCGTATTCCCAACTTCGTCAACAGACCAAAAATGACTTCCTCTATAAAAAAGTACCCTAGACTTTAGTCTGGGCTCGTTTATGCAGGCTTTAGCCTGCAAGTAACTGGATAGATTCTTAAGTCATATAAGCCTAAGAAGTTCCCTCTAAAGTTAGTGGTCTTTGGCCTGTCACTTGCAGGCTAAAGCCTGCATAAACGAGCCCAGACTAAAGTCTAGGGTACATAATTACCTAGATCATCCGGCTGAAGGCCGTCAATATAAAAGCCTAGGGTTAGGGCGTTTAGCCCGTAACCCTAGGTCATAAAAGATAAGATTGCAGGCTGAAGGCCTGCCATATAATAAATGTACAAGTACTTTAGGTTAAAAATGTTGTTGGATAATATGTCAAGCCTTCGACCAACCAACCTCTTCTTTTAGATTTCCTAGCATGCCTATCCAATTCTCTTCTATATCCTCAAGAGACTTAATTAAAAATCCATGGATATTATCAATATTATTAATATCAACGCCATCTTTATAATAACTATCAATAAGATTTTTTCTCTTTATATTAACTCTTATATCTTTAGAAACAGAAGTAAAAATATTATTATCCTTATCTTCTTTTATATATTGATTATAAATTATTACTTGTTCATTCATTCTTTTTACATTATCTATCGGGTCGATCCTGATCCGCTGATATTTTAACATAGCTTCATAATAATTTAAATTTTCTAAGGTTCGATTTTTTTCAGCAAAAGCCTTAACCGCCTTAATCAATTTTTTATCTCTATTCGCATACAGTTGTTTTAAAGTAGAGTTTGGGTTAACGTCAAAAAAACCTTTAATTCTAGTTACCTGCCTGTCTGTTAAAATTGTAGACTTCACCTGTTTTTGTTTTGGTTTGGATACCTTCTTTGGTTTTGCTGTAGCTGGAGCTTGTTTTGCAGAAACAAGCTCTTTTAGACCTTCATCATCAATATTTGCCGCTTCATTTACTGGAGCAGCAGTATTTCTATTAAACAACCCCTTAAAAAAATCCTTGGTGGCATGTTTAACATGTAAATAAAACAATTTTCCCCTTAATCGAGTCGTCCCAATACCCTTAAGAGTTTTCGCCATGTCATCTTTCAACTCATCCACAGAAAACTCGTTCACTTTTTTTCCCGTTCTAACCTGACCCTCACCCTCTTCCCCTTTTAGAAACCCTTTATAAGTATTGGTGATATTATAACTGTGTCCTCTATAGTTAAAAACCGCTCTAGCTGCAATTTTTCCGTCTTTTGTTCTAATTCCAAAACCACTTTTACCCTCTATTTTTTGATTAAGAACAACCGACGAGTTATCACCTAAAAAAGATTTTATAAAATCGTTTACACTTAAATTATTACTCATAAACACTCTCCCTTAAAATAATAATATCATTATAACTAAAATCTATATTTCAAAACAAAAACAATAATTAATTATCACAAATTTACAAAAACTTAATACTATTAATTTGCAAAGGAATAATTCTCTCTCCAACAGCATATTTTTCCAGATAAAATGACCTATCGGTTATCATGTTTTTCACATAACCAATAAGGAGTTTTTCCATGGCTCAACCCGATCTTGAAAGAAAAAAAGCCCTCGAACAGGCAATTAGCGCGATTAAAAAGCAATTTGGCGACGGCGCCATTATGTCCCTCGGACAACACTCTCAGAACCGAGAAATCGCCACGATCCAAACTGGTGCCCTTACTCTTGATCAAGCTCTTGGCATTGGTGGTGTTCCTAGAGGCCGTATTATCGAAATCTTTGGTCCTGAATCTTCAGGTAAATCCACACTAGCCCTTCACATCGTTGCGAACGCTCAACGCAAAGGCGGTCTTGCTGCTTATATCGATGCGGAACACGCTCTTGACCCTACCTACGCGGCAAAAATTGGGGTAAATCTAGATGAACTCATGATTTCTCAGCCTGACAACGGAGAAGAAGCGCTTAATATCGCTGAAATGCTCGCGCGCTCTAACGCGGTTGATGTCATCATTATTGACTCGGTTGCCGCGTTAGTTCCTAAATCTGAACTAGAAGGCGACATTGGGGACTCTTTTGTGGGTTTACAAGCACGTATGATGTCTCAGGCTCTCAGAAAACTAACAGCCTCTCTTGCACGCTCAAACACTTGCGCTATCTTCATCAACCAGCTCCGAGAAAAAATTGGCGTCATGTACGGCAACCCAGAAACAACAACTGGTGGTCGCGCTCTTAAGTTCTTCTCTTCAATGCGTTTAGACATTCGTCGTATTGCGGGTATTAAAGGACCTAATGGAACTGACGAAGTTGGAAACCGTGTCAAAGTGAAAGTGGTTAAAAACAAGTTGGCACCTCCGTTCCAAATCGCAGAATTCGACATTCTGTTTAATGAAGGAATCTCTAGAACAGGGGCGATTATTGACCTCGGAGTCGAATATGGAATCATCGACAAAAAAGGTGCCTGGTTTAGCTACAAAGGTCAACGATTAGGTCAAGGACGTGAAACGGTACGTGAAGAGTTTAAGAAAAACACGAAACTCGTGGACGATATCGAAATTCAAATCGTTCAGGCCATGAAAGAAAAGAGACCTAAGCCGCCGATAGCAAAAAGCGCTGCAGACTTAGACGTCGAAAGCGAAGTGTTAGTCGGGGTTTAAACTTTTTACGAGAGCTGGGATTGTGCCCTCGCATAATCCCAGATCTTTCCAAATCTGTAAGAAAGCCGTAATTTCTTGTTTTAATAATTCTTTAGCCTGGGTTTCTCCGAACACAACCGCAAAATTCACTAAACGTCCATTTTTCGTATCTTGTTCTTGATCACCTAAATCGTCTGCTATTTGAAAAGCCATTCCAAAATGTTCAGCTGCTTTTTTGATTTGATTAAGCTCTTTTTGATTTCCGCCCCCATACAGCCAACCAAAAACAAAAGAAATTTCAAACAAGGAAACCGTTTTCTTTTGAAGAACCTCGCGCAAAGCTTCTAAAGACAAGTCTTTAGGATAAACGTCCAAATATTGACCACCTGTAGCTCCGGCTAAACCTGTATTATAAGAAGCACATTCTACGGCTAGGCGGCAGACATCTCCGCTAAAAGATTCACTATTTTTGGCAATAGCCTCATACCCCGCCGCAATTAATGCATAACTAACAAGCAAAGCGGTGGACTCGCCAAATTTTTTATGCGTAGCAGGCTGTCCCCGACGAACATCATCATTGTCCATACAAGGCAAGTCATCAACAACAAGTGACGCGCAATGAAAGTATTCGATAGCCAACGCAGAATAAGAGGGGTCTAAGCCCTTATCTAGCGCATCGGCGACCATGTAGACTAGAGCGGGCCGAAAACGCTTCCCGCCGTTCATTAACGCGTATTCGCACGCATCGCGTAATAGCGTTTTAGGACCAAGCGAGGAAATGTGTTGTTGGATCTGATTTTCTATGCGTTCTCTATAAGGCAAAAGAATATCAATGTAAGAAGAAAGCATAGAAAAGCTCATATTTAATAAATTTTTTATTTCGCGGAACAAATAAAATGTAATCTTTCTTCGACTGAAGGCCGCCCAGGTTAGGCCTAAAAATATGTACCCTAGACTTTAAAGCTAGTTGCAAAAATAAATATGGGGGGTCCGCTAAGGATTGGAGAGCGAAAGAGAAGTTATGTCGTCCTTTCAGGACTCAATATTTTTAGATCATTTACCCAGGCCTCCGCTGCGCTGCGACCTGGGCTGTATCATATCTCCCCTTTGGGGATAAGGACAAGCATTAGTACAAAAATCTCTTAACGCTAGAATATTTGTCCTAACCCCTGTAAGGGGGAAATGATACAGCCCAGGTCGCAGCGCAGCGGAGGCCTGGGTAAATGATCCAAAAATATTGAGTCCTGAAAGGACGACATAACTTCTCTTTCGCTCTCCAAACCTTAGCGACTTCAGCCGAGACTCTAATATTCGAACCCGCAGGTATACAAAGTTTAGAGGAAATATAAATAGAAAGCCATCTTTAGGAATTTTAGAGCCTTTCCACAACCTCTCTTATAGAAGATAAATAATATAAATATTTTTTCTTCTTCTTAAGAGCCTGTGGAAAAGTTCATAACTATACACATATACGAGCTAAATAAACCGAAGATAACTTGTTTATGGTCCGTCTATAACTAAGGGCTTTTGAACAAAATCCGACGATCAACAAAACCCTGAACAAAAGATACGATCAAAATTGTTGATAACTTGGCCATTTTATCCACAATTATTAAAAATTATATTTAAATAATAATAAAACAACTGTATTTAAATTGATTTATTTAATTATATACTGTAAAATGTCTTTTATGGTTTTAAGATATACATTAAATTCTAGCAATCACGGATACGGAGCTTCCGCCTTAAGATGGTTGGGTTCTCCTATTCTTTCGCCTTATTCTGCCCGCCACTGGCATCTTGGTCAAAAGGATCAAAAACATAAGTGGGGGCATCGCGTTATTGCTGTCGTTCAAGCTGTTCCTTTGGTCGGTTTAGCTGCTTCATTATTAGAACGAGGCATTGTTTCACTTATTAAAGAAAAACCTAAGCCCCTTGCTGAGCGAGTCAGCGTTGATTCTTCCCCTCAAAAAACACCTCAAGTAACCCCCATAAGACAAGAAGAAGAAGAAATTGTTGATGTAGTTATAGAACCTCCACCACCTATAGTTAACGACCACGCACTTGAAGAGGCTTTTTTTGAAGCCATTCAAAACGGTTCCCCCCAAGATTACTTAGACTTACCTTCTCACATAGACATTACCTATAAAAACAAAGACAATGAATCGTTTTTAATGCAGGCCGCAGAAAAGAATCTTTATGAAGTTTGTGTGCAGTTAATAGATAAAGGAGCCGCAATATCCGATCTTGACAAAGATGGCAATTCAGCCTTGGCTTATGCTGCTGCAGGCGGTCACAAAGACCTTTGCACATTATTGATCGAAAAAGGAGCAGATGTTGTCGCTACCGATAACGATGGTAATCCACCCTTATGGTATGCCGTGGACAGAGGTCACTTAGATGTATGCGAATTACTAATAAAAGCGCGGGCTGATTTATCAGTAGTGGATCAGGACGGGAGTAGTTTGTTGATGACGGCAGCTGCAGAGGGCCACAAAAAGATTTGCAAATTGCTGATAAACCACGGTGCTGAAATCTCCACAGTTAATAAGATGGGTTATACAGCCTTGATGAAGGCCTGAGTAAAAGGGCACAAAGAAGTTTGTAAGTTGCTGATAAATCGTGGTGCTGAAATAGCAAAGGTGGATAATTGGGACCAAAACGCCTTAATGTGCGCTGTTTTTATAGGTGACAAAGAGATTTGCGAATTACTGATAAACCATGGTGCTGAAATCTCCACAATTAATAAGAGTGGTCATACGGCTTTGACGATTGCTGCTTTTAAAGGCCATAAAGAGATTTGTGAATTATTAATAAAAGCAGGGGATGATTTACTAGCGGAGGGTCTCGCTGGAGTTAATGCATTAAACGTAGCCGCTCTAAATGGCCATAAAGAAACCGCGTTGTTCTTATTAAATGTTAACCCCGATCTTGTTCTTCAAAAACCTAACGTACTTACAGCGCTAAAAAAAATTAATTACAAACACGACAACCCACTTCTTAGAAAAAAAGCTCGTAAAGAACATTTATTAAAATTCGTTACTCATTTGTGGGGTTTAAAAGGCTCAATCCCTACCTATTCTGGGATAACGGAAGCAGAAGGGTGGGTGAGTTACTGTTCCTCAAAAGCAATAAAAAAATTATGGAACGAGTTTTGTGTTACTTATGACTTTTACTTGTCAGAGGAAACTAAGAGCTTTGTTTTGGATTCTCTTACACCGTTGGAAATAAAAGAATTATCCATTGAAAATAAAATTAAATTTATTAACTCTAATTATTTAGAGGTCCCCAACAAACCTATATTAATTAATATTGGATTTAATAAACACGCCGCTTACATGTGGATTTGTAATAATGACATTGTTTTAGTGGATGGGGGAACAGAAATTTTATATAAAAAATATGGGGTTTTTGGTGGATTAAAGGGGGAGATTCAAGGGAAAGTCACCGCAGATTTATTAATAAGGCTTGATAAAATCAAAGACATGGAGATGTCCGAGAGAGACAAAGAATTATCAACCATTTTAGACGAAATAAATATCAAATTTTTAGCAAAAAGAGACTGTAGGCAAAGAGTGGGTAATTGCTCTGTCCATAATCTGATAAATGTGATTCCCCTTATTTTTTCTTCTCCGCCAAGCTTTATCGAACAATACGGTTACAGTTTTTTTAAAATTGGTGAGATGTTCATCCCGTTTCTTAAAATGAGAGCTTTAAACAAATTCATTCAACTTATAGACGAAGATGAAAGAGATGATTTTACTAAAGGTGTTCTTCCTTATTTGAAAAAGATTAAACAAGACTTACCCAAAGTAGCAACTTATATAAACCCAAAAAATAAATCTTCTGAGTTAGGAAAACCTGTACTAATTCTAGCAAAGATTCACCGAGAACTCGATAATGACCTTTCCAAATTTATTTATAAACATTCGCAGCCAGAAAATCCCACCAAGCTTTCCCCACTCTAAGATTTTACAACACTTTCTGAAAGAATGAGTCCGCCATAGTTTGTACAAGGATATGTTTTCACATTCTGACCAATTAATGATCCCGGGTTTGAAACAGAGTTACACCCCAAATGAGTATTGTCCCCAACAATAGCCCCAAATTTTTTGAGACCTGTCATTAACTTCACGCTTTCAACACGAATTGAAATTTGGCCCATATCAAGCCTTAGGTTCGCACATTTGGTTCCTGCACCTAAATTCACGTTGTTACCCAAAATACAGTCTCCTAGGTACGCAAAATGAGCCGCATGCGCATCGTTTAATAAGACTGTGTTCTTAATTTCTGTATCATGACCAATCACGCAACGATCACCAACAATGACATTGCCTCGAATATAAGCCCCGTGTCGGATAGAACAGTTTTCTCCGATGATGCAAGGGCCTTTGATGTAAACCCCTGGTTCCATAACAGTCCCCTTCCCAATGGAAATTGTTTCGGGATTAATTAACCAAGCGTGGGGGGAAATGTCACCTTCAAGGAGCCCAAGCTTTGTAGTGTTTAGGTAGTCTTTAATTTTTGGGAGAACATCCCAAACAAGAACGACATCTTGAAAAAGTGAAGCATGCCGAAAGGATGATAAATCGAAATAGTAAGAAGGCGAAAGTGTAGCCTTTGCGGTTGCTGACAAACTTTCAACAACGGAAGATAATGAAGAATATTTCATAAATAATACTTCCTCTTCTTAAGAAGGTGTGGAAATGTTTATAACTAAGCGTACACACTCGGAAAAAACGAAGTGCATAACCTGTTTATGCATTGTGCAAAACTCGGGACTTATAAACAACTAAAGGTTGTCGACTGGGTTATCAACAAACTTATGAACATGTTTTCAATTAGTCTTTTAATAATATCATATGTACCCCAGACTTTAGTCTGGGCTCGTTTACGCGGGTTTTAACCCGCTCGTGACCTGGTTGGATTTAAGAAAAATAGAATTAATAAAAAATTGTTTTAAGAATTAATTAGGTTACGGGCTGGGGAACTTTTTATGAGTAATGCTACGGGAGATTAAACAATGAATAAAAATTTAGTTGAAAATACTCATCATCAAACTTTCGAATCACTTCGACAAGAAGAGGATGGTTGTGAATTCTGGAGTGCCCGTAAATTGGCGAAGGCATTGGAATACAACGAGTACCGTAATTTTCTTAACGTCATTGAAAAAGCAAAAGAAGCATGTGTAAACAGTCGACACGATATTGTCGATCATTTCGTTGATGCCACCGATATGATCGACATTGGCAAGGGAGGGCAGCGACAAGCTGCTGACGTAAGATTGTCTCGCTATGCCTGCTATCTGGTCGTGCAAAATGGTGATCCGGCGAAGCCTGTGATTGCTAACGGCCAAACGTATTTTGCTATTCAGACACGTCGACAGGAACTAGCAGATAACCAAGCCTTTCAACAACTCAAGGAAGATGAGAAACGCGTTTATCTCCGAAAAGATCTTCGAGAACACAATAAACAATTAGTCGAGACAGCTCAACAATCTGGTGTAGAGACAACTCTTGATTTTGCCATATTCCAAAACCATGGTGATAAAGGTCTCTATGGAGGACTTGATGCAAAGGATATCCAAGAACGAAAGGGTCTGAAAAAGAATCAGAAGATTTTGGATCATATGGGAAGTACTGAGCTTGCGGCAAATCTCTTTAGAGCTACTCAAGCGGAAGACAAACTTCGCCGGGAGAACATTCAAGGCAAATCCAACGCCAACCAAACACACTTTGAGGTAGGTATGGTAGTACGTCAAACTATAGAAAAGTTAGGCGGTACTATGCCAGAAGATTTACCTGTTGCTGAAAAAAGCATTAGGCAATTGGAAAAAGAAATCAATCAAAAATCTACAGAAAAAGTTAGTTAATCGGTCTGGGATATATGAAAAAATTCTAACGATACTTTGGCTTGATTAGGTCGGGGGGGTGTATTGCATTAATACGTTTACGAAACTCGGGCACGGGCTCGGGCTCGTTCACGATTAGCGAGGGCGAGGGCGAGGAGTTTTTTCGAGTTTTCCTTTACTAAGAGAAAAGAATCTGGGTGATAGGATTTGAACCTACGACCTCTTGCACCCCATGCAAGTGCGCTAGCCAAGCTGCGCTACACCCAGATATGTGAATTAAATCGCTGAAGGAATCCCTTCAAACTCTAGCTCTGTCTTACGAAACTCTTTCACGACTAATCGCGCACAGTCTTCGATGATCTTTTCAAGCGGGACCGTTGGGTCTGCTTCGGTTGCGGAAATGTCCACACTAAAGGATGCACCAAAAGATAATCCTCCGCGAATTCCTTTTGCTTTGAAATTTGCAAAGATTCCGTCTTTCTTCTTGGTCACATTAATAAATCGTATTAAATTGTTCTCGGCTATGTTCTTCATGTTAGAATTTCCTGTTCAAAGAAGACTATGCTAGGGGCTTTAAGATTTATTGTCAATTTACAAAAAAGTGGGTTTTAGTTAGCCTTTTACTATGGAAAATATTGTTTTATCTCACGCTCCTTTCAAGCTTGAACCTTCTTGGCAAAAGGCGTTGGCTAAAGAATTGCAAGAACCTTATTTTACTTCTTTAATCGCTTTTTTAGAGCAGGAATATGCTGGGTCCAATGATATTTATCCACCCAAAGAACATGTTTTTGACGCTTTTTGGAAAACACCTTTTTCTAAAGTAAGGGTCGTTATTGTGGGTCAAGATCCCTATCACGGAAAGGGGCTGGCTCATGGTCTCTGTTTTAGTGTTCCTCGTGGAATTAAACCTCCTCCTTCCCTGAAAAATATTTTTAAGGAGTTAGGGTCAGATGTTGGAATCTTACCCCCTAAACATGGTTGTTTGGATTCTTGGGCCGAACAGGGGGTTTTTCTTTTAAATGCTTTTATGACCGTCAAGGATGCTCATCCGATGTCACATAGTAAGATTGGGTGGGAACGTTTTACGGACGCTGTAATCGCTGCCTTAGCACAAAAGAAAGAGCCCATCATCTTTGTTCTTTGGGGTAAGTTTGCTCAAGATAAATGTGGGCATATTGTTTCCGATAGTCATCCTATATTAAAAGCCGCTCATCCTTCTCCTTTTTCTGCACATCAGGGGTTTTTAGGGTGCCGTCACTTTTCAAAAATTAACGAATTTTTAATGAAACAGCATCAAAAACCGATTGGTTGGTCGTTAAATTGAGGTTTTAGGACTTTTTTTCCTATTACAGACAGGGCAACTTTTGCCGAAAAGGCAAAAAAATCCATTTAATTAGGACTTCCCTTACTGTAGAAACAGAAGGGCATGAAACTTGCTTCCTTAAACTTGCGAAGACGCATCCATTTACTCAAAATCCTCAATAAAGAAGCTGGACGAAATCTAAAAATATCGTTATACGATAAAGTATAGATAATTAGTCAAAGGAGGCGCGGTTATGACAAATAATGGCGATTTTTATAGGATAGACAAGATGCTACCCTATAAGAAAACACGCACGAGCCGCGCTTTGATCGGGGATAAAGATCTCCAGATCCATATGACACACGCTCGAGATGCGGCTAATATCGAATCTGCCGGCACCAATAAAAGCTTATTCTCTCATTATATGCAAGAAACAGCCGGAGTTACCTCTCAAGCTGCTGTCCAGCAGCCCACCAATGAAATCGGCTTGGCGATGCAAAATATGGAAGAATCTTATAATGTAATGATGCAAATCCACTCCCAACTTATGCAACACTATGAAGGGATTAAGGATATGCAAAACGCTGAATAATCAAGACTTTTCCTCTTTCTCACTATATCAAGTTGGTTTTTATTCATTATTATTCATTTTAGTATTGTTTTTTGTTTTAATTTAATTAGTTATTAATTATTTAATTGTAATTTATAATATAATTAAATTTAGAGGTGGATAGTTTCCTTCAAAAAAGGAGATGTTATGATATTAGAAAAGAACCTTCGAAAACTCTTTGACGAACTTTGCAAGTTTGAATTCGCTAAAATTTCATTAGATGGCTTTGAAGTAACTGTGAAAGTGATTGATGCTGCTTCGAAAATCTATTTATCCACATCTGTTTATTTTGGAGGAAATTTCATACCAAATAGTGTGCGTAAAAGCTTATCCCAACAGCCTGTATACGATCATCCTGTTTCCTTAAAGACCTATATGACGCTTAATGAAGAGCTTTTTCAGATCAATCTGAACTATTTGGGGATTCTTACTCATATGGATACCCATCAGTTCATTTCTCTTTTAGAAGATTTCTCCTATATAGCCGAAACATGGCGTCGTTTCTTAGAAGAAAATGATAAGAATGACCTAATTCACGTCCGAGTTAAGTAAGAGGGCCGCTGGAAGGGCCGGAAAGGTGTGAGGGTGCACGCATCCTGTTACCCATAAGTCTGAGAGGTAGCAAAGTTATGCCGTCCCTTCAGGACTAAATATTTTATTATTATTTACCCAGGCCTCCGCTGCGCTACGACCTGGGCTGTATCA
>Ga0207041_1025_pt2 | contig 30239 bp, 37 predicted proteins | sample Alteio_BWMinCont_73_FD_153311 | JGI IMG/M metagenome (GOLD analysis project Ga0207041, IMG submission 153311) | Enriched cells from forest soil in Barre Woods Harvard Forest LTER site, Petersham, Massachusetts, United States -... | ecosystem: Environmental > Terrestrial > Soil > Temperate forest >... | reverse complement strand
TGATAAAGTCCAGCAATTCCACGAGATGCTCCACAATAAGAATATTGGGCTGGATTATCAGTTGGACGATTTCGAGGTAAATGCCAGCAAGTATTTGATCGATGTTTTGATCAACAACCTTTTCAGCAACGCCATCAGGCACAACAAAAATGCCGGGCGTATAGAGATCCGGCTATCTGGCAATAAACTCTGTTTTCAAAATACCGGCGACCCCACCCCGCTTGACCAGGATGCTATTTTTGAACGATTTTACAAGGGCCGCAATTCCGACGGAACCGGCCTGGGCCTGGCCATTATGAAAAACATCTGCACACTCTATAATTTCAGTATTAGTTACCGGTTTAACCAGGGTATGCACTGTTTTTTTGTGGAGTTTGACAAGTAGCGGATCAGGACTGACCCCTTACATTCCTGCTGATATTACCAATGGTTTCTTCAGTAAACCGTTTCGCTTGGTCGAACCAATCAGGCGCTTTGTCAGTAATATCGTCCAAAATTGACCTGCCGTCTTCACCCTTTTTTGTAATGTAATTGATGCCGTAGCCTACGGCGGCGCCAATGATAATATATTTCAATAATCGCATTGTATTTAAGATTTTTAAATAAAACGCCTGTTAATAGAGAATGTTTTGTGGATAAAAAATTATTGCTGAAAATGAGGCGCTTATGTAATTATTGCTACCTTTAAACAAACAAGCATCCTAATGACAACAATGCATTTTATCTTGTCGGCTATTTGCATAGGCCTTGCAAATATCTGCATCGAGTGGTTTTTCATCGGTTTTCTGTTCCACAGTGCCCAGGCGTTAACTCCGCAAACCTGGCGCCCCGAAAGCACGAAGAGCTACCTGTACAGCTCGCTGTTAAGCTTCCTGTTTGGGGCCCTGTTCACTTTATTTTATATAAAAGTAGGGGTGAACTACGTCATACTGGGGAATTATTGGTCACACATAAAGCTCGGACTGATCTGTTTCGCATGCTTCGGCTTTATTTTGGGAATAAGCAATGCGATCTACATTAATTACAGCAGGAAATTTGTTATCGGGACGATGATCGCCTCTGTGCTGACCTATGCATCGGCGGCAATCATCGCCGGCTTATTCTGCTGGAAATAAGGCCGGCCAGGCTAATAATTTACATATTGCTCGTCGAATGTACCATCGGCATAAAGATCGATCAGGCCATAGCCGGGCGCGGTTTCGCGTTTATTACCCTCCCACCAGGCACCGCTTACCGCGCCGTTACATAAATAGGTAACATTGTTGTAAACCACCTTATCGCGCAGGTGGATGTGGCCGCTCAGGCACAGTTTTACGTTTGGATGCTTGTAAAACAACGCAATGATCTTCGAAATATCGGTGTGCATTTCGCCGCCAAGCACCTCCCATTTGTTAACAGCGGTTTGATCGTCGACCATCAGCGTGGCCGTGAGGAGCGGGATGTGCGACATTACACAAACAGGCATATCAGCCGGGGTTGTGTTTAATTCATTTTCGAGCCAGGCGAACTGTGCATCGCCAAGCTTGCCGATATACCAGGTATTATCAGTATCCAAATGGACACTATCCAGTAAAATAAATTTCCAGCCATTCTTAATAAAGCTGTAATAGGGCGATGCAAGCTGAAGCTGATTAATGGCGTACTCTTTGCCATAAAGCGCCTGGCCTTTGTCGTTCTCGTTCCACCAGACATCGTGATTTCCCAAAATATAATGCATCGGCAGGCTGCAGTCGGATTTTATCGTTGCATGCCATAGCTTCCATTGGCTGTTGATGGTATCGAGGTTTTCCTTATTCATGTCGAACACAATATCCCCGCCATTCAGGATCAGGTCGACGTTTGGCTGCTGCTGTACACGGTGCAGGCAGCGCGCAAACCGGGCCGGCGCATCCCATTTATCTTTTAAATGTACATCGGTTAGATGAGCCACCCTGAGTACCGGCTTTTTATCGCTGCTGATCGGGTTGAAACGCAATGCTGGCAAGGCAAGCAGCCCGGCCATGCTTTTGATAACGGACCTTCTTTCCATAAATTTATTTATGTTTTGCAAATATGCCCGATAACCGGTCAGCATTGCACAATGCCCGTAAAAAATTTTTATTAAGAAAAAGTTAAATAATAGCAAAGGCGATGCTTTGTGCAAAAAACCAGCGATATTTATACTCATCAGATGAGCCCTAATTTAATACCCCGGAAATCCCTGGCCAACGAAGTCGCCTCTGCATTGCAGGAAAAAATACTAAAAGGCGGCTACAAGGTAAACCAAAAACTGCCGGTTGAAGCTGAGTTGATGCATACTTACGGAGTGGGCCGCTCGACGGTACGCGAAGCCGTGAAGATATTGGTTAACTCAGGGTTTTTAAGGGTGCTGCAGGGCGTGGGTACTTTTGTGGAAGAGAACTCGGGGTTTAATGAACCCTTGAGTCAACGCCTGAAGCGGGCCGACTCCCAGAGCATTGCCGAAGTTCGTCAAATACTGGAAATGAAAATTGCTGAAAAGGCTGCCACAAACCGCGACGGCAACGACATATCCAAACTGGAACACTTTTTAAGCAAACGAAATAAAGCCGCCGATAAAAACCAGGTAACGGAAGCGGTTGACGCGCACATTAGCTTCCTGCTGGCGCTGGCCGATGCGTCAAAGAATGAGGTGCTGGCGGGCTTGTACAAGCAATTTTTGCTGCAGCTTAAAGGGGAATTGCTGGAAAAACTGGAAGACACTTCCTTCTTCAAAGATAAACGCGACCAATACCAAAACCTGCTGGATGGCGTTTTGCGCCAGGATCCCCGCAAAGCCTGGCACTCGGCCGGCAAGATCACCGGGAATATGGTGTAGGGGCGACCCTTGTGGTCGCCCGATTTATGTTAAAATAAACTGGTTTGCAAACCTTTTAGTTCTTCAACTTTTTTTAGCCGGGAGCCTGGCGTTTTTATAGTGCCATCAATTTGGTAAACCGCTGATTCCACAAACCGCGATGCAACAATGATTTGAGTATCCCCGCAGCAAGCATCAAACAATTGCTGCACCAGTGAGGGATCATTATTGTTTTTGGAGAGGTGTGATAGCAGTAAGTGGCTTAAGTAAGGCGCTTTATGGGTTATGAATAATTCAGCCGCCTGTTTGTTAGATAAATGGCCATTTCCGCCGCGGATGCGCCGCTTGAGGTGATAAGGGTAACCACCTTTTTCAAGCATTTCATCGTCATAATTTGCTTCTAAAAATGCTGCATGGCACTGGCTGAAATGGTTCACCAGGTTTTTACAGGCGATGCCGATATCGGTAAATATACCCACGCGAATGTCGTTGTATGAAACCGTGAAACTGCATGGATCGGCCGCGTCATGGTTTTTCGGGAAGGCGGTTACCAACAGGCTGCCGATCGTCACCTGGTGATCTACCGAAAACTGGCGGATCAAACTTTCGTCAATAACCAGCCCGCCGCCCTTCAGTGTGGCCGGCGTAATATACACCGGCAATTGGTGTTTTTTTGCCAGTACGGAGATGCCGTTAATATGGTCGGAATGCTCGTGTGTAACGAAGATCGCCCTTACTTTTTTGATGGATAAACCGAGCCGGTGCATGCGCCGTTCCGTCTCGCGGCAGGAGATACCGGCGTCTATCAATACGGCCTCATGACTATTGCCAATATAATAGCAATTGCCGTTGCTGCCTGAATTTAACGATGCAATAAAAAGCGACATGAGTATACAAAGGAAGGGGTTTTATTTCGGATTTCGGATGTTCGATTTCGGATTTAAAAAAATGCGGAAGTCAGAATTTCAAATGCGGAACGAATGAACCCATATCAAAAAATCCGAAACGGCGCAGCCCTCTTGAGCGCCGTTGAAAACAAACAATTGCGAAAAATCGTAAATCGTAAATCCGAAATCGTGTTATCTTCGCCTTATGGATTCACCGATAACATTGCCTGTGCTTAATGCCGAAGAATTGCGGGTGCTTGGCGCTTTGATGGAAAAGAGCAAAACGACACCCGATTATTACCCTATGACGATCAACAGCCTGGTGGCGGCCTGCAACCAAAAAACATCGCGCAAGCCGGTTGTTCAGTACGATGACAATACGGTGGCCCAGGTGCTGAATATGTTGCGAAAACGGGCGCTGGTATCAACCGCAACAGGCGGATCCGACCGTGCAGTAAAGTATAAGCATAACTTTGCCATTGTTTTCCCGGTATTGCCGGCAGAGGTTGCCATTATTTGCTTGCTTATTTTACGCGGCCCGCAAACACCGGGTGAACTGAATACCAATTCGGGACGGCTGCATGAATTTGAGTCGATAGAAGACGTACAGGAGGTGCTCGACAGGCTGAGCAGCCCCGAAATGCCTTTCCTGGTGCAGTTGCCTAAACGGCCGGGGCAAAAAGAAGCGCGGTATGCGCATTTACTTGGCGGCGAACCAGACATAAGCGATGATGATTACGCAGACGAACCCTCCGGCAGAAGCTCAGGCGCCCTGGAGGCCAGGGTGACCAAACTGGAGGCAGAGTTGGGGGCATTACGAGCCGAATTTGATAAGCTGATGAAAGAGCTAAGCTGACGCAACGCGAGCAGCGCGATCTTCTTCATCCGCTTTCGGGCGAAAAATTTTGCGGATACTGGTAAGTCTTTGTTAAGCTGGTTCACCGGCACACGTGGATACACCTGGAACACTGGCACAGCGATAAGCGTGTGTAGCTTGTTGCGTAACACAAAGGAAACGAGTAGGATAGCATTGAGTGGTTGGATCGCCTTAAAAAACGATCTCCCCTGCGGGTATCCTTAATTTTAATTAATGTTTGTGTTTTTTATTACATTAGTGGCATGAAAACGAAAATTGCCGACCTGGAGTTTGAACCCCTTTTATCCGCCGAGGCTATTGAGGAACGCATTAAAGCCATTGGCCTACAGGTCAGCAACGACTATAAACACGTTGTGCCTGTGTTTATCGGCGTTTTAAACGGCAGTTTTTTGTTCATCGCCGACCTGATCAAACAGATCGACATTCCCTGCGAAATTACTTTTACCAAGCTTGCTTCCTACTACGGCGGTACCAAAAGCGCCGTTAAAATACGCGACGATATCGACTTTGCCATGGACATAAAGGGCCGCGATGTGGTAGTGATTGAAGATATTGTTGATACCGGCAACACCGCCCATTATTTACTGGAGAAATTGCGGATGAAACAGCCGGCCTCCATCAAACTGTGCTCCCTGCTCCTCAAGCCAAAGGCCCTGCTCAAAAAGATCGACGAGCTGAAATACGTTGGCTTTGAGATCGAAAATGAATTTGTGGTAGGCTATGGCCTTGACTACAAGGAAATGGGCAGAAACCTGAAGGATATTTATAAAAGAGTGAAGTGAGTTGATTTCGGAATTCGGATGTTTGATTTCGGATTTATGGCATCAATCTTTTCTTCCCTAAGTCTGTGTTCTCACAGACTTTTCCAATCCTTAGATTGTCTTCTGTGCAACTTACGTTGTTTTTCGCTGAAACCTCCATTGCAGTTTCTTTCGGACTTTCGGACTTTACAGACTTCGGACTGATAAATAAGCGTTTAAAAATCAGCGCGATATATCCTGTCGATACAAACAATCCCCAACGGCGGCTGTTAAAATATTAAGTGCTCATGCAATTGCTTGCGCTTCCGTCGTGCAGACTATCCATTAATTCAAACTCAAATTACAACTATGAAAAATGTAACCGCTATTGCCATCCTCGGCATTGTACTGCTCATCCTGGTAAATTTCTATTTCGTATTGGTCGATTTTGATGTGCTAAAGCCCATCACGCATGGCCACAAAATAATGGAAGTGCTGGTGTTCCTGGGTTTCCTCGCGCTTTTACCATTTTTTGTAAGATTTCACAAGAGGCGGTTGTTTAAATAAGCCCTGAAGTCTGTGTCGCCGCAGACTTCTCCAATATTTTGAAAAGGGGAGGAGTTGTTTGCGGGGACACAGACAACGGGGAGGGGGGTGCCTGTTATTTCAAACTTGCATACGCCCTCACCGGGAATGTGCCCGCCCCTTCAAATTTTGGCGGTACCGCGCTAAATTTAAAGCCGCTTTCGGGCAACTGATCCAGGTTGCCTAAATGCTCGCATATCAGTATTTCCGCACCCAGTAAGGTGGTATGAACAGGTCTCGTCCGCCCCGCGGTATTATCGATGTTATGGCTGTCGATACCTACCAGCTTTGCACCTGCATCCCTTAAATAAACTGCTGCCTCTTCGGTGAGGTAAGGGTGGCCTTCAAAATATTCGGTCGTATTCCAATGCGTGGCCCAATTGGTATAAACCAGCACCGCTTTGTTTTTTACATCTTTTCCCGTAAAATATTCCTTGCCAACTGCAGTAGCATTCTTCGCGTTAATGGAGATGGCCTCCAGCTCCGCGCACTGCTCCAATTCAATTTGCGACAAATCCTTACCATGCGCAAAGCGATGAAAAGGGCAATCCAGATAAGTGCCGGTATTGGTTACCATTTCAATTTTACCGATCTGGAACTCGGTGCCTGCTTCATAAAACGCTTTTGAGTTTTCGCGGCTCAGGTAATCACAGATGATCGGCGCAGGCAGGCCTTTGTAGGTGACTAAACCATCGAAGATGGTATGGCTGAGATCGATGAGGGTGGGCATATGGAATACTATAAGGTTGTCAAATGTACCGGCTAAAATCTTATTGGCGTCACGGGTTAGTTTATATGATTTGTTGAAAAAAGTTTGTCTTTTTCATTTTGAGACAATTCACTCCACCAATCCAACCATATTTGCCTGGCCTTTTTTGCCCTAAGACTTCGACGTGATGGTCTTTAAAGGTATAATCGTAGGATGGTTCAGATTCGCAATAGGAAAAAATCCTACTCGACTCAATAACAAAATCGAAATTTAATTTATTACCCACAGATCCTTCAGAAGTTGGTCCATTGGCGGCTTTCCGCCATTCAGGGGATTCCGTGATTTCTTTGTCCACTATAAAATATGGTGCAAGGGCTTTTTGAAAGGATATTAACATATTTATAGAATGTAAACCAGTAAAGTCGGGATCATTTACCGATACATTTTTTCCGAAAATGCTATCTGTAATCATTTGCTCGAGTGGTTTCCCGTCAAATTCATATCGCTGTAATGCGACCAGCACCTTTGAATAATCACCATTTGTTCCGGATAGATATTGCATTAGTTTCGGAATATCACTAAGCCAGGGATCGCGCTTTATCAGCGACACTACTGTCCCATTTAATTCGTTGTCATCCAAGTATTTCAACAAGGCATTTCTAGCGTTTTGGTTTTCAAAGTCTTCAATAAACCTCCCGACCACCCTGAAGTTTATACCAATTAAGTGTAGTGTATAAAGCGCACCCTCCCGTGCTCGCTGGCTACGCGAAGTGTCGATGAAGTCAGTTAGCTTTTCAATAGCTTTATTTTTATACCGTGCTATCGAGTACATGTCATCCGTATACCCTATCCAATAACCTTTCTCTGTGTCGGTGAACTCCCACGGCTTGGCAAGTTTTTTTATTAGTTCAACCAACGGAGTAATCGTGTCGTAACTTACTGCGCGTCCCCCACCCGCTCTAGCGGCGACGTATTTGTTGCCATAATTTGCATCGGCGTCAGCTTGTGCTCTTGCCAAAGACATAATTGAGAACAAGCAAAGTGTAAGAAATAAGGTTTTCATATTATCAGCGATAATAATGTAAATCTAACTTAATAATAAGCGAAAAATTGCGCGAGAGAATACAAACGATAAAAATTCCCTCACACCCCCACCGGCTCCCCGATCTCATTCAAAATTCTAACCGCCTGGTCAATACTATTAACCCCTTCAATGCTTAAGCGCAGCGAGTTTTTCACTTCCTTTAAATTGCACCTGCGCGGGTTGGCTTGTACAAAGGATAGCACCTGCCTGAAAGCATCCGTTTCAAAGTAAGGCGATTGCTGGTTGGTAATAAAATATCCCCGCAGCACATTTTTTTTGAGGGATATTTTTTCAAAGCCGATGGTTTTGCCCAGCCATTGCAGGCGCATGGTGTTCAGCAAGTCGGCTACCTGCGGCGGTACCGGGCCGAAACGGTCATGCAATTGTTGTTGGAAAGCTTTCAGCTCGGTTTCGTTTTCCAGTTTGGAGAGTTCGGTGTATAAGTTGTAGCGCTCAGCGATATTGGTTACGTATTCATCCGGGATGAGTATCTCCTGGTCGGTATCGATCTGGGTAAACGATATAAACGGCCGGGGCTTTTCATCGGTGAACAGGCCTGCAAATTCATCATCCTTCAGCTCCTGTATGGCTTCATCCAGTATCTTGTGGTACATTTCAAAGCCGATCTCGGCAATAAAGCCGCTTTGCTCGGCGCCAAGCAGGTTGCCGCTGCCGCGGATGTCCAAATCGCGCATGGCCACGTTAAAGCCGCTGCCCAGGTCGCTGAACTCTTCGATGGCGCTGAGGCGTTTGCGCGCTTCGCTGGTTAATGTTGACAACGGCGGACTAAGCAAATAGCAATAAGCCTTTTTATTGCTGCGGCCTACACGGCCTCGCATTTGGTGAAGGTCGCTCAGGCCAAACATGTGGGCGTAGTTGATGATGATGGTATTGGCGTTGGGGATATCCAAACCAGCTTCAATAATGGTAGTGGCTACCAGCACGTCGTATTCACCATTCACAAATTTCAGCATCACATCTTCCAGCGCATCACCTTCCAGCTGACCGTGGGCTATACCGATGCGTGCTTTGGGCACCAGTTTGTGGATCATGCCGCCAAGCTGCGGCAGGTCCTGCACCCGGTTGTGGATAAAAAATATCTGGCCGTTGCGGTCAATCTCGTGTTCGATGGCCTCTTTTATCAGCGTATCATTAAAAACATGAAGCTCGGTAACCACCGGCTGCCTGTTTGGTGGCGGGGTGGAAATGATGGAAAGGTCGCGCGCGCCCATCAGTGAGAAATGCAGTGTGCGCGGTATCGGCGTAGCGGTTAGCGTCAGCGTATCCACGTTGGCGCGCATGGTTTTCAGCTTCTCCTTGGTAGTTACGCCGAACTTTTGCTCCTCATCGATGATCATCAGCCCCAAATCCTTAAACTTCACGTCCTTGCTTACCAGCCGATGGGTACCGATGATAATATCGACTTTGCCATTCTTTAAATTCTCCAGCGTGTCTTTAATTTGTTTGGTCGACTTGAAACGGTTTACGTAATCGATATTGGCGGGAAAGCCCTTCAACCGGTCGCTAAAAGTTTTATAATGCTGTGCGGCTAAAATAGTCGTCGGCACTAAAATGGCCACTTGTTTGCTGTCGGCTACGGCTTTAAAGGCCGCGCGGATAGCTACTTCAGTTTTGCCAAAGCCCACGTCGCCGCAGATTAGCCGGTCCATCGGGTGCGGCGACTCCATGTCTTTTTTAAAGTCGGCGGTGGCCTTTTCCTGGTCGGGGGTGTCTTCATAAATAAACGACGCCTCCAGCTCGGTTTGCAGGTAAGTATCCGGGGAAAAGGAATTCCCCGTTTGCGATTTCCTGATGGCGTAAAGCTTGATCAGGTCGCGGGCTATGTCCTTAACTTTTTTTTTTGTGGTTTTCTTCAGCCGCTCCCAGGTATCCGTGCCGAGCTTATTCATCCGGGGTACGGTACCCTCCTTGCCGCTGTATTTCGAGATACGGTTCAGCGAGTTAATGTTTACATACAGCAGGTCATTATCCGCATAGGTGAGGCGAATCATCTCCTGCATTTTGCCGTTTACATCTACTTTTTCCAGGCCGGCATATTTGCCGATGCCATGATCGATGTGGGTAATATAATCGCCGGGCTTTAACTCGCGCAACTCCTTTAACGTGATGGCCTGCGAGCGCTGGTAGCCTTTTTTGAGTTTGTATTTGTAATAGCGGTCGAATATCTGGTGATCGGTATAGCAGGCCAGCTTTTGCTCGCGGTCCACAAACCCTTCGCGGATAGATATGCTGATCGGCGTAAATTTTACGGTCTTATCCAGGTCCTCCAATATCGCATAAAGCCTTTCTACCTGCCTTGCCGAATCGGTCAGGATAAAATTCTCGATCTTTTCGGCTTCGTTATTTTTAAAATTGTGGATGAGCAGCGTAAAATCCTTGTTGAAGGATGGCTGCGGCCGCATATCAAAGCTGATGACATGGTTGGCCTGGTAAAAAACCTGTTTGCCGAACTCAACCACGGGGAAATCATGCAGCTGGTCGGCTATCAGTTTTTCATCTGTAAAGCTGAATTTCGGGTCGATCCAGTCGGGGTTCTTGTTTTTCTCCTCAACGGACAAGGCCTTCCACAACTGCACCGCCTTTTTATAGCCGGTTTGAATAATGTCCAGCGTAAACTGCACATCCTTTATCCAAACCTGGGTGCCCGGATCGACATATTCAAGTAATGAGATATTGTTTTCGGTAAGGAATTTGGATTGAACGTTGGGGACGATGGTGATGCTTTTCACTTGTTCCACCGAAAGCTGGCTGTCCACTTCGAACGTGCGTATCGACTCGATCATATCACCGAAAAACTCCACGCGATAGGGCAAATTGTGCGAAAAAGAGAAAATATCCACTATCCCGCCACGGATAGAAAACTGGCCGGGCTCGTACACAAAATCCACCCTGTCGAAATCATACTCTACTAAAAACTCATTGATAAAATCGATGCTGAGTTTGTTGTTTACCGCAATTTCGAGGGTGTTTTTCTCCAGCATCGCCCGGTCGATCACCTTTTCGGCCAGCGCTTCGGGGTAGGTAACGATCAGTTCGCCAAACTCGCCTGCGTGGTTCAGTTCATTCAAAACTTCGGCGCGGGCCAGCACATTGCTGCTGTCGGGCTGGGTAAATTCGAACGCTTTGCGGTAACTGGAAGGGAAGAGCAAAACTTCTTTGCCGGTGAGATTTTCAAGGTCTGCCTGGAAATAGCCGGCCTCTTCACGGTCGGGCAGCACGAAGATCATGTGCTTATGCTGTAAAAAATACAAAGCTACCGCCACGGCCGCATCGCCCGATCCGACTAATCCACGTAACTGAACCCTTGGGTTTTTGCCGGCGTTAAGGGCTTGCGCAACCGCTTTTACCCGGTCATCAGTTTTATATCGCTCTAAAATATCACGAATGCTCAAAACTGCCGCAAATATAGGCAAAAAACAGCGACTGGCACGAGTTGATGGTTAAAGTACATTTTTTGAAACAATATGGTGCCCTGATGCCTTTTAAGTATAAATTTATTTGTGATTTGCGGTTGGATAGCTGTAAATTAGTCCGAAAGTCAGCAAAGGCGCCCCAACAGAATGTCGGGACGAAAGAAGCTGCAACAGACGATTCGGAGAAAATAACTTTATATACAAGAGCAAATGAAAACAGGATGAGGGGCGGGGCAACGAAGGCGCAAACAGAACCGTAACCAAATTAAACCATATAACCCCAACCAATTAGTAACTATGAAAAATGCAATTATTTCCGGCCTGATCATAGGCATTTTAAGCGGCTTGTGGATGTTTATTATGCACGCAACCGGGCACAGGCCGGAGGAAGGCGCATTGACACCCATTGAGTTTGTATCCATATTCATCCCGCTGGTGGTACTTTATTTCGGGCTTAAAAGCTATAGAAATAATGAATGCAAGGGGCATTTGGGCTTTTTGGAGGCGCTGATGCAGTGCTTTAAAATCCTGATCGTGGGCGGCATTCTAACCACCGCTGCATCAATTATTTATATTGATGAATTTACAGCAGAACATAATATTGGTGATTTTTCGGGCAGGATATTTGGCGCTTTACTGGTAGGCGTGTTATTTTCGCTGGGGGTATCGGTGCTGTTAACCACCAAACCCAACAAAGTTGATTAAAAAACTGTTCGACCGGTACTTCGAACTGGCTTTTTGGATCGCCGGGCTCACCTGCCTGGCTTTTACCAACCCAACCAGCCAAACGCACTTTAGTTTATGCCCGTTAAAGCTGCTGGGGTTTAAATGGTGCCCGGGCTGCGGGTTGGGACATTCCATATCGTTTTTATTTCATGGCGATATAAAACGCTCATTTCATGCGCACTGGCTGGGCATACCGGCATTGATCATCATTTTATACCGCATTTACGTTTTGGCGCGGCTAAGGTTGAATCCGCAGCAGGCTGTCATGAACTTTTGGTAATACAACACTGGTTTTCACCGCTTAAACATGTTCGTTCACCGATTAATTTTATTTACCTGCCAATTTTGAATTGATACGGCCTTCGTTGTAACTTAGTTTTACATCGTCAATCTTTAAAACTAAAACAATGGATTATTACCAAAACCCTTATATGGCCTTCGCGGGCATGACCCCGGAAGAGTTTGGCTTTCTGCAGCAAGGCACCGCAGAGATGACTGACGTCGAAAAAGGCCGGTTCTTTATGATTTATGGCGGTAAGCGACGCAATCCCTCTGACCTGTTGCTGGTATCGCTCCTCGGATTTATGGGAGTAGCCGGAGTTCAGCGATTTTTGGTTGGACAAATCGCAATGGGCATTTTGTACTTTTTTACCGCTGGATTTTGTTTCATAGGCACGATCGTTGACCTGGTTAATCATAAAAGCCTCGCAAACGATTACAATCGTAAAATGGCTTACGAAAGTTACCAGATAACCAAGATGGGATTTTGATTGAAGGTGAAAGGCGTTAAAAAGAGGTGAAAGGCGAAAGGCAGAAATATTCGTAAAAACCTTTCGCCTTTTACCTTTCACCAAAAAAATGGACAGCCAAACGGGCAAATATATCATGATCATCGGCGGCGCGATCTTATTAATCGGCGCCGTTATCTATTTTTTTGGTGGTAGCCTGAAGTGGATTGGGCACCTGCCTGGCGATATCCGCATCGAAAAGGAAAATTTCAGGTTCTATTTCCCGATAACCACACTTATCCTGTTTAATTTGCTGATATTTTTATTGTTTAGGCTGTGGAAGTGGTTTAATTTGTAAGATCAAATCAAATCCTATTCGCCGCTAAAAATGTCGTCATGAAAAAACTACTTGCCTGTTTGCTGGCCCTATCGGCTTTCGCTATGGCCAAAGCTCAAACTTCCAAAGATGGATATGTTTCGCCAACCGACACCGCGGTGCTGCATAAGATTGCCCAATGGCAGGATCTTAAATTCGGTTTGTTTATGCACTGGGGGCCCTACAGCGAATGGGGCGTGGTGGAAAGCTGGAGCCTTTGCCCTGAAGATGAGGGCTGGACGCAGCGCAGGGGCCCTTACGCCGCTGATTATTTCGGCTATAAAAAAGCTTATGAAAATTTGCAGTATACTTTTAACCCGACACATTTCAACCCCGAAAAATGGGTAGCAGCTGCAAAAGATGCGGGCATGAAATACGTGGTTTTTACCACCAAGCACCACGACGGTTTTTGCATGTTTGACACGAAGGAGACGGATTATAAAGTTACCAGCCCCAATACGCCATTTTCAAAGAATCCAAGGGCTAATGTGGCCGATGAAATATTCAAAGCTTTCCGAAAGGAAAACTTTATGATCGGCGCGTATTTTTCAAAACCAGACTGGCATAGCCCCTATTACTGGTGGCCCTATTTCCCGCCGAAGGACCGCAACGTGAATTATGATCCGGCAAAATATCCCGACAGGTGGCAGCATTTTAAGGACTATACCTATAACCAGATCGGCGAGCTGATGAGCAATTATGGCCGTGTCGATATTTTATGGCTGGACGGCGGCTGGGTAAGGCCGCTAAACCATGCAGATTCCGTCAACGCAAAAGCGATGGGTAGCAAATACAACCAGGATATTGATATGCCGAAGATCGCTGCTATGGCACGCAGCAAACAACCCGGGTTGATCGTGGTCGACCGTAGTGTTACCGGCCCTAATGAAAACTACACAACGCCCGAGCAGGAAGTCCCGGCCGCGCCGTTGAGCCATCCCTGGGAAACCTGCATGACGATGGGCAACTCCTGGAGCTATGTGCCCGGCGATCATTATAAACCATCATTGCAGATCGTTCAGCTGCTGATCAAGATCGTGTCGCGCGGCGGCAACTTTTTGATGAATATCGGCCCCGGCCCCGACGGAGACTGGGACCCGGAAGCATACAAACGCCTGGCCGATATTGGCAAATGGATAAAGATCAATGGAGAGGGGATTTATTCTTCGAGAGCCGTTGCGCCGTATTCTGATGGTGATATTTTCTTCACCCAATCTGTCGATGGCAAAAATGAATATGCTTTTTTATTGTCGAAAAATAACGATGTGACTCTTCCGGCGACGCTTACCATAAATGCAGGCAATACAAATGAAGCCAAGGCAGTAACGTTGCTGGGCGTAAAACAAAAGTTAAAATGGAAGCAGGAGGGCGGTGCGATTGTTGTCACAATTCCGCAATCTTTGCAAAGTGGCAATAGATTTTTGTATGCTGTAACGTTCAAAATAACACACTAATATTATCGCATGCAAAATTTAAAAATCGCCACGGCCCAGTTTGAGCACAGTAGCGGCGACAAAGCGTACAATCTATCAGTCATCCGGGATTTATCAGCAGAGGCCGCTGCCAAAGGCGCGCAGGTGATCGCTTTTCATGAATGTTCCATAACGGGCTATAGTTTTGCCATCGGCCATACCAAGCGGCAGATGCTCGACCTCGCCGAGTATATCCCCGGCGGCCCGAGCGTAGACAAACTTATTGCTTTCGCAAAGGAGTTTGGCATCACCATTTTAGCCGGCCTTTTTGAAAAGGACGCGGAAGACAAGGTTTACAAGGCCCAGGTTTGCGTGGATGAAAACGGAATTGTCGCTAAATACCGTAAGCTGCATCCCTTTATCAACCCACATGTTACGCCAGGCAACCAGTATGTTATTTTTGATCTTTTTGGTTGGAAGTGCAGCATACTGATCTGCTACGACAATAATATCATCGAAAACGTACGGGCCGTAAAATTGCTGGGCGCCGATATTATTTTTATGCCCCATGTTACAATGTGCACGCCCTCCACACGGCCCGGCGCCGGCTTTGTTGATCCGAAGTTATGGGAAAACCGCGAGGCCGATCCAACAACCCTTCGCAAGGAATTTGATGGCCTGAAGGGACGCGCCTGGCTGATGAAATGGCTGCCTGCACGGGCGTATGATAATGCTATTTATGCAGTGTTCTCCAACCCCATCGGGATGGATGGCGACCAGTTAAAAAATGGCTGTTCGACGATCATTGATCCATTTGGTGATATAATTGCAGAATGCCGGAGCTTTGATAACGAAATTGCCATCGCTACCCTCATACCCGAAAAACTAACAGACGCGGGCGGCTATCGCTATATCAACGCCCGCCGGCCTGAACTTTATGGCGATATTATTGCCGCTCCGCATGAATCGGAACAAAAAGTAATATGGATGAAATGAACACTAATTGGCACGAATTAGAGCGAATTACACGAATTAAAATACGTGTTAATTCGAAAAAATTCGTGCAATTCGTGCAATTCGTGTCGAATCAATTCGTCTAATTCGATCAAATTCGTGAAATTCGCGTCCATATGAAGCTTTCCCAACTTACCGCATACCTCGAAAGCCTGGCCCCGCTGGCCTACCAGGAAGATTATGACAATGCTGGCCTTATCGTCGGCCACCCCGACCAGGAGGTTTTCCAGGCGCTCATCTCCCTGGATTGTACTGAGGCCGTGGTGGACGAAGCTATCGCGCATAATTGCCAGGTGATCATCTCGCATCACCCCATTGTTTTTCGCGGGCTGAAGAAGTTTAACGGCAAAACCTACGTAGAACGTGTGGTTGAGAAAGCCATCCGCAAAAACATTGCGCTTTATGCCATCCATACCAACCTGGATAATGTAATGACCGGCGTTAACGCCAAAATATGCGAAACACTTGGGCTAAAAAACTGCCGGATTTTGGCGCCAAAATCCGGGTTATTGAAAAAACTGGTCACCTATGTACCCGTGAGCCACGCTGAAGCGGTGCGTAAAGCCTTGTTTGAAGCAGGCGCCGGCAATATCGGCAACTACAGTGAATGCAGCTTTAATGCCGAAGGCAGCGGCACCTTTAAAGGGAACGATCAAACCGACCCATATGTTGGCGAACCCGGCAAACGCCATACAGAAAACGAAGTGCGCATTGAAACCATTTACCCGGCCGTGCTGGAGAGCAAACTGCTGGTCGCACTCATAATGGCCCATCCTTATGAAGAAGTGGCGCATGACCTTTACGAGTTGACCAATGCCAACCAACAGGTGGGCTCGGGAATGATCGGGGAATTGGAGATGAATATGCAGGAGGAAGAGTTTTTATATCACCTGAAACAAAAAATGCGGGCGCATGTCATCCGGCATACGGTGTACACCGGTAAGCACGTTAAAAGAGTAGCGGTGTGCGGCGGCTCGGGCAGTTTTTTGCTGAAACAGGCCATTGCGGCCGGTGCGGACGTATTTGTGACCGCCGATTTTAAATATCACGAGTTTTTTGATGCCGAAGGAAAGCTGGTTATTGCCGACATCGGCCACTTTGAAAGTGAGCATTTTACACAACAATTATTGTATGAAAATATTCGGAAAAAATTTAGTAACTTTGCCGTCCGTTTAACAGAAGTAAATACAAACCCCGTCAAATATTTTATTTAATGGAACAAACCGTAGAAGAAAAGCTAAAAGCCTTATACGAACTACAGACTATCCACACCAAAATTGACAGGATCCGCCAGGTAAGGGGCGAATTGCCGATGGAAGTTGCCGACCTTGAAGATGATGTGGCAGGCCTTGAAACCCGTATACAAAAAATTAAGAATGAGCTGGACGACCTGGAGGATGATATTGTTACCCGCAAAAACCTGATAAAGGACGCGCAGGCCAATATCAAAAAGTACGAAACCCAGCTGAATGAGGTTAAAAACAACCGCGAGTACGATGCGATTTCGAAAGAAATTGAGATACAGGGATTAGATATCCAGGTGAGCGAGAAAAAGATCAGGGAGTTTGGTTACGAAATAACCACCAAAACCCAGGTTTACGAAAAAGCGCTTGGCGAGCTCGACGCCCGCAAAGCCGACCTTGAAGCAAAAAGGGATGAGTTAGATACCATCAGCTCAGAAACTGAAAAAGAAGAAAGCGACCTTTCGGTACAAGCCGGCAAAGCCAGCAAAAATATTGAAGAAAGGTTATTGATCGCCTATAACCGTTTGCGCAAAAACGCCAAAAACGGCCTGGCAGTAGTAACTATCCAGCGCGACAGCTGCTCGGGATGCTTTAACCAGATCCCGCCACAGCGCCAGTCGGACATCCGCCAGCGCAAAAAGATCATCGTATGCGAACATTGCGGCCGCATCCTGATCGACGAGATGATGGCAATGGAGACGGAGGTGGTTTAACTCAAACCCCCTGGCCTCCCTAAAGGAGGAATAAAAGCATAACAGGCGTCTATTGGGCGCCTTTTTTGTTGCCGAAAAAATTACGAAGTTTTGAAAACCCGGTGGGTTTTCCTAATCCTCTTTTTAGATCGGTAATGAGCAAAGGGTTATTAATCTTGTGTTTGGCGACTAATTCCCTGGCGGTATATTTTTTCTCTTTTAAGTCGTTATACTCATTTGAGGTTATCCCGAATAGTTGCAAAAACTTAACCTTTCCATGCGGGGTGTCAATTTCACCCATTTCCGCGTCGGTGCAAAAAGTAAACGCGGTAATTTCGGTATTTGTACCCGATCGGATTGGGCCATTCGCCGACATGTAATGAAAGTCGTTAAATCCCTTTTGCGATTTAAAAACGTATTTGGCGATATTTTGCAGAAAGTTAGCCGGCCACACCGGTACTTCAGCATCATCTGATGTTGGTATACATCTAAAAGTTAATTCAAAACCAAATCCATTAGTTTCGTCTTCCGCAAATTGTTCGTCATACCACAAGTTGGTAAATCCCAGGCTTATATAATGTAAATGTTTTTTCTGTTTAGCGCTTCGAAAGCACTCAATCGCCCATAGGGGATCCGGGCCACCCAATTCGTATGGCAAAATGGTAGCCCAATGAGTTTGTTGTTGATCAGCATAAATTTCCTTTTCCTTTACGCTGATAGCATCCAGGCCGGGCCAGCTTTCTTCATTGTAGGTTTCTTTGTATAGGTCGAGTTTGGATTTCATACGTTATTAAAGTAAATCTTCTCAATTATTAAAAGGTAAGGTCGGTCGACACGTCTAATAATCCTCCGTAATAATGATTTTCCTCGTCGTCGCATTATAAATCACGGTAGCATTTGTTTTGCCTTTGCTAAAAGCTTTGGTTAAAATACTATCGCCATCGGCTACGGCCTGGTTATCGCCATCTTTTATATCCATGTAGCTGCGGCTTTTGTCCGGGGCAAATCCGTTCGCTTTATCTGCAAACCAGGCGTTTACCTTTTTTTGGTCCGAACCATCGTATTGCAAAATATAAACAGCATGTGAGCTGCCTTCGGACCAGTTGACCCCGTTGAGACCGACTTTTAAACTGGGGCAGTATTCATTTAGTTTCTGTTTGCCTTCGGTAAAAATCTGGCAGCCGGATAGTAAAAAGCAGATGAGCAGGCAGGCTGCTGCTTGTGTTGTTTTGGCGGATAGGCGCATAGGGTTGGTTTTAATTAGGATGAAGGTAAGAAAATTTTATGGGCAATAATTAAATTGCCGCCCTATACAAATGGAAGAGAAATACGAATAGGCTTAATCCTTACTCATTCTTTTCCTCGATGATCACTATTTTTTGCGTTGATGCGTTATAGATAACGGTGGCTGTTTTATTGCCTTTAATGATGGTTTTGCTCAGGATGCTGTCGCCACCGGCAATCACCTGGTCGTCGTTCGCTTTTATATCCCCATACTTCCGCTGATCGCCGCCGGCAAAGCCATTGGTTTTATCAGTAAAATAGGCATTGACTTTCTTTTGCCACGAGTCATCATATTGTACTACAGTTATTTCCCGCCCGTTGTTAATTGAAATGTTTACGCCGTCCAGTTTAATATTTAAGCCGGGGCAATACTCGCTCAGCTTTTTTCCGGCAGCTGTAAATAAAGCGCAGCCCGATAAAAGCAGGCAGATCAATACGCCCGTTGAAGTTTTTTTGATGAGGTTCATTTTTGGGTTGATTTAATGATTTGAAGATACAAATCTTTTCAGCAACTCAATCAACTTCCCCCCGCATCTCCGTAAAATACCCTATAATGCTATACACCAACCCGATCAACAGCAGGTTAAAAACAAAATTGATCATCGTGTCGCTAACCGAATGCGAACGGCCGTCGATATCAATAAAAGTATAAACGGCATAGGCCGCCGCCAAAAACAGGATGATCCAGCCGATGATAGAGGCCGGCCAAAAGATGATCCCTTTACGTGTAAACCAGTTTAATTTCATAACATATCTTTAATAATTAGCTTTTATCCTGTTGGTCAGGGCGACCCCTAACCTCTTACCTTTCACCTTTCGCCTTTTACCTAACAGAGATATTTTCCGTCATGGTGTAAGCAATGAACGTAAAAACAATGGCCATACTGATCAGTATCAGCAAGATATTCCATGTCTTTATTTTTATCGTGATTATAAATTCCTGTGCACCTGGTTTACCCGATAAGCCTTTTTCGTAGTGGACGTGCGTGATGGCCAACGCGTTGATGATGATACAAACGATGGGCAAAACCACCAGTACGATTGGCGCCATAAAATCGATGCCCGGGGTTTTATCCAGACCTTCGGCCAGCTTAAACATTGCCCCGAACCAGCTCACATGCCGGTTAAAAAAGTAATACATAAACACGCAGGCCAAAAAGTAACAGGGCACAGCCACCAGCCAGAACCCAAGCGCTGCCGAGCGTTCGGCATTCATAATGGCCATTTTTACCAATTTGGGATGTCCTGTCGGATTGACTTCCGGTACGTTTAGGTTTTCCATTTTCTTTAAAAATTCTTCGTCCTCTTTCATGTTAATTACCCTTATAATGCAAAGCAGTGTTATGGTTGCAGCGTTAAAGCATGTTTCTTAATTTTTCCAGTCCGCGCGACAGCAGTGACTTTACCGTCCCCTCGTTTTTATCCAGTATCAGGCTGATCTCCGTGTTTGTTTTTTGCTCAAAATAGCGCAGGGCGATCACCTCCTGGTATTTTATATCCAGTTTCAGCATGTGCTGCCGTATTAAATTATAATCGCTGTCTGCTTTTACTTCCTTTTCGAGCATTTCGCGCTCCTCGTCAGCAGGCTGGTGCAGTAGCTTTTCCATTTGCGGATTTTCCAGCAGCTCCTGAAGCGAAGCAGGCCGGTATTTGCTGCTGCGGTAATACATATTCAGCTCGTTGGTGGCAATGCGGTACAGCCAGGCCGACAGGCTTACGCCCCGCCACCTAAAGCTGCCTATCTTTAAAAAAGCTTTCAGGAAAGTTTCCGCAGCGATGTCTTTGGACAAATCGTAATCCGCAGTACGGCGCATGACATAGCCAAAAATAAGTTTATACCACAGGTCGAACACCTCGCCGAAAGCGGCGGGGTCGCGGTGGCATTTCTGTACAAGCTGCGCTTCCTGTTCAGGGGTCATTTCTGGCAACTATAATGCACTTGGTACGAAATAGTTGCAAACTAATTTAGGGATTTAGATTGAAGGAGTCGGCTTAAATAAAACAAGTCATGCTGAACTTGTTTCAGCACCTCATCATAAAGGTAGCCCGCTGACAGGCCGCATGATTTGCAGACCGCCAATCGCGCGCAGACTTAGCACATGGGGTGCCGAAACAAGTTCGGCATGACTTTGGGATGGGTAGAATTACTCATCCAGCAAATCCGGCCTTCGCTTCCGCGTCCGCTCCACCGCCTGTTCAAAGCGCCATTTTTCTACTTCGGGTGTGTTGCCGCTTAATAAAATGTCGGGCACTTTATGGCCGTTCCAGTCAGCTGGTCGGGTGTAAACGGGGGCATCCAGGAGGCCATCCTGGAAAGAATCAGACAGCGCTGAAGTTTCATCTGATAATACGCCGGGTATCAGTCTAACTACAGCATCCACCAGCACAGCCGCAGGCAGTTCGCCCCCGGATAGCACATAGTCACCGATGGATATCTCGCGGGTGACGAAAATATCCCTGACGCGCTGGTCAATGCCTTTATAATGGCCGCATAAAATGATAATATTGGTTTTGATGGAAAGCTGGTTAGCAATATGCTGGTTAAGCCTTTCTCCATCCGGTGACATGAAGATCACCTCGTCATAATCGCGCTCGTTTTTTAGCTTTTCAATTATCCGGGCAAAGGGATCAATGGTCATAACCATGCCGCTGCCGCCGCCGTAGGGGTAATCGTCCACGCTTTTTTGTTTTTGGGTGGAATAATCGCGCAGGTTATGCACGTTGATTTCGGCGATCCCTTTTTTTTGCGCACGCTGCAGGATGGAATGAGCAAAAGGGCTTTCGAGCAAGCCGGGCAAAACGGTGACGATATCAAAACGCATATTTTTCGGAATCAGGAGCCAAGATAGGAAGAATGCAGGAAAAAGAGACGGGAATCAAGAGGAACTCAAGGCAGCCTTTCGGTACTTCCCTAACGTCTTAAAGTAAGTGACATAGAAAATAAAAACAAAAATGCACGGAATAGATATTAAGCTCACCATCAAAACCATAAGGTATTCCAAACCATAAAGCGTCCAGGTAGCCAAAAGAAATAAGATGTAATTTATGTAGACTGCCTCCTGCATAGCATTTAAACGGATATTAGTTATCTCTTCCGTTTCATTTCTCTCTTTCGACCCGATCAGCACTAAAAGGCTAACAGGAATAAAGCAAATCAAGTTATCGTGAATGTTGTTTTTTAGATTGAATATAATGTCCACAGCCAAAAGGACGAATAAGAGCGGCGCAATGATCTTCCCGATCAAATTATAAGGTTTATAAGGAATAAGCAATATTGGGTTAACTCTTGCGCTGGCGCGATGTTTATTTAAAAGGTAATACAAGCGACCAATGAAGATTGCCAAAATAAAAAACCAGTTGTAAAAATCAGCCGGGAATAAATATATTTTCTCTAAAATGGCTATGTGTAGAACTCCGTTTACGACTATTAACAGCCATAATATCGCCACGCACAGTGCGTCAACCAATACTGCCCAATATATTGCATTAAGCCTGATTTTTTGAGTGGTCTCGTCCTCTTCCTGAAATTGCGAAAACCCAACGAACAAAAGCCCGACAGAGAGCAACGTAATAGAAGACTCATCAAAAAAGCTTTCGGAGGCCGAGAAAATAAAAGTTAAATAGCCGCAAACCAGTCCAGGAATTAACATTATCATCCCAATCACCCTGAAATACGAAGGAAATAAAAGCTTTGATTTCATCCGGTTTATTTACCGAATATAGTAAATAACCGTCAAAACTACAACGGCTTGTAAATCTCCCAATGATGCCCAAACGGATCAGCAATGCGCCCCAGCCGCATCCCATAATCCTGATCAGTCACGGGGTGAATTTCTTTTGCGCCGGCCGCAATGACCTGTTGAGCTATAGCATCCGGGTCATCAACCAAAAGCCCCAACCGAATACTAATGCCGCCCAGGCTTTCGGGGCTAAAATTGCCGTACTCCGGCGATTCATCGGCCACATAAAATTCAGCGCCGCCGATGGATAGTTCCGCCACCATATCGCCGTCCGGCGAGGTGACCTGCATCAGCACCGTGGCTTTGAACGCCTTTTTATAAAACTCGACGGCTGCGGCGCCGTTGCGGACGGACAACGTTGGTTTAATGACTGCTTTAAAATAGTTTTCCATCTTAGTTGCCGTTATTGGTTGCAGGTTTTTCGTCGCGGATATCTTTTTCAATCAGCCAATGGTGGCCGAATGGGTCGGTAAAGCTGCCCTGTCGGTAGCCATAATCGTAATCCTGCACGGGAGAGGTGATGGTTGAGCCGGCTGCTTCGGCCCGTGCTACAACGCTATGCACGTCATCTATAAATAAGCCCACTGTCGCTGTCGATCCGCCTAATTTTTGCGGGCTGGGGGCGTTGTTGCCTTCTTCGTGCAGGTGAAACACCTGGCCGTCGATCTCCAGTTCCGATACATGAATGGAGCCATCGTCGTTACTGAAACGGCGCAGTTCCTTTGCGCCAAATACTTTTAAATAAAAGCTGATATCTTTTACCCCATGACTAATATTAAGGTGGGGGGCGAACGTGGTTTTTTGTTTCATTTTGATGCTATTTAAGCCGCTGCGCTGTTTCGGCGACGTCGGTATTCTCTATAAAAATCAATCCTTTTTGTTGGGCTAACGCAGCGGTTTGAGCCGACGTTATCGGGGCCTGCAGCCAGACCGCTTTTGCCTTTAAGGGTACGGCCTTGTTTTCAATGATAGCAGGATGTTCCGCCTCTGGCCGGTAAATACAAACAATATCAACCGAGCCCGGCGCTTTATCAAGTTTGTTAAATATAAGATAACCCTTTTCGTCGCCGTTTCGAGGTGCAAAGCCGGTTTGACCTTCAGGCAATTCGTCAACCAACGCCGCCCTGGCGTAACCATTCGGGCTAAAGCCAAAAACGGCAAATCCGGCGTTCAGCAAAGTCCTGGGCACCCGTTGATCGGGCCAGTCGACCAGTAAAATTGTTTTTGCCGATCGAAGGATTTCTATGGGATCATGTTTGAGTTCCATTGGTATAAATCTAAATGACTTATTATTAATCCCGGTCCTCCAGCATAAAAATATCTTCCAGTGGTTTGCCGAAAACCCTGGCGATTTTTAATGCCAGTACGGTTGAAGGGACATATTTATTGCTCTCGATGGTATTGATGGTTTGCCGCGATACGCCTACTTTTTCGGCAAGGTCACCCTGGGTTATATCTTTGATGGCGCGTTCCACTCGAATATTATTTTTCATGGCTAACCCTCCCTGCTTAATGAACGGTTAAGCCTGAATATGGCCCACCTGAACCGGATGATAAAAAAGATCAGCGGCACCCAAAGGTTAAGCTCAAGTATGTGGGCAGTATCGTATATAAAAATCAGGCTGGCAATCAGTACCAGGTAGTTAATATAGATGGCCCAGCGCAGCGAATCCAGGCGTACGTGCCATATCTGCTCGTCCTCTATCTTTTCCCGGGAGAAAGCAACGATGAATAATCCCAGCGCCATGACCAGGGAGGTGCAGATAAAAAAAAGGTGTTCGCCGGTAAACAGGGATTCGGTAGGAGGATTGTCTAATGGATTGATCATCCCATGGGCCCTGCCGATCATGGACATTGGCACGTGGGCTATAACCAGGCCCCAGCCTAAGTAGCGGCACCAATAGGGAAATAAAAAGTGTGGTTTCATTTTCGTTTATTTTTAAATGGGACTTACGGCCTGAGTCTCTTCTTTTTTGGCCAACCTGCTTAATTGATATAGCTTCCACCTGAAACGAATAATGAAAAACAGCAATTGTGACATGATGTTGTAGGCCATCACTTGCAAAAAGCCGATGCCGTTGATCAAAATAATACAGATGATCAATAGGCTGTAATTAAAGTAAACCGACCATTGCAAACTGTCCAGGCGCAGTTGGGCAATTTGTTCGTCTTCGATTTTTTCTTTGGAGAAACCCACGAGCAGCAGACCGATGATCACCGAAAGGTATTCGATATCATTAACGACAATTGCCATATTTCCCGATAAACGCATACCGAAAAACATTTCACCGGGATCGGTGGACGGGTCAAAATAGCCTTTGGTAAAGCTGCTATCGGCTATTATTAGCGCGGCAAGCAAAAGCAGCAAGAAGCCGGCGATGCGCCATTTGTGCGGAAATAAAAATCTTGTTTTCATGATTTGTAAAGTTTGATTTACCAAATGTAAAACAAACTTTACAAAAATGCAAATAAATTTGACAAAAATTCATTGTGTTTATTGTCTTTAATAAATCCCGATAACGGTACGTTGTTTTTGTATGAGGCAAAAGGTATATTTATGAAGATATTTTTCAAATGAAAAACGCCATTCTGTTTTTTATACTGCTTTCTGTTCCGGTGTGCGTCCTCGGTCAGGGCATCTCCATTGGCAAAACGCAGGAACAAATAAGGAATATGGTGCAGTCCAATGCGGCTTTCAAACTTAAGGCCGGTGAAAACACCGATACTCTTGTTTTTCAGGACGAAATGACAACTGTGTTTTTTTATAAAGATAAAATTTGTAATCGCACTGTTAGTCTGATGTCCTTAAAGGTGATGGATTACATGGTGCGGAAGATGAAAGAAGATAGTTACACCGAAATAGCAAAAAATATTTGGCTTTCGACACATAAAACATTGCGCGTTGAAATAACTGTAGATGAAGAAAGGAGCCGGTGTACTGTCGAAACAACCGTATACAATGAAATTTCCCCGAAGAATTAATAGACAAAAGGGCTTGGCTTAAAGATCTATTCCAAATAAATATCCAGCAACCCCTCAGGCAGGTCTACAGTCAGTATCTCGCTCACCACGTCGATTCCCTTAATAATGTCTTCGTTCAGCGGGAAAAGCACTTCGCAGTTTTTATAGGTAACCGCGGCGATCAGTTGTTTGGGATATTCATGTACAGCGGTGATCACGCCCAGTTCGCCTTCATTTTCATCAATGGCCGTAAAACCGAGCAGGTCCTTTAAAGTAAACTCCTGCTTCTTCTTTTTGGGCTTTAGTTTATTGGGCAGGTAGATGTTTTTGCGCACCAAAGCTGCCGCTTTTTCAATCGTATCCACGTCTTCCAGGCTTATCACAGCTGCATTTTTTTGCCCGTATTTTAGCGAGTCAATAAAATAGGGCACCAGTTTGCCGGTTATTTCAATAAAAACAGCATCAAATTTTATTTTATCCAGGTCTTCAAAGTCGACATACATGTTCATCTCGCCTTTTAAGCCTTTGGTTTTTAAAATACTGCCGATGCGGAAATGGTCTTCATTTGCCATGGTTGTAAAATGTTTGAAGCATAGCGCCCGGTTTTAATGATTGGTGTTGGAAGCGCAAAGCGGCGGCTAAATTCCCTCCCTGGGGAGGGGTGCGGCTGCCTGTGAGGTGGCGGGAGGGGCTTCACCACTGTTCTAAGCCTAATGGAGGCTTGAAACATAACCTGCACAGTTCGTGAAACCCCTACCTTCCCTTCCCCTGGGAAGGAATCGCACGTGGCCACGGCTTTTTTAAACGTTTCAAATACCCGGTGTTTTAAACCATCGCTACGGTATAATGCCTATAAAAATAACAATGGCGAAGCACCAATCGGTCACTTCGCCATTAATTTTATTTCAAGCGGCCAATAATCTGGCTCTTGAATCTTGGGTCTAAATCCTTATTCAGCGCTTTCGGCTTCAGTTTCAGCAGCACCCGCTGCTTCTTCTGCCTCGGCCTCAATTTCTTCAACCGGCGGAGCATTTTTGGCAGCGATAGCAGCAGCTTTTGCTTCCTTCTTCTTCGCTTCAGCAGCTAATGCGGCTTTGCGGGCTTCTTCTTTCGAAGATACAAGGCCGGTCTTTTTGCCGGTAATTTTGCCTGCCTTTTGGTCAAGCCATGCCTGGAATTTTTCCTCAACCTGTTCTTCGGTCAATGCGCCTTTTTTGAGGCCGCCCTGTAAGTGTTTTTTGTATAACACCCCTTTGTACGACAGGATGGCACGGCAGGTATCGGTTGGCTGTGCGCCATCGTTCATCCAGTCAAGTGCCTTATCAAAATTGATGTCGATTGTTGCAGGGTTGGTGTTGGGGTTGTACGAGCCTAAACGCTCGATAAAACGTCCGTCCCTGGGTGCGCGTGCATCCGCTACCACGATGTAGTAAAAAGCGCTTCCCTTTTTACCGTGTCTTTGCAGTCTGATCTTAGTTGCCATTTCTTCTTTTTATGTATTCAACATTATCCCCGGAGTTCTTTCAGCGGGGACGCAAAGGTAGGCATTTTATTTTATTTTAAAAATGGATTTTGCTTTTTTTGATGCGAACAGTCAAGCTCATTATCAAGTTATTATGCACTTCGCGCTGTTTCGGGGTAAGCCGGCAGTATAATGGTAAGAAAAACGGCCGGGCATTTCCAAACCGCTTGCTGTTCCGCTATATTGTTTAAAAGTTAATAATTGTGCTAAATACACCCAAAATATATAACTAAATTAGGCCAATGGTAGCCAATTCGTTTTTCTTATCTTATGCCTGATAATACCGTCTCTTTTTTGAACGAATGTACCATCGCGTTTGACGTGGCACAACAACAAATTGTTTTTATCAGCCCCAACTCCAAAAGCGTAGTAGGTTATTCACCTTCCTGCTTTTATAAAGACCCGAAGCTGCTTTTTGATATGATCGGCGCCGATGCCAGGCAAAAGGTGGTCGATGAGGCCGGCACCCTGGCGGACGAAGAGCAACTGGAGCTTTACTACCCGATTACCGGCGCAAATGACGAAAAAATATGGGTCCGCGACCGTAAGAGTTTGGCCGAAGGCGCACAGCCCGGGCACAGGATACTTTTAAGTGTTTTTAGCAAATATGACCCCGCTGCGGCCAAAGCGCATAATGAAGCCAGGTTACGGGAGCATTTCCTGATTTCGCTTATCGACTCGCAAACGAACTTTATGATCCGCTTCGACATCGGCGGCTGTTTTACTTTTGCCAACAGGCAGTTCTTAAAAACGCTGGGGTACAAAAAAACAGAACTTATCGGCAAGCATTTTTCAGTGGTCACCATTCCACAGGAAATGGAAATGTGCCAGAAAGCATTTTTAAATTGCGTTAAACATCCCGGCAAGGTTATTCCACTTGCGCATAAAAAGCGTGATAAGGCCGGCAATCTATTTGATACCGAGTGGGAGTTCGTGTCGGTTGCGAATGAAGATGGCGTGGTGATTGCGGTGCAGGGGATAGGCCATGACGTAACGGAAAAGCTGGTTGTTGAAAGGGAAGTAAAAGCGACGGGCGAAAAGTTGGATAGTTTTATCGAGAGCATAAACGACTATTTTTTTATCCTGGATACCGACTGGAAGTTTACACGTGTAAACGCAGCTTTTGAAAAAGTATGTCGAAAAACCCGCGAAGAATTGATCGGCTATAACATATGGGAAATGTTCCCGGTGCTGAAAGGGACCGCCTTTGAACATGCATACCGAAAAGCGGCGTCAGAAAAAACGATCATCCGGTTTACCGAGCATATTGAAATGGCAAACATGTGGTTTAATACGACAGTTTATCCAACTGCGGAAGGTCTAACCGTATTTATGCAGGATATCAGCGAGGAAAAACGGGCACAGGAGGAAGGCATCTGGACAAAAAACAACCTGGAAGCGCTGATCAACAATACCGAGGACCAGATATGGTCGGTCGACAAGGAGATGCGGTATGTTTATATGAATAAAGCTTATCGCAGCCAGATCGCACACCTTACCGGTATTGAGCCTAAGGCGGGCGATTATCCCAGTTTGAACAAAGGTTTTACGGATGCGGAAAGAGAAACCTGGAACAATTACTATAAAAGAGCGCTGGCCGGCGAACGTTATACCATTGTTAGTGAAAGTACAGATCCCGGCTCCAATAAATTGCTGAGCTTTGAGATTAGTTTTAACCCGATTTATAAAGTAAAGGGCGATATTACCGGCGTAGGTTGCTTCGGACGAAATATTACCGAATGGCTTGAAACGGAAAAGGCTATTGTAGACCAGAATGAGCGCCTGAGACATATTGCTTCGTTAACCTCACATGAACTAAGGCGCCCGGTAGCCAGTATGCTGGGCCTCATTAACATTATGGACAGGGTGAATTTTTTTAATCCCGACAACCAGGAGATTATCGCTCATCTGCTTACTGTGGGGAATGAAATTGACGGGGTGATACGGCTTATTGTAGATAAAACCATTATCGGCGACCAGTCCAAAGATAAGTACCAGTTACCTTAAACCCTGTTTATAAATAATGCTGTTAAACCGTGTTAAAGTGTTCACGTTTTGCACACGAACAGCTTCTGAACGACCAACGAAAACACTGGTTTTTAGCCGATTAAAATTTGATTGCACTCCAAATTGTCGCGTTTTTGAGGTATTTCGTGAACGCTTGAAGCACCAAAATTTACAATTGCCGTTACGGCACTTACCGGCAGGATTTTTAAAGAGTTTGCGGCCGGTTAATAAATTAGCGGGTGGCGATTTAAGGAATTTTTGAGTTACTTTGCCAAATCAGTGCGTAAGTGATATTTGTAAAGTCTGCAACAAATCACTAATTCACTAATTCACTAATTCAAAACTAATACATGGTTACCATCATATCCGGCACAAACCGGCCCGGAAGCTGGACTTTAAAGCTTGCTAAATACTACCAAAAAAGGCTGAACGAAAAAGGCCTGGATGCCGGCCTTTTGTCACTCGAGCAACTGCCGGCTAATTTGATCGAAACAGATCTTTACGGCAAGCGAAGCGCCGGGTTTGAGCCAATACAGGAGATCATCACCAATACCGAAAAATTTTTGTTTATTATTCCCGAATACAATGGCAGTTTTCCGGGGGTGCTTAAAGTTTTTATCGACGCTTGTTCCTTTCCTGACAGTTTTTATGAAAAAAAAGCTGCGTTAACCGGGTTGTCATCAGGGAAATATGGAAATATAAGGGGGCTTGATCACTTTACCGGCGTTTGTCACTATGTTCATTTGCATTTGATGCCGCTTAAAATACACATCCCTAACATCAAGCTCGAGTTTGATGCAAATGGCGACCTTTTCAAAAAGGATACGGTTGAATTTACCGACGAGCAGATAGATAAGTTTATTGTTTTCTGATTTCACCGATTTTGGGAATGATTGCACCGATTAGTCCGAAAGTCGGAAGAGTCCGAAAGAAGCTGCAACTGATGTTTCGGAAAAAGTCTTAGAAACTGTCTAAAAATTACATGAATTCTTCATTCGCAGGCAGACAACTCACCACAGATGCACCAGAATTTTTACCCGGAAACAGAAAAAGTGGTGACAAGATTTTGTCATTGACAAAATCTTGTCAGTATTTAAATGGCTGATAATCAATTTTGTTGCGCTTTGTTGCAGGGTGTTGCACGTGTTGCGCAACACCTACAAAACCGTTGGCTGAGTAAAGCCAATGACAATGAACTTTGGGCTTCGGTAATTATGCTGATTCATTTTTAGACAGTTTCTTAGGTTGATTAGTAACATGTCAACGATTTTCCTCCTTCTTTTGGACTTTCCTGTTTGTTTATACTAACCAATACTTTGAAATCCAGGGCGAGGTATAGATATTGAAAATAACGTGGGGGTTAAGATATATACCAAACTGATCATAAGCCAGCCTGGCCGTT